>ENA-OUOG01002361-OUOG01002361.1-marine-metagenome-genome-assembly--contig:-NODE-2361-length-19696-cov-5.512717_pt1 | contig 19696 bp, 16 predicted proteins | sample MGYA00248635_ERZ508505 | MGnify/ENA primary metagenome ERZ508505 (study PRJEB26176, sample SAMN06267871) | marine metagenome | isolation source: Saanich Inlet, British Columbia, Canada | place: Pacific...
AAAGCCCTTCAATATCGACCAATTGCTGGTGGTGATCCGCCGCGCGATGGAGGCCGCGAAATTGCGGCGCGAGAACTCCTCGCTCAAACGGGGCGAGACGCGCATCTCGGAAATGGTCGGGCAATCTGTGGCCATCAAGGCGTTGAAATCGCAGCTGGATAAGGTCACCAAATCCAATGGCCGCGTGATGCTGACGGGTGAGGCGGGAACAGGCAAGGAGGTCGCCGCGCGCTATATCCATGCCAATTCAAACCGCGCGGATGCGCCTTTTGTGACCGTGAACTCCGCCTCGATCGCGCCGGAGCAAATGGAGGTCGTGCTTTTTGGACGTGAAAGCCATGAGCGCGGGATCGAGCAGGGTTTGCTGGAGCAGGCCAATGGCGGCGTGATCTATTTCGACGAGGTGGGCGAGATGCCCTATGGCACGCAGTCCAAGATTTTGCGCGTCCTTGTCGATCAGGCGTTTCAACGGGTTGGCGGCACCGCCAAGGTGCGGGTTGATCTGCGGGTGCTGTCCTCGACCAATCATGATTTGCCAGCCGAGATTGCGGCTGGCACCTTCCGTGAGGAGCTATACCACCGCCTCAATGTGGTGCCGATCGAGGTGCCAAGCCTTGAGGAGCGGCGCGAGGATATCCCGCTTTTGGCGCAATATTTCATCGAACAGTTCAACCGCGAGCAGGGCCTGCCGCTGCGCGAGCTAGGCGAGGATGCCAAAGCAATGCTGCAAACCATGCGTTGGCCCGGAAATGTGCGGCAATTGCGCAATATGGTGGAGCGTGTGTTGATCCTTGGCGATGGCACAGGCCCGATCGAGGCCAAAGACCTGCCAGGTCAGACCGAGGAAATCAGCAGTGAGGGCGATGATGTGGCCTTGTCGGCGACCCTCACGACCTTGCCGCTGCGCGATGCCCGTGAGTTGTTCGAGCGTCACTACTTGATGGCCCAGATCAACCGCTTTGGCGGCAATATCTCTCGCACCGCCGCCTTTGTGGGGATGGAGCGCAGCGCTTTGCACCGTAAATTGAAGTCCCTTGGCGTGGTGACAACGAATAAATCAGGGGCGCGGGTGGCTCAGGTGGAGGCCAGCGAATAGGGGCTGTGTTTTGCGTGCCCTCTTTGAGAGCGAATGTGCTTTTTCCATTGCCTGAGAGGGCGCCATATCGGTCGCAATCGCCAAGCCCGATTGACGGGCCGCATTCCTTCTGCCATTCAGAACCCCTTGATGGGACCGTTTGGGCAAAAGGCACATGAAGGTCATTATTTGCGGCGCTGGCCAAGTGGGCTGGCAAATCGCGAGACAACTCTCCGGTGAAAACAACGACGTCACGGTGGTGGATAACAATTCCGACCTCGTGCGGCGTGCAACCGATACATTGGATGTGCAGGGCCTGACGGGCTTTGCCTCGCATCCCGATGTGCTGGATCGTGCAGGCGCGCGTGACGCCGATATGATTATCGCGGCCACCTATTCAGATGAGGTGAATATGGTCACCTGTCAGGTGGCCCATTCAGTTTTTGGCGTGCCACGCAAAATCGCGCGTCTGCGGGCGCAAAGCTATCTCAATAGCGAGTATTCCGACCTGTATCGGCGCGATCATCTGCCCATTGACGTGGTGATCAGCCCCGAGCGCGAAGTGGCCGAGGCGGCCTTGCGCAGATTGGCCTCGCCCACGACCTTTGAGACCGTGTTTTTCCTTGGTGGCGATGCGCAATTGATGGGCATCCAGCTGGAAGAAGATTGCCCGATCCTGAACACGCCCCTGCGGCAATTGTCCGAGCTGTTCTCGACCCTGCGTGCCATTGTGGTGGGCGTGCGCCGTGAGGGCAGTTTGTTCGCACCAGAACCGGGCGATCAGCTGTTTGCGGGCGATCAGATTTATGTCTTCACCCATATCGCCGATAGTGACCGCACGCTCGAGATTTTCGGCAAGGCCAGACAAGAGCAGGAACGCGTGATCATCATCGGCGGCGGCAATGTCGGCCTGACTGTGGCGCGCAAGTTGGAAAAAGCCTCCAAACGGGTGCGCTGCCGCGTGGTCGAGATGGATCGCGGACGGGCCGAACAGGCCGCAGATACGCTGGAGCGCACAATTGTGCTGCATGGCGACGGGTTGGATATGGAAATCCTGCGCGAGGCAGGCGTGGCCAAAGCCGATGCCGTCCTTTGCGTCACGGATGATGATAAAACCAATCTTCTCGCCTCTGTGCGCGCGAAATCCTCGGGCACGAAGATGAGCATCGCCTTGGTCAATGACCCGACCATGGTGCCTTTGATGGGGCCGCTGAATATCGACGCCTATGTGAACCCGCGCTCGACCACCGTCAGCTCGATCCTGCGCCATATCCGCCACGGGCGGGTGCGGGGCCTGTATTCCATCGGGGATTCCGAGGCCGAGATCATCGAGGCGCAGGTCATGTCGACCTCCAATATCGCGGGCCGTCAAATCCGCGATATCGATTTCCCCGAAGGTGTTCTGGTCGGTGCCGTGCAAAAGGGCGGTGAGGTGATCCGACCAACAGGTTCGACGCGACTGGAAGAGGGCGATGCGCTTGTGATGTTTGCCCTCGCCAAGGACGTGCCCGCAGTTGAGACGCTGCTGCAGGTCTCGATCGACTTTTTCTAAAGTATTATGGGCGGTTATCTCTCAAAGCTCCCCTTCGTCGTTGTCCTCATGGGGCTGTCTGCCCTGTCGATGCTTTTGCCCGCGGCAGTGGCTTTGGCCCAAGATGATCACTTCACCTCGCGGGTGTTTTTCTATTCCTCGATCCTGTTTTTGATCGTGACGGGGCTGGTGGGGTTTGCGACGCAAAACATTCAATCAACACCCACGGCCCGCCAGCATCTGGTTGGGCTGTTGCTTGCCTATCTGACCCTGCCATTGATGCTGGCCGTTCCTTTGGATGCGGCTTTGCGCAATACCAGTTTCATCAACGCCTATGTCGAAATGATCTCGAGCTTGACGACCACGGGCGCCTCGATGTTCGAGCCCGAGCGCCTTGCGCCTGCGGTTCATATGTGGCGCGCGGTGGTCGGATGGTTCGGGGGGTTCTTGATCTGGGTGACGGCGGTGGCCGTTTTTGCGCCGCTCAATCTGGGGGGATATGAGGTCACCTCGGAAGCACAGGTACAAGGTGCGATCAGCGGATCCACCTCGCAGATGCGCGCGGCCTCGGCCAGTGATCGCCTGCTCAGGCATGCGCTAAAGCTCTGGCCGATCTATGTCGGGCTGACAGCGCTGCTCTGGGTTTTGTTGATTATGGCAGGCGAACTGCCGCTTGCGGCTGCCATCCATGCGATGTCCACGCTGTCGACCTCGGGGATTTCTGCAAGCGGCGGCATGTCGGGGGCGCAATCGGGGTTTTTGGGCGAGATATGTATCTTTGCCTTTTTCGTATTCGCAGTCTCGCGGCGCAGTTTCACCACGCCTTTTGGCAGCGAGTGGTTTGAGCGCATGTCGCGCGACCGTGAGTTGCGCCTTGCCGTTCTGGCCATCGTCATTTTGCCGACCTTGCTGTTTGCCCGCCATTGGACCGCCGCGCTGGAGGTGGATGAATTGGGCAATATCAGCGGCGCGATTTCCGCCCTTTGGGGCAGTGTGTTTTCCGTGCTGTCTTTCCTGACCACAACAGGGTTCATATCCGAGAGCTGGTCGGATGCGCGCGCATGGTCTGGCCTGCAGACGCCTGGTCTGATCCTTGTGGGATTGGCCTTGATGGGCGGCGGGGTGGCGACCACGGCGGGTGGGGTCAAATTGCTCAGGGTCTATGCGCTCTATAAACACGGGCTGCGCGAGATGGGTAAGCTGATCCATCCGCATTCGGTTGCCAATGCAGGCCGATTGGGCCGCCGCATTCGCCGCGAAGGCGCCTATATCGCGTGGATTTTCTTTATGCTGCTGATCTTGTCGATGGCCAGCATATCAGCGCTCTTTGCAGCAACGGGGCTGAGTTTCGAGGAGTCGATCATCCTGACCATCTCAGCGCTCACCACCACGGGGCCATTGGCCGAGGTTGCGGGCAGTGCCCCCATTTCCTACGGCAAGCTGTCTGATACTGCCAAACTGCTTTTGTCTTTTGCCATGGTCGTCGGACGCATTGAAACGCTGGTTTTGATCGCGCTGTTCAACCCCGGTTTTTGGCGGGCGTGATGCATTTGTCGCAATTTCATGCCCCAGAACAGACTTCGGGGTGGAATTTCCAGACTCGGCGCTACATAATCGGGCATTGAAAGCCAAATAACGCCGTAAAAAATCGGCGAAAACAATGACAAGGCGACTTAAAATGGCCGAAAGTAAACAAAATCTTCAGGATGCCTTCCTTAACCATGTGCGTAAGACAAAGGTTCCTGTGACTGTATTTTTGATCAACGGCGTCAAATTGCAGGGCGTGATCACTTGGTTTGATAATTTCTGCGTATTGCTGCGCCGTGATGGTCAATCGCAATTGGTCTATAAGCATGCGATCTCCACGATCATGCCTGCGCAGCCCATTAGCCTTTACGACGGGGAAGAGTGAGCGACAAAACGCTGAGCGGGGCCTCGGACGAGGGCCCGATGCGGGCCGTCGTTCTTCACCCCGATATCACCTCAGACCGAGCGCGGCGCGATGCGGGCCCCGCACTTGAAGAAGCTGTCGCTTTGGCGGCAGCCTTGCCCGGCCTAGAGGTTGTGGGCGCTCAAGTCGTGCGCCTGCCCAAATTGCATGCCGGCCAATTGTTCGGCAGCGGCAAGATCGAAGAGATCAAACAGCAGATTGAAGACCTTGAAGCAGGCCTTGTGCTGATCGATGGTCCCGTGACCCCCGTTCAGCAGCGCAACCTCGAGAAAATCTGGGGTGTGAAACTTCTGGATCGCACAGGGCTGATCCTTGAGATTTTCGCAGATCGTGCCGCCACCCGTGAAGGTGTTCTTCAGGTGGAATTGGCGGCCTTGAGTTATCAGCGCACGCGCTTGGTGCGCGCTTGGACCCACCTTGAGCGGCAGCGTGGTGGTTTGGGGTTTGTCGGCGGCCCTGGTGAAACCCAGATCGAGGCGGATCGCCGTGCCATTGATGACGCCGTCACCCGCATTCGCCGCCAGTTGAGCAAGGTCGTGAAGACCCGCAGCTTGCACCGCGCGGCCCGCAAGAAAGTGCCTTTTCCGATTGTGGCGCTTGTGGGCTATACCAATGCGGGAAAATCGACCCTTTTCAACCGTTTGACGGGTGCCGAGGTGATGGCAAAGGACATGCTTTTTGCTACGCTCGATCCAACCATGCGCGCGGTGCAATTGCCCGATGGCACCGATGTCATCCTGTCTGACACCGTGGGGTTCATCTCGGATTTGCCCACCCAGCTTGTCGCCGCGTTTCGGGCCACTTTGGAAGAAGTGCTCGACGCTGATTTGATCGTCCATGTGCGCGATATTGCCCATGCCGAGACGGTCGAACAAGCCCGCGATGTCGCGAGCATTCTGACCGATCTTGGTGTCACCAAAGAGACCCCCATGATCGAGGTCTGGAACAAGATCGATCTTTTGCCCGCCGAGCAGCGCGAGGCCATGATCAATACCGCCGACCGCAAGGATGATATCTTTGCGATTTCGGCGGTCACGGGTGAGGGGCTTTCGCGGCTTCTGGGCGCGGTTAAGGGCCTGCTATCGCCTCCGCGTCATACCAGCGTTTTCGATCTGCCCCACAGCGAGGGGCGCAAACGTGCGTGGCTCTTTTCCCAAGGTGTGGTCGAGGCCGAAGAACAAGGGGCCGAGGGCAGCCATCTGACGGTCAATTGGACCGCGCGCCAGCAAGAGACCTTCGAGCGGCTCTAGCGTGGTGTCAGGGTGCTGATGCCGAGGTTGCCCGCGCGGGCTAAATCGGGATCAAGCGACATCGGAATATATTCGCCGCGCCGCCACAGCTCTCCCAGATCATCATAATGCGGGCTGAAGGGATGGCCTGATTGGCCCGTCGCGGTAATAAAGACGCTCGAGTCTGGATCGGCGAAATCATAGACGCCGCGATAGCCTGCGGCATGGGTGCTGCGGTAGGGGGTGAGGCCCTCGCCCGTAGTCGAGCCGCGATTAAGCGTGAAATCGCCCCCGCCCGTGGATTGGGTGATGTTTACAATCCAGGAAAACAAAGCGGTATCGCCCAAGACCTGATGGGAATGCACCGCTTCATGGGCGGTGCCCCAGCGCCAGCTCTCCAATGCAGGGCCATAGGTTTCTTCCAACTCCTGCAAAGCGTCATCCAGCGCCAGCCTTGCGATATCCGTGCAGCTTTCTTCCGCGCTGGACTGGCGGATGTCGCACCAGATGCCAGCGCCATCGACATCGCGGAAAACGCGCTCGAGGAAGAGCGGCTCGTATTGCCAGAACTCATCGGCAAGGGGGCCCAGATCATCGCGGATCAGACGTTGCTGCAGGGCGCGCATCCAAGCTGCATAGATCAGCGGCTCGGGCAGATGCTCGTTCATATCCCCGTCCCAATCGGCCAAAAGCTGCAAGGCGCGCTGACGTCGCCGCTCGGGCGTGCCATCAGGAGCGGTCTCGCCCGTAAACCACAAATCGCGCGCAATCAGGGGCAGGATGTTCACCGCTGCGGCTGAGACCGTATCGAGTTGGGCCTCGATGAAGCTGTCGCGGGTATGCACGAGGCGCGATTGCATCAACCTTTCCCAACGGGTGACACGCTGCGTATCGCCCCAAGAGAAGCTGACATGCAGCGGGAAGGCGCGATCGACGGTTTTATTGTTGGTATTGCCCACCAGACCGCCCTCGGGGTTCACAAAGCTCGGATTGGCCCGATAGGTGTTCACACCACGCCAACGGTTCTCGGAAATCCAACCGGGTGAGGGGATGCGCCCTTGGCTTTGATGGGCGGCCATGCGGCGTGGCATATGTCCGATGGTTTGCAGCGCAATACTGCCTTGCGTATCGGCCAAGGTCAGGTTTTGCGAGGGTGCCACCATATCGCGAACCTCGCGCAGCGCCTCACCGACAGTTTTCGACTGCATCAACCCCATCGCAGCCTGAATGGAGGTATTGGTGTCTGTCAATGCGGTCCAAGACAGGGCCATGACATGATTTTCGGGGGTGATGGTGCCCAAATTCCAATGCGTGCCCGGAATGACGGGGCCATTTTCTGTCCAGCGCAGGGTGATGGTCACAGGGTCACCATCGGCCACCTGAATGATCTCGCGGCGGGTCTCGAAGGGGGCAAAGCCAGTTGGTGTGCGGTATTGCTCGGGATTGTCGGGGTTTATCTGCTCGATAAAGAAATCCATGTCATCGAGATAGGAGGCCGTCATCCCCCAGCCCAATTGCTCGGAGCGGCCAAGCACCACTGCGGGCATTCCTGGAATGGTGGCGCCGATCACACCGCCTGTCGACAGCTCCAGCCGCGCCAAATACCAGATTGTCGGGGCCGATAGGCCCAGATGCGGATCATTGGCCAAAAGTGCCCCGCCTGCGGCCGAGCGGTCGGGATTGGCGGCCCAAACATTTGAGGCCCCGCCAAACCCGCGTGGACGTGTCGGATAGAGGGGATCGGCCGGAGGGCTGGTATTGGCTGCAAATTGCGGCAGATCGGCGTCAAAGAGGCTTGCGTATTCGGGCAGGGCTGCGACCCCTTCGCCCGGGGCGTCGGGGAAAATGTCACTCAGGCGTTGGCTGTCGCCCAAACGCAGCGAGGTACGCGCGCGCAAGACCTCTTCTTCGTGATGGCTGGCCAATTGCAAGGCCATGACCATGGTGACAGCCACACTATCGGCGGGCCGCCAAGGCGAAATCTCGGGCTCGAAAAGGAATAATTCAGGCGCGCCGCGACCAAGCGCTTCTTGCCCAACCACATTGAGCCACGCATTTACACCTGCCGAATAGGCCTCAAGCGCGCTTATGGTTTCAGGCTCCAAGGCCGCCAGAGACCTTTGCGCATAGCCATCCAGATCAAGGCGGCGCAGCAGATCATCGGCCAAAAGGGTGCGCGCGCCGAACAGCTCGGACAAGCGCCCTTGGGCCGTGCGCCGCATCAAGAGCATCTGCCACAGGCGGTCTTGGGCATGGGCAAAGCCAAGGCCGAACAAGACGTCGTCATCATTGCTGGCGAAAATATGCGGAACGCTGGATTGGGCGCGCACAATCTCAACAGGGGCTTGGATGCCTTGAACGGTCCAATCGGCCTCGAATTCTGGCAGCGATCGTGACCCCATCCACCAAATCACGCCGCCCGTCAGGACAAGCAGAATGAGGGCAGTGGTTACTATTCTCAAAAGCCAACGCAGGGCTACGGTCATGGGCGATATCTTTTGGCAGAAATGAAGCGTGTGTCTCCATTCGTGCTAACGAAAAGGCGCGCGGAATGCAAAGCAGACCACGCGCCAGAAGACAGGAAATCCCGAATTTTTATGGAATGATCCGCGTATAGCGCATTCCTTCAAGCGAGGCGCCCGCAATCAGGCCCGCTTGGCCATAGACGACCGCGATCACGGGGTCAGTCAATGTATTGGTATCAATGCCAATCGCCCCCCCGCGTGAGTTCAGCGCGTAGCGGATATCGGCCCCGACGGCCCAGCCCGAAGACGCTCGGAATTCCGAGAGCGATTCCTCGGTCATGAAGAACAAGGTATGCGCAAATTGCTGCGCGCCAAGCTGCAGCCCGAAGCTGCCTGCAAGTGCGGAGTAGAAATCAACCGTCGCGCCATTGATCCGAAGCGCCCCGCGCCCGAAGGAGCCGCCAATCCCGAAGCCTGCCTCTGTGATCAAAGGCATCACCAGCATGCCAGCCGCATTGAAGGCCAGCTCCTGAGTGCCGGGCACTTCGTTATACATGAAGTCGACGGCGGCATCGACGCGCGCATCAATGCGCTGCGAGGCGCGAGAATTCACGCCATTGCCACAGGCCGCCACAAGCGGCATTGCAGCCGCACCTACTACGAAATTTCGCCGTGAAAATTTGGTCATCTGCTCATACGCCTTCAGATTTACAGGTCATGCCTCGGATTTCTCGGATCTTATGCCCAAGATTTCCTATAGTTTATGCGGTTTTGCGGCCATTGTCATGCCTAAAACCGCAATCCCTGCGGTTTCTCGCTGATCTGCCCACTAGATATGCCCGTTAGGCGCCAAGCAAGCGGGCCACGCGCGGGGCGAAATAGGTCAAAACACCATCACATCCCGCCCTGCGGAAGGACATCAGGCTTTCCAGCATCACCTTCTCGCCATCGATCCAGCCATTGGCTGCTGCCGCCTCGATCATCGCGTATTCGCCCGAGACCTGATAGGCGAAGGTCGGCGCGCCAAAGCGGGTTTTGACAGCTTGGCACAGGTCCAGATAAGGCAGGCCCGGTTTGACCATGACCATATCGGCCCCCTCGCTCAAATCGCGCTCGACGCAGCGCAGGGCCTCTTCGCGGTTGGCGGGGTCGATTTGATAGGTTTTCTTGTCGCCCTTCAAAGCACCCGAGGCACCGACCGCATCGCGAAAGGGGCCATAAAAGGCCGAGGCGAATTTGGCCGCATAAGACATGATCGTCACATTTTCATGGCCCGCCGCCTCAAGCGCTGCCCGCATCGCGCCGATCCTGCCATCCATCATATCCGAGGGCCCCAGAATATCGGCCCCTGCTTGCGCCTGCGCCAAGGCCATTTTCACCAAAGCCTCAACCGTTTCGTCATTTACGATGATCCCGTCGCGCACAATGCCGTCATGGCCATTGGCGTTATACGGGTCCAGCGCGATATCGGTCATTACAGCGATATCGGGCACGGCCTGTTTGATCGCGCGGATCGCGCGGTTTGACAGGTTATCGGGGTTCCATGCCTCTTCGCAAAGCTCGGTCTTTTTGGAGACATCGGTATAGGGAAACAGGCAGATCGCGGGGATCCCAAGCGAGGCGGCCTCGCGGGCTGCCTCGACCACTTTGTCGATGGAGAGGCGGTTCACACCGGGCATGGAGGTGACAGGCTCGATCACGCCCTCGCCATCGCGCACAAAGACGGGCCAGATCAGATCATTCACTGATAGCTCATTCTCGCGCACCAGATTGCGCACTGCCGCTGAGGCGCGTGGACGGCGAAAACGGGTCAGCGGGTAGGGGGCCTGATTGGCGCTCATGGGATTGCCCTTTAATCATGTAAACACTCTCTGACATATAGGCGTGGCAGATGATGGGCGATATCTCAAGGCTGGAAACCGTCCGAAAGGGCGAATATGGTCCGCCGCGTGGGTCTTGCGCGGCATGTGCCTTGAAGGTTTTGGGGAATATTGATTTGGACGTTTTGGATTTGGCGCGCGATGTGATTGACCTAAGGTCATTCTCGAGCCTGTGGTATTGGATTTCGCTTGCGGTGATGTGGTCTGCCTTGAGCAGTTGGGTCATGGGGGTGCCGCATGACACAATCACCCGCGCACGCCGTGGTGATGAACAAAGCGCCCATGACATGCATGTGGTGGCCAGGGCGCATGTGAACCGTCTGTTGGCAATTGTTGATGCCTCCTCCACCTCATCCACTGCGATCGGCTTTTTTGTTGTGACATCGCTTGGTGTTTTGGGGTTCGTCTATGGCGTTGAACTGGGGCAGGCGGCGTTCTTGCTGGTGTTCCCCTTCACTCTGGTCGGGGTTCTATCCGTGATCACCGCACGGCAATTGCGCGAGACCGACTTTGATGATCTGGCCGAACGGCTGCGCGCCTTTCGCTTCAAGGTGCAAAGCCTTGGCATGTTGTTCATTTTCATCACCGCTCTTTGGGGCATGTGGGTCAATGTGCGCGCCTCGCATTTGTGGTATTTCAACGGCTCTTGAGGTTTTACTCCCTTGACACGAGGGGCAGGGCCTATACCTCACGCCTCCATGTCCAACCCAGCCCATATCACCGCAGGCGGCGCGCCCGAAGGTTTTGACGCCACCTTGATCCTCAAGGAATTGGCCAAGGCCAAAGGCCCTGTGCTGCACGTCGCGCGCGATGACAAACGCGCCGCCGCCATGGCCGAGGCTTTGGCGTTTTTCGATCCTTCCGTGCCTGTTTTGCATTTTCCCGGCTGGGATTGTCTGCCCTATGACCGTGTCTCGCCCAATGCCGAGATATCAGCCGCGCGTATGGCGACATTGGCGGCTTTGGCGGCAGGGCTTTCGGGTGGGTTTGTCGTTCTGACCACGCTGAATGCAGCCTCGCAATATGTGCCGCCACGCGATTTGCTGCGCGCCTCTGCCTTTGTGACCAAGGTCGGCGGTCAGATCAATGAGGCGCGGCTGCGCGAGTTCCTTGTGCGCATGGGGTTTGTGCAAACGCCCACGGTGACCGAGCCTGGTGATTATTCCTTGCGCGGCGGCATTATTGACGTCTGGCCACCGGGTGAGGCGACGCCTGTGCGGCTTGATCTCTTTGGCGATGTCTTGGATGGCGCAAGGCGCTTTGATCCGATGAGCCAGCGCACCACTGAAAAGCTTGAGCAGATCGAATTGGCCCCTGTCTCCGAGATCGTGCTGGATGAGGCCGCGATCAGGCGGTTTCGGCAAAACTACCGTATCGAATTTGGCGCCGCTGGCACCGATGATCCGCTTTATGAGGCGGTGAGTGCGGGGCGCAAGCATCAAGGTGTTGAGCATTGGTTGCCGTTCTTCCATGAGCGTCTGGAGACGATTTTCGACTATCTCCCGCAGGCGACCATCACCTTGGACGATCAATCCAAACCGCAAAGGATTGCGCGGTGGGTTTCGATCTCGGATCAATATGACACCCGCAAAACGGCGCTCAGCCAGAAGGGGCGGCTTGATAGCGTCTATAAACCTGTCCCGCCCGAATTGCTCTATCTGAGCGAAAGCGCATGGGATAGCGCCGTGGCCACGCACCGCGTTGTGCAATTTGCGCCCGTGCCTGCAGCCCTTGGGCCCAATGTCATCGATGCGGGTGGCCGTGTCGGGCGGAATTTCTCGGCCGAACGCCAGCAGGAATCCCTCAATCTTTTCGGTGCTTTGGCCTATCACATTAAAAAACGTCAACCCGAGGGCGCAGTTGTCATCGCGTCATGGTCCGAGGGCGCGCGCGAACGTCTGCAAGGCCTGCTGGAAGACCAAGACCTGCTTGGCGCGAAATTGATCCATGATGCGCGGGATATTGGCGGGGCGGGCAGTGTAAACCTTGCGGTCTGGCCCTTGGAAGAGGGCTTTACCGGCGATGGGATCACGGTGATCTCGGAGCAGGATGTTTTGGGTGACCGCCTGATCCGCCAGCGCAAAAAGCCGCGCCGTTCCGAGAATTACCTGACCGAGGCGCAATCGCTCAGCCATGGGGATTTGGTGGTTCATGTCGACCATGGTGTGGGCCGCTATATGGGGCTGGAAACGGTCACGGCTGCGGGCGCGCCGCATGAATGCCTTTTGCTGGAATATGCGGGCGGCGACCGTCTGTTCCTGCCTGTTGAAAACGTCGAATTGCTCAGCCGCTATGGCCATGATGAAGGCTTGCTGGACAAGCTTGGCGGCGGCGCATGGCAGGCCAAAAAGGCCCGCCTCAAGGAACGCATCCGCCAGATCGCGGATAAACTTATTCGGATCGCGGCCGAGCGGGAATTGCGCACGGCCCCGATCATGGACCCTCCCGGTGACATGTGGGAGGCTTTTTGCGCCCGTTTTCCCTATGATGAAACCGATGATCAGCTCAGTGCGATCGCCGATGTGATGGCCGATCTGGAGCGGGGTCGCCCGATGGACCGGCTGGTCGTGGGCGATGTGGGGTTTGGCAAAACCGAAGTGGCGATGCGCGCGGCCTTTGTGGCGGCGGCCTCGGGTATGCAGGTGGCGATTGTGGCCCCCACAACCCTGCTGGCGCGCCAACATGCCAAGACCTTTGCCGACCGTTTCCGTGGGTTCCCGATCAATGTGCGCCAACTCAGCCGCTTTATCGGGGCCAAACAGGCCGCCGATACCAAGGCAGGCATGGCGGATGGCAGCGTCGATATCGTGATCGGCACCCATGCGCTTTTGGCCAAGGGCATCCGTTTCAAAAACCTCGGGCTTCTGGTGATCGACGAGGAACAGCGGTTCGGCGTGAACCATAAGGAACGCCTCAAGGAGATGCGCTCGGATGTTCATGTTCTGACCCTCTCGGCCACGCCGATCCCGCGGACGTTGCAGATGTCGCTCTCTGGGGTGCGCGATCTTAGCATGATCGGCACACCGCCCGTCGACCGCCTTGCCATCCGCACCTATGTCAGCGAATTCGATACCGTCACCATCCGCGAGGCCTTGTTGCGCGAACACTACCGTGGCGGGCAGAGCTTTTATGTCGTGCCGCGGATCGAGGATTTGCCCCAGATCGAGGAATTCCTGCGCGAGCATGTGCCCGAAGTCAGCTATGTCACCGCCAATGGGCAGATGGCCGCTGGCGAATTGGATGACCGAATGGTCGCCTTTTACGACGGGAAATATGATGTGCTGCTGGCCACGACGATTGTGGAATCCGGCATCGATATCCCGACCGCCAATACGATGATCATCCATCGTGCCGATATGTTCGGTCTGGCGCAGCTCTATCAGATCCGAGGTCGCGTGGGGCGTGCCAAGACGCGCGCCTATGCCTATCTGACGACCAAGCCGCGCAAGAAACTGACACCCGCCGCAGAAAAGCGTTTGCGCGTTTTGGGCAGCCTCGACAGCCTTGGCGCGGGCTTTACCATCGCCTCGCAAGACCTCGATATTCGGGGCGCGGGCAATATTGTGGGCGAAGAGCAATCAGGCCATGTCCGCGAGGTGGGCTTTGAGTTGTATCAATCCATGCTGGAGGAGGCGATTGCCAAAATCCGCTCGGGTGAGGGGGAGGGCATTCTGGATGATGACGGGCAATGGTCGCCACAGATCAATCTGGGCGTGCCTGTCTTGATCCCCGAGGCCTATGTCCCCGATCTCGATGTGCGGCTTGGGCTTTATCGCCGCCTCAGCCATCTTGAGACCAAGGTTGATCTGGAGGGGTTTGCCGCTGAATTGATTGACCGTTTCGGAACTCTGCCCAAAGAGGTGAACACGCTATTGCTGGTGGTTCGGATCAAATCCATGTGCAAACGCGCCCATATCGCGAAAATGGATGCAGGCCCCAAGGGGGCAACCTTGCAATTCCATATGGATAAATTCCCCAATCCCGCGGGGTTGGTCGATTTTGTTCAAGCGCAAAACGGGCTGGCCAAGGTCAAGGACAACAAGATCATCGTGCGCCGCGACTGGAGCAAGGAGTCTGACAAGATCAAAGGCGCCTTTGCCATTGCACGCGATCTGGCGATGCAGGCCAAGGGCTGAAAAAGTCGCCTGTTGCTTCAGGTCTCGGCGCCCAGTTGGCGGGTGATATCATCGATCACATTTTCCCAAAACTCAGGCGGCTGTGCGCCCGTCACCACATGCTGGTTGTCGATGATGAAACAGGGCACACCCGTCACGCCGCGCGCGCGTGCATGGCGGTCACGATCCGAGATATCCTTGATATCGGCCTCTCCCTGCAAAAGGGTTTGCGCCAAGCCTTTATCCAAGCCCACGCTTGAGGCCAAATCTTGCAACACGGATTTATCCCCGATGTCGCGCCCTTCAATGAAATAGGCTTTGAACAGCGCCAGAACCATCGGTGTCTGGCGTTCCTCAAGCCCTGCCCAATGGATCAGGCGATGTGCATCCATTGTATTTGGGGTGCGGGTGATCGCGTCGAAATTCAACGACAGGCCCGCGCCTTCTGCATGCTGCAAAACGGGCGCATAGGCCTTTATCGCGCCATCGCGGCCACCGAATTTGGTTTCCAGATACTCATGCCGATCCATCCCGTCGCGCGCCATATCGGGGTTGAGTTGATAGGGGTGCCATTCAATTGCAAAGGGGTGGTTGGGCCTTTTCTCCATCGCGCGCGCGAGGTTGGTCCAGCCGATATAGCACCAAGGACAAATGGGGTCGGACAAGATATCGAGTTTAATCATGGAGGTTCTTTCACAGATGGTGTCGCAGCGCGCGGTCTGGGGCGATGCCCTTTTGCCGCGATGGTATCGGTTGGGGGCGGGGCTGTATAGATGAGGTGGTCAGTTCCGCGCCAGAGTTGCCACACCGCCCTGCGCGGGCTACATCCCCGATATGAGCAAAACCAATGAACCCTCGCTGATCCGCTTGGCCCGTGAAAACGGGGAACCCGCCGAAACCCAGCCTATTGATCTGGGTGCGCGTGTGCGCGAATTGCGCAAGGATCGAAACTGGACATTGGAACAGGCCGCTACCCATGCGGGGCTTGCCCGCTCGACCCTGTCCAAGATCGAAAACGGGCAGATGTCTCCGACCTATGATGCGTTGAAAAAGCTGGCGACGGGCTTGGATATTTCGGTGCCGCAGCTCTTTACCCCTTCGGATACGCCCGATGGGGCGGGGCGGATGGTGGTGACCAAATCGGGCGAGGGCGAGCGCCATGTGACCACCACCTATGAGCATGACCTGCTGGCCGCAGACCTGCGCCGCAAGAAGATGATGCCTTACCGCGCGCGCATTCGGGCCCGCAGCTTCGAGGAATTCGAGGGCTGGGTGCGCCATGAGGGCGAGGAGTTCCTCTATGTTCTGACGGGGGCTGTGCGGCTCTTCACCGAATTCTATGCCCCCGTGGATATGCGCCGAGGCGATAGCGTCTATTATGACGCCGCGATGGGGCATAATGTGGTGTCTATCTCAGAGGATGACGCGACAATCCTTTGGGTCACGAGCCTGGAGTGAGGGCAGGGGCTCTGCCCCAAAGAGCGCCGCCCACGGGCGTCCCTCTTTTCCCCGAAGTATTTGGCAAGCAAAGATGGTGCTTAGTTGCGCGCAAAAACCACACGCGCCATGGCAAGGGCAAGGGCGGCGCCCACCAGCTGCATGACGATAAAGAGGGGCATATTGGCAGGGTGGATGCCCGCGAATGTGTCGGTGAGGCTGCGTGCGATGGTCACGGCGGGATTTGCGAAACTGGTGGATGAGGTGAACCAATAGGCCCCAGTGATATAGGCCGCCACAAGCGCCGCGATCCGCTCGGGCGCATGTTTGATGCCGCCCAAGATCAATAAAACAAGGCCGAAACTGGCCACCACTTCGGAGACCCATTGCGAGGGGCCTGTGCGCAATGTGCTGGAGAGTTGCAAGATCTGCTCCTCGAACATGACATGCGCGATCCAGACCCCGAGGATGGCGGCCCCGATTTGCACAAGGCAGTAGAGAGCGGCCTCGTGCATGGGAACATCGCCTTTGAGCCAGAAGGTGAAGGTCACGGCAGGGTTGAAATGCGCGCCAGAAACAGGTGCGAAAATCGTGATGATGACATAGAGGATCCCCCCCGTTGCAATGGCATTGGCCAAAAGGGCGACGCCTGTGTTGTCGGGCGAGAGTGTCTCGGCCATAATGCCCGAGCCCACCACGCCGATCAGCAAAAACGCGGTTCCCAAAGCCTCGGCCAGCAGTTTACGCGTCATTGAAATCACTCTCGATCTTATGAATGGCTGCTTGCAATTGCGGGCGATCCATCTGCTCGAACGGCAGGGATAGAAAGGCATCTGCACGCATTTTCAATGCTTTAAACGCTGTTGTGAATGCATCTTCCCAATCGGCTTGGGCGGCAGCGGCAGGGTCTTCCACGCCCCAATGGGCGCGAAGGGGCGCGCCAGGCCAGATCGGGCAGGTCTCGCCCTTGGCGGAGCCGCACACCGTGATCACCGCGTCCATTTTAGGGGCGGTTTCCGAGCCGAATTCATCCCATGACTTGGAACGCGCACCAGAGGTGTCATAACCCTTTTGTCCGAGCAACTTCAGCGATTGGGGGTGGACTTGGCCTGAGGGTTGCGAGCCTGCCGAATAGGCCTTGATCCGACCGTCGCTGCCCTGGGTCAGGATATGTTCCAGCAAGATGGAGCGGGCGGAATTTCCGGTGCAAAGTACGAGGATGTTGAGCACTGTTTTTCAGTCCTTGTCTGGGGCGCAGCCTGCAATACCGCAAAGCTCGGGGCGGCCTTGGCAGCAATCGGCCAGTAGAAAATCCACAAAGCCGGATACGCCGTTCTCGGAGAGGGAATAGAAGATGGAGGTGCCATCGCGGCGGGCCTGTAAAAGCCCTGCGTCAGTCAGGGCCGATAGATGCGCCGATAATGTGCTGCCTTTGATGCCTGTCTGCGAGGCGATATCAGCGACCTTCAACCCATCGGGGAAGGCCGAGACCAGCAGGCGAAACACCGTGAGCCGACCGTCATGGGCCAGAGACGAGAAGATTTTGATCGCGAATGCATTATCCATATTTCACAAATACGCGAATAATGGAATTAGCGCAATCGCCAAAATCCTGTCACCCGAACATGGCGCGTAAATCGACGCTGCTGCTCTGGCCGAGCTGATCAAAATGCGCGTCAAGAAAGGCGTCGCAAGCCGCATAGCCTGCCTCACGCAATTGGAACAGAATCTGCGGGGTGGCGAAGGTTTTTGTGGCGACCGAGAGTTGCTCCATCAGCGCGTCATCGGCCACCATATGCACCAAGACATTCTTCATAGTCTCGGCCGTGAGCGCGCCCTCCTGCAAAAGCCTTTGGACAAAATCAATCGCCCGCAATTCGCGCAGCAGCGATGCGTTGAAGCTGATTTCATTGATCCTGTTCTGAATTTCACGCGGGGTTTGGGGAACATCTTCGCGGTGCAGAGGGTTGATATTCACGATCAATGGATCTCGCGGAAGATGCGGTGCGAAGAGGGGGAAAAGGGCAGGGTTGCCCGTATAGCCACCATCCCAATAGGCCTCCGTTTGGCCGCTTTCCTCATCCGTGATTTCAACGGCCTGAAAGAGCGTTGGCAAACAGGCCGAGGCCAAAATCGCCTCGGAGGATATCTCCGTGCCCGAGAAAATCTTGATCTTGCCCGTGCGGACATTGGTGGCGCAGATGTGCAATTCGGGGCCCGTATCTGCGCAGACCTGATCATAGTGGAATTTCTCCACGATGCGTTGCAGCGGGTTGGTGTAGAAGGGGCCGCTGGAATAGGGGCTGAAGGCGCGGGTCAGACTATCGGCCATGGCGAAGGGAAGCGAGGCCTCGATCATGCGGGAGACGGCAGCGGGGGCGATGGCATCGAGCCAAGGCGAGAGACGCTCATCCGTGATGGCGCCTACCTGTTGCCAGAGCCATTCGAGGTTTTCGCGCGCTAAGTCGCGGCTTTGCTTGGCCAGTCCCGCTTTGACGGCTGCCGCATTCAAGGCCCCCGCAGAGGTGCCCGAGATGGCCGCGATTTCGATCCTGTCATCTTCCAACACACGCTCGAGCGCACCCCAAGTGAAAGCCCCATGCGCGCCGCCGCCCTGAAGGGCAAGATTGATGCGTTTTTTGTCAGACATAGACAGACCCCACCCGTTTCAATACCCGCGCTAGAGGGCCGTCCATCCACCATCCACGCTGATCGTGGTGCCTGTGATCTGATCGGCCGCTGCCGAGCACAGGAAGGCCACGGTGCCGCCAAGCTGGTCAGTGGTCGCGAATTCCTTGGAGGGCTGACGCTCCAGCATGATCTCGCGGATCACGGTGTCGCGGTCCATGTTATGGGTTTTCATCTGACCTGGAATTTGCGCCTCGATCAGCGGGGTCAGCACATAGCCCGGACAGATTGCATTACAGGTGATCGGATCGCGCGCGGTTTCAAGGGCGGTGGTTTTGCTCAAGCCCACAACCCCGTGCTTGGCGGCGACATAGGCCGATTTATAGGGTGAGGCGGTCAAACCATGGGCCGAGGCGATATTGACCACGCGTCCCCAGCCTGCCGCGCGCATGACGGGCAGGGCAGCGGCGGTGGTGTGAAAGGCCGAGCTGAGATTGATCGCGATAATCGCATCCCATTTATCGGCGGGAAATTCCTCAAGCGGGGCCACATGCTGGATGCCCGCATTATTGATGAGGATGTCGCAAGAGCCCGCCGCCTCGATCAACATGCGGCATTCATCGCCTTTGGACATATCGGCTTTGATATAGCGCGCCTTCACGCCATGTTCTTTGGCAATAGTGGCGGCCAAGTCATGGTCTTCATCGCGGTCGGTAAAGCTGTTGAGGACCACATCGGCCCCTGCCTGCGCCAGATATTGCGCGACCCCCAGACCGATTCCCGAATTTGATCCAGTGATAACGGCAGTTTTGCCTGACAAATCATGTGTAATCGCCATGAGGGCCTCCTGTATGCGTCTAAATCCTGCGCGAAGCTAATGCTGCATCTGCAAAATAAACAAGGCCGAGAGGGGGAAACACCTGTGCTGGAGTCAAAAAAAACGCCAGCACGAAGCTGGCGTTAAGTTATTGAGGCAGGTTTCATACAGGCAAGAAACCTATCGAGCAGTGACTTCTTTATAAGCGTTCACCCGCCCAGAGTCCAACCGAAAAGTTTGTATTGCCTGCGCGGGCGCGATAGCCTTGTCAGATAAGTAAACAACGACGACAGGGGATTGTTCAGGATATGGGATCGAATTGTTTCAAGGGCTTGAGAGGCGCAATCGCGGTCTCGGCGATTCTCGCTGGCGCGGCTTTTGCCGAGCCTCAGCATGGCATCTCTATGTATGGAGACCCCGCTCTTCCACCAGATTTTGCGCATCTCCCTTATGCAAACCCCGATGCGCCAACGGGCGGGCGGATCGTGACGGGCGAGGTTGGCGGCTTTGACAGCCTCAATCCGCATATCCGCGAAGGCTCCACGCCGTGGCAGCTGCGCTTCCTTGT
>ENA-OUOG01002363-OUOG01002363.1-marine-metagenome-genome-assembly--contig:-NODE-2363-length-19688-cov-5.550609_pt1 | contig 19688 bp, 9 predicted proteins | sample MGYA00248635_ERZ508505 | MGnify/ENA primary metagenome ERZ508505 (study PRJEB26176, sample SAMN06267871) | marine metagenome | isolation source: Saanich Inlet, British Columbia, Canada | place: Pacific...
AACGTCTCTTTCGCGAAAAATTCATCGATCAAACGCGCGTTCAAAAATCGTTCATTTGACCGTCTCTCAGATCGTTTCACCCCCCCCTTCGCGTTTCGTCGTCAAATGTCAAACATCACCCCGACTTCGAACACCCGCGTCTCCGGCGTCACTCCCCCCCGCGCCTGCTCCGCGTCGAGCGCCCGCCCGAGACGGGCTCGGACAGAGACGCGCTCCGCGTGCGCTTCGTGCCTCTCCCGTCGCCCCCGCCTTGTGTGTCGTTCGTCGCCGCCGCCTCCGCGCGTCGCGTCTCGCCCGCGCCGGCGTCGGCGGCGTCGTTTTTGACGACGGCGTTCGCGTCGTTCGCGGGGATCTCGATCGAGAGGTCCGCGCGTTTGGTCCGCGCGTTCGAACCGCTCTCGAGCGGTTTCTTCTCCTCCGGCGCGTCTATCGGCGCGGTAGCTACCGCCGCCTCCTCCGCCGTCGCGGGCGCGGCGGACGCCTCCGGCGCGTCGCGCGGTCCGAGCCGCGACGACGCGAGGGGGCCCTCCGCTCGCGTCGCGCCGGTCGCGCCGGTCGCGCCGGTCGCGCCGGTCGCGCCATCCTTCCCGCCGTGGCTAGAGCCGAGCATCGCCGCGCCCGCTCCCGCGGCGAGCGCGCGCGCGACCGGCGAGGGCAGATCCATCGAGCCGAGGTCCACGTTGAGGTGCCCGCTGGCGTTCGGGCTGGGGAGCTGCAGCCCCCCGAAAGACAAACCCGTGGGCGTGAGGTTTCCGAAGTTTCCCCCGAAGACGAAATCGTTGGGCGACGTCTTTTGGTTCCCGTCGCCGCTCGACGCGAGTAAGTTGGCGAACGCGCCCGACGCGGACAAGCCGCCCGGGGGGAAAGCGCCGTTCGGGACCCCGCCCGGCACGGACCCGGAGTTGAGCAGACCGGAGAACGCGCCGCCGATGCCGTCGCTGGAAAGCCCCGCGTGACGGTTCTTCCCGGTTGGATTTTGGGATCCGGGAGCGCGCGATTTGAGCGCGTCGGTTGCGCCCTGCAGCGACGCTAAGAATCTGCGCGAAGCGCCTCCGAGCGATTCCACGGAGTGCCCGCCGTCGCTGGTGGGCGTCAGGCTCGCCACGCCCGTCGCCGCGTCCAGCTCGTCCTCGTCCATGCTGTCCGCGTCCCCTTCGGAGGTCCAGCGAGAGCCGGGCTTAGAAGCCTTGGACGCGAGCTTCGCGCTAGCCGCCGCGCCGCGCCGCGCCGCCAAAGACCGCCGTTCTTTTTCCCTCCGAAGCGCGTCTTTTTCCCTCCGCGCCTTTTCGCGCGCTTTTGAGTCTTTGGCGTCTTTGCCTTTTGCGTTGTCCTTCGTAACTTTAAAGTTCTTCCGCACGCCGCCCCCATGAATACCCTCCTCCTCCTCATCCGTCTCGTACTCGAACTCGTCGTCGCTCTGCTCGAGCGGGTTCTTGATGTGCGGGTTAGAGGGCTGTTGCTTGAAGTGCTGCGCGAAGAGGTCTTTGTTCGTGCGGCGTTCGTGCGGCCCGACGGTGTCCTCCTTGAACCGCTTCAACACCGCGTTGATGTCGCCGCTGCTGTACTGGAACAGCTTGTTGTTGCTGTTGAAGATCACGAGCGCGATCTGGCAGTCGCACAGCACGGAGAGCTCCATCGCTTTCTTCATCAAACCGTTCTTGCGCTTCGTGAACGTCACCTGATTTGATTGATTTTTTGCGGTTGTGAAAAAAGTGAAGGTCGACGCGACGTCAGGACGTGGACGCGTCAGCGTTTCGTCCGGCGGTTTCTGACTCGGAAAAGGCGTCGTCCGGTTCGACACGGGTTCGGAAGGTTTCGCGGGGAGAAACAAGCGCTTTCTGCGACGACTCGCGCGTTCGACCCCCGAACGCGCGGGGGGTCAGGGTCCGGTCGGTCCGCGAACGCACCTGTCGGTTGCGCTCGTCCGCGATGCGCTCGATTCGGATCTTCTTGCGGCCCACTGCGGAGGGGAGGAAGGGGAGGGTCGGTCAGCCCGGGCGCGGACGTCGCCGCGGTAGGATCGACCGCGAGCGTTTGACCGCGCGTCATGATGATGCGCGAAGCGAGCCGTGGGGATGCTCGACCGGTGGGGGCACGTACTGGCGGTGGACTTGACCGGCGACCCATTGGGGCCGAGGGGCTTGGCCTTGGCGCCCTTGGGGGGATTGGCCATGGTGCGACCGGGGTGGTGCGCGTTTGGGGTCTGCGGGAACACGGGGGAGGGGAGGCTCGTCAACGTGTGCCGCGCGAGAAACGAACTGTCGGGTCGTCAAATCGGGGGGTCAACTAACTCCCCGCGGCCCAGCCGGGGCCGGCGCGCGGAGGGTATGGGGGACGACGGGACGCGCGACACGGCGTCTACACGCGCGCGCACGAACGCGAGCGCGGGTCGGCTCTTCGCCGGAGGCCTCCGGGATGCCACCCATGTGACCCGATTCGTCGGGCGCGGGAACCCGTGCTTTTTCTTTCGCACGCACCTCGCGAGTGCGTTCGTTTACCGAAACAACACCAATGCCGTGAACACCGACTCGCGTCGCTGTGCGGAGACGCGAGCGCGTGCGTGCGGCGCGGGCTCGGCTCGGGTCGAGCGGGTGTGTGCGTGCGCGATTGACGCCCTCGCCGGGGTCGGCGTGCGGTGCGGCCGTGCGGTGTGACGCGAACCCGGACGCCAAAACCAGTCACGGTCAATCTCTCATGGTCGGGGTCGTTGTTGAGTTCTGCGAGGCGAAGCGCGAGGGTAGAGCGACTTTCGATTTCATGTGACAAAAAGTCACGCGAAGTTCCTGACTGAAACGCATACGACCGATCACGAAAAAAAAAGAGGCGTCAGGTTCCTCACTGCGCTTCGGCGACAACGACGTTTATTGAATCGCGCGCGTGCGTTCGAGATCGGCCCACCTCCGGGCGTCCCTTGATGTCCAGGGACGACGAGGAGACACGCGCGGAGGATAAAGACGCGTACTTCGTGAGTTACCGCGAGGTGAAGGTGGGTAAGCGCGTCAAGGTGTACCTGACCAAGGGCGGCCCGGACGCGAGGCGGAAGCAGAAACCCGAGGAGGTTCTCGCCGCTGTGGGCGAGGATTCGGGTCCGAAGACCGGGGCGCGCTTCCGCAACGCCGCCAACTTCACCGAGCACGGCCTTCTGGACTCGGACTCGCGAAGAGAGGTCTCCGAGTGGCTCGACGGGATCGTCGCGGAGGGCCTGGCGCGCGAAGCCGCGGCGGGCGCGGGGGAAGGCTTGGACGACACCCCGACAGGCGGAACGCCGGTCGCCAAGGGAGGCGTCGGCGTCGGAGGACGAGCGCCGGCGGAGGCGGACATGGACGCGAGCGCCGCCGCCGCGGCGACCGGCGCGCCTCCCGCGGCTCTGGCTCCCGTCCCGCTGTCTTCGATGACGTTCGTGAACCACAGCCAGGAGAAGTTCGTGTTCCCGGATGGACGAAGGGGCATCCGTTTTTACCTGGTCACGGACAAAGGCGAAGCGGTTAGCGCGGCGGTGGGCGAGGAAAGAGACACGCGCGACGGGCACTACACCTACCGCAAGGACGACTCGTTCGCCAGAGGGCCGCCGTTAACGTGCGGCAACTTGATCGGCGTCTCACGGTGGCTGCGTGAGCAGTGCGTGAACGGCGGAAACTTGATCGGCGCGCCGCTCGCCGGGTTCGGGAGCCACCCGCCGAAGCGCAAAAACGGCGGCGGCGGCGGCGGGGCCAAGCGCGGCGGCGGCGGCGGCGACGGCGCGCCTGTGTACGGCGAGGACGGAGTGTTACTCAGCACAGTCGGCGGGCCAATCGGCGCGCTTGCGAGACACGAAAATTCAGCCGCCTCCGCGGACCCGCACTGGTACGCGGAGCGCAAACGCAAACGCGACTCGCGGTTCTTCTCCGCGGACCACGCGGGGGACGACGTCGAGCCGCCCTCCGTCGCCACTGTTTTCGCCGAGCGCGAAACGAGATGGGTCACGTCACGTTTAGCGGCGGTGGCGTACGTGCGGGAAGACCCCGACGATGCTCTCGTGGCGGAGATTACGACGACGCATGTGCCGACGCTGCGCGAGTGTTTCGCGTTTTGCGCGGCGGAAAAGACGGCGTCCAAGAAACAAACGAAAACGTCAAAGACCGCCGACGAGCGAGCGTCTGTTTCCTCCGCGACGCGCGCGCTCGAGACGCTGCGTTTGTTGGAGACGCTTTACGTCAACGCGCGCGTTTTACGGGAGACGGACGTGTGCGCCGTTGTGCGACGCCTCAAGACGCACGCGGACGCGACGGTGAGACAAACGGCGTCTGGTCTGTTAATGCAGTGGCTCGCCTCTTTTCAAACGCACGTCGGGACGATGGCGGCGACGTACGAGCGTCCGCCGGCGCCGCGCTTGGGCGCGAGCGGCGGCGCCGGGGGGGGGGCGCGGGGCGCCGCCGGATTAGCAGCGGGTAAACCCCCTCGCCCGAAGCCCGTGTACGACGCGGCGTTCATCGCCAGCCGCCGGAACGAGCCCGAGCTACGGCGCACGCGCGAGAGCCGCGACGAGGTGCTGCGCCGCGAGGCGGCGGAGCGCGCGGCGCGCGAGGCTGCCGCCAAGACACAGCGCGAGGCTGCGGCGGCTCGAGCGGCGGCGAACAAAGCCGCGAAGGCTGCCGCCGCCGCCGCGGCGGCGGCAATTCCGGGAGCCGCGTTCCCCGGCTCGCCCGTCGCGGAGAAGGGAAATCAAGCTCGCTCCTCCGGCTCCGCGCGAGACGCGCCCGCCGAAGAAAAAAAAGAAAGAAAAAACGACGGGAAGAAGAGCCGCGGCGCGAGCGCGAGCGCGGGTCCGGGGACGCCGCTGGGCAAGGGGCGCAAGCTGTGCACCGGGTGCAACACCGTGGTGGGCTCGCCCACACGCGTCTGCCCGCACTGCAACGCCACGCTCCCTTTAAAGCAGACCACCACGGGCGCCGGGTCGTCCCCTCGTTTCGGCGGAGCGAGCGGCTCTGGCTCCGCCGCGCGCTTTTCTTTCCCTTCCGCGATTCCCTTGGACACACCGGTCCCCGGTTCGAGCCCGCCCGGGAGCGCGCGCGCGGATTCGGATCCACACGCGTTCGGCGTTTCCGACGGCGGCATCGTCGACGGCGTCGCGTTCGGCGGCGCGGGCGACGGCGACGGCGAAGGCTCCGCGTCGGTGGCGCACTTCCTGGCGCGCCACCAGGAGCGGTTCGCGTCGTGCAAGGTGAGCCAGCTGAAACGCGCGGTGGCTGATTTGTCCGCGGGCGTGAAACGCATTTTGGACGCGGGGCGCGTGCGCGACCCCGCGTTAGCGAAGAGCCTGCGCGAGTCCATGAAGAAGATGGGTGACGTGAAACTGCTGCAGGGCGTGGTGGAACGCCCGCGCGCGAGAAGAGAGGTTGTCGCGCACCTCGAAGCCGCCATCAAGGCGTGCCACGCGCGCGGCGCGTGACGTCGGCGGTTCGCGACGCGCACGCGGTTTTGACAAAATCGCGAATCGTTTCATCATCTATGAACACACGAACAGCACACACGCACTCTACTAGAGCTAGCTTCGTTTCGAAAACTAAACGCGTCTGTGACTCCGATCGTACCGATCGACGCGTTAAAAAAAAGAAGTCTGAGGAGCGGTTTTCGCGTCGGACGCGTCGTTTTCGGCGTTTTCGATCAAGTCCAGTCGTTTGTCGAGCGATTCGACCGACGCGCTCAAGTCCACCGTCTCAAACTTCAAAGCGCGCTCGGCCCAGTCGCGCAAACCCCGCGCCGTGACCCCCACCACGTACGCGCGCGGGTCCTCCACCGTCTCGCAAGGAACGCTCGCCGCGCGCAAAACGCTCTCCACCGCGAGCGTGCGACGTTGCGCGTTCCCTTTCGTGCCCGGCCCCTCGCCGATGAACAAGCCGCCGGGAAGAGTCTTTGACGACGACTCCTCGTTTTCGTCGTCGTCTTTGTCGTCGAAATCGGCGAAGGATTCAAGCAGCGCCAGCGTGGCGACCACCGCCTCAGCGCGCGTCATGTGCACGTGGTTCACGCGTAAAGGCGGGTCGCGCTTCTCCGCCTCGTCTCCTCCGTTGCGCAACGCGTTCTCGTACGCCTCGTCGAAGGAGGCGTCGGCGAGGCGTTCCGTTTTTTTGTCATCGCCTTTCTCGCCGGAAAAAAGCTTCTCGCCGCGAGAACCCGTCCACGGCGTCCGCGGGTCGTCGAACACGCCGGCGGCGACGCCGTCCCTGAACACCGCGCGCGCCGCCGCGGCTCGCGCGCCGCGGATGAACGTCTCGCCGCCGCCCGGCTCGAGAGCCACCGCGGCGATCGCCGCCTCGGCGCCGCCGGGGGAGAGCAAAGCGTCGAACACGACGCCGTACGTCTCGCGGCCGGGACCGGAACTCAAGGCTTTTGAGTCTTGAGTCTCGCCAAACGTCGTCTCGCCGCGCTTCATGTCGACGTACTCCCTAAGCGCCTCCCTCCAGAGCCCCGCTCTTCCGAGCGTCGCGATGAGCGCGTGTCTAGTCGCGCGGTTGTGCGGCACGTTCGCGTATAACATCTCCTCGCACGTCGCGCGCGCCGCGTTGACGGCGGAGTCTGAGTCGCCCGCCGCCGCCGCCGCCGCGCACGTGCCCAGCACGCTCCCGAACGTGTACACGTCCGGCTCCAGCGGCGTGTTATCCCTCACCTCCGCGAGCAGCGCGCGCGCCACAGCGACGCCGCCGGACGCTTTCAAAGAAGCCCTAGACGCGCTTTTGTTGTTAGAGCCGTATATCGAGCCCGCGACGTACTCGAGTCCGGAGTTCTCGTCGAACGTCTCCGCGCCGTCGCCGCCGGCGGCGCGGATCAGCCGATTGTACGTACTCAGCGGGACGTCGACGCCGGCGGCGCGCGCGGCGTCGAAGGCGTCGAACGCGAAACGCGGCAGATTCGCGCGCGCGGCGGCGTCGATGAGCAGCGCGAACGTACGCGCGTTAGGCGCGACCCGGCCTTCGTCCGCCATGCGGTGGAAAATCTCGAACGCCTGCTCCACGCGAGGTTGCGGAGCCGTCGCGCACGCTTCCAGTAACGAATTATACGTCGTCTTGCGCGGCGCGAATCCGTCGGCGCGCATCGCGGCGAAGACGTCCAACGCGACGTCCACGAGCCCTCCCGCGGAGATCGCGGCTAACGCCGTCTCGTACGTCTCGCGGCTGGGCGAGACGCCCGTCGCGGTCATCTCCTCGAACGTGCGCGCCACGAGGTCCGGCTGACGCGCGCGCGCCGCCGCCGCGATGAGGACGTTGAACGCCGCGGGGGGGGGAACCGCTTTATCGCCGACGTCCGACGTCTCCTCGAGCATCTCCTCGAACAGACGGCACGTGCGGATCAGCCTCGCTTTCGCGCCGCGCTTGCGTCCGAAGTCGCACTCGGAGACGCACTTGAGCAGAGCCGTGAACGTGCGCGGGGAGAGTTTCAAACGCTCGTCACTCGCGCAATCCTCTTTCAGACGAAGCGCGTCCTCCGGCTTTCGCGCGCGTATCGCGCACGTCATGGCGAGGTCGAAGGAACGCCTGGTGGGCTTCACGCCGACGAGTTTCATGGCGTCGTACACCTCCACCGCGCGCGCCGGGCCCACCGCCGTGTCGCGGCACACGAGCATGATCGTGAAGTACGTGCTCTCCGCCGGTCTCACGCCCGCCGCGGTCATCTCCCGCACCGAAAACAAAACGTCGTCCATGGAATCTTTCGCGCGCAAAACTTCGTTGCACCGCGCGACGACGGCTGCGTCGTTCACGTCGAGGGGGTCGTCTTCATCGCACATCGACATGGACCTTATGGCGTCGGCGTCGTACAGAAACGCGAGATCGGGATCGCCGTTCAAAGGAGCGTTCGCCAAGGGCTTCGGAAGCGTCACTTCGTCCTTCTTTTCTGACGAAAAGTCCACCGTCGTGTCGTCGAAATCCACGGTGCCCATGAACACGGCGTTTGGCGCGGCTCGCGTTTTCTTCGCGCCGAGAACGACTCCTCCATCAGCGCCGGCGTCGGACTCGTCGAGCGTGCCCATGAACCGCGCGATCGTCGCGGCGTCGGGGTCGACGCTGGCGGCGATCGCCAGCGCGGCCGCGGCGGACGAGGGAGCAACCTTCCCCTTCTTGTCGGAGACCTTGTCGGAGGCTCCGTCGTTCTTCCTGGGCGCGCGTCGTCGATTCTTCCCGCGTCGCCTCTTCGGCTCGCCGCCCGCCGACGGGACCTCGGCGCCGCCCCCCGCGGCGCGCGCGGGGGCGGACGCGCCGCGCGCGTTGCCGACGACGCCCCGCACGCCGCCGGCGCCGTCGAACCGGGGAGACGAGGCGCGGACGGGCCTGCGCGCCACCTCGCGCGCCACGGCCGATGGGTTCGGGGTCCGGTTGCCCGACCCGGACGCGACGGGCGCGAACGCGCGCGCGAGCGTCGCCATCGCGCGCGAGGAGGAACGCTCGGCGTCGCCCGCCTCCCGGCCTCTGCGTGCGCGCGCGGTGAGACGCGGCTTCCGCGGGCGCTCGAGCGGTGTACGACGGCCTCGGGTAGTGCTCGCGCGAATGGCCACGTCGGCCTGCGCGTCGCGCCAAAAGGCGCTTCCGTGGCAGACGCTCGGCACCAACTCCTGTCGGCCACAGATTTCCGCCCAGTGGTCGCGCACCGGACAGTCCGACTTTTGCGTCACGTGTTGTCACGCAGTCCGCCAGTCACGCGCGTGCGTACTTTCTACTTCAAAGTAAAACCTTCGAAGGTATCATACGTAAAACGAACGCGTCTCTTCGCTCAAAAGGGTTGGTTCAATTACCACCGCTCACTTCTCCTCGACGCCGTCGTACGCCGTCTTGAGCACCGAGCGCCACGTGCGCACGTCCGACGCCTTGCTGGACCACCCGTCCCCGTTTCCGCCGCGACGCGTCGACCCCGCGGCGGCGCCCGAGTCGTTAAGAGCGGCGGAGCGGTGCGCGCTCGGATCGCTCGGATCGGGCAACGCTAACGCCGGAACGATATCGCGAACGTCCACGCCTTTCCCGTCGTTCGAGTTACCACCGTTAATGGCCTCCATCAAAGACTCCTTGTCCCACCCGTTCACACCAGAGTTGAAGTCCAAACTGAGCGAGGGCGTCGTGGGGAACCGCCTTTGCGCGAACGTCATCAGCCGCTTGACGGATTGCAGAAACTTCCTCGTCTCTTCGTCGTGCATAGCGTGCGCCTGCGTCTGCGCGTTGATCTTCGTGCGCGCCGACCGCTCGTGGATGCCCACCATCGTCACGCCGATGGGCCACGCCGCGTTCCCGATGGCGACGCCCACGTACGCGTCCGCGGCGGCGCGGTAGTCCCTCGCCTTCATGCGCTTCACCACCAGAAACAGCGCTCTTTCTAAGTCAGCGGGCAACGCGCGCTTTTTGCATTTCTTGAAAAGCGGCTTGAGGTGTTCGGCGCACAGACGAACGTTCGCGGCGCTCTGTCTGCCAACCTCCGTGCGCGTCCAGTTCTCGTCACGCGCCACGTTCGCGTCCACCTCGCGTTGCCACTCCTCCAGCAAGGACTTCAGAAAGTGCACCACCTGATCGGCGGGGTGCGCGGATTCCGCGTCGCGCGCTTTGGCGACGCGACGCGCCGCCGCCGCAAACGCATCCGCCAACGCTCCGCCGTCGTCCGCGTCGCCGCCGCCGTCCGCGAGCGCACCAGCCAAGGCGTTCTTTTTCGTCGAAGCGTCGAAGCGTTCACGCTCGCTTACAGAGCCGGGTCCGACGCCCGCGCCTTCGTCCGCGCGAGAAGAAGAACCGAACGGTTCGCCGCCCAGCCGCGCGGCGGACTTTTCTTTCCGCGCGCGCTCCTCCCGGGCCAGAGCCTCAAGCACCGCGCGGCGCTCGTTCGCCTGCTGCCCGCCCGCGTGCTCGTCCTCCACGACGATGGAGGACTGCGCGACGCGCAGGCGCGCCCGCCGCGCGGCGTCGTCCTCGGCGAACAGCGTCGCGGGCTCGCCCAGCAGCCGCAGACGCCGAACCGTCTCGGCGGCGTTCAGGACGGAAACGTCATCCTCCGGCTCGCGGTCCTCCGAGCAGGGCGCCGCGCGCGCGTCCCCAGCGGCGGGTCTCGACGAAGCGGGGTCGACGGAAGGCGCGCCTTCGCCGGCGCCGACGTCGCCGCCCGCGACCGCCGCGCCCGGGCCTCCGTCCGCGTCCTTCTCCGAGCCGAGCAAGGCGCGTCGCGCCGCCTCCTCCTTCTGGCCTTTCTTCGCGTACTTGCGCACGCCCCCGACCGCGGCCAGCTCCGCCTTGGCCTTGCGCTTGCGCGCGATCTCCGCGGCGAGCAGGTCCATCGCGCCGACCAGCCGAGCGCGCGTCCGCGACGGGCACCCCACTCGGCGCGCACCGACGAGTGGCGAGGGCGCGGCCACGATTCGTTCGGCTCAGGAGGATCTCGCCGACGCGACTCGAAATTTGCGCCGGCTCAAATTTCTCGGTTGACACGCGGGAATCTTCTCGAATCGTCGCGCCTGTCCGGGGCGCACTTCGCCGCGCGCCTCCAGCCCGCGAGCTACCCACTCGGCACGCGCCTCGGACGGTCAGTCTCCTGACGCGCGTCTCGCTCAGGTCCCCGGCCCACGCACCGAGTCCCAGCGGAACCCGCGCCTGTTTCACGGCAGATCACCCGCGGATCGCGTCTCGGAAACCCGCTCGAACCGAACCCACGCTGCATGCGAAGGATGTCCGCTCTGTGCCAGGCCCTCGGTTTGTCCGCCCTGCGCCCCGCTGCGCGCAAAGCCGGCACACCGGGGCGCCCGCAACACAAAGCGTTCGTCGCCGCGGCGCGGTCGTCCATGAGCGCGTTCGACGCGACGGCGCAGCCCGTGGGCTTCCCCCCCATGCCTCCTCCCGGCGTGGGAGGCTTCGTCGGGTCTACGTCCACGGGCAAGAGACCCTCGGCGTCGACCGGGGCGTACGCCAACGACTACGCCCCCGCGTCTTTCTCGGGCCAGGGTGCAGGATCGTCCCCCGCCCCCCCCACCGTGGACTGGGACGCGCGCAACGTCAACTCCGTCGTGGTCATCGGCAACGTCGGGATGACTCCCGAGATCACCGAATTCGGCAACGGCGCGTGCGTCGCGCGGTGCTCGCTCGCCGTGCGGGGGAAGAAGAAAGCGTCGTCGATGGACGGCGGTTTCATGGACGATGCCGAGATGAACAGTCAGCAGGAGGATGACGCGCAAACAACCTGGCTGGATGTCGAGGCTTGGAACGACGAGGCGCGCCAGCTCGTGGAGCACGTCGCGAAAGGGCGGCAGCTGCAGGTGACCGGGCGCCTGAAGGAGAACACGTGGATCGACAAGGCGACGGGCCAGAAGCGGTCGCGGATCAAGATCAGCGCGTACGCGTTCGCGTTCATCGCGCCGTACGCGGGGCCGGGGGCGTACGGGAACGGCGTCAGCGACCCGTACGCGCAGAACAACCAGCCTGTGGCCGGCGCCGAATACGCGCAACAAACGCCGACTAACGAGCAAGTGTACGCGGCGCCTTCGACTCCGTCGCCGTACGCGTCGCCCTCACAAACTCCCACAAACTCCGTTTCCGCGGGCGGGGAGAAGGATGACTTGTGGCGCGACTGCGTGGAGAACCCTGACGCGTGGTGGGATAACCGCTCGCGCAAAGCCGAGCCGGGCGGGAACCCGCGGTACCCTGACTTCAAGCACAAGGAGTCGCAGACGCCGCTCTGGATCGAGTCGCGCGACACGCCGCAGTGGGCGATCGACGCGCTCGCCGGCGGCGGACCCGTGTCCGTCCCCGGCGGGTTCGCTCCGGAGTCGGCGTCTGTGTCGGCGGCGTCTAACGACGGGTTCGACCCGTACTACGCGAACGACGGCGCGACGGCGGGAGGTTCGATCCCCGGCGGCGCGTACGAGCCAGACTACTCGCAGCCGTACGCGGCGCCGGAAGTCGGCGGGTACGAGCCCGCGAAGCCCTTCCCCGAGGAGGACGAGCCGCCGTTCTGAAGAAGCTCGCCTTCCTGAGTTTTCTTGTCACGTCCGCGACGGGGGGGAGTTTACGCACGCGGCGCTTCTCATCCTTCGTCTTCGGACGGACGCGACGGAGAAACGACGAGGCGAAGGGGTGACGCGCGCGGACGCTCGACGCGAATACTTCGCGAGCCTCGTCGATTGCAAAAATGTAAAGAATACTCTCCACCTCCTCTCGCCCCCCAAAGGCTCTAAAGTCTCTCCTTTCTCAAAGCTCCCTCTTCTTGTCGGTCCTCTACTTCTCGGCGCGCACGCCCCTGTGCACCTTGAGCGCCTGGTCGATGTCCGCCTGCGCGCACCCGGCGTCCTTGAACTTGACCACGGCGTCGTCCAGGAGCGGCTTCCACTCCTTCTTCAGGCGCGCGCGCATCTGCGAGTGCTCGAAGAGCGTGTTCCCCCACATCACGAGCACTTGCGCCTTCATGGAGGGCTCCTCCGCGGGCGCCTCTTCGCCCTCCTTCGGCGCCTCCTTCGGCTTCTCCTTCTTCTCCTCCTCCGGGAGCTGACCGAGAACAGTCGTGAAGTCTTTACAGGCGGCGTTGAACTCGGACTCAGCCTCGTCCGCGCGTTTCGCGTCGACCGAACCGGACGTCGTCGCGCCGCTCAAGCCCGCGGCGGCGCAAAGCAAACGCGCGCGCTCGTACCGCCTCTGCGCCAGGGCGATGGAGGCGTCGTGGAAGTCGGGCTTCACCTCGAGCGCGGCGACGTAGCGCCCCTCCGCCTGCGCCAGTCGGTCCGTCACCTCGTCGAACTTGTCCGCGGTGGCGATCGCGGCGCCCGGGGGGCCGCCCTCCTCCAGCGGAGGATCGCGGCCGCCGTCCATCGCTTTGCGCGCCGCGCACATATGCACGTTCCCCCAGTTGAACAGCGCCAACGCGGCGGCTTCCTGGAACTTCAAAGAAGCGCCCGCGAGCATCTCGTCCGCCGCCGCCATGGAGACGGGGGACTCGAGCGCCTCGTTGCACTTCTCCAGACCCTACGGAGCGAGAGGAGAAAAAGAGGTCAGTCGTGAAGTCCGCGCGTCGTACGGAGATGATCGGACGAAGGACGAAAAAACGTTTCGTTTCGTTTCGCGCGGCGCGGCGAGAAAAAAACATCGTCGCCGAGGCGGCTCGCGATAGGAGCGAAAGACATTTGCAACACGTTCGTCAACGTTCTTTCGGGGTAGTCGTGTGGCTTTTCGTCATCGCCGCCTCGTTTTCTTCTTCTTTTTTTTGTTTTCGTTTTCGTTTTCGTTTTTCGCGAGAGAGAAGTACGCGAGTAAGGGAAAGAACGAGCTCGTACCTCCGCGTGCAAGTCGAGGTGCGCTTCGGCGTCGATGCCGAGGTGTTCGCGGAACAGCGCGGCGAAGTCGAGGATCCACTCGTCAATCTCGACGACTTCGTTGGGCGCGAGAGGCGCGGCGGCGTCAGTGGCGGGCTCCCCGGCGTCGGCCTCGGTCGTGCTCGCCGAGGAGTGCTCGACGATGGAGAGCTTGAGCACCGGCAGGTTGTGCAGCGTGGGCTTGGCCTCCTCGCCCTCCTTCGTCGCCTCCTTCGCCGCCTGCGCGGCGAGGAAGGCGGTGGCGAAGTCGGCGCGCGAGTTGAGGGGCTTGGAGGCTCCGTCCGCGTCGGTGAAGCGCACGGTGAACGCGCTCTGGTCGGGGAACTTGCGCTGCAGCGTGGTCATCAGGTCCTTGTGCGAGATCATGCTGGGAACGATCACCACGCGCGCGTCGTCGCCGCACGTCGCCTTGACGGCGACGGGCGGACCCCACTTCGCCTGGTTCTGGCGCTGGCGCAAAGCCTCCGCCTGGCGCGCCTGCGCGGCTTGGCGTTCGGCGAGCTGCGCGGCCGTCAAGGGCGCCTCCTTGCCGCTCTTGGCGTCCTTCTTGGGCGCGAGGCCCAAACCGCCGAGCCCGGCGGGGCCGCCCGCGGGCTTGGCCTCGGGCGCCAGCATCGCCTTCGCGGCTTCGATGGCTCTTTTGTCGTTTTCGTCGTCGGTGACGATTGCGGCGGCGGTCGCGGCATCCGCCTTCGCCTTCTTGCCCTGGCCGAGCAGCTCGTACGCCTTGGCGCGGTAGAACAAAGCGTTGGCGTCGGTCGGCATAGTCTTCAGCGCGCGCGTGCACTCCACGACGACGTCCGCGTACTGCTTAGCGTACATGAAGCACGCCGCGCGCTCGCGGTGCATCTCGCCCGCGCGCGGGTCATCCGGCGACACGAGCTTCAGAGCCTGATCGTACGCCGCCGCCGCTTTCAAGATGAAGCCCTTGGAGAAGAGAGCCTTCGCCTCGTCTGTTTTTTTGTGTAGGGAAGGAAACGATGTCAGCCGTCGTTTTAAGTGGCGGGAGGGACGCCGCGAGAGACGGCGTTTAGGTCGCGTCGGGAAGATCGCGTCGTCGCGGAGATCGGATGGAGGAAAGCAGCCGAACGCTCCGGCGGTTGGCGCGCGGATCGCGTCGAAGATCGGGTAGGGGACCTCCTGAGGCGACGCACCCTTGAGCTCGATCGCGCGCTGCGCGAAGATGGCATCGTCGTCGTCCGCATGGACTTCCTTCTTGGCCTTGCCCATGGTGCTTGCGGGTCTGTCACACGGAACGGGACAAGAGGGGGGTCAGCGACGCGTGGGCGGCGGTTGGGGCGACTTTTTCGATAAGGCTCGGCAACCGGAACCCTGGCGAAAATGGAGCGCCTCGCCGCGTGGGCGGGGGGTTCGCGAAGCCGTACGCGCGGCGTTCTTTCGGTGTTTTCGGGGGATCACGTGGGGTACGCACCGTGCGCGCGTCGGCGGGGGCCTGCGTGCGTCTCTGTGGGCCGCACGCCGCGGAAACGCGCGTCTCGTGTCGTGGACGATTGTCTCGTAAAGCCTCGTCACCGCCGCCACGCGACCTTTTTTTCGCTTTTTTTGAGTTTTCTCTGTTGGGAAATCAGTCTCCAAATCTCGAAAAAGCGGTGCGAGCGGCCCGAGCGAGCCCAGTCTCGTTCTCTCGACACGTCTCGAACGGACGTCCTTTTTCGCCGCGTCCGTTTCCAATGTTTCGCGTCCAAGACGGGTTCGAGTCAATCTCGGCGCCCGCACTACTGCGCGGTCGCGCGCGTCTACGCGTCTCGACCGGCGATGGCGTCGACCGGCCGGTCGCACGTGCTCGCGCGCGCGTCACCCTCGCGCGCGCGCGCGCGGGGCAAGGGCGGTCGGTCGACCGGCACCGGTCGCTCCGGCGAGCGCGGGGTCGCGGCGTTGCTCCTGCTCGGCGTCACCGCGCTCGCCATTTCGGGCCTGACGTCCACGTACCTGCCCCGGCTGGTCGTGTGGCGGCAGGGCGCGTCGTGCGTCCCCGGGGACGAAACGCCGTGCCCCCCGGAGACGCACCACCCCGACATCGACGTGGTGAGCGTCGCGGTGAAGCCCACGTGCGTGACGAGAGTGGCGATCGCGTCCATCAACCAGTACGTCGCGCCGAGGTTCATCCGGTTCGTCTCAAAAGATGCCGACGCGTGCGCGGCGCTCGTCGCGATGGCGCGAAACGTGCGGTGCACGCCGCAGGACGAGGTGATTCCCGGCGTCACGAAAGATGCGGTTAAACGGGAGCTCGATTCTCTGTATCACGGTTCGCGAACCACCGAGTTGGACTCGAAAGGGACGAAAACTCCGTCGTCGGCGTCCTACCTCGGCCGCGAACGAGCCGGGTGGTACTTACAACAGTTGATCAAGCTGGGCGTCGCGCGTCACCTCCCCGACTTGACCTCGACATTTCTAGTGTGGGACCCGGACATGATCGCGCTCGAGCCGTTCAAAGTGTTTTCCGCGGAGAGGAGCGGGAAGACGGGCAAGGAAAGGGTGATAAGGCACGTGGGGGGGTATACCATTCGTTCGTACGAAGACGCGTACGAACGACTCACGAACGAACCGTTAGTAGCGGCGCCGGATGGGTCGAGCTACGTCACGCACGCCATGACGTTCGAGCGCGCGTTTTTAGAGGAGATGCTAGGCGCGTTCGCGGACGCGTGGGAGGACAGCGTACGAACACGCGCGGATGTGTTGGCGAAGAAGACAAACGCGTTTAGAAAGACGGAACGAATTACTTCGTTCGGCGCGGAGACGGTAAAACGGTCGGAGGAGGAAGACGAGACGTTTGCTTTTTCGCGCGGCGATTCTCCGACCAAGACGCGAGCGCGCATGCCCACCTGGGCGCGCGCGATTTTGGCTTCGCTGAATCCCGAGCATCTCGACCTGGGGTTCAGCGAGTACGCCTCGTACGCGTCCTGGGTCGCGACGCACCACCCCGAGACGGTCGAGGTTGTGCCGCACCGCGCCTGGACGAGGCACCCGCTCGGACCGATGCTGGGCAGTTCCGGGATCCGGATCCTGCGGCGATGGAGCCCGGTGCCGAACCTGTGCTGCCCCTCGGCGTTCGCCGTGCGCGCGATGAAGCTGCTCGGGTATTCGTACGGGGGGTTCGAGGTGGGGCACGTCGCGAGCTGCGGGTACGACAAACCCGAGCACGAGCGCGCGTACGGGGTGGGCGACGGTTTTTAGAAGACTATCGAGTCTTACTTTCCTAGTCTCGAACGCGCGATAGACAAACAGGCGTGTTTTTAGTTCCAGGACGATCCGCGTTCGATACAACCACGCGCCTTATCTCTACGCCTCGGTTCTCACCTCGTCGTCCAGCTTGTAGACGCGCAGCGCGCCGTCCACGCCGCCGCACGCGAAACGGTTAGGGCCGTGGAAGTCGACGGCGAAGAGGCGGTCGCCCTCGCCTTTGTTCCCGGCCGTCACCGTGTGCAGCGGGAGCTTCCCGCGCGTGTCCCACAGCTTGGTCGTCCCGTCGTACGAGCAGGACGCGAACCTGTGTTCGTTCCCGGGACACCAACGCACGCACACCACCATCTCCTGCGTCGTTCGTCGTTTCGTTCGTCAGAAGCGTCAGAAGCGTCAGAAGAGTAATCCGCGGGTGAAGAAGAGGACGGGCCGAGAAAACAAAACGGCGACGCGCGACGTAAAAACAAAAACCGCGATCGCGCCGAAGGACGCGCGGACGTCTCGGGAAAAAATTAGAGATTTGCTCCCCCAGCGCGCGGGAACCCGCGCGTCGGGAACAGGAAGGTCTCGTCACCGACGTCGCGCGTCGAGGCTCGGCGCGCGTTCCTTCCGTCGCGTCTCGCGAAAAGAAGGAACCGAAGAAAAAACCAACCGGGTAACCGCGAAAAAAAGAATGACGCACCTGGTGCGACGCGAACGTGGTGATCCCCCCCGTGGTTTGCCCCGCCCGCGGGTCCCACGCGTGCACGCCCTTGTCCCCTCCCCCGCACCAAAGGACACGCGCGCCGTCCGCGCGCACCGCCAGGCTCGCCACCGCCTTCGGCGCGTCGAAGCTCTGCGTGCACGCGCCCGACTCAGCGTCCCAGCGCTTCAACGTCTTATCGTCTCCTCCGCTCCACACCGCGTCCGGGCTCTCCCACCCGACGCAATTCACGCCGCCCCGGTGGTCGCCGAGCACGAGCTCGGCGCCGCGCGGCGCGAGAGGGCCGTCGTTCTCGCCGTCGTCCCGCGCGTCGTCGAAGTCCAGACACGACCTCACGGGCGCGGCGCCGGGAACGTGAGACGCCGTTTTTTTTCTCCGCTTGGCGGATGTCTCGTCGGCGCGACCGGTTTCGGCGTCGGCGGCGAAATCAAACTCGGCGCCGCCTTCGCGGCGCCAGACGCGCGCGGTGCCGTCCGCGGACGCGCTCGCGAAGTGCGCGCCTCCGGGCGCGGCGGCGATCTCCGCGATCGCGGCGGTGTGCCCCACGAAGACCCGGGAAGGTTTCGCGGAGGCTTTTCTGCTTGAGACGTTCGCGTCCCACGATCGCGCGACGCCGTCGTGCGCGCCGGCGACGAGCGTGATTTTGTCTCCGTCGCCGGGCAACAGCGCCACCGAAGTCACCGCGTTGTTCGTGGCGTCGGGCACAGCGACGGTGAGCAAACGCGACCCGGCGTTAGACCACAGCTTGACGGTGCCGTCGTAGCAGCCGGTGGCGATGGCGCCGGCGAAGCCGCCGTCGACGGCGCTGACCCAGTCCTCGTGTTTTCCCACGCTCTCCTCGGAAGGCGGCCCGACCGCGGGGATGTACTCCACGTCCAGCGTCTTCTCCGCGCTGATCGCCTTGCGCAGCAGCAGCTTCTGGAGGCTCGTGCGCACGAGCTCGCCGTCCACCAGGAAGTCGAACGGCTTGGGGGGGTCCAGCGCGAGCAGATGGTTCACCACCTCGGACAGGCCGTACCGAGTGAGCTTGCCGGGCACCGCCAGGGGGGTGGGCGCGATGCGGAACTTCTCGGGGAGGCGCGTCACGAACCGACAGGTGATCTGGACATCCTCGCCGACGGACGCCATCGCGGCCGGGCTCGAGCGTACGAAGTCGGCGCCGGGAGAATCGCGGGTGCGCTCTCTTCTGGCGCCCGCGCGAGTGACGGCCGAACGCGACGCGCGCAGATTTGGGCGGCGGCGTGAAATGGTGAAAACGTCGGCGGCGGCGACGGAACTCAGGCCGCTCCCAAATGCGTCGCTCCAGCTGCTCGGCCGTTCCATTTTCGGCGTTTGGCGAAACCGCGTGGTGCCAACGTTTCGGCGCGTTCTACAACACCGCGCTTCCACTGCTTCCCCGCGCGGCGCCGCCTCCGCTTCGCGGCGTCGTCGCGCGCGATGCGCCGCGACGCGCGAGGGCCGTCGTCCACGAACTCGGCGTACGGCCAGTTCTACGACCGGCCGTCGGTCCCCGCGACGGGCGCGCGCGACTCGGCGCATTCGGGCGCCGACGCGTCCGCCCCCGACCGGCGCCCCTCCGCGGGACGACGCGCGCACGCCGCGGCCGAGCGCGCGAGCGCGGTCTCGCTGGACCACATCCCCGCGGTGGTGGTCAAGGCGTCGGACGCGGGACACGGCGTGGGCGCGTTCACCGGCGCGGTGGGCAGGACCGGCGCGCGAGCCGGAAGTTCTCAAACCTTCGACACGAACCGAATCGGCGTCGGCGGCGCGTCTACTCGACGCGGCTCGTCGTTCGACGCGACGCCGGGGGCGCGAACGACGCGACCGGTCGACGTCCACGCGAACGGGCGCGACGAACGTGGGTTCTCGCGTCACGGTATTCACGACGGTCACGTGTCCGGGCGCGTCGTCCGTCACGGCGGTTTTCGCCGCGTCGGAGTCGATACCGAGATGGCCGAAACCGCGAGCGCGCCGTTCGCGCGCGCGACGCCTCGCGCGGCGGGTTCGCTCGGATTCGATTCTCGAAATGGGATTTCGCGTAAACCGGAGTGGAACGCCTCCTTCGCGACGAGCGCCTCGAGGACAGAGGCGCGTCAGTCGCGCGTCGGCGCGGACGCGCTCCTCTCCGCGCGAGCCGCGGAGGAGCGAAGGCGCTTCGAGAAGGGCGACAAAGCGGAGACGACGCCGGAGACGAAGTTCGCGGCGACGAAAGGCGTTCGCGTCGACGCCGTCGGCCGACGCATAGAGTCGCTTCGCGGAGCTGTCGTGTCTTCGAACGAAAAAGAGCCGTATCAAAGATACGGCGTTCGGTCGGCGCAGAACAAAAGCAAAAGCGGCGATTTCGAAACCTCTTCCGCCTATGGGCAATTAGACGCGGCGGACCGCGCGCTCGGCGCGACGCTGAAAATCGGAAAAGAGAAAGCGCTTCGCGCTTCCTCTTTTTACGAGACGGACGAGGACGACAGCCCGGGCTCAGACTCTTTC
>ENA-OUOG01002369-OUOG01002369.1-marine-metagenome-genome-assembly--contig:-NODE-2369-length-19653-cov-4.059205_pt1 | contig 19653 bp, 20 predicted proteins | sample MGYA00248635_ERZ508505 | MGnify/ENA primary metagenome ERZ508505 (study PRJEB26176, sample SAMN06267871) | marine metagenome | isolation source: Saanich Inlet, British Columbia, Canada | place: Pacific...
ATCAATTGTATCAGAGATCAATTGTATCAGAGATCAATTGTATCAGAGATCAATTGTATCAGAGATCAATTGTATCACTACGGAATTTTCTTTCCGCTTCCGACAATACTCTTATTGGTGTTTTAAGCAAGGAAACTCTCAAAGTAATATTTTTCTAAGTGGCCGGCATTATGGATATGGGTGATTAGGTAGGATATGGCTGTCGGCCTCGTCTGAATTTTGTAAGTTTTTGAGGTCTGTTGTATCTTTTTTATGCCTATTTTGTCGCCAGATCGCTTCCGCTCATACCACACCGGCAGACCGCTTTTCTTCGTATAACAGATGAGGCCTGTTAGAGGGGGCTAGGTCGAAGATGGTGTTTCGACCTATTTTGACATGTCTCGTTTATTCCAGATGCAAAATCTGTTGGCTAAGTCTTTAACTGGCATTGGGCGCAGTTACATGCTAACTCGCTTAATAGACGAGAGAAAATCCTCTCGGTGATTAACCAACCTAAATTAGGGAGAACATTCGATATGCCAATGGTCAATGTGAAAATAGCGAAAGATGGAGCGACCGCCGAACAAAAAAAACAGGTTATTGCCGAAATGACGGATGTGCTCGTGCGCGTTCTTGGCAAAAACCCAGCCACGACGATTGTTATACTAGAAGAAGTAGACATGGATAGTTGGGGTATTGGCGGCGAGACAGTGGCCGAACGACGGGCACAAGGTAAATAGCGACTGTGGTCTTTGATGTTTGCTTGTTTGGCGCAATTGCGTTAGTTTTCCATGGCGTTTAAGGCGCGATATTATTAATGTTTAGGGTGACTTAGATGTCTACACAAGGCCGCGTTCGGCGTCAGACCATTCCTCAGATTATGGCGCATAAAGGGGCTGATCCTCTGGTTTGTTTAACGAGCTATCACGCGCACACAGCTCGGCTTATCGATCCCTATGTCGACATCTTATTGGTAGGGGATAGTCTCGGCATGGTGATGTATGGCATGGAGAGCACGCTGCCCGTGACCCTTGACATGATGATTGCACATGGTGCTGCCGTTGTGCGCGGATCTGAACGCGCGCTTGTTGTTGTTGATATGCCTTTTGGCTCTTATGAGGAGAGCCCCTCGGTGGCTTTCCATAATGCCGCCCGTGTCATCAAAGAAACAGGTTGCCAAGCTGTTAAATTAGAGGGTGGGACACGCATCGCGGAAACTATTAAATACCTTGTCAATCGCGGTATACCTGTTATGGGTCATATCGGCCTGACTCCTCAAAATGTAAACGTCATGGGTGGTTTTAAGACACAAGGCAAAACACGCGAAGAATGGCCGGAGTTAGAAGCCGATGCGCACGCTGTGGCAGAGGCGGGCGCTTTCTCGATTGTTTTAGAGGGGATTGTGTCTGAACTCGCAGATCGCATTAGCGGTCAGGTTAGTGTACCCACGATCGGCATCGGCGCGTCGGAAAATTGCGATGGTCAAATTTTAGTTACAGAAGACATGCTGGGCCTTTCGCCGAGTGTGCCTAAGTTTGTGAAAGAATTTGCGTCTCTTGGCGCTCAAATTGCTGGTGCCGCTGAAGCTTACGCGAGTGAAGTGCGCGCGCGGCGCTTTCCGGCTAAAGAAAATCAATACGAACTGGCAAACGGCAAAACAGTGGTTTCGAGTTCACCCAAGGGTAAGGAGTGATTTATGAGCGATATTTTTCAAGAAATAGATAATGAGCTTCGGCGCGATAAACTCTCGCGGTTTTGGGATCAAAACGGCATTCTAATTATCGTGGCATCTGTGACGCTCGTGTTGATTGTTGCTATAAGTGTGGCCTTTTCGGCTTGGCGGCAAGGGCAGGATGAGGCCTCATCAGAACGCTATTTGCAATTGCTCGAGCGTGTAGAAAGTTCTTCTGAGCAGGAGAAAATAGAGGCGTTAGAAGCGTTCATCGCTTCTGAAAGCCGCGGCTACAAAGTGCTGGCGCAAATGCGTTTGGCAGCCGCTAAGTCGCAAGCCGGCGAAATGGAAGATGCCGCGCGTATGTTTGAAGCGATTGCTGCGAACGGGCAACTTCCCATGGCCGTCCGCGATTATGCGACGTTGCAAGCGGGATCAGCCCTTGTTTCTATTGTGGCGCCAGCAGATATTGAGGCACGTCTTGCGAAGCTACTTCAAGGGCAGCATGGGATGCGGGGTCAGGCGCGCGAAATATTAGCTTTGTCTTATTTGCTTGCCGACCAACCCTTACAAGCTCGAGATATTTTGTTGGTTCACTTAGATACGACAGCCAATAGTCAGGCGATGAGATTACGGGCAACAATATTACTCGATGAAGCTCTCAAAAAGTTACAAACAAGCAGTCAATAAAAGGCAATAAATATGCATTATCTGGGTAAACTAATGGTGGTCTCCACAGTCGCTTTACTGGCGGCATGTGGTGAAAAAGAGGATGTGGTTAACATTGAAGGTGACCGTATTTCTATCCTTTCATATGATCGCGAGCTATTGGCCGATCCGCGTGTAGAGGAAGCCCAAATTCAACTGCCGCCAGCCTTTAAGAATTCATCTTGGACACAGCCCGGTGGCTTTCCAAGTAATGCTCTTTATCATCTAGAGCTAGGAGATGTTAAAGAGCTGTTCTCCGTAAACATGGTGGAGGGTAATGGCGCGCAAACCCGCATTATGGCGACGCCGCTGGTGGCCGAGGGAAGGGTGTTCGCGATGGGGGCCGAACTTGATGTCGTGGCTGTCGACGCAAGCACAGGAAAGAAGATTTGGGAACAAGAAGTCATTCCTAATTGGACTCGCAAGAATACAGGCCTGACGCGGTTTATTGGTTTTAAGGATGAAAAACTAGATGCAGATGATGGCTTTATGGGCGGGATTGCCTATGAAGCGGGACATATATTCGTGGCGACCGGTTTTGGTGAGTTATTGTCTTTAAATGCCGGAACAGGAGAAATTGAATGGCGTGTGCGTTCTGATGTGCCCTTCTCAAATGCACCAACCGTCCGTGATGGCAAGATTTATATTGTAGCGCAGGATAGCCGGTTACAGGTTTTCTCGACGCTTGATGGAAAACGCAGTTGGGACTACCTCGCGATTACGGAAACAGCTGGTATTCTAAGCTCCTCAAGCCCCGCCGTGAATGACCAAGTCGTGGTGGCTGGGTTTAATTCGGGTGAAGTGGTTGCTTTACGTACGATTAACGGAACAGAGAATTGGTCGGATAGTCTATCGGCGCGATCTATGCAAGTTACGCCTATCTCTGAACTTACCGCGATTGTTGGGCGTCCGGTCATTGACCGAGATCGAGTATTTGCTGTCAGCCACGGTGGTCGCATGGTCTCAATCGATGTTAGGTCGGGCGAGCGTGCCTGGACAGCAGATGTCGGTTCGATCGAAACACCATGGGTGACGCTTGATAGCGTCTTTGTGATGACCAACGAGTCCAAATTAGTAGCGTTAACGCGCAATCTTGGTCGGGTGCGGTGGCTAAATCAGCTGCCGGCTTTTGAGGATGAAGAAGATCGTGATGGTCGCATAAGCTGGGCTGGGCCTATTCTCGCCGGGGGCAATCTCATCGTCGCTTCCTCATTGGGTGAGCTGTATTTTATTTCACCCATTGATGGAACGATCACAGGAACGATTGATGTTGGTGATCCAATCAGTGTACCCCCGATTGTTGCCGACGCGACCCTTTACATTTTAACAGATGAGGGCGAACTCCTCGCCTATCGTTAGGCACATAATGTCAGATAATTTTTCTGTGTTAAGTCTTGCTATTGTTGGCCGTCCTAATGTTGGGAAATCGTCACTTTTTAATCGCCTTGCGGGCAAGCGATTAGCGATTGTTGATGATCAACCTGGCGTGACCAGAGACCGGCGTTCCGGCGATGGTCGTTTGGGCGACTTGCGGTTTCGTATCATTGATACAGCTGGTTTTGAAGAGGCTAAGGCGGGCTCCTTAGAGGCGCGTATGCGCGAACAAACAGAAGCGGGCATCGCTGAGGCAGATGTTATCTTAATGCTGGTCGATGCACGGGCTGGACTACTGCCGGAGGATAATTTCTTTGCCCGTATTATCCGTAAATGCGGGAAGCCGGTTATTCTCTTGGCCAATAAGGCCGAAGGTGGGGCCGGCTCTCATGGTGTCGCAGAATCTTATAAGTTGGGTCTAGGAGACCCGATTAAGTTTTCTGCAGAGCACGGCGACGGAACCCAAGAGCTTTATGAACGTATTAGAGCACAAATCGAAGAGTTTGATTATGCCAATCATGTAGATGCATTGGATGAAGAAGATAGCGTCGAATTTGACCCAGAAGAGCCCTTTGTCGACGATATCACCAAGCCTTTGCGGGTTGCCATTTTAGGCCGCCCAAATGCTGGAAAATCAACATTGATTAACGCTTTAATCGGCTATGACCGTTTGCTCACGGGTCCTGAGGCAGGGATTACCCGAGATAGTATTTCGGTTGAGTGGCAATATGTCGATCATGGAGGCAGCACGCGACCTATTATTTTTTGGGACACGGCAGGTATGCGCAAAAAGGCCCGTGTGACGGAGACATTGGAAAAGTTATCCGTTGCAGATGGTTTGCGGGCAATTAAATTTGCCGAGGTTTGTGTCCTATTAATCGACGCGAGCAGCCCCTTTGATAAGCAAGATATCCAACTCGCGGATATGATAGAGCGCGAAGGGCGCGCTCTTGTGATCGGCATTAATAAGTGGGACTTGAAGCTCAATAAAGAAGAGGTAAGGTCGCATATAAACGACATGTTATTAAAGTCTATGCCTCGTCTCAAAGGCGTGCCCGTTATTATGATGTCGGGTGCCACTGGGCGCGGATTAGAGAAGTTAATGCCTGAGGTTTTGCGTCAGTATCAAATTTGGAATATGCGGGTTTCAACGGGAAAACTTAATCGCTGGTTGGGTGAGGTCGTTGATCGGCATCCGCCGCCTGCAGATAATGGGCGACCAGTACGTTTGCGTTATATTACGCAAGCAAAATCGCGACCGCCAACATTTGTAACATTCTCAAGCCGTGGAACAGCGGTTCCCGAGAGTTATAAGCGCTATCTATCTAATGAATTGCGCTCTCAGTTTAAACTTGATGGTGTTCCCGTGCGCATATTCGTTAGAAAAACTAAAAACCCTTATGAGGGTTAGTTTATAATTTCTAAGGCTTAAGCTTTTGCAGGTTGAAATCTCGCGTCGTCGTCAGTCTATCTCTGAAAATCAAAAATCTTTCCGGTCTCGTTCTGCTCTGAGCTGAGCGCGTCGAGGAAGAGTGGCACAAGGTCGTCAGGTGCTGGCAATGTGTCTGGGTCTTCGCCCGGCATTGCTTTGGCGCGCATTTGTGTGCGGACGGGCCCTGGATTTATAAGGTTAACGCGTAGCTTGTCGTTTTTATGCTCCGCGGCCCAACTAAGGACAAGTGCATTAAGTGCCGCTTTGGTGGCCGCATAACAGCCCCAAAATGGGCGGGCTTTATGGGCAGCACCCGATGTAACAAACACACATCGCGGTGTTTCTGATTGCAATAAGAGAGGTTCAAATGCACGGATTAAACGCATATTAGCCGTCATGTTAATAGCAACAGCCTTCTCAAATTCGTTTGGGTCAGAATGACTGGTCGGGGTTAATTGTCCCAATACACCCGCATTGCCTACCAATATATCTAGTCTACCCCAGCGTTCATAAACAGCGGCTCCGAGGCGATCAATCGCCTCGTAGTCGGTCAGATCAATTGGTGCACCCGTTGCTTCGCCGCCCTTGGCGGTAATCCGATCATAAAGGTTCTCTAATGCGCTTTGTGTTCGGCCAACAAGAATGACATGAGCGCCGCGCTCAGCTAGGTGTCTAGCAACGGCATAGCCGATACCGCGTGTCGCGCCCGTTACCAACGCGACTTTTCCTTTAAAATCCATTTCTATGCTTGCTCTGTTAGTAGTGAGAGCTGCTTTATCTCATCGCCGCTAGACTGATCTACCAATGGTGTTGGATAGTCACCCGTAAAGCAATGATCCGTAAACGCAGGCTTTTGGGGATTACGACCGTTTTCATGGCCCATTGCCTTGTAGATACCGTCGACTGAAATGAAGTCAAGGCTATCAGCTTTGATGTAGGCGCGCATTTCGTCGAGCGTATGTGTCGCGGCTAAAAGTTGGTCTTTTTTGGGGGTATCGATCCCATAATAATCCGGGTGGGTAATAGGCGGTGAAGCGATGCGCATGTGGACTTCGGTCGCACCCGCGTCGCGCATCATTTGTACAATCTTAAGTGAAGTCGTGCCGCGAACAATAGAATCGTCAATCAGGATGACACGTTTTCCGGCCACCACCCCTGGGTTAGCGTTATGCTTTAATTTCACAGAAAATGCACGAATAGACTGTGTTGGTTCGATGAAGGTGCGGCCAACATAATGATTTCTGATGATACCGAGTTCAAAGGGTATTCCTGACTTTTCAGCATAACCTAGAGCAGCCGGCACACCCGAGTCGGGTACCGGAATAACAACATCAGCATCGACATGGGTTTCGGCCGCCAATTGGCTCCCCATATCTTTACGTACATTGTAAACACTGCGGCCATTCACGATGCTATCCGGGCGGGCAAAGTAGATATATTCAAATATGCATGGACGCGCTTCGATAGGCGGGAATGGTTTGTGGCTCTCTACGCCATTTTCAGTAATGACGACGATCTCACCATTCTCAATTTCACGAACGAATTTCGCGCCAATAATATCAAGAGCGCATGTTTCAGATGCTAAAATATATTTCTCGTCTATTTTGCCCAACACAAGTGGGCGAATGCCAAGGGGGTCACGCGCACCTATGAGTTTTTTATTGGTCATGACGACAAGCGCGTAGGCTCCTTGGATACTAAATAGGGCATCCGTAAAGCGCGCAAGTGTATTGCCGCGCCTGCTCCTTGCCACGAGTTGCAAGATAACTTCTGTATCAGATGTCGATTGGAATATTGCCCCTTTGTTTACGAGTTCATTTCGCAGCGTGAGGGCATTGGTTAGGTTTCCGTTATGAGCAACAGCGAAGCCGCCGCCGGCTAAATCGGCAAACAGGGGTTGGACGTTGCGAAGGATCGTCTCGCCTGTTGTCGAATAACGGACATGCCCAACGGCAGATTTGCCAGTGAGACGGTCCAAAACGGATGCTTTTGTAAAGTGTTCGCTGACGAGCCCCATGCGCCTCTCAGCTAAAAAGTGTTTGCCGTCATAACTCACGATGCCCGCCGCTTCTTGACCGCGGTGCTGAAGTGCATGAAGTCCGAGAGCAGTTAAAGCTGCTGCGTCTGGATGATCAAAAATACCGAAAACGCCACATTCTTCGCGTAAGTGATCTTCATCTATCACAGGGTACATCCTCATCATTTTCTGGCGTTCTTAGGTAGATTAAGGGTTACTACATGTTAAATGCCAGCATTTTTGTTACTGCCGTACTCTCATTGACCTTGCACACCTTTGATAAGGCTCTCTAATGTGGCGCGGTCACTTTCTTTATAACCTTTTTCGACTTTTGTGTCTTTGCTTTTGTCGTTGGTTAGGCCGTCAATTTGCTGCTCGATTTGATCTAAAATTAGATTTTTACCAGCGTCATTTATGTCTTTGCGGCCTTTGGAAACGGCGTCGTCTAGTTTCTTTTGATCTACGGGCAGGGATCCCTCTGGAATCGTTGCCAATAGGGCAGCAGACCCTGTTTGTATCGCAGGGTAAAGCCGTGCAGACGTTAACCAGTCTGGTTCATCGCCTTGAGGAACAATCAGAACAAGGAGCAGATAGCCTAAACAGGCGATGACAAAGCCGCGAAGTGAGCCAAATATGATTCCCAATGTTCGGTCGAGCGGCCCAATGCTGCTACTTTGCAAGCGATTAGCAAGCCGGCTCGTGATGAGTGAAGCGACCACCATGATTGCGAGAAATACCACGACATAGGAAATCGTCATGGCTAAATTTTCATTACCAACATAATCTTTAATAAATGATGCTAAGTATCCGCCGAGCGCTAGTGCCGCATAAATTGATAATACCCAATTGGCAATGGATAGAACCTCGCGTGTGAAGCCACGTAAGAACGATAAGACGGTGCTGATTAAAATAATTGCTAGAAGAATGTAGTCCAGCATGAGAAGCCCTTGCATATTTTAATCCTCTATTTTTGTTGCAATTGCTGTTTCAATTCGTATGAAAGCCACATCTGCTCATCAATGATGCTAAATCTTGTATAGCAGATGTTTCAATGTCGTGTGACGATATTTCGTCGCTATCACCTGTTGGTTTGGCTGATATTGCCATCTCAAAGCCAAGTTTAGCGGCTTCTCTTAATCTGAGAGCTGTTCGCGACACTGGTCGAACGGCACCGGACAAGCTAATTTCACCAAAGAAAACGCAGTTTTTGGGAACACATTTATTTGTTAGCGAAGAAACAAGCGCGGCAGCGACGGCCAAATCTGCTGCAGGTTCAGTAATTTTCATGCCACCTGCAATATTCAAAAAGACATCACGTCCAGCAAATGAGATACCGCAGCGAGTTTCGAGGACAGCAAGCACCATGGATAGTCGGTTAGAATCCCAGCCAACGACAGCGCGCCGCGGTGTTGCCAATGAAGACGGCGCCGCAAGCGCTTGAATTTCAACTAAAACGGGTCGTGTTCCCTCAATGCCAGCAAAAACAGCGGCACCCGCTACTTTATCATCTCGGGATTCTAGGAAAAGCGCCGACGGGTTCGTTACTTCGTGAAGCCCGGTGCCGCGCATCTCAAAAACGCCAATTTCGTGGGCGGGCCCAAAGCGATTTTTAACAGACCGTAATAAACGGAACTGGTCACCAAGGTCTCCTTCAAAATAAACCACTGTGTCGACCATGTGTTCTAGAACCCGAGGCCCTGCGATTTGACCATCCTTTGTTACATGACCAACCAGTATAAGAGTTGTGTCATTCTTCTTTGCGAAATGAATTAATTCTTGTCCAGCTGTTCTAACCTGTGACACAGTTCCCGGCGCTGCTTCGAGGGCTGGTGACCACATAGTTTGGATGGAGTCGATAATGACAAGGTCTGTTTTGCCATGGCCTTCAATTGTTTTTAAGATATCAGCAATGTTGGTTTCTGCGCCCAACATGACAGGCGCATCTGCGAGCCCCAATCGCGCTGCACGCATCCGGAGTTGAGCCAGCGCTTCCTCACCAGAAATGTATACGACTTGCCCACTTTTTTGGGCCACACTCGCGGCGGCTTGGATGAGTAACGTTGACTTACCAATTCCTGGGTCGCCGCCAATTAGGATGGCTGAGCCAGGCACCAGACCGCCACCTAAAACGCGATCGAATTCGTGAATTCCCGTAATGGTACGCTGTGGTTCGGGCGCATTGCCTGATAGGCTGGTTAAGTCAATTTTTTTGCCGCGTGCAGCTTTTGCGCCTTTACCAACAGGAGGGGCAGAGCTTGCTGTCTCTTCAGAGATTGAATTCCAAGCGCCACAGGCGTCGCATTTCCCAGACCATTTTGTCGTCACATTGCCACAGGATTGGCATACGAAACTTGATCGCGCCATTATGCTGTTGCCCCCTCAACCCTAATTGGCCCTTCTGGCAGGCCTTCCATGAATTGGCGTAAATAAGGGTTGTCATTACTCTCCAAGGCGTCACGATTACCAGTCCAAATGAACTGTCCTTCGTATAGAAAGGCAGTAACGTCGGCGATTGCTCTTACGCTTGTCATGTCATGGGTTATGGTTAACGTTGTCGCGCCTAAATCTTTTACGCAATCCACGATGAGCTGATTAATAACATCTGTCATAATCGGATCGAGGCCAGTCGTTGGTTCGTCGAAAAAGATAATATCAGGCTTAGCTGATATAGCGCGGGCGAGTCCAACGCGCTTATGCGTGCCGCCGGAGAGTGCAGCTGGATATAAGTCTAGTACATCATCCTTTAGGTCAACGCGGCGCAGGGCTTCGCTGGCGATGATACGCGCTTCGTCTTGGCCAATACCCCGCGTCTGAATATCTGAAAAAGCGACATTTTGCCAAACGGTTAAGCTGTCAAATAAAGCACCATTTTGAAAGAGCATACCAATGCGCGCATCAATCTTAGAACGTGCGCTACGCGAGAGCCCAACTGTATTGATGCCGTCAATGATGATCTCGCCTCTATCGGGCTTCATGAGCCCCAATATGTTTTTGAGCAAAACTGATTTACCAGAGCCTGAGCCGCCTATGATAACGACAGACTGACCTTTTTCTATGTCGAGTGAAACCCCGCGCAAAACCTGCTTGGCGCCAAATGATTTCTCAATATTTTTTAAGGTTATCATGTCCTAAGAGGCAAACAAAAGAGATGTCATGATGTAGTTTGCGGCAAGAATAAGGATTGACGCACTTACAACAGCATTCGTTGTTGCTCGACCAACGCCTTGGGCACCGCCACTGCTATTGTAACCATGATAACAACCTAATAGAGCAATAATAAAACCAAATACGGATGCTTTGATCAGGCCAGATGTAATATCAGTAATGTCGAGGAAGTTGACTGTTCTTTGAACATAAATTGCCGAGTTAAAGCCTAAAGACTGGGTGCCTACTGTATAACCGCCAAAAACGCCGATGACGTCGGCAACGAAAGCCAATATGGGCATGCAGATTGTGGCCGCAATTAAACGCGGTGCAACGAGATATTTGAATGGGTCCGTTGAGAGCGTTGTGAGCGCATCGATTTGTTCTGTAACGCGCATGGTCCCGATCTCAGCAGCAATTGCTGCGCTGACGCGCCCCGCGACCATGAGGCCGCCTAAAACCGGCCCGAGTTCTCGCGTAATGCCAAGTGCAACGATTGTTGCAACAATAGCTTCTGAGTTAAATTGATTGCCACCATAATAAATTTGGAGTGCGAGCACGCCGCCGGTAAAAAAAGAAGTGAGGGCTACCACAGGCAGCGAGTAATACCCAATGCGCATGATTTGTTGCAAAACGATGCGCGGGTAAAGTGGCGGTGCAAAAACCGCGACTAGGCCGTGAAATGTGAAAACGCTCAAGCGCCCTGTGGAGGCAAAAAAGCCAATGAAGAACCGACCAATAGTAGCAATATATGACATATTAAATGTTAGGCTTTCTAATTATAAACATATCCGCTTATAGCGGTTTCCAAGTCCTGTGAGAAGCTCGTAAGAAATGGTCCCAGCTTGCGAAGCCACCTTATCGACCAGACTATTTGCACCTAGAAGTTCCACTCTATCACCTGTTTCTAAAGATGTATCAATGTTCGTGATATCAATGGCGAGAAGGTCCATTGATACACGTCCAATAATGGGTGCGGGCATATTCTTAACATGGGCCAAGGCAAAGGGCGCGTGGGCGTGTCCCGATGCGCGTAGAAACCCGTCGGCATATCCGACAGAGACAATTGCAATTGTCTGCTCAGATTGTGCGACATATGTCGCGCCATAGCCAACAGTTTCGCCGATACTAATATTCTTAATTTGTAAGATATGCCCATATACACTGATAACGGTCTCAAGTGCTGTCTCACTTCCTTGAGCGGCTCCGCCATACAAACTGATACCGCATCTTGTGAGGTCAAAGTGAAATGTTTCCCCCAAAAAGATCCCAGCAGAATTCGCCAACGATTTTGGCGCCTCGGGTAATAGGGCGGCCGCGTTTAAAAAGCGCTCGCGTTGTGCGTTGTTCATTGGGTGTTCAGGATTATCGCCGCAGGCGAGGTGGCTCATAATTAACTTTAGTGACCATCCTGAAAATAATTCAGTATCTTCCGATAAACTCATCGTCTCGCCTTCATCGAGACCCAGCCGATTAAAGCCAGTGTCTATATTGATAGCTGCCGGCAAGGGTTTGCCGAGCTGCGCGCAGGCTGCTTGCCACATCTTGATCTGCCGCAAACTGTTCAGACAGGGAATAATATTTTCGGACAGGAATAGATCCGCTTGTTGACCCACGAAACCACTAAAAACATAAATGTCTGCCGCGGGAGCAAAGCGCCTGCAATTAATTGCTTCGTTTAAATTGGCGACGAAAAAGGAGGCGCAACCCGCTGCGATGAGCTGGGGCACAATATTTTCTAGACCCAGGCCGTATGCATCTGCTTTAACGACGGCCGCCGTGGCTGCTTTTCCTGATTTTTTGGCCATTATTTGATAGTTGCGGACGAGCGAAGAAAGCCTAATTTCGAGCACGCCACTATCTGCGCCGCTGTCTAGGTTTAGATCAGTCGAAATATCGTTCTGGTACTCTGTCATCTTCAGCTAAATCCCCAAAACGTGTGAAGCGATCTTCAAATGACAGTCTGGCAATGCCAATGGGCCCATGCCTGTTTTTGCCAATAATGACTTCGGCCGTGCCGTCGACGCTGGCCATTCGCTCTTCCCATTTTAAGAACTCTTCGGTTCCTTCGGTTGGTTTTTCACGCCCAACATAATACGACTCGCGATAAACGAACATAACAATATCAGCATCTTGTTCGATTGAGCCAGACTCGCGCAAATCAGAGAGTTGCGGGCGTTTGTCATCTCGCGTCTCGACTTGGCGCGACAGCTGAGAGAGTGCGAGAACAGGCACGTCAAGTTCTTTGGCAAGGGCTTTAAGCCCCTGTGTGATTTCACTGACTTCCTGCACGCGTCCGTCATTGCCTTTGCGATTAGATGCTCGTACCAATTGAAGGTAATCAACGACGATCACGCCGAGCCCGTGTTGGCGCTTTAGTCGTCGTGCGCGTGCGGCCAAAGTTGCCATAGGGATAGCGCCCGTATGATCGATGAAAAATGGTACTTCATTAAGCTCGCGCGCCGATGCCACGAGGCGGCTGTATTCGTCCTCGTGAATGTCGCCTTTACGAATGTTTGAAGAGGATATGCCCGATTGCTCAGAAAGCATACGTGTTGCAAGCTGCTCTGCAGACATTTCGAGTGAGAAGAAGCCGACTACACCGCCGTCCATAACCTCGACCGAGCCATTGTCGCGCTGTCTGACATTGCCGTCGCGTTGTGCTTGCCAATAGTTTTTTGCAACTTGAAAGGCAATGTTTGTAGCTAAGGCGGTTTTACCCATGGATGGTCGACCCGCGAGGATGAGTAGGTCACTTTTTTGTAAGCCACCTGTTAGATCATCTAGCGCTTTTAGATTAGTCGATAGGCCGGAGAGTTTACCTTCTCGTGCATAGGCTTTTTCTGCCATTGAAATGGCGCCTGACAGCGCAGTGTCGAATGAGAAAAAGCCTTTGCTTACGGCACCTTTTTCGGCAAGGTCATAGAGTGCTTGCTCTGCGCTTTCAATTTGCTGTTCTGGTTTGATCTCGATTGTTGCATGCTGAGCCTGATAGACCATGTCTTCGCCAACAACAATCAATTCGCGCCGTATCGCTAAGTCGTAAATGGTTTGTCCATATTGCTTCGCGTTGGCAATTGTCGTTGCGTTGCTGACGAGACGCGCTAGATATGCTCCGCCACCGAGTTCGGCGAGACCAGCATCGTGTTCCATATAGGTTTTTAGTGTAACGGGGGAGGCTAGGTTTCCATTACCGACAAGCTTCGCAATAGAGTCGAAGATGCGTTCATGCACGGGATCAAAGAAATGATTGCCTTTTAAGAAGTCTGAGATCCTGTCAAAGCTGTCATTGTTAAGCAAAAGCGCGCCTAATAAGCCTTGTTCAGCCTCTATATTATGAGGCATCGAGGGGATGTCATTTTCAGTAGTCCCGCTGGGCGGTAATTGATGCAGGTTGTTTTCCATGATGACAGTAGTCTATGCGGGATGGATTTAAAATCCGAGTTAAAAAGAAAAAGCCCGCAAAAATTAATTTTGCGGGCCTGTTAATAACGTTGATAACCTGTGAATGGTTATGCGTCGCTAGCGTCGATATCTTCGTTAAGTTCTTTAAGATCTGCTTCACGCTCTAGCATAGCTTCAGCAGCAAGAAGAGCGTCTTCTGCGGCTTCAGCGGCTGTTACGTCTTCACCAAGAGCTTGGCGTTCTGCTTCATCTTGTGTCCGAGCTACGTTAACAGAAACCTCGCAATCAACTTCTGGGTGAAGGATGACACGCAATTTATAAACACCAAGTGTTTTAATTGGGCTTTCCAAAACAACCTGATTGCGATCTGTTGTAAATCCAGCCTCTTTTAAAGCACTGGCAATGTCACGTGTTGACACAGACCCGTATAGCTGTCCCGTCTCACCTGATTGGCGAATAAGGATGAGCTCTTGGCCTTCCATTTTTGCTTTAACTTTTTCAGCTTCTTCACGGCGTTCGAGATTCTGCGTCTCGAGCTGAGCGCGCTGCTCGTTAAACTGTTCTAAGTTAGATTTATTGGCGCGTAGGGCCTTGCCCGATGGCAATAGGAAGTTACGTGCATAACCGTCTTTAACAGTTACAACTTCACCCATTTGTCCGAGCTTTGCGATGCGCTCTAGTAATACGACCTGCATATGTTTCACTCCTCAGGCGGCGCGTTCGGAGGATCACGCCGGTTATCATTGTCTCTTTTATCACGCTTCTCTTCGATCTTTTCCAAGATCTTAAATTGCGGGTTCAGAATGCCGAGTATTGCGACAGGGATAACAAACCACACATATGCAAGTAGCATGACGTAAACGCTTACCAAAATCAGCATGCGCCCACTTCGTGGCCACGAGATAGCATGAATTATCACTAAACCCAATAGGAAATATGGAATAATAAAACAAGCAGCCATGGTCGCAAAAAATATACCCCATGGGCCCGTTGCAAAGTACGCGCCAGCTCCGCTCATCAATAGGCACAGTGTGAGCCAATCGCCAAAGTGCATTGTTTTTAAACTAATGGCAGGACGCAAGCTTTTACCTATGTTTTGGGAGGTTTTCTGAGCCAATAGGAGTGATCCAATGATGGAAATGAGCCAACTCGCGGGTGTTGATATAATGATCGTATTGATCAACATAAGACGTGCCTCGTCGGAGACAGACAGAATATCTATATTGCCAAGGATTTCCGCCATGGCTGGCGATTGAGTGAGCATACTGTTAAGGACGTAGGGTAAACCGCCCTGGTGATCCGCAAATAAACCGAAAAGCCCTATTGTTAAAGCGATAGATAGACCAAGTGTCCATAGCACAAGCCTGCTGGCTGGGAAAAACTCATGAGGACTGCTTTCTTCAGGCTCGGTTTGGCGCGATAACAAGGCTAAACGTGTTAACCACAAGGCTGGAGCGCTAAATAAGACTAAATTTGCTAGAGCCATGGGCAGGCCAAAAAGCGCGAGAGTCAGAAGGAAGAAGCATATAACGCCGAATGTTGCCTGACGTATGCCATAGGTTAACCCAAGATAGAAAAAAGATAGGGGCGTCAATGGAACACTGACAACCCCTATGAAGAATAGCGTGCTGACGATTGACGCTATGATACTGCGCAAGAAGACCTGTGAGATCATGTCTGCGCGCGTATCTTAATCAATAACGTAAGGCATAAGTGCCATAAAACGCGAGCGTTTGATTGCTTGTGCCAATTCGCGCTGTTTCTTTGCAGACACGGCAGTGATGCGGCGCGGGACAATTTTGCCACGCTCAGACACATAGCGCGATAGAAGGCGCGTATCTTTATAGTCAATGGCAGGTGCATTATCGCCTGAAAATGGGCAGGTTTTGCGACGACGATTAAATGGACGACGTTCTTGTGTCATGATTGTTGCTCCCCATCACGTTGTTCAAAATCGCGGCGCTCTGTGCGGCGCTGCTCATCACGATTTTTGTTTTTCATTGGCATTGATGGTTCTGCATCATGTGCATCAACGCGGAGGGTTATGAAGCGAATAATATCTTCGTTCAAGCCCATTTGACGTTCCATTTCCGCAACTGCGGCATGATCCGCTTCTATGTTTAGTAGCGAATAATGGCCTTTGCGGTTTTTACGCACACGGTATGCAAGACTGCGCAGCCCCCAATACTCAGATTTACTGATTGATCCGCCATTTTCTTTTAAAATATTTGTAACCATTTCGGTTAACCCGCTCACTTGCTGCTCAGAAATATCCTGGCGTGCAATGAACACATGCTCGTATAAAGCCATTGGCCTCTCCTTTTTAAATACGTCCGGCGCCTAGCCTCTGGCGAGCCCTAAAGAGAGGCCCACAAGCAAACGCGAGAGCAGAGACAAGGGATACAGCAGAAGTGGCGTCATTTTTCACGTCATTTCTACCTATATTCAAACCTGCAGACAAAACTCAGTCAACAAAATGGCTTAAAATATGATCCTTTCAGCCCCTAACCGGACAGTGCCCCAGCTTATATGCAATAAGTGGCATCTTGGCAAGTTCCGTTTACGCTGTTACACAACGGGTTAGTGTAAGAAGATCGTGCGCAACTAGCGTATAAAGATTTAATAATAATAATTCGAGATGGAGAGTTGGCAAATGAGAGCATTCGTATTTCCTGGGCAAGGTAGCCAAGCGGTCGGCATGGGTAAAGATTTGGCGGAAAATTTTCCTGTTGCCAAAGAGGTTTTCGAGCAAGTTAACGATGCTTTAGGGCAGGACCTATCCGCTTTGATGTGGGATGGGCCAGAGAGTGAGTTAACCCTAACCGAAAATGCGCAACCCGCTCTGATGGCCGTTTCTATTGCGGTTACCCGCGTGCTCGCGGAGAGAGGATATAACCTCCAAGACCAGGCAGCTTACGTTGCGGGGCATAGTTTGGGTGAATACAGCGCGCTCGCAGCCGTCGGCTCCATTGCACTGGACGATGCAGCAAAACTTTTGAAACTACGTGGCCAAGCAATGCAGCGAGCGGTTCCAATTGGGGTTGGTGCGATGGCTGCTGTTATGGGGCTTGATTTCGAGGCATGTGTTGAGATCGCTCAAGAAGCTTGTCAGGGCAGCGACGTGTGCCAAGCCGCAAATGATAATGCCCCCGGGCAGGTTGTGTTATCAGGCTCGATTTCGGCCGTCGGTCGCGCCATCGACCTAGCAAAAGAACGCGGCGCCAAGCGTGCGATTGATTTACCTGTCAGCGCGCCGTTCCATTGTGCGCTGATGCAACCTGCCGCGGAGGAGATGTCAGAAGCGCTTGCCGCAACAAAAATTTCTGAGCCTTGCGTGCCATTAATTGCCAATGTCAGTGCGGAACTTGTGACGGACCCGGATATGATCAGAAGCCTGTTGGTAAAGCAAGTTACCGGTCGTGTGCGCTGGCGCGAAAGCATGACCTTTCTGGCGAATAAAGGCGTCACCCACCTCATTGAGCTTGGAGCGGGCAAAGTGCTTAGCGGGCTTGCCAAAAGAAATGATGATCGCCTCCAAGGCATTTCACTTTCCTCGGCAGAATCCGTGTTAAACTTTCTAGACAATAAAGATAAGTAAACCATTAGGGAGGCAAAATGTTTGATTTAAGCGGTAAGACAGCGCTCATTACGGGCGCCTCAGGTGGTATAGGTAAAGAAATCGCGCGCGCGCTTCACGAAGCTGGCGCAAAAGTAGGTCTCGGCGGAACGCGCGTTGATGTATTAGAGACACTTGCCAGGGAGTTGGGAGACGACGCATTTCCAATGGTTGCAGACTTAAGCGGGCAGGAAGGAGCTGCGAGTTTAATCGCGATGGCGGAGGAAACATTAGGCGGTGTCGATATCCTCATAAACAATGCGGGTATTACGCGCGATAATCTCGCTGTCCGCATGAAGGACGAAGACTGGGAGCAGGTGCTAGCTGTCAATTTAAGTTCAGCCTTTAAGCTGAGTAAGGCCGTTTTACGCGGTATGATGAAACGCCGCTCAGGGCGCATTATCAATATTACCTCGGTAGTTGGTGTTACCGGTAATGCTGGACAAACAAATTATGCGGCGTCAAAAGCGGGCATAATTGGAATGTCGAAATCCTTGGCGCAAGAAGTTGCAAGCCGAGGCATTACTGTAAACTGCGTGGCGCCCGGATTTATCGAAACACCGATGACAGATGCCTTGCCCGATGAACAAAAGGCTGCCTTGGCGACAACGATCCCAGCGGGCCGTTTGGGAGAAAGTAAAGATATCGCAGCAGGGTGCGTTTATCTTGCCAGCGATGAGGCCAGTTATATAACGGGCCAAACCCTTCATATTAATGGTGGAATGGCAATGATTTAGATCCAAAACGGGGTTTTGGGGATATAGATGTGTCAGATAATGTTTTTAAGCGAGGGCTTGTTTGCTAGACAAGTCTTACAAACGGTGATAATGACCGTCTGAATGGCCGATTTACGCCATTAATTGAGGGAACCGCCGGCAAAACGGCATAATGGTGAAGGAAATAATATGAGCGATTCAGTAGTTGATCGAGTTAAAAAAATTGTAGTTGATAATCTTGGTGTTGAGGCGGACAAAGTATCCGAAAGCGCAAGCTTTATCGATGACCTTGGAGCAGATAGCCTTGATACAGTTGAGCTGGTTATGGCATTTGAAGAAGAGTTCGGTATTGAAATCCCGGATGACGCAGCTGAGTCAATTTTGACAGTTGCAGATGCGGTGAAATTTATCACCGAAGCCTCTTAATAGTTGACTGGCGGCGTAGTGTGAAGCGCGCCGCCACAAACGACTAGGATATCAAATATGAGACGTGTTGTTGTAACTGGAATTGGTTCGGTCAACCCACTTGGTAATGATATCACCACGAGTTGGCAAAACTTAATCGCCGGCAAATCTGCTGGCCAGAAAATTACGCATTTTGAGACGGATGATTTGCAGTGTAAGATTGCTTGCATGGTTCCAGCGTCTGGAGATGAAGCTTTTAACGCCGATTTATATGTCGAGCCCAAAGAGCAAAAGCGCATAGATCAATTTATTGTTTACGGAATATCAGCGGCCTCAATGGCGATCGCGGATTCTGGTTATAGTGCAGAGACTGATGCGCAAAAAGATCGCACTGGCGTGATGATCGGGGCCGGGATTGGTGGCCTCAATGGGATCGTTGAAGGTGTTGAAACACTTCTCTCAAAAGGCCCACGTCGGATTAGCCCCTTTTTTATCCCGGGACAGCTTATAAACCTCGTTTCGGGGCAAGTTTCGATTAAATATGGTTTTAGAGGCCCGAACCACTCTGTTGTGACCGCTTGTTCTACGGGGGCGCATGCCATCGGTGACGCCGCTCGCTTGATCGCGTTTGATGATGCTGATGTTATGGTCGCAGGTGGCGCAGAGGCTGCCATCGGTCGATTAGGTTTTGCTGGTTTCACGGCGTGTCGGGCACTCTCGACTGGCTTTAATGATACGCCAGAGCGTGCATCGCGACCATATGATCGCGACCGCGATGGTTTTGTTATGGGTGAAGGCGCTGGCATTGTCGTATTGGAAGAATATGAGCACGCGAAAAGACGCGGTGCGCAGATCTACGGTGAGTTGATTGGCTATGGATTATCAGGTGACGCATATCACATTACCTCCCCTGAACCCGAGGGCTCGGGCGGGTTTAGGGCCATGGAAGCGGCCCTGAAGCGTGCAGGAATTTCCGCTTCTGATATTGATTATGTAAATGCGCATGGCACATCGACACCTATGGGAGACGAAATTGAGCTGCGTGCAGTCGAGCGTCTTTTTGGAAGCGCTGCAGATGGTCTGGTTATGTCATCGACGAAGTCTGCTGTTGGCCACCTTTTGGGTGCGGCTGGATCACTTGAAGCTATCTTCTGTTTGCTGGCCATGCGCGATGGCATCGTTCCT
>ENA-OUOG01002375-OUOG01002375.1-marine-metagenome-genome-assembly--contig:-NODE-2375-length-19616-cov-5.878192_pt1 | contig 19616 bp, 10 predicted proteins | sample MGYA00248635_ERZ508505 | MGnify/ENA primary metagenome ERZ508505 (study PRJEB26176, sample SAMN06267871) | marine metagenome | isolation source: Saanich Inlet, British Columbia, Canada | place: Pacific...
AAAAAACTTTGACGCCGAAGGTTGTGAGTTCGATTCTTGCCGACCGGCGCGCTGCGGTATACGGAGCGAAAGACTCAAGAACCGGGGTCTAAAAAAAACTTTGACGCCGAAGGTTGTGAGTTCGATTCTTGCCCGCCGGCGATCAACCGGTCGAGCAGTCCCGAAAACTGCGACGTTTGAAGCCGAATCCCGACGGTTCATCGGTCGATCGGTTCGGTCGAGCGGACTCTCGAGCGGAGCTTCTTCAGCTTTTGCTCAGGTTTTGGAAAGCGCTCCCTTATCTGCACCGGATGCTTTCGCGATTTCTGTGTGGCCGACCAGTCGCCAAGTCTTGACAAGTTCTATCGATCCGGTTTCCGAGGACGCCGAAGCGCGCGCGGGAAGCCGCGGGCGCGGCATATCGACGCACGCAAGGTACGTCCGACCCGACATCCCACTCGATCGATCCGTCTCCCCGCTCGTCGAGCACGGCGCGGGCGCCCTCGTTTTCCCCGCCCAGGACCCCGCCGGCTGCGGCCCCGCCGGCCGGTCCTCTCCGCTGATCGCCACTCCGCGCGAGGAGCGCCGGGTGACTCGGATTGCGCTCGCGGCGCGCGCGGCGCGTCGCCTCCCGGGACCCGCGCGATCGGGCGGATCGCGTCCCGACCCCGATCGATCGACGAGCGACTGACCGACCGTCCCCTTCCCTCCGCCTCGCTCCGCCGCCGCGTCCCGCGCGCCCGCCCGCCCGGCCGTCTCGCGACATCCTCGACCACCGAAAAAACCAACCACGTCTCGCGCGACAGGAGCCTCCGTCCTCCTCCCTCCGCACACGATGGCCGCCGTCGCCTCCCCCGCCGTCCTCGGCGCCCGCCACGCCGTGGCCCCCCGCCGCGTCGCGCCCCGCGCGCAGCGCGTCACCGCGCGCGCCGCGCGCGTCTCCGTCGTCGTCCGCGCGATGGCTCGCGAGACGGATCCGAAGAAGCGCATCGTGGTCACCGGCATGGGTCTGTGCTCGGTGTTCGGCAACGACTACGACGTCTTCTACGACAAGCTGCTCGCGGGCACGTCGGGTGTGGCGGAGATCGACCGCTTCGACATCGGCGAGTTCCCCACCAAGTTCGCCGCGCAGATCCGCGACTTCGACAACGAGGGCTTCGTGGACAAGAAGAACGCGCGCCGCATGGATGACTGCCTGCAGTACGCTTTGGTGTCCGGCAACAAGGCGCTCCTCGACGCCGGTCTGGACGAGGAAGCGTTGGCGAAGGAGGACCTGACGAAGATCGGCGTTCTCGCCGGCTCAGGCATGGGCGGCCTGACGGTGTTCCAGGACGGCGTCAAGGCGCTCGTCGAGAAGGGCCCGAAGAAGATCACGCCGTTTTTCATCCCCTACGCCATCACCAACATGGGCGGCGCGCTGCTCGCCATCGAGAAGGGCTTCATGGGCCCCAACTATTCCATCTCCACGGCGTGCGCCACCGCGAACTACGCGTTCCACTCCGCGGCGAACCATATTCGCAAGGGCGAAGCGGATGTCATGATCGCGGGAGGCGTCGAGGCGCCCATCATCCCCGTCGGCCTCGGCGGTTTCGTCGCGTGCCGCGCGCTGTCCACGAACAACGACGACCCCGCCGGCGCGAGCCGCCCGTGGGACAAATCAAGAGACGGCTTCGTGATGGGCGAGGGCGCCGGTTTGCTCGTGCTGGAGTCGCTGGATCACGCGCTGAAGCGCGGCGCGCGCATCCACGCCGAGTACCTGGGCGGCGCCATCACCTGCGACGCGCACCACATGACGGACCCTAGGCCGGACGGCAGCGGCGTCGGTCTGTGCATCACGAAGGCGGTTGAGGACGCCGGCATCGACATCTCCGAGATCAACTACATCAACGCGCACGCCACGTCCACGCTGGTGGGTGACGTCGCCGAGGTGAACGCGGTGAAGAAGGCGTTCGGGGGGGTGGAGAACCTCGCCGGCGTGAAGATGAACGGCACCAAGTCCATGGTGGGGCACTGCCTGGGCGCCGCCGCCGGCGTCGAAGCCGTCGCGACCATCATGGCCATCAAGACCGGCTGGCTGCACCCCACGCTGAACAACGCCGAGCCCATCGACGAGGTGGCGGGCATCGACATCTGCGCCAACGAGAAGGTGGAGCACAAGGTCACCGCCGCCATCTCCAACTCGTTCGGGTTCGGCGGGCACAACTCGTGCTGCATCTTCGCGCCCTACGTCGAGTAAACGCGGAGTGATCGCGGCCGGGAGGAGGAGAGAAGACGCGACCGAGAGGCGACGCAGAGGCGGGCGTTTGACGCGTCGGAAGGGAGAGTGGGTGCCGAGTGTTCGCGAAACTCGGCCTTAGGGGTGGTGTAGAGCGCCGCGTTGCGGAGCGCGAAAAGCGGCGCGCGAAAAGCGAGCGTCTTGTGACCTATGCCGACGAGAGGCGATCGCGAGACGACTATTTCTTTTTCCCGCCGTACACTGGTATTGAACACCACGAGGCGCGTGACACACACACGCCGAGCGCACGCCAGTCGGGCCCGCGGCGCGAATGTACGCGCATTTCGCGATCGCCGCGCCCGCCGCGGGGCACCGCGCTGTGCTTCCCCCCCGCGCGCGCCGCGTCGGCCGCGGTGTGCTTCGCCACGACGATTGGACCGCGAACCGACGTAACCTTTTTCCCCGCGCGGCGCGCGGCGACGCGCCGTTCGGTGACGACGACGACGCGCGCGTCGATTCCGAAGAGCCGTACGCGGCGACCATCGAGTCACTTCTCGAGACGGAGGCAGCATTTCCGCCGCACCAGCGCGCGTGGCGGTGGCTCGAGTGTCTCTCCGCGTGCGGGTGGGTACAGGGCGGGGCGGATTCGTCCAGGGTGGAGGTTCGCGAGTCGACCAAAGCCGGCGCGGGCGTGTTTGCGCGGACGGACATCAGACGACGCACGGCGCTGGGCACCTACCCCGGCGTGCGGCGCAGCCTGGCGGACTACTGCGCCAAGGCGGACCGCACGAACGGGCGCAGCCTGGCGTACGGGCTGATGTGCCGCGACGGGTGGGTGCTCGACCCGACGGACGCCGCCGGCGGCGTGGCGGTGCGCGGCTTCGCCGAGCCCGCGAACGACGTCGGCGGCGAGAGAGGCGCGTACGCCGACGCCTCTTCGCTTTTTGGAAAAAACGAAACGCCGAACGAACGAAACGTGAAGGAAACGCGCATCGTCCCGCCGACGGTGTCCCTGTTCGAAACCCACGGCCTGCGTGAGGTGTGGCGGTCACTCTTTTTTCCCAAAGACAGGCGCGGCTTCCGCGTCGTCGCGGACGCCACGTTCAGCCTGGCGAACGAGCCGGACGGCGCGGATGACGCGGCGGGCGATCTGCTGCGCGAGCGGCGCGCGAACATCGCCGTGCGCGAGGGGGAGACGGGCGTGCAGACCGTGTACACGCTGCGCGATGTGTGCGCGGGGGAGGAGCTGCTCTGGGACTACGGCGCCAGCTACGACAGGTCGCACTACTCCACGGGAGGAAAGGCGGAGGAATCTACATAAAACCGTCACGAGAACCCGGTGACTACGAGCGCGACGAACGCGACGCCCGCGACGAGCAGCGACGCGTTCACCGGGTCGGGAACCACGGAGGGCGCCTGCGAGACGCGCTCGCGGTCGTCGACGGACGGACTCCCCACCGTGCGAAGAGCTTTTCTTTTTTCCGCGCCTTCGATCGATCGCGAAGGCGAAGGCGCGGCGCTCTTTTTTTTTTCCACCTCCGGAGGCGGCGTCGGTTCGGGGGTCCACGCTTCGGCGCGCGCGGCGTCGCGGTCGCGCTCGAGGATGAGCGTGACGGGCCCGTCGGCGACGAGTCCGCTCTTAAGCGCGCCTATTGTTTTGCCCCAGGGCTGGTCGTCCGCGCCGAAAAGCACAACCGCGCGCTTGGTGCCGGAGAGGTCGCCGAGGAGTTGCGCGCGAGGACCGTACGAAAGCGTCGTCGTCGTGAACGCGCGAATTACGTCGCCGCGCCGCGCCGCGCGCGCGCCGCTGTTTTCGTTCAAGCCCTGTAACTGCGCGACCGCCGCGGCGCGCCCCGCGCGGCTGCCCTCGACGAAGTCCGCGACGCGCACGCGCCCGTCCACGTCCCGCTCCACAACCACGCCGAGAGGGCGGTCCATTGTTACCGCAAACACGTCTGATTCGACTCCGGCGACGCCGCCGCGAGAGCCCAAAACTTTCCGGAGCGCGAAGACCCGTTCCCGTTTCTTTCCGACGATCCCGACACCCACCTTGACGCGCTCGGTCATGCCGAAGTCAACGGCGTCGCTCGGCCGCACGCCGTCGTAGAAGAAGCCGCGCGCCGCGTACACGACGCGACCGCTCGAGTCGCGCTCGTAGTCCTCGAGGACGTCGGAGAAATCGGCGCTTTCAGTCGGAGAAGGCTCGGGGAGGTCCGCGACCCATCCGTCCTCCTCGCGCGCGTCGTCCAGCGTGCGCCACCGGATCGCGTCCGATCGCGTCGTCACATTCTTCGCGGCGTTCGTATCGTCGGTGGCGTCGGTGTGATCCGACCGCGACGCGGCGACCCGAAACCCGAGAAACAACGAGTAAAAGCGCTCGTCGCTCGGCTCGACGGTTTTCGCGAGGCTTATTTTCCCCCCCCGCGCCCCCGGCGCCAGCGCCCGGTAGCACGCGAGCACGACCGCCTGCACGGCGACCGCGCCCGTGGCGGCGTCCCCCCCCCGCGCGCCGAATAGCAACGCGCAAACGCACGCCAGCGCCGTCTCGAACGCGCCGTACGCGACGAGCCCCGCGACGGCGACACTCGGCGCGTTTTTTTTCTTCGCCCAGAAATTCGCCGCCGTCGCGAGCGGGCCGGCCGCGCACCAGGCGAGCGCCAGCGTTTTTTCCAAGCCGGTCATCTCCCAGAACGCGGGCGCGCCCGCGTTTACGACCAAGGTGCTGTTCAAGAAGACGAGGTCTATGAAGTGCGCGAGCCCCGCGAAGCCGTACGCCGAGGATAAAACGTCGCGGTACTTTACGAGTCGCGGCGGTTCCCTCGGCGCGTACCCTCTGCGTTTGTAAAAACCGCGCGCCACGTCGTTGTCGTCGTCGACGCGGCACCACACCGTGGATCGGCCGCTTTCGCTCGCGAAGCGCTCGGCGCTGTGAAGCAGGTCGTTCGCGATGCCCCTGCGTCGCGCTCTTGACGCCACGGCCAGGTTGGTGACGTACGCCGCGTCCGATCCTTTGATTCGCATCTCGGAAGGAAACAGATCGTCCGCGAGCAGGACGCCCACCACCCCCACCACCTCGGGCTGGTCCAGCGGCGTGGGCGCCAGGGACGCCACGAGCGCGATCTCGCGCGCCGCGGGCGCCTGCGACGCCTCGAGCGCGTACGCAGCGAGCGCGGCGGCGCTCACCTTCTCGGGGTCCGCCGCCTCCACCAGGGTCGCGACCACCGGCGAGAGGTCGCCCTGTCGCATCGGTCGCACGACCGCGTCGGAAGCCACCGATCGGCTCGTCAGCGCGCTCCGAGACGAGGAGGAACCGCTCGCGGATGTAACGCGGGGGCGACCGCGCGTCCTCCGCCGGACAGGGCGGGGAGGCCCGAGTGCGCTGAGCGCTCCGGACGCCCGGGAGCACTCCATCTCTCCAACGCGCGTCTTCCTCTGCGTGTAGCACCGGTGACGTCGACGATGTCGGTGTCGCGCGTAAGCGGCTCCGAAACGACAACTGCGCGTTTGGCGCGAAAAGGCGAGTCATTTTTGCCGTCGACTGCGGGGCGACGGAAAAGCGTCGTTCGGCGCGCGTTTTTATGAAACGTCACGACTCGCGAGCGAGAGTTCGGAGCTCTTCTCAGCCGTGATATGTGCCAAAAAACTCCGTTCGCCCGCACTTTTCACCTCTTCCCGCGTCTCTGTTTCCCCTCCACCACCTCCTCGACGAGCGAGTTCCGGTACCTTTCCCAGACCATGGCTTGCTTGAACTCCGCGAGCACGGACTCGTCGTCGCCGAGGAAGCGCATCGTCTTGGCTTTGTTGGCTCTGAAGCGATGCACGACGTCGCGGTCCACGCGCTTCAGCATGTCCCACTTGTTCAGCACGAAGCACCGCGTGGGCTCGGTGGTCACCGCGCTCGCCGGCTGCTTTATTTTGCTCGTCAGCACGACGTCCCCGAAGTAATCCATCGCGCCCACGCGACCGGCTTCCAGGAAAAGACGCCCGATCCCGAACCGCTTTGCCGCCGTCGCCGCCAAACGCGCCGACTCGGACGCCGACGACGAGTCGCGAAGCTCTCGCGTCGACGCGAAGCTCGAGCGCGTCGCCGCGGGGAGCGAGGGGAAGCGCAGACCTCTGCTCGTGGAATTCGACGCGTCTCTCTCCGGTTCGTTGAGGTCGGTGGCGAACGAAGGCGTGTCCTCCAGCGTCGGGACAGAGGTCCACGTCTCAACAGACGCGTCTTTCGCGAAAGCGCCGGAAGATGGCGTCGCGTTTTCGTTTTCGTCCAAAAAAGTCGTTCCCGTCTTTCCCATCTTCGCCTTCGACGACGCCGCCTCCGCCTCCTCGTCCTCCTGCGCCTTTCGCGCCCGGCCGGCGGCGCTCACGAATATGTCTCCCGGCTGCGGCGTCTTCGGCCGCGACGCCGCGCGAGAAGATCCCGTCCCGCGAACCACGGTGTTCTCCAAATGCGAAAACGCCTCGATCATCTCGCGCTCGGTGTCGTCCACGCCGGGGGGTGGCGGGGGAACGGCGTCGAATCCCCCCTTCTCGCGCGCGGCGACGCGCGCCGCCGCCGCCGGCCCATCTCTGTGCACGCCCATCGTTCGCAGCGCGCGCGCGTCCTGCACCTCACGCACGAACTTGACCCCCCCGCGCTCGACGAAAAAAATGTCCTCCGTCTCCTCGCCCTGCTTGAACACGACGGCGCCGCGCTTGTACTCGCGCGTGGTTAACACGTACGCCGCGGATCGTATCATGCTCATCGGCACGCCGGCGAATGCGGGAAGCGCGTGCAGGAAATTGATTTTTTCCGCGAGCTGCTCCTCGGTGACGGCGCCCAAAATCCGGTTGTAGTCCTCCCTGGAGATGGTCAAAAACTCCACGTCCGTCTCCGCGCGCACCGTCGCGCTGCGCACGCTGCCTTCCTGTAACAACGCGAGCTCGCCGAAGCTGTCGCCGTTGTACAGCGTCGCGACGCGCTCCTCCGCTTCGGCGGCGCCGGCTTTTATGGACACCGAGACGCTCCCACTCAACACGATGTAGAAGGTGTTCCCCGGGTCGCCCTGGGAAAACACCGTTTCGTTCTTACGCTTCGAGCGGTACCCCATGGCTTTGCACACCTCCACCTTCTCGGCGTGCCGCAGCGACTCGGCGAACCGCAGTCTTCCCAGAATTTCCATCAGCGACAACAGATCCGACTCCGTGCGCTCCTCACTGGGCTTGCTCAGGATGTCGCGCCGGTAATCCGTCTTCGCCCGCGTCTTCGTCAGCGTCTGCGTCATGCTCAGCCGAAGCTCGCCCGCCTTGCGGCCGGCGGAGGCGAAACGCGCCAGGGGCGTGCGCCGCGTGCTGGCGGACCGCATCAGCTTGTCGCCCGCGGCGGACGCGTTGAAACTCGATTCCCGCGAGGCTTTTTTGGCCGAAGCCGGGGGCGGATCCGCCGAGGATGGCGGGGGCGCGTCCCCGGCGGGGTTGGACCCGGGGTCGGGCGCGCCCGCGGGGCTCTCGGACATCGCGACGGGCCCGGACGCGCGAAATCGTTCCAGCCTCGTCGCACGACGCGCACGCCGGAAGTGGTGCCCCGTTTTGGCATCAGAGTCACGAATGTGGCGGAGTTGCGCCCCAGCAGTGCTGAGCACGATGGGCCTTTAGGCGAGAAATATTTAAAACGCCTACTCCTCGTGTTCTATCTCGTGGTACGCCATCTCCACCGGTCCCCCCGCGGCGAGCAGCACGGCCGCGGCTTCGTCCGCGTCGGGGTACTGACTCGCGTCCCCCGGCGCGCCTCGCGCGCGCAGCTCCTCGAAAGACTCGTCCCGCCTCGCGCTCTCGCGTATCACGATGGGTTTTTTTTTCGCCGCCTCAGTCGTCATCGGACAAAAAAAACGCGTCTCGCGCAGCCGAACGCGCACGCCGTCGCACCGCATCCAGAACCGCATCAGGACGAACCAGCACTTGGGCATGACCCGGATCTTAACCGTCACGCTGCTCTCGCCGTTATCGTCCAGCTCGGACTCGTACAGAGTGAGCTCGTCGAAAAATAAGATGGGGTCCCGCTCCATCAGCGCTTGGCGGTCGACGCGTCGGGACGTCTCCGCCCAACGTTTTTTCCACGCGCCATCCGGTGGGTTTCCCGAGGCTGTCCCCACGCTGCCCCGGTACGGCGTGGTGAACGTCCAGTCGTACGCGGAGGAGTCCTCGCTCGTGTCCCACGCGGCCGAGGGGACGGGCGCGCCCGCGCCCGCAGCCTTCGAGGGAGGCAGCCCGCCGCCGAAGCGGAGCTTGTGCGCCTCCGCCCACTTCGCCGCGGCCGCGACTTTCAGGGGGGGAAGGTCCTCCTCCAGCCACTCCCGCAGCGCGTCCTCGGCGTTGAAGTGCACGCGCGTGTCGGACGCGGCGTGCGTCAGCTCCAAAACGCTGCCGTACACCATCTCGGGGAGGTGCGGGGTGCCCAGCCGCGCCTCCAAGCCGGCCAGGGCCTCCTTGCCCAGGATGGGCGTGCGTCGGGTGCGGATGTCCCAGCCAGCGACGGTCACGCCGTCCCCGCCGGGAAGCGAAGCACCTCCCGCGTCGCGCAACGCCCTCGCGTCGGCGACGTCGGCAGGCGCGAGGTGCGGCGCCGCCGCGGGGGGAGGGCCGCGGCCGGGAAAGGAGGTCATCGCGGACACGCGCGGGCGCGCGCGGGTCTCTGAGCGCAGATCGGAATTACAAATATTGAAAGTAGACTGCAACCTTCGTAGTAGACACCTACTAATGTACACGCCGAGCGCCGCCGGCCGCCGGGTCACTGCACTTCTTCTCCCGGAGCCGCCTCCGGCTCGACGACCGCGGGAGCGTCTGAATCGGGTTCGGGATCCGCAGCGGGCTCGGGATCGACTGCGGCAGCCTCGGGCTCGGGGGCAGGTTCAGCCGCCTCCGGCTCGGGAACAGCCGCGGACTCCGGCTCAAGCTCCGGCTCGGGCGCGGCCGACTCAGGCTCAGCCGCCTCAGGCTCGGGCGCAGCCGCCTCAGGCTCGGGAACAGCCGCGGCCTCAGGCTCAGGCGCCGCCGCCTCAGGCGCAGGCGCAGGTGCCTCAGGCTCGGGCGCAGCCGCCTCAGGCTCAGGGGCAGCCGCCTCAGGCTCGGGCGCAGCCGCCTCAGGCTCAGGCGCAGGTGCCTCCGGTTCAGGGGCAACCACCTCAGGCTCGGGCGCAGCCGCCTCAGGCTCGGGCGCAGCTGCCTCAGGCTCGGGCGCAGCTGCCTCAGGCTCAGGGGCAACCACCTCTGGCTCAGGCGCAGGTGTATCCGGTTCAGGGGCAACCACCTCAGGCTCGGGCGCAGCCGCCTCCGGCTCAGGCGCAGGTGCCTCAGGTTCGGGCGCAGCCGCTTCCGGCTCGAGCGCAGCCGCCTCCGGCGCAGGCGCAGACGCCTCTGTTTCTGCCGCAGCCGCCTCAGGCTCGGGTGCGGCCGGTGGTGGCGCGAGGGGATCGACCAGTTTGGGATCCGATCCGAACATCCCGAGTACCACTTGCCACATCTCCTTCGTTTGAAATGCGCCCTGGACCAAGCCCGAAACCGCGTCTTTCACGCCCGCGACTGCGGGCGAAAGTCCGCAATTGTCTCGCTCGAGCTCGTCTCTGGGAACGCCCCACCCGAAGTTCATGGAATCGTAGATGTCCGCCATGACGGGGTGAATCACCCCTAAAGCTTGTTTGTGACCCAAAGACACCGCGAGAGCGGCGCCGAACACGTCGTTGTCCTTCTTGAACGTACACAAGTTCGCCCCGCCGTTCGGTTCGCCGTCGACTTTCCTCATGATATTCTTGCCGATGCACAAGCCGTGCAGAAACGCCGTGGCGGCGATGCGTTCGGGGTATTTCTTTCCGGTGATCACGTGCTCGCCGGATGAGGCGAACATCCGGTCTTCCAGGATATCTCCGCCCGCGTAGATGTTCTCGAATCCGTGGAGTTGGCAGTAGTCGTCCACTTTGCAAAAGCCCTGCGCGTCGAGCGCGGCGGCGATGTCGGGATCGGTCCGCGCGTCTTTGAAGAGTTCCGTGTTCGGCGCGGCGCCGGTGCATCGGTACACCTTCCCCGCGTGAAACACGTTGCCCATGTCCGTGGTGTACTCGCGCAACATGTCGTCAAACTCCACGACACGCTCGTTGAGATGCACCTCCACGCCCAGCTCCTCCATGCGCTTCATGATCTTACCGTGCGCGTTCTTCACCCTCGGCATCAGCACCGGCCCGCTCTGCACCAAGATGACGCGTTTTTCGGGATGCGCCTCGCCCACGTTCGCCGCCACCTCCACGCCCACCAGCCCGCCTCCGATGATCAACACCGTGTCGCTGTGCCGAATCACCGCGGCTTCCGCTCGGAGCTGACGCAAACGATACTCGCTCGTGGGGTTCTCGATCTTGATGTTGGACGAGTACCGCGACCCGACGGCGACGACCAGGGAGTCGTACGGCACCACGGTGCGTTCCGACCCGACCTCCACGTGCGTCTTGGAGATGGACATCGCCAGCGCCGGGATGTGCTTGTGCCCCTCGCCGCGGGTGAGCACGTTTTTGTACGGCACCACCGAGTTCTTCCACCGCCCGTCCTCGGCGGTGCCGGGGTCGCACAGCAACATGGGCTGCGCGGTGACATCCTCGAAGTAGTTCTTGGGGTCCACCAACGTGACGTGGAACCGGTTCGCGGGGTCTTCGATCAAGTCCATCATCGCGGCGATTCCGGTGTCGCCGCCGCCGAGAACCACCACCCGGTGCTTTTTCCCGGGGTCGCCCGCGATCGCGCCGGGTACGCTCCCCGGCGAGGCGGGGTTCGCGGGCGCCGACTTCGCCGCCACCACCTTCCCCTGCTGCGTGTGCTTCTTCTGCAGGAGAGCGAGCGCGGGCGCGAGCGCGGTCTCCGTCGCGCGGAACGGCGTCTCCAGCGCCTCGAGCATGCGCTGATCCAGCCCGGGCGCGGGGTCGTCCGACGACGCCGCCGCCGCGCACGTCTCAATCTCCGCCGTCGCGGCGGCGCGCACCGCCGCCGTCACCGGCAGCCCGTAGCTCGCGCCCTCCGCCAGGAAGCGCTCGGCGATGTTCGTCGCGCTGGCCTTGACCAGCCGCAGGCGCGGGATGGAGAGCGCGCCCGCGCTGGTGGGCGCGATGGCCTCGGCGGCGCGACGGAGCTGGTCCACCTCGACCATGAACGTCACAGACTCCTCGGGGAGCTTCGCGCGCGCGACGGCGAGCCGCAGCCCCTGGAGCACGCTGGGCGTGCGCAGCGCGCTGATTACATCGCGACACTGCGACATCGCCAGCTCCTCCGCGGCTCGGCGCATGATGGTCTCGGCGACGTCCTCGGCGTACGCCTCGTTATCCTCGCCCTCGCCGACGCTCGTTCCCGCCGAGGAGGTTTCCCAGGCCGTGTCGTCGTTGGACGCCGGCGCGCCCGGCGCGCCGTCGCCCTCCCCGAACACCAGCCCCAGCTTCTTCGTGCTCTTCTTGGGCTTCAGCGAGTCCGGCAGGTCGTCGTCGCGCACGAGCACGACCCGGTTCAAGTACTCGGCGCCCTCCAGCGTCTTCTCCTGCTTGCGCGTCACCCGCACCGCGCACGCGTCCAGGAAAAACGTGAACCCGCCGTCCGCCATGAACCGAAACTCCGGAGGCACGTCGTCTGGCGACCGCGCGGCGTCTTTTTTCGCCGATCCTCCATCCAGATTGTGTTTCGTAAGAGATCCCTCGAACTCGAACTCGTCGTCGCTCTCGTCGTCGCTCTCCGCGAGCGTGAACGCGTGCTGCTGCACGAGGCGCCGCACCACCTTCAGGTTGTCCGTGGCGCGGCACATGAAGAATCCAGCATCCGTCGCCAAATCCGGCTGCTTAGACTCGTAGTCGAAGACGCGCACGGCGAACATGTGCGACTGCGCCTTGACGCGCTTGGAGAGCGCCACCATGGTGTCCTTCACGGACGCGGTGCTGAACACCTCGCCGAAGCCCAGCACGGTGACCTGCTCCGCGCCGGAGAAACACTGCTGGCAGATGGGCAGAATGGCGTCGGCGTCCATCTCGACGCCCGACTCCTTCACCTCAAACCGAAGCGCCTCCGCCAGGACGGTCACCGAGACCTCACGCTGCTCGCCGAAGTGCTCGTCCCAGAACCGCCTCGAGTCCGCCTGTTTCAGCTTGTTCGCCGTGCGCGTCGAGAAGCTGTGCAGCTGCGTGGCCTGCACGAGCGACTCGATGTGCTTTCTTAGTTCATCTTCGGTGTCCTCCAGCTCTTTCTCCGCTTGCTTCACGTCCTTGCCCTTGGACGCGAGAGAGATGCACAGACACACCGTCCCACCCGCGAGCTGGCCGTCCGCCATCTCGAGCAGTCGCTCGAGCAACCCGTCGAGCTCCTTGATGCAGCTGTGTATGCTCTCCAGGATGACCTTGGTCCTCTTATCGTTCTGGTTCAGCCCATCCACCATGCCGTCGATCTGGTCGAGCAGGCGCGAACACCGCGTGGCGGTCTGAGGCAGGTCCTTCGCCGCGTCGATGCGCGCCTGGACCTCGCTGCACATCGCGTGGATCGCGCGGCCGAGGTCCACCGTCAGCGCGAACAGGACGTCCGCCATGATGCTTCAACGCTCGAGCCGCGACGTCGTCTCGGATGTCGTTGTTGAATTGACCGATTGATTCCCCGTGTTGAAACAGAGGGTTCGTGATTTCTACGAATAACGTTATGCGGCGCGCGACGCCGCGACCGAGGGACGAGAGCACGGAACACCCCGCTCCTGTCTCACGGTCCGACTCCGAGAGAACCGAGCGTTCCCGGACGTCGGAAGCGCGCGCGGGAGAGTGACCGGGGACGAGCGGTTCGGTAGGGACTCGGAGCTGACGTGTGTTCGACGATTTTGAGAATAATCAGTATCTCGCGATTTTCCGACTTCCGAGAACGCGACTGTTTGACATCTCAAGAGTCGAGCGCCGTCAACAACTCACAAGCGCCGGAAACTCTCCTGCGAGCCACTCATATTTTTGAAGGAGCCGCGGCCCGACGTCGGTGTGCGACGAAAAACGCGCGTGCCGTGTCGCACTGTTCCCGGCGCGGTGGTCGCGTGGGCGGACGACTCGCGCTTCTCGCGTCGACGAGTGGCCGTCGCCAGCGAACGGAGGAGCCGCGAGGGGACGAAGGCGGTCGCCTCGGTTGAGGGCGCACTCGGGGTCGCTCGGGAGCGAGCGAGATGAAGGTGACGTCGTTGAGCATTTGGAAATGGAACGGGGACAACGTCGAGCCGACGTGCCTGGGTAAGGCGGAGGACGTCGCCGAGTTCGGCTACTTCCAGCGCGGGAGCGTGCGCGAGATGCTGACGTTCATCTCGCGCACGATCGTGAAGCGCACGCAGCCCGGGCAGAGGCAGAGCGTGGAGCAGGATCAGTACCTCGTGCACGTCTCCAACCGCAGCGGGCTCGTGGCCATCGCGGTGATGGACAAGGAGTACCCGAGCCGCTCGGCGTTCTGCGTGCTCGGGAAGATGTGCGACGACTACGTGGAGAAGGTGGTGGGCGAGGCGTGGCGCACGGTCACCGAGGACGACACGCGGGGCGACGCGCTCCTGGCGGACGCGATCGTGCGGTACCAAGATCCCATGGAGGCGGACAAGATCCTCAAGATCCAGCGCGAGCTCGACGAGACCAAGGTGGTGCTGCACAAGACCATCGACTCCGTGCTCGCGCGCGGCGAGAAGCTGGACAACCTGGTGGACAAGTCCACGGACCTCTCGCTGGCGTCGCAGATGTTCTACAAGCAGGCGAAGAAGCAGAACCAGTGCTGCACGATGATGTGAGCGAGGCGAAGTTTAGCGTCGTCGTCGACGAGACGTCAAGACGTCGAGATCAGCGGCGAACAGTCTGCTCGGCACGCGGACCGCCGCCGGCGCGACGACACGCGTGGGCCCTAAAGCACGTCCCGATGTAATCACCTCTGTGAACGCGCGATTTGATTTGATTTGATTCGCGCATCGAACATAAGCTATAAGGATGAGACTTACGACTTCGCGAATTCTATCATAATCTCTTGACGAGCGCGTCGTACGCGTCGTAGCACTTTTTAAACTCCGCCTCGGCGTCGCGCTTGGCGGCGGCGCCGGCGTGGCGGTCCGGGTGCCACTTCATCGCCGCCGCGCGCAGAGAAGACTTGAGCGTGATCATATCCAGCGCCGCGCCGGGCGCGATCCCGAGCGCGACGCGGTCGGGACACGAAAAGGCGTCGCGCGAGGGACGCCCAAAAAAAACGTCGTCAAAAGAGCCGCGGCGGAAGTCGTCGCCGAAGCCCCGGCCGTGTTCGTTCGCGCCTGGCGCGTGTTTCTTTCGAGCCCTCGCCGCGCGCAGGAACGCGCTCCAAAACGCGTCCGCGTCGAGCTCTTCGCGCTCTGTGTGCCAGTCGAACGAAGCGGCGTCGTCGTCGCGGAGACTGTCGCGACGGTGGCGAGACGAGCGTCGCGCTTTTGACGCGTTTTTTTTTTCGGGCCGGACGCGGTCGTCGCCGCGCCGGTGCTTGTACTTGACCCCGCGCGTCCCGCCACCCTTGGGCGCGCCGGAACCCGCGCGAGTCCCCTCCGCGGCGGTCCTCCCGGCAGCCTTGTTCTTCGAGCTGTGCCGCGCGCGCCGCGTGTCAGCCTCGGCCTCGTTCAAACTCGGTCCGCTTCCCGGTCCCCTCCGCCCGTCGCCGTGCCGCAGCGCCTCGGCGACGAACGCCTCGTACGACGCGCCGTCGCCGACGTCGTCCGCGAACACCGCGCTCGCCCAGTCCCGCGCCCACCGCCGCTTGCTGCCCCCGCCGTCCTCGAGCTCGCGCAGCTCGCGCAGCTCGCGCAGGGTCACGTCCGCGCCGCGCCACGCGCGCAGGTCGCGGCGAGCCGCGCGGCGGAGAGTTCGGCGACGCGCCTGCTCGTCGTCGGGAACATCCGCGCGAGACGACAGAGGCGCGGCCGACCAGGGCCCGAGCCAGGTCCTGAAGGTCGCGGCGTACGCGGCGGAGCTCGGAGAGGCGGCGGAGGTGGACGCCGCGCCGACCCGAGCCGCCGCCCTGAGCCGCCACGCGCGCCGCAGCATGGTCGGGAGGAGACCTCATTGTGCGTCGGATACAAACACCGAAACTTGCTTGCGACAGTGCCGGATCGATCGACGAGTGTTCGGAAGGGTGGGGACCGGCCGACCCCACTCTGGATTTCCCGGTGCATGTGAAGGGTCAAAACAATTCAGACTACTTCCCATACGAAATACGAGCCGGCGCGCCGCTTGGGAATTTTGCGCGTCCTTTTCTGAAGTTGAAAAGGCTCCTCCGCGCACCCCCCGAAGCAACCCGCGCGCGCCGTTACACGCGCAGACGAGGTCGCGCGCACGCGCTTGATTCGCGGGCACGCGAGATCGAAGCGACGCACGCGGGGACGCGCCTCCACGACGCTCGCTGTCACCGCGCGCTCACCGCTTCCGGAGCGCGGGCGCGAAGAATTTTCGCGGGTCCGACGCGACGATCCGCAACCAACGAGTCGTAGGGCGAGAATCGCGTTGACATCGTCGAGGTCGGATATCGACTCGACGCTCCCGGTCGATCTCGCGCTCGAGACCCGCGCGGCTCGACGGCATGGCGGACGTCGCGAAGATGCCGGCGTCGGTGCCCGCCGGTCCGAGCGGCGCGCTCGCGGGCGAGGATGGCGTGGACAGGCCGGGTGACGAGATCCGTGACGCGGAGGCAGAAGGAAAAACGTCGCGCTCGGTGGCGACGGCGGGGCGAACCGGAACGGCCGCGGCCGCGGCTGGCGACGGCCAGGGCGCGCGCGGGGAAGAGGCGAACGCGGGCGAGGACGATGTCGACGCTCGAGCGGCGAACGGCGCGCGCGGGGGCGACGCGAACCCCGAGGGCGCGCCTTCCGCGAGCGCGGACCCCCCCGCGTCGGGGGACGCGGACCGGCCGGGTTCGGAGGAGAGGGAGGATGACCAAAACGAAGAAGACGCCGACGATCGCGACGACGCGGCGTCCGATCACGACGACGAGACGCCCCTGATTTCCCCCGGCGGCGGCGAAAACGAAGACGGCGACGGCGGCGGCGTGGGCGGGGGCCCCCCGGTGCGCCGCCGGTCGATGCGCTCGGCGGCGAACATCACGCAGGAGGAGCTGAGCTCGTGTTTCCACCTCCCCTCGGAGGCGGCGTGCCGGCGCCTCGGCATCGGGCTCACGGTGTTAAAGCGCCAGTGCCGCAAGTTCGGGATCAAGCGCTGGCCGTTCCGCAAGATGAAGAGCCTGGACCGGCTCATCACGAACGTGCAGGCGGGCATCTCCCCCGGCGACCAGAACCGCACGCTCGTCAAGTCGGTGGCGGAGCTCGAGGAGCAGAAGCAGCGCATGCAGGAGTGCCACGAGCTCGACCTCGACGACGACACCAAGCGCTTACAGCAGGCGTACTCCAAGGCGAACCACAAGGCGCGAAGAGCGGCGCACCAGACGGACATGGGCGGCGTCGGCGGGCTGCTCGCGCTATCCGGCGGCGCGGAGGGGGGGCTGGGCGGTTTGACATCCACCGCCGCCGCGGGGCTCCTCTCCGGCGGGCGCCCCATGGGCGGGGGCGAGAAGACCATCGCCGAGGTGCTCGAAGCCGCCAAAGCTCAGGCTGAGCTTCTACGGGGCGTCGCGTCCACGATTCCCGCGCTCCTGCCCGGCGGCGCGGGCTCCACCGCGAGCATGGCCGCCGCCGTCGCGGCGGCGGCGGCGGCGATGAGCGCGAAGAGCGGCGCCGCGGTTTCCGCCGCCGCCGTCTCGGCGCTGATGAACGCGTCGGCGCGAAGCTCCGCGGGCGGGCTGAACGCCAATCCCTACGCGCCTTCAAACGCCGACGCGGGCGACGACGAGGACGCGCGCGACGCGCGCAACCCCACGGACGCGGTGGTGGGCGCGTGGTCGCCCGCGCGGCCGGTGAAGCCGCTCCGGGAGAAGGGCGAGCGCGGCGACCAAAGGCTGGACGAGCTCCTCTCCGCGAGCGGGCGCGAGAGGGACGGCAACGCGGACGACAAAAACGCCGCCGGAGATGACGACGAGTGGGACGACGACGTGGCGCGCGATTTGAGCCGCGCGGCGTCTTTGTCGACGCGCGCGGGCGAAGCGCGAGCGAAGCGCGAGCGTCCTCCCGGTTGGGTGGAGACGCGCGGGCGGCCTCGGAAGCACCCGCGGCGGTTCGAGGAGGCCTTTTCCGGATCCGGAGGCTCGCCTAAGGAGGGCGAGGGCGACGACCCTTTAGCGTCTCTGGCGGCGGCGGCGCTGGCGGTGAAGGGACGCGGGCGCGGGCGTCCTCCCGGCTCGAAGAACGGCTCTGGGAAAAACGCCGCCGCGCTCGCGCTTCGCGGCGCGTTGGGGTCTCCCGCGGGCGGCGCGCCCGGCGGCGTCTCCGCCGTGCGCAAGAGCACGGTGACTTTGCTGGTCACCGAGCACGCCGACCGCGTGCGTGAGGCGCTTAACCGCACGATCGACTCGTTAACGGGGCTCGACTCTAACAACCGCGAGGCGCTCGCGCGGGGGGTGAACGAGGCGGTGGGCGTCGAGAGCCTCAAACTGCGCGACGCGCTGAACGCGGCGCTCGGCGCGAGCTGACAATACAATCGGCGCTTTTAGGCGCTTTTAGGGAAAGAAGAGGAAAGGTTGGCGTGTTACATACCGTCGTCGTCAAATGTGACGACTGTCGTGATGCGATCGATTGATACTACTCGTATCGTGTAGATATGAAACGCGATGTTCGTGTCGGGTATCGTTCGCGCGTCGTCGTTTTTCACAAAAACCTCGCCGCGGCGGCGGCGACGACGAGCGCGACGAGCGCGCACATACACCCCACCGATCCGAGGAGCACGACGAGCGCCCTGGTGTCGTACTCCACCAGCTGTGCCTTGGGATGGTGCGGGCGCGTTTCTTTTGTTCTCGAGTCGTACACGGCGTCCCACTGCTCGTCCCACGTCTTGACCACCTCCTTGAAGAACCCCTCGAAGTCGCCGCGAAACTTTTTCGCGGAGATCACCTCGCTGTACCCCACCGGGATCTCGACGCCGAACGACGCGCTTCCCCGTTTCTGGGACAGCACGTGCTCCTTGTCCGCGGCGATGATGATCTGCACGTCGAGCTGCCGAGACCACGTGTACTTGATCAGCCCGCGGCGGAGAGGTAACGCCTTGGGGCGGATGTTGCGCGTCCCCTCCGGGTACACCACGAGCCCGGAAAAGTCGGGGAAGCGCGCCATGTGATCGTCCAGCTGCTTGTTGAGCTCGTCGTGCTGCCCGGGCTTGTTGCGCTTGAACGCGAACACCGCGCCGACGGCCATCGCGGGCACCGCGAAGAGCGGGAACACGTACACCACGAGGTACCGGCTCAGGATGAACGCGCGTCCTTCGGTGAGGTACATGTCCACGAAGAAATCCGCCCACGCGCGGTGGTTGCACAGGTACACGCACCTCCCGTCCTTGTGCAGCGTGCGGTTGCCCACCAGGGTCAAAGTGCACCCCATCACGGACTCGGTCATGAACTTGCTCCAGGTGAAGGAGAAGGACGGGCGGTACTTCTCGCCGAAGCCCCACACCGAGGGCGAGCCGAACATGAAGCTCAGCGGGAGGCTCAGCGAGAACACGGGGAGGACCGCGAGGAGGGTCAGGAACCCCACCACCTTGCCCACCGCGCCGTCGGGGGTCGTGCCGGGCATCGCGGCGAGCGAACGACGGGAAGCCTCTCGGCGGAGCGCGGGTCGCGCGCGACGATGTCTGTCGGCGCGACGACGGGAGCGCCTCCCGAGCCCGATCGAACCGCGAAGGTCCCGGGAGGCGTCGTTTTTCTTCCGCCCCACTCGGCGCTCGACGCGTCGCGTGAGAAACTTTTGTTAAGTTTCGCGCTTTCGCCTCCGCCTGGCACACCGACCAGCGCGCGCGGCGGGGCGCCCGGTCGCGTGTCGATGTTTTAGAACATGGTGTCCAAGGTTGCGGTGACGGTACGCACCGCGCGCTTCGCCCGCGAACCCCGCAAACGCGCCCCCGGAACGTCTGGCGTTCGTTCACCGACGACTCGCATCTGACGTCGGAACGACACGCCATCCACTTCACAATCTCCCCTCCGTCGCAGGCTGCGCTGGCGATGGCGCTGCTCCTGGCGGCGTTCCTGTTCTTCGAGGAGCTCTCCGTGACCGCCGGGGCGCTCTCCGCCGCCGCGCTGACGGGCGTCCGCGCGAACGCGGACGGGACCGCGGTGGTCAAGGAGCGGATCGTGCGGAGACAGGCCAAGACCGGCTCCGCCGAAGCCGCGCGGAGCGACGACGGCGACGATCCCGTGATGTTCACGGCGCCGGAACCGCCGACCCCGCCGACCCCGCCGATCGCCCCGACCCCGCCGCCCCCGCCCCCGACCCCGCCCCCGCCCCCCCTTTCGGCCCCCCCCCCGCTGGGGGACCCCCCCC
>ENA-OUOG01002376-OUOG01002376.1-marine-metagenome-genome-assembly--contig:-NODE-2376-length-19605-cov-5.016540_pt1 | contig 19605 bp, 6 predicted proteins | sample MGYA00248635_ERZ508505 | MGnify/ENA primary metagenome ERZ508505 (study PRJEB26176, sample SAMN06267871) | marine metagenome | isolation source: Saanich Inlet, British Columbia, Canada | place: Pacific...
GAGCTCCTCGAACTCCGACGAGACGGTCTTGAGGTTGGGGTTATTGCTGAAGTCCAGGATCGACAGCTGCCGCAGGTCGCAGAGCCCACGCGGGACGGTCTCCAGGAGGTTTCCGGAGAAGATGACGGTCGCGAGCGCTTCGCACTCGGCGATCGCGTCGTCGATCGTCGTCACGCCGCAGTCGGACATCACGAGCACGCTCAAATCCTTCATGCAGCAGACGTGATACGGCACCTTCGAGATCTTCGCTCCCGAGAACATCAGGTCTTCCATGGACGTGAGCTTCGCGAGCAGCTTCGCCGGCAAGCCTTCGGGCATCGTCAGCGGAGATCCGCTCAGGTTGAGGTGCGTCAACTTCGCGAGGTTCTCCCACTCCTCCGGTAACCCGCCCGAGAAGCCGTTCTCCTCGAGCCGCAGCTCGCGAAGTTCGGGAAGCGATCCGAGCGCCTGGGGCAACGGGCCCGACAGGCCGTTTTCGGCGAGGTCCAGCACCTCGAGCTTCGAGAGCCGCGAGATGTCGCTCGGGATCGAGGAGAGCCCGATCCCGGGGAGTTTCAGGTCTCTGACGTTTGCACCGTTCGTGGTCACGCCTCTCCAGTACTCAGGCGGCTCGTCGCCGGCCCAGTGCTTCCCCAACTTCGCGTCGTTTTCGCGCCAGGAGAGTAGGAACGCCGCTTCCGACGCGTCCAGCCCGGAGGGCTCGTCCGCGGGCGGTTTGGCGTTCCCGGATTCGGTGCCGGAAGGGGTGGGGCTGGAAAGACAAGCACCCATCGTGAGCGATGCAAACACGTGACGTCGCGTCTCTCGAAGTGACCTCGTCGCGATCAGATTCCTGATGACGCAGACAATTAAAATATGTCGAACGCTCCTTCGGGGACGACGGTCCGACATCAAGCGGCGCGAGAAGACGGCTTTCAACTGGCAGACCTGGTCCTTCCTCCTCCGCAAGCTTTCGGACTTTGACGCGGTCGCGCGAGCAGTGTTGGTTTGCATATTGCTCTGACGACACACCCCGGCGCGCTTTGTCACCTCCCCCGACGCTTCGCGAGACGACCGCCGGTTCGCTCCGCCCGCGTGGAGCGGTGCATGCGCGCGGTCGACCGCCTGCGCGAGACGGTTCGACGGCTCGTCGCCTCGGCTTCGTCGCGGCGCGAACGCCCGACGACGAACGCGATGCGCTCGATCGCGTCTCGCGTCGAACCGTCGAGACACGCGCGCGCGCGCCTCGCGGCGGATGCCCGGGGATTCGCCCGCGCGCACGCGGCCCACGACGGGCGCACAGGCGCGTGCGCGCGTCGACTGAGCGCTTCCGCGTTTCCTCGCGGGTTCTCCGTCCATGCCGGCTGGTCGCGTCCCCCGACCGATGCCGCCGCCGCCGCGCGCGCGGCATCCTCGCGGGTGGGAAACCTCGCGTCCCGTCGGTCCTCGGGCCTCGCCGGCGACGCCGCGTCCTCCGCCGCGCTCGCCTCGGCCGCGGACGCGCGCGTCCTGACGAGCATCGGCGCGTCGCGCTCGCGCGGACTCGCCACGAAGACGCGCGACTACTTCGGCCGGGACGACGTGCGCGAGGGCGACGCCGTGGCGTACACCAGGAAGGGCGTCCAGAAGTTGGCGATCGTCGCGTCGCCTCCGCGGCGGCGGCTCCTGGACGTCTTGGACGCGTCCGGCGCGCGCGACCGCGTCGAGCTGAAGCACGTCGAGAACGTGTTTAAAGTGGTGGTTCCCGAGATGCGCGTCGACTCGAGGACGGGAGAGAACGTGCGCGTGGACCTGTCCTCGAACGGCGGCGGTCGATCGTTCAAAAAAAGGTTCGGCGTCGCGCTCGCCGCGGCGACGGCGTACGCCGAGGCGCGCGTCGCGCACGACGAGAAAAACGACTCCGTCACTTTACGAGGCGCGTGGGAACGCGCGAGGCAGACACACCAAACACAGCCCACTTCTGCGCAGTCGTTGGCGTCGAGCGCGTTCGCGTTTGACGACGAAAACGACGAAAACGCAAACGTCGATAAGTCGTTGGCGACCGAGTTCGCCGCGCACGCGTTGCTCTCGTCGTTTAACGGCGCGCGTTTCTTCCAGCCGAGCAGCAAAGGCCGTTTCTCTCCGCGCGCGCCCCTCGACGTCACCGCGATGGAGGCTCAGTTGGAGGAGCAGGCTGACGCAGACGCCGCGCGCGCGGCCAAGTGGCAAAGAGTGCTCGACGCCGTCTCTCTCCCCCCCGGTTCGAAACCTTCCCGCTCCGCGTTCGTGGAGGCGAGTTTCGGCACCGGCGACGAAGGAGACGCGTGGGTGGCGCGCACGGTCGAGTCGCTCGAGGCGTACGCGCTCGGTTCCGGGCGGTACACCGCGGGGCAGGCGGCGTGCGCGAAGGACGCGCTGGCGAGACTCGGCATGCGCGTTTCCGAACGGTCGGCGCGCGACGCGCTCGCCGCCGTCGGGCGGTGGCGCGGTCTGGAGGACGCGTCGTGGCGCCGTTGGGACGTTCCGACTACGTTCGATTCGTCCGTGGTACGCTACGCCGCCGGTTTGCGCGACGGGTCGATCGAGGCGCCTTTGGATTTGGATCAAGACACCAGAAAGGACTTGACGCGCTTGACGACGTACGCCGTCGACGCCGCGGACTCGGAGGAGATCGACGACGCGGTGAGCGCCGAGAGGACGAAGGACGGGAAGACGCGCGTGTGGATCCACGTCGCCGACGCGACTCGCTGGTCGCCGCCTGTTTTTTCTTCTTCTTCTTCTTCGGACGAAGAAGATGAAGAAAACGAACGTAAGCCCGGTGTTGACGGTGAAGCCGCTCAGTACTCAGAGACTGTTTTGAGAGACTCTGGTGGTTCTCCCAACGACGACGATCGTCATACGACGCTCCGTTCGCTTCGCGCGGCGATGGACTTTGAGGCGCGTCGTCGCGGCGCGAGCGCGTACGGCCCCGAGGGCGCGATTCCGATGTTCCCCCCCGCGTTCGCGTTCGTCGGCGGTCCGGTGTCGCTCGCGCTCGGCCAGAAACGGTGCGCGATGAGCGTCACCGCGGTGCTGGACGAATTCGGTAACGCGGAGGAGTTCTGGATCGGACCGTCTTACATTCGCGTCACGCACGCGGTGACGGAACGCGAAGCGGTTAAGATGCTGGAGACGCACTTCGAGGGGAAAGACGGCGGCGAGCACTTCGGTTTAGCGTCGCTGTTAAAGGCGGCGACGGCGCGCGCGGCGCTGCGAGAGGCGCGCGGCGCCGTCACCATCGAGCTCCCCGAGTCACACTGCGTCGTCAAACGCGTTGAGCCTGCCTCCGCAGAGGATACCGACGATGACGGTTCGGAAACGTTTCCGGCTTTCGCGAACGAAGAGCCCCCCGAGACGGAGGAAAGCTTTCTGAACGCCGGCGGTCGCAACGCGGGCGAACGCGCGGCTGCCGCGGCGCGTCGCCACGAGGCGGCTCGTTTAGATGTCTCGCTTCGTGTGCATTCGAAGGCACCGAGCGCGCACACGATCGTTTCCGAGATGATGATTTTGGCGGGCGAGCTGGTGGGCACGTTCGGCGCCGCGAACGGTTTGCCGTTGCCCTACCGCGGCCAGGCGGATCCCGTCGCGGTTGACGTTTCAAACGCGCCGGAGGGGATCCCAAAAGACGTCGCGCGGAGGGGAGGCATGCGCGGCGCGAGCGTCGGCGCGACGCCTCGTAGGCACGGGGGACTGGGCGTCGACGCGTACGTGCAGTTCACGTCCCCGATCCGGAGGTACCTGGACCTCGTCGCGCACGCGCAGGTGAAGGCGTTTTTGCGACGCGAACGTCTCCCCGTCCCCGACGCGGCGCAACTCGAAGCGCTCGTCGCGTCCGTCAACGAGAGCGCGCGCGACGCCAAGAGCGCGACGCGCGACGCCGTGCTCTTCTGGCAGACGTTCTGGTTCGCGACGCGTGGGAAAGACGTTGAACACGCGGGTATCGTCGCGAAGTGGATCAAAAAAGATGAGCGCGCGGCGCTGGTGTTTCTTCGCGAGACGGGCGTCGAGCGCGTCGTCAAGCTGGATGTGTTCGAGCGCCAATCCGGGAAACCGCGCGCCGAGTTGGGAGACGTCGTCACGCTTCGCGTGCGTGAAGCGGACCCGCTCGAAAACAGGCTCGTGTTCGACGTCGTAGGTTTAGAGAAGGACGTGTGAGTTTGTTTTATGACGATCGCGAGCGATGTAAAATGTTAAACATTTGGTCGTTTTACAAACGCGTTCGTAAGCGCTTAACTCACGTCACGCGGTTCAAACGACGGAGCGTTCGGTTTCAAGAGACTCCGTATGGGCTTCGTTCACGAAAAACCGTTTCACTCGACCATACGTCATACGTCTCTCGGTACCGCCCTCTTCCAGTGCGAGACATTTACTGGACGATGATGGTGCCCTGCATGCCGGCGCCCTGGTGGGGCTCGCAGTAGTAGCCGTAGGTGCCGGGGGTGTCGAACTTGTTGGTCACCTTCTCGCCGGGGCCGTTGAGGTAGTCCTCGTGGGAGATGGCGTCGGCGTTGACGCCGGAGGGGACGTTGTCCTCGTCGAACACGACGTTGTGGGGGAACGCCTTGTTGTTCACGAACTCGATGGTCTCACCCTTGGCGACGGTGATCTTGTTGGGCTGCGCGCGAAAAAAAGAGGAGGTGAAAGAGGTGAGTTTCTGTTTTCTGTTTTCGCAAAAAATCGCGACTCGCGCGAGATGACGCGCGTCGTCCGGAAGCTGACGTGTCACAGCGCAGACGGGGGTCTGCGCGAGTTGGCATCGGCGATTGCGATGCCGCGGCGATCGCGCTCGGACGAACGCGCGCGCGGCGGAAGCGCGAGCGGCGGGAGGGGTCACTTACGAAGAAGCCGAGCTCGCCGTTGTCGCCGCCGAGCTTGATGGTGGCGGCGAACGCGGGGGACGCCATGAGGACGGTGGCGGCACCGACGACGGCAGCCTGCGAGGGAGCGAACAACGAGAGACGTCAGCGTTTCGCGTCAGATGGTGGTTTTTCGGGACGAGGCCCGCGACGGGCGGTGCGCCGCGCTCGTCCGTCGAGGCGCGCGACGCGCGACGCGTCGGCGACGGGTCGTTCGGATCGGACGCGGTCGCGCGCGACTCGTTCCGCATCGAACCGGGCGTCGCGAGCGCGCCTCGGCATCGAACGCCGGACGCGCGTCATCCGTATCCACGCTCGCGCGCGAGATAGGTTTTTTCGTGATCGGCAATGCGCGCACCTTCTTGAGGCCGTCGAGGGAGGCGACGGGGGCGACAGCCTTCTTGGCGGCGACCTTGACGGGGGCCTTGACGGCGACGGCGGAGCCGAGGAAGGTGGAGGTCATGGCGGCCATTTTGATGTGTGTGGTTACGTGTATACGGGGATACGGTAGTGACGCGATGCGCGGTTCGGACGCGCGTCAAGAACGGGAACTCGAAACGGGCATCCAACCGATCCTCACGCCGTGTTGTGATTGGCTGACAAAACCTCCGCTTCGCAGGCTATTCGACGGGGAAAGTCGGTTTGAGAACCCAGAAAAAACGAGCTCGAGACCGCTCCTTCTGAAGTTTCCGTTGGGCGTTTTCGATCGTCTCGCCTCCGATTTTTCACACATCGTCATCAGGCGTTTCGTCGAGGAAGGGGGGACGACGCGCGAGAGACCACGCCTGGAGCGCGCACACCCGGCCCGCGCGACCGCCGAGGCACCGAACAGCGGACGCGCACCGCGCGCGCGCGTCGACGTCAGGAGCCGCGCGCCCGGCGCTCGACGCGTCTCGAGACTGGTCGCGCCCCGACCCGAACGCCGGTTTCTCGGAACGCGCGACGGAACCTCGAGCGCGTCTCCGAGACGGCGCCCGACGTCGCGACGCGTCGACCCGCCGGTCGTCTCGCGCTCGAACGACGCGTGTATTGACGGGGCTCGACGACGACGACGTCTCCCGCTTCGGCTCTCGACGCCGGCATGGGCGCCACCGCCGCCTCGGGCGACCTCGAGGGCCTCCTTCCGGGAGATGTGTCGCCCGCCGGCGAGTCTCGAACGCGCCGCGAGTCCCTGAGCCGGTGGATCAAACGCACGACGGGCCACCACCTGGACGCGCGGTCGGACAAGGGCTTCTGCGAGGGTTTGTGGGACGGCGTCGTGCTTTGCCGCGTCTTGGAGACGCTCGCGCCCGGCGTCGTGAACGACGCTCTAAGAGCGGATGACCCGCGTCTGAACAGGCACGACTCCCCCGACAAGTTTCTGCACAAACACAACTACGAGCAATTCGTCGCCGGCGCGAAACGTGTCGGGGTGAAGGGCGGTGACCTGTTCTCTTTGCAGGATCTCGGGGGCGTCACGGGGTCGCCGGGATCAGTGCTGCGGTGCCTGGAAGCGGTGCGCGCGGCGGTGGGCGTCGACGAAATCTCCGAAGAGACGGACGGAAAGAAAACGGCGGTTTCCGCGAGTACTCCGGAAACGAATTCGTTTTCAAACCGCGTCTTCGCGAACGAGACGTTCGCGTTCGAGACCCCGCCGCCCACCGTGTACGTCCCCTCCGTGGACTTCGCGCGCCTCTCGCTGTCTTCTCTCGAGAGAAGAGGGGCGGATTCCGAGACGAAAAAGTCGGTGAGCCTCGGTGAGACGCGCGACACGAACGCGGCCGCGACGAGACCGGACACGACGGAGACGCGAAAACAACCGACAGAGGTTCCGCGACGAAACCGGAGAGGACCTCTTCGTAGCGGCGAAGAAAGAACGGACACGACGGAGATATCGATATCTTCTTCGTTCGCGAACGAATCTTCCTCCCCCGCGGATACAGAGGTGTGTTCGCGGCGCCTCCCAACGACGCCGCCGGACACCGCCGGCTCGGCGGGGTCTTCCTTCGCGTCGCCGCGCTCGTCGTCGTGCTCGACGGTGCGGCGCGCGAGATCCGTGTCGTTCGGAAATCCGTCGAGCCACGTTTCGGCGTCTGATGAACCTCCGAGACGCCTCGTTCTCGCCGGAGGGACGTCGGGAGGGTCTTCGGACCACCGAATGACGCGAAATGACGCGACGAAACAACACGCTCACCGTCGAGCTTTGCGTCACGACTCGTCTTTGGAGGTGCTCTCCGCCTTTCCGCTGGAGTCCGCCGAGTCCGCGGCCGCGGCCGCCGAACGCGAGCGGCGGCTGGCGGAATTGGAGCGCGAGCTTTTCAACGCGCGCGAGCGCCTGAACGAGGCGTTCCGGCGGGAGGCGCGCGCGACGGCGAACGCCGAGGACGCCGAGCGAAGAGCCGAGACGGCGTGTGCGGAGGCGGAAAGGCTGAGGCGCGACAACGAGGCTCTGCGTCGGAAAGTATTGATACACGAGACGTCAAAAGGCAACTCGTCGTGTGGGCAAACAGTCGGCGACAAGAACTCGTCGTCGGCGACGTCCGACGAGTTGGAGCGTGTGTCGCGCGAGCGCGATGAGGCGTTTTGCGAGCTGGAGACGACCCGCGAGACGCTGGCGTCGGCGATGCGCGCGGCGAAAAAAAACGACGCCGAGTCGTGCCGCGTCGCGGCGCGCCTCGTCGTCGCCGAGACCGCGTTACGCGACGTGCGGGACGCCACGGTGCCTTCGTTGCGTGCCACGCTCGAGTCTGTGAGACGCGAGGCGGCCTTCGCGTACGACGCGTTCGCGCGGAAGATGGCGGGCGACCTCGCGACGGCGACGTCGCGATTGGCGGCGAAGTCGGCGCTCTACGAGCGCGTCGCCTCCGAAAACAAAAAAATGCACTTCGCGATTCAAGAGCTCAAAGGGTCCGTTCGCGTGTTTTGCCGCGTCCGGCCGTTCGTGCCCGGCATGGACACGCGCGGCACGTTAGGCGATACGAAAAACGAAACGCCCGCGGTCGTGGCGACGACGGACGCGGAAGGCGCGTATAGGCAAATAGTGGTGACCAGGCGCGAGCGGCGCGGAGACGACGCGCGGCTTTTGCGGCGGAGCTTCTCGTTCGACCGCGCGTTCGGCCCGGATGCGAGCCAGGCGGAGGTGTACGCTGAGTGCGGGTCGCTCATCCGCTGCGTCGCGGACGGGTACAACGTGTGTTTGCTGGCGTACGGCCAGACGGGCTCGGGGAAGACGCACACCATGTCCGGCCCGACGAACGACTTTTTGAACGGCTTTTCCTTTTCGGACGGCGACGGCGACGGCGACGGCGAGGAGCGCGCGCTGGGCGTCAACTACCGCGCGCTGGACGACGTGTTCCGGACCACGCGCGCGCGCGACGCCGTCGCGACGCACGTCGTGACCGTCTCCGTGCTCGAGATTTACAACGAGGAGTGCCGCGATTTGCTGGCGAAGAGGGGGGGGCACAAGATCGACGTCTCCGGGTTCGGCGCCGAGTCTCTGAACGCGTCTGGGTCGAACGGGTCGCGGACGAAAACGAAAACCGTCGCCGGCGCCGATAACGTCCCGGACGCCGTCGCGCGCGTCGTCCGCGACGCCGACGACGTGTACGCGGCGATGCGCGAGGGTGAAGCGAACCGCTCGACCGGCGCGACCGCGATGAACGCGCGCTCGAGCCGGTCGCACTCGGTGGTGATCGTGCGCGTGGAAGCCGTGTCGCGCGAGACAAACGTAAAGACGCGAGGCGCTTTGTTCCTAGTGGACCTCGCGGGCTCGGAGCGCGTGGCGCGTTCCGAGGCGTCCGGCGACCGTCTGTTAGAGGCGCGGCACATCAACAAGTCACTCAGCGCTTTGGGCGATGTCGTGTCCGCGCTGCAGCACAGACAGTCGCACGTCCCGTACCGCAACAGCAAGCTCACGACGTTGCTGCGCGGCGCGCTCGGGCCCAACGGAAAGGCTCTGCTCTTCGCGCACGTCTCGCCCTGCGCGGCGAGCGCGGACGAGTCCGTCAGCACGCTCGCCTTCGCCGAAAGAGCCGCCGCGGTGGAGCTCGGGAAGGCGAGAAGATTCAGCGTCGCCGAGGCCACGAAGGAGAGCTCCTCGGCGAACGAGGCTTCGGAGAGGGAAAAGGCAAAGGCCGCGAGGGAGATGGCCGAGATGCGTTTGTCGGTTGAGGCGTGGGAGAAGCGCGCGCGCGACGCCGAGACCCGTCTGCTGAAAAACACGGGTCGCGGCGTTGGACAAGAGAAGGGCCGAACGAGCGACAAAAGCGCGTCGGCGTCGAGGACTGACTCCGCCGCGTCTTCGGGAAGACCGACTTCTAAAATCCCGCGTCTGAGTGTGTCTCAGACGCGCGGGGGATCGAACGCGTCGATGGACTTTTCCCGCGCCGCGTCCGACGCGTCGCGCTTTTCCTTTTCGGAAAAGAGCGTTTCGGAGCGGAGCGTCTTTTCCGAAAACGCGTCGTACTTCGACGAGGCCATCCCGTGTGACGCGTTTCCCTCGGATCGCGTGTCGTACGACCGGGATGGGGAGACGGACGAGGCGGAGCTGCGCAGGCAAGCCGCGGCGGCGGCGATGTCCGCCGCCGAGGCGACGCCGCCGAGACCGGCCGCGGCGCGATTCGCGGCGGTTAAAGAACGCGGGTCCATCGACACGTCCGCGGACGACGACGAGACCGTCGACCCCAACGCGGCGCAAGTCTTCCTCGCGACGAACGAGCGCGCGTCCCCGGGCATAGGCCCCGCGTTGTCCCCGCTGAGCGCGCTGGCGAACGCGAGTTTCGCGGACGACGGTTCCCCCTCCCCCGCGGCGGCGAGCGCGTTCGACCCGGCGGCGGTCGGGTGTGAGGAAAACGCGTCGCCTCCGTACGGGCGGACAGTCGAGCGCAACGCGGCGGCATCCAAGTGGCGATCCGCGTACGACGTCGTCGCGGCGGCGCACGCGACGGAGTCAGTGCGCAAGAAGCGCTCGATGTATTCGCGCGCCGCCGCGGCGTTCGGGTTCGCGAAGAAGAAACCCGAAGCGAGGGGGAGGTGGCAGTAGTCTGTCTTTTGTGTGTGACGTTCGTGTGACGTTCGTTTAACGTCGTGTCGTACATATCACAACAGCTCACTACCGAGTGAAGATGATGACCGCGCGGTTTCTTTTCGGGCGGCTCCGTCGCGATCCTCGGCAAAAGAGGCGCGTTTCGCGGAGCGCCGTCATCGTTATCTCCGTCAGCGTTCCCGCATCGTCATCATCGTCATCGCGAACGATCTGGTCTTCGCCTTCGTGTCTTCCGCCCGGACGCGCTACCGGACCAAGGGCGTGCCGACGACGACGTCCGCGCGCGCGGGAACGCCGACGCCGACGGTCTTGCCCACGAACGGCGTCACCTTCTTCGGCGGCAGGTTGGAGGGGTATTCCGTGGGGCCCACGTGCTTGAAGTCGCCGACGGAGTGGCAGCCCACGAAATCCTTCGCGGTGTCCTTGCCGGTGACGCAGTCGTAGCTCTTCCTCGCGACGAACTCCATCGCCGAGAACAAAAGTCAGAACATGATGCCGGTGCCGTGCGCGGTCGCGGGGGGCGTGCGCAGGGCGCGGGTGGTGTGACCACCTCGAGACACGTCAGCGGACACGGGGAAACGACGGTGGAAATCCGTCCGGCTGCTGGAAATCCCAAGCCCGATCGAGCATTCGAGTCAAACGCGCCCCTGCGAAGTTTTTTTCCTGGCGGGCGCCTGCTCGGGCTCGTTTTGGCTCAAAGGGGCGTGCGCCTGCCCCTCGCGCGGGAGAGCGCCTAGGATGAGTCGGGTGCAGCCCGCTCGCGCGTACGATGCGCTCTACGGTGCGTTTGTCACGCGTGCCACCCCGACGCGCGCGACCCGAGGACGCTTGACCGCCCATCGCGCCCTGGCTCACCTCTCCCTACCCAACGTCGCATTCGCAGACCCCGTGTACACCGTGTCCGGGGCGAGGGACCACTACCGCGAGCAGGCGCGCGTCGCCAACGCCACGGAGACTGTGCCTGTGCGGGAGAATATGTTCGCCGAGGGCGCCAACTACCCCGCGCACGAGACCAGGTGCGTCCGGACGCGGCGTCCCCCGAATTCCCGCATCCATCGATCGCCGCGAGACGCGCGCCTCATATGCTCCATATTTAGCTCATCTCATCTTAACGACGTTTCCCATCTCGCCGCCCGTCGTTCCCACGACGACGCAGAACGCGCACGCGCGACTCGCTCGCCCCCGGCTCGCACGTCTCGCGCGAGTTCCGCCCGGAGACCACCGGGGAACGGTCGTTCCCGAACGGATTCGGGGGCGCGGAGACCGCCGCGTCGACGAGCGGGTCTTTCGTCTTGGCCTCCGACGAAAGTAGCGCACGGCGAGGCTTTCGGTCGACGCGTCGGTTCCGGCGACCGGTCGCGCAGAGGCCCGTGGAGCGTTTAGTGGATCGCCCCGCGCACGCGCCGTACACCGCGGCGCCGTACGAGGCGGTCGACAGCACAGTCATGGCGCGCGTCGTCCCGCGGCGGCGGCCGGCGCCGCCCAAGAGCCGCACCGCGGGGACGCAATCCGATTACCGCGAGTCCGAGGCGCAGACGGCTCCGTACGCGCCGGAGGCGTTTCTTCCGCTTCGGCCGAGCGTAAAGCAGAGCGCGTTGAGGGCGACGCACCACGTTCCCGGGCGCGACAACGAACCGGAGGTTTTGACCCTACGGGACCCGAACTACGACGCCGGCGGTGCTCTGGGCGCCGCCGACGTCGACCGCATCGAGCGCGCGCGCGCGAAGCGCGCGTTTGAAGCGAGTCTGCCCCCGTTATCCGACGTCGCGTCTCTGCCTTTACGGCGGAAGCTGATGGAGGAGTGGGAGGAGGCTGAGTGGTGTGAGCGCGAGCGCGAGATCGCGCGTTTGCAGGAGGAGCGCCTAGAGGTTCTGAAAAAAGCCATCGACGCACGCGAGGCGGAGGCGGAGAGCGTCGCCGAAAAGCGCTTAGCGCGGATGCGCTTTGGCGCTCTCGTCGAAAAGCGCCGAAAGTTCGAAGCCGTGCAGACCAAGCGCGTGCGCGGCTTGCGCAAGCTCGAGCTGAGACGGGCGGAGTTAAGGGAACAGAGCGCGATGGCGGCGGAAGGGCCGGTGAGCGCCTCCGCGGGAAGAACTGTGGCGGAGTACGCGTCGTACGCGAGCGGAACGTACGCGCCTACGACGCGCGAAGGACGCGCGGATGTTTTCGGTGGCGTTTCAAACTCGAAAAACCACACGACGGATCCGTCGCGTTTCGCGTTTGACGACGACAAACGCCGGAGCGCTCTGGATGACTTTTTCGAGCTCGAAGCTTCCGTCCCGGCCTACGCGCTGGACGCCGAGCGCACCGTCCGCGCGGCGGAGCGCGCGAATCTGCGGATGACCGGGCGGCTCGGGGCTTCCGACGCGCTAAACCCCGAGGCGACGGCGCGGCGCGATTCCGCGCCGCGAAGCGATTCCGAGGAGGAGGACGAGGACCCGGAGGACGAGGACGGTCGCGGCGATCGTGTAGGGCACTTCGCGGAGATGACCCCCCCGCATCAGCGAGACTTCGGCGGCGAGCCGCGAAGCGATTCCGAGGAGGGCTTTCTCGAGGACCGCGGCGGCGCGCCTCTGCGCCCCGAGGAGCGGCGCGAGGCGGCGTACTTCGAGCAGCTTGACCGCACGGCGGCGGCTCTGGCCCGGAGCAAAGCCGGCGCCGGCGGCGAGCGCGGCGCGGGCGCGATCTGGCCCGCGCCGCTCCGGGACGAAGGCGCGGAGGAAAAGACGCTCGATGAGCGCGCGGCGAGGGAAGCGGCGCGCGCGACGACGATGGACGACGGGCCGCGGCGCGTGGAGCGACCGGAGACGCCCGAGCTGGAACCCCCGCTGGACGAGATGGCGCCCGAGTATCGCGCCGTCGTGTTGCTGCAGCGGCTGCTCCGCGGGCGCGCCGCGCAGAACGAGATAAACGCAGGGATGGAGCGGCGCGCCGAGCTCATCGCCGAGCTCAGGGCGGACGAGCGGAGTAGTGGTGAGGAAGAGGAGGAGGAGGAGGACGAGGACTCCGACGACGACTCCGACTCGGACGCGCGCGCGCTCCGTCTCGAGGCGGGACCCGACGTCGTCTCGGAGGCGGACGCCCTTTTCGATTCTGACGACTCGGACGCGGAATCCGACGGGACGTGGGACTCCGACGCCGACGCCGAGCTCGCGGCGTCCGTCGCGCGCGCGACGGCGCGCGCGCTCGCCGTCCTGGCCATCCCCGACGCTGAGGCCCGCGCCGACGCGTTCGCGTCTACGGAGGCGGCGGCGGCGCGCGCGGCGGCTGAGCTCGCCCGGCGCCGCGGCGCGGCGACGGCGATCCAGGCGGCGCACCGCGGGCGCTCCGAGCGGAGGCGTCTCGGACTCGAACGTCTCGACCGTCTCGAGCGCGAACGGGAAGAGGCGGCGCGGGCGCTCGCGGAAGCCGAGAGCCGGCGAGAGAAGGGAGGACTCGTCTCTTCCGACGTCGACGAAGACGCAGAAGCGGTTTCTCCGCGAAAAAACCATCCTCACGTGGACGTCGACGCGCTCTCCTCCCCCGACCGCGCGTCTTTGACGCGCGTGCAGCTCGCGGCGAAGGAATGGGTCGAGCGCGAGGTTCGGCTGGACTTTCTGCTCGCCGAGGCGGAGGCGGCGGCGGCGGAGATCCCGGCGGACGTCGCGGCAGACCCGCGCGTCGCGCAACTGCAGCGCTCGGCGCGCGAGCACGTGCGGGCGACAAAGGCCGGCGAGGCGAGGCTCGCGTCGGCGGCGCTCGTCGAGAGCCCCTCGGTCGCGGCGCTGCAACGCGCGGCGCGCGCGCGCCTCTCAGAGTCGGGCGCGATGCTTGCGTCCGAGCCTGAAACAGACGCCGAAGTGAACGAAGACTTGGCATCGAGTCCGTCCGCGCGCGCGATGCAGAGCGCGGCGCGTCGGTATTTACACGACGCGCTCGGCGCGAGCGAAGCGCTTCAACTGGACGATTTACCGCAAGAGGATGCCGAGGCGGTACGGCGGCTTCAAGCGTCGGCGAGGAAGCTGGTGTTGAGTTCTGAAACCGAAACCGCCGAAAACAAAAGCGCGCGGTCGTTGGCGGCCGCGTTCGGCGCGTCCGAGGCTTTCGACGCGTCTAAGTACGACCACGCGCGCGTGGCGCGCATCCAGGCGGCGGCGCGCGGCGCGGCGGCGCGGCGCGAGGCGGCGCGGCGCCGCGACGCCGCGCGAGTCGAAGCGGCGAGCTCATCGGCGGCGGCGTCGAACCTCTCTTCTTCGTCGTCGAACCGCAAATCTTCGTCGTCGAACCGCAAATCCGTGGTCGTCGAGGTGGAGCCCGACTTCGCGGACGCGGCGGAGGCGTTTCTCGGGACGCCCAGGGAACAGGAGGCTGCTGTGGTGATTCAAAGCGCGCACAGGCGCGCCGAGGCGCGAAAAAAGGCTCGGGAGTTAAGACGTCTTAACGAGGATCCAGAGTACCGCGCGGCGATGGAGGCGGCGGAGTTGGAGCGCGCCGCCATCGCCGCACAGGCGGCTAGACGCGGATCCGTGGCGCGACGCTCCGTGGCGGAGATGCGCATGCAGCTCGAGGCGGAAGCGAGAGGCGCAGGCGCGGAGGAGGATGACGTCGAGGGAGAGGTTTGAAGCGTCCGATTTTTGTCCGACTCTTTTGCCGAGTCGGATTGTTTGTCATGCAAAACGCGCTTTTTCAAATTTTTTTCCGTATGGGCATTCAGTCTGGAGACGCCCGAATCGGGTCTGCGTCTGCCTCTCGTTATGTACCTTTCTTTATGGGAAGACGTAGCTGCCTGCTTCGTCGGATTTTGTGCCGACGCGCGAATCGCGGGCCCGCGACGGGCAAACGCCAGGGCGCGGCGTCCGCTCGCGGGATCGAGCGCCGGACGGCCGTTGCGCGATGGCGGCCTCGGACGGGCCCGGGCCCGAGACGTGGGAGTACGACGTGCTCGCGGTGGCGGAGACCGGGGGCGTGTCGCTGCGGCACATCGCGTTCGACATATTCGCGCGAGAGGGACTCGTGGAGCACTTCGGCATCCCCGAGGAGCGGTTCAAGGCGCTGCTGGAGCGCCTGGAGCTGCTGTACTCGGTGGAGAACCCGTACCACTGCGCGCTGCACGCGGCGGTGCGTGTTCGTCGCGCGGCGCGCCTGAAGGCCGCGCTCCGCGTACCCGCGCTTTCCCGCCCTCGCGCGCCGAAAAACAACAGCGCCGCTCAGGGAGCGATCAACACGCGCCCCTCTCTCGACCGACTCCCCTCGCTTCCCTCACCTGACCTGACCGCTCCCCTCGCGTCTTCCCTCGCGTCTGCCCCCGCCCGCGTCTGCCCGCAGGATGTTCTCGCCGCGACGCACTGCCTGCACAAGGGCCTCCCCCCCGGCGTGTTCGACCCCGTGGAGGTGCTCGCGCTGTACCTCGGCGCGCTCGGGCACGACGCCGGGCATTTCCGCCTGAACAACGCGTTTCTGAAAAACAGCAAGCACGCGCTGTTTAAGAAGTACCGCGAGAGCGTCCTCGAGAACTTCCACCTCGGTTTGCTGTTCGAGCTTCTGGAGGACGAGGACGTGGGGATCGTTGCGTTTCTGGAGGAGAAGGACAAGGAGCGGTTCCGAAACCTCATCACGACGCTCATCTTAGCCACCGACATGGCGAAGCACATGGGCCTCTTCAAGCAGCTGCAGGCGTTCCTAAACGACGCGCGCGCGAAGCACAGGGAACTCACGTGGATGCACGAAAGCATGCGCAGCGACGGTGCAGGGAGCAGAGACGAGAGCGACGAAGAGCGCGCGAACAGGAGCTACGGCGAAGAGGGCGCGAGCTCGCGCGACGCGACGCCGCGGAGTTCGGCGAATCTCGATCGCGCGGACGTCGACCTGGACGCCGACGAGAACTCACGCACGCACGAGAGCTGGGTTCGGCCTTCCATCGACGGCGCGGACGCAGAACAAAGAGTGCTCGTCATGCAGCTGCTTCTGAAGTGCGCCGACTTGGCGAACGTCGTGCGCCCGCTGGAAATCGCCGACGCCTGGGGCAAGCGCATCATGGAGGAGTTTTACCAGCAAGGCGAGAAAGAACTCACGCTCGGTTTGCCGTTGACCACCTTCCCCAACCGCAAGAACTTCGACTACATCTTCGCCAGGCACCAGAACGGGTTTTTGGTGAACGTCGTGCGGCCGCTGTTCGACGTCTTCACGTCGCTGTGCGACTTTGACACGCGCGAGTCGGTCATCGCCAGCGCGGCGGAGAACGGCGACGCCTGGACGCGGCGGGAAAACGCGCACCGCCCGCGCGAGAAGGGACCCGGCGGCGAGGACGCCTCGAAGGAGGGCAAAGACGGCGCGCGCGGAAAGCTCGGGTCGACACACCCGGCGCGCAAGCCGGGGGCGCTGGCGAGGCAGTCCACGATGGGGTGGGTGCAGGAGTTCAAGCAGAGCAACTTGACGATGCTCACCGCGAACGCGATGGAGATGAAGGGTCTGCACTTGACACTGGACTTCGAGTACGGCGCGGACGACGAGTGCGCCTCCGCCGTGCGTTCGCTCGTGCCGTACGTGTCCCGAGGCGAGCTCGCGCGCCTCGGGCGGCAGGGTTTGCTCGAGGCGGACCCGGAGGAGGCGCACTCGCCGCCGTCGGACAAAAGCGTTTTGTCGTCGAAAACCTTCGCCGCCAAACTCGCGGCGACGGAGACCTTCGACGCGGCGGTGGTGGTGGCCACCTTCGACGGGTTCCTGGACCTCGAGCGGCGCGCCGCCGCCGAGGCGGACGCGGAGGCGCGCGCGAGCAAGAAGGAGGCGAGCAAGAAGGAGGCCCGCGAGAAGCAGGCGGAGAGCAGCCAGAGAGCGGCGGAGGCGTTTGGCGCCGCGCTCAGCGGCATGCTCGCCAAAGCCGTCGACTCGGTGCACGCGAGCGGCGGCGACGTCGTGCGCATGGGCCACGACGGCATCGTGTGCGTCTTCCCGCTCAGCGGCGGCGGCGACGCCGAGGAGGCGGGGTCGAACGGGGGAAGTCGCGCGGGGAGCAAAAAACACTTCGGGCTCGATCGCGATCGCGATCGGAGGGACGCCGACGCCGACGCTTCGTCCCCGCCTGGTACCAAGACGAAGGCGATTTCCGAACAGGCCGCCGCCGCGCTTCGCGCCGCGCGGTGCGCGTTCACGCTCGTCTCGCAGCTCTCCTCGGCGGCGCCCGAGCTGTCTGACGTGGGCGCGCCGGACGGCGGCGCGAGCCGCGCTCACAAGTGGCCCGGCCTCCGCGCGTTCTCCAAGGGCACGCGCGTGATGGTGGTTGAGTCTCTGCAGCTGAGCCGCATGGGCCTGGGCCGTTTGCTGGACCACTTCGGGTGCATGACGCACTTCGCCGAGAACGCGAGCCAGGCGGCGGCGGCGTGCGCGAACATGGAGTTTGACGTCATCTTGATGAACGTGCTTCTGCCCGTGAAGGACGGGTACGAGCTGTCGCGGCACATCCGCGCGCACGGCGGGCCGGTGAACGGGCGCGCGTACATAGCCGCCGTGACGTACGTCCAGCAGCCCGAGCTGCTCGATCAGTGCGTCGCCGCTGGGATGAACGAGGTGATCGTGAAGCCCGCCACGATGTCCTCGCTGCGGCTCATGTTCCGCCGCGCCAAGCGGCGCGCGCGGGAGATGAAGATGCAGGACGCGCTCCGGCAGCACTCCTTCTCCAGCGAGAACTCCGGTAGCGGGAACGGCGTGTCCCGGCAAAGCTCGGATGCTGGCCGCGGTTTGGGATCGCGCGGCGCCTCGAGGCGGGACACGGAGGTGGTGGTTAACCCGTACTCGCTGAGCGGGGCGCGCTCGAAGAAACCGGCGAAGCGGAAACCCGGCGGCGCCGGCGCCGCGAACGACGACGCGCTCGCGCGCGACGGCGCCGGAACCCTAAACCTGGCGGACGCGCGACTGAGCATCGGTTCCGGCCACGTCGCCAGCCTCGTGGAGACGGACCTCACGCGTGGCGCGAAGGACAAGTGCGTCCCGGTGCACCTGCCCCGGTACTCGGACATGCTCATCTCCTCTTCCGTCGGCCCGCAGGCGCGGCGGCGGCGTTTCGCGAACGCGTCGCGCGCCCTCGACGACGCCGCCGTCGGCGCGTCGTCGTCGTCCAGCAAAGCCGGGAAGCAAACGGGCGCGATGGCTCGTTTCTGGCGCGCGCTGTGCGGTTACGACGACGGGTTCGCGAACGAGGAAGCGCGAACGCGACGAGACGAGCGCGCGGCGCTTCACGAGCGCTCGACGATGTTCGCGTCCGGCGCGCGCCTGGGTTCTTCTTCTGCTCGCGTCTCACGTAAATCCTCCGACGACGGTTCGGGCACGACCGATTCCGGCAAAGAAAGGGGGTTCGAGAAAGCCGCGCTCGGCGTTTCTCTCGCGCGGTACAAGTCCTCTTCCGCCGGACACGCGCTGAGTACCGGAGACAGAGGTGGGGTCTCTTCGCCCGGACCGCTCTCTTCGACGGGCGTCATGGACACGCTCGATGTAGAGCCGGAAGAAGAGGAGAGCGACGACGAGCTGGACGACGTCGACGACGAGACGCTGGACGAAACCGCGCCGCTTCCGGTGACCATCGCGGTGAGCGCCGCGGTGGGCTTCGGGCGCGTCGCCGCCATGCGCGTGGGCACGTCGTGCGCCGCCGCGCTCGAGGGCGTGCGGCGCGACGAGACCCTCGTCTCTCGCGCGCCCTGGGACACGCTGGACGGCAGCGGGTCCGGGTCGGGAGGAACGTTGCTCGAGCTCGCCGAGTCGTCGAGTATAGACGAGAAAAACGACTCCGTGGTTTCCACCCCGGAGAAGACGAAAACGCGAAACGACACACACGACGTCGAAAAAACGCGTTCCGCGAACAAGCCGGCTTCGGAGAGCGGCGGCGCGTCGCCGAGGCTGACGCGATCTTCGTGCCCCGTGCGCGCCGTGATGCTGAGCGCGGACCGCGACGTCGTGGTGGCGGCGGACGCGCCCGTTTTGAGCCCAGGCTCTGAGTTCCGCGATGCGTGCGAGGCGGCGACCGCGGCGGCGGCGGGCGGACCAAAAGAGGGCGGGCCGTTCCAGCAAGCCGCGTCTTTGATCCGGGTCGCCACCGCCGGCGACGTCGCGCTCTCTCCGGCGGCTTGGCATTTAGTGCGACTGAACTGCGAGGGCGACACGCCCCCCGTGCTCCGCGGCGGCGCGCGTTTGAACCGCATTCGCGTCCACGAGGTTGTCCCTCCGCTAACGAACCACGCGATCGCCCAACGGGAACTCGCGTCTTTCGTGCCTTCGTCGCCGGACCCACGACGCGCGCTCGCCGCGCTCGCCGCGCTCGTCCCGCGGCCCGTGCGTTTGGCGCTGGCGGACCGCGCTTCCGCCGCCGCCGCGGCTCTCGCGCGCCGCCGCGACCGAAGAGACGCGGGCTTCGCCGAGAGCGACGAGGAACGATCCGCGAGCGAACACGAGGAAGACGATGTCGTGTCGAACAACTCGACCGATACAGATAAAACCGGAGGCAGTTTAAAACGGCTCCCCATGCCGCGCGTCGCGCCGCGCGCCGCGGATGTGGTTTGCGCGGTTGTGTATTTGCCGGGGCCCTCCTGCGGCGCCGGGCGGACGCGAGGCGATTCGTCGTCGTTCGCGCAAACCGTCGCCAGCGCCACCGCGGCGGTGTGCGGCTTGTTGCAGCGGTTCCCGCACGGCTCGCTGACGCGCGTCGGGAGCGACGTGCTGTTCGGGCGCGACGTGGACAAGAGAACGGGGGGGGCGGGGGGGGGG
>ENA-OUOG01002378-OUOG01002378.1-marine-metagenome-genome-assembly--contig:-NODE-2378-length-19601-cov-14.788619_pt1 | contig 19601 bp, 17 predicted proteins | sample MGYA00248635_ERZ508505 | MGnify/ENA primary metagenome ERZ508505 (study PRJEB26176, sample SAMN06267871) | marine metagenome | isolation source: Saanich Inlet, British Columbia, Canada | place: Pacific...
TTTTGCCTCATAATCGGAGTTGATCCCTTTTAATGCCTCGTCTAAAATTTCGGTAAACTTCGCCATTACTTTGGGTTCTTTGGTAAATTCAATAATCCATTCATGTCCTCCTTTTTCTTTGCCTTCCATAAAAATTGGCCCTACGGTATAATCAGAAATGATTGCATTTGTTTTCTCACAAGCGGTCCGCAAAGCTTCTTCGGCATTTTCAATGATTAATTCTTCCCCAAAAACATTGATGTGGTGTTTTGTCCGTCCTGTAATTTTAATTCGATACGGGTCTGTAGCGGTAAATTTTACAGTATCACCAATTAAATAACGCCATAAACCACCATTGGTAGTGATTAAGATTGCATAATTAATTCCTTTTTTGACCTCTGACAAAGGGATAGCAGTTGAATCTTCGCCCTTATAATGCTCCATTGGAATGAATTCATAAAAGATTCCATAATCCAACATCAACAAGAGCTCTTTAGAACCCTGTCTGTCTTGAATGGCAAAAAAACCTTCGGAGGCATTGTAAATTTCGTAATAGTTGAAATCGGCTTTCGGAATTAATTTTTTGTATTGTTCTCTATAAGGGTTAAAATTTACTCCCCCGTGAAAATAGACCTCCAAATTTGGCCAAACTTCTAATATATTCTCTTTTCCTGTTTTCTCCAAAACCCGATTCAATAAGACCAACATCCATGAAGGAACACCTACCAAACTGGTAATGTTTTCATTGATTGTCTCGTTGATAATGGCTTCCATTTTAGTTTCCCACTCTGCCATTAACGCTACTTGCTGACTGGGTGCTGAACTAAAATCTGCCCATAAAGGCAAGTTTTCTGTTATAATTGCAGACAAGTCTCCAAAGTGAGAACCATTGTCTTGATAGACTTCAGAGCTTCCTCCCAATCGCAAACTTTTACCTGTAAAAAGCTGTGTTTTTGGATTGTTGTTAATGTACAAACACAACATGTCTTTTCCTGCTTTTAAGTGACAATATTCTAGTGCATCATCGGAAACTGGAATAAACTTACTTTTTGCGTTGGTGGTTCCACTACTTTTTGCAAACCATTTTATCGGAGTCGGCCAAAATAAATTTTGAGTTCCTTTTCGACAACGTTCAATGAAGGGTTCGAAGGTTTCATACTGCTGTATAGGTACTTTTTGTCTAAAATCAGTATATTTTTGAATGGTAGCAAACTCTTTTTCAATTCCAAATTCAGTATTTTTAGCAGTATTTACAAGCCTTAACAACACCTCTTCTTGTACGTCTTTTGGGTATTTTAAAAAGAGCTCGATTTGATGTTTCCGTTTCTTTAAAAGCCAAGATAATATAGAATTGATAATCTGAAACGCCATAGAATTTTTGTAAGTTTGTTTGATGCTATTTCTTGTTTAAACAAATCGAGAAATCTTCCCCTAAAGTAATAAAATCTTTTATATGACCTATCAAGGAGTTTTAAAAAAAATGATGACCGAGAATTCAGATCAAATTCAGTACTATCTGGACATGAATGACGATTTCATCAATATGAATCAATTATTGAATACCACAATAACACTTGATTTTGTGACCTATGAATGCTTAAACTGTCATTTAGAAAAGGAAATTTACAGGCAAGGTTTCTGTAAATCCTGCTTTTTTGATACTCCAAATGCTGGAGATTGGATTATGAGACCCGAATTAAGCACAGCACATTTAGGGATAGAAGATCGAAATTTGACCTATGAAAAAAGCGTACAATTAAAGCCACATATTGTGTACTTGGCAAATTCAAGCAATGTAAAAGTGGGAGTTACCAGAAAACAGCAAGTTCCTACTCGTTGGATAGATCAGGGAGCGCACGAAGCTATTGAAATTGTAGAAGTACCCAACAGATATTTAGCCGGAATTACCGAAGTAGCTTTAAAAGCTTACGTAGCCGACAAAACCAATTGGCGAAAAATGTTAAAGAATGACAATGCTGATGAAAACCTTCTCGAGTGGAGAGATCAATTAAAGCAATACATACCAGACGAAGCCAAAGCATACTTCATAGCGAACAATAAAGAAACCAAGTTGAATTTTCCAGTGGTAAAATATCCAGAGAAACCAAAAAGTTTGAACCTCAAGAAAACACTCCACTATACAGGTACATTGGTTGGTATTAAGGGACAGTATTTAATTTTTGAGGATGAAACTGTTTTTAATGTAAGAGCCAATGAAGGCTTAGTAGTTTCGATAAAAGTGTAATATTAAAATGATTCTTTAGAATATTTACACAGCAATAGTTATAACCATTTACAGTGAATTAATAAATAGATAATGACCAAAAACCTATTAAAAGTAGCCTTAGCACAAATTTCACCTGTTTGGCTGAATAGAGAACGACAAAGTACAGTTTCTTATGAAGATTAAAGGGCGAATTTTTTTGTAGAATTTCGTTCCACTAAATTTGTTTTTATCACTACTGTTTTTGGTTTGTCAGGCGTAATCTTTTTATCTAATTTGTCAATCAAAATTTCTGCTGCTGTGGCACCCATTATCTCCCCATGTTGACTTATCGTTGTCATTTTTGGACTAGAGTGTCTTGCTAAAATTCCGTTTGAAAAAGAAATCACAGAAAAGTTTTGAGGGATTTTGTGTCCTTTTTTAATGGCTACTTTCATTGCAGCAATTGCTGAAGATTCATCCGTAGCAATTACAGCATCAATGGTGTTGTTGTCGAAAATTGGAGTTAAAATATTTTCATATTCTTTATAATCATCTTCTAAAATATCGATAATTAAATTTCGGTTTACTGTAATGTTATTTTCTTCCAATCCTTTTAAGTAACCATGTTTTCTTTTCTCGCCAATTTTTAACTTACTAATGGTAGAAATAAACGCAATGTTTTTACTTCCAGTTTTCACAAGATGATTTACTGTGTTTACAGTACCAATAAAATCGTCCGTAATTACTTTGTCACAATCAATGCCATCTGCAACCCGATCAAACATTACAATAGGGGTGTTATTATTGATCATTTCTTGCAAATGCGAAAAATCATTTTTTAAAATGGTTTCTTCTGCCAAAGAAAGAATAAAACCATCTATAATACCATTGGAAAGCATTTCTATAGTTTCTACTTCTTTGGTATAAGACTCATTGGAAATACAAGAAATAATTTTATATCCTCGATCATTTGCTACTTTTTCGATGCCTTTAAAAACTTGCGCAAAGAAATAATTTAGCATGTTGGGAATGATAATTCCAATCGTCTTTGTTTGTCTGTTTTTTAAACTTAACGCATTAAAATTGGGTTTATAATTGTTCTCTTTTGCAAATTTTTGAATCTTTTCTTTGGTGCTAGTACTAATTTCGTAACTGTTATTCAGTGCCTTGGAAACGGTTGAAATAGAAACGTTAAATTCTTTAGCGATGTCTTTTATAGTCAGTCTTTTCATTGGAAAATAGATAAGTGTGTAAAATACAAAAAACTATGAACATCTAGGTTAACAGGATGTTGTTTTTCTTTTTAAGTTCAAAAATTAGATATAAAAAAACAATTAAATACTCAAGTCCTACAAACCAAAGGTTCTCATTCCAAGGGGTATTTGCGTAGGCCTGATAGCTTAAAATAATGGCGAAACTCCAAACAGTTGTGAAGCGATACTTTGTGAAAACGCTCAAAATAAGTAATGTCGCCAAATACCAAGGATGCATTGTTGTGGTGGTAAAGTAATAGAAAGAACTTCCAAATAAAAGTGCTGTAATGAGTTGGCGGATCGAACTGTTTTTTCTAAAGAAGGTCAGGTATCCTATGAAAATTAAGGTTAGAATGGGCGTTATTTTACCGATGATTGCAATTTCATTCCAACCTCTAAAAAGATACCCAATTTCTCGAAAGAGGTAGTAAAAACTGGCGTTAAATTCAAATTTCTGAAACCATAAACCAACTGATTTTAAATAATTGGAAATTAATTCGGGCGAATAAAATGGTAAGAATAGGGCGATTATTGTGACGAATATAATACCATAGAAGGCAAATAAATTTTTGATCCCTGTGAAGCTTAGATTCCTTTTTTCTCTTTGGACTCCATTGCTACTTTTATCATTAATTTGCTCCAATTTATTTTCAAGGTTTTTCGGTTTTGTAAACCATTGGCAGAAAAGCGGTAAAAATAAAAATGGAATGAGTTTTACAGAAATAGAACCTGCGATTAATACTCCTGCAAAGCGCCATTTTTTTTGAGTTAATTTATACAATGCACATACCAAGAAGAATAACATGATGGATTCGAAATGGAGGTTTCCTGTCATTTCAATAATGATAAACGGGTTGAGTACATACCAAAAAATATTTTGAACCGGTAGATTCAATTTTTCCAATAGCTTTTTTCCAAAATAAAGAATCCCTATGTCGGCCAAAATAATAAGAACTCGTAATACGACTATAGAGCCCAAAATACTCTTGCTCGAAAAAAGGGCTGCAATTAAAAAGCATATTTGATGTAATGGTGGGTAATTGGTGTAATGACTCCCATTCAATTCTCCCATACCTTCATAAAGAGTTACGGCTTCTGATATTGGCTTTAATCCTTGTTGAATGTAGGTTTCTGGTAATGAAAGGTAGGGGTTTAGTCCTTCGAGAATCATTCTTCCGTCCCAGATAAAACGATAGAAATCTTGTGATAGATTTGGAATTTGGAATAGGATTACTAGCCTAAAAAGGATGGAAATACCTGCCAAATATTTAAAATTGAACGGCTTGCTTTTCATTAGAAAATAAAAGCAAATAAATAAAGAAAACCAAGTAAAAAGCAATGTGTTAAAAGCGGTTCTCTCTATAAAATAGCCAATATAAAAATAGAGAATACAACTGGTAAGAGTTAGGAAAATAGCTTTGTATTTATCCAATCCAATCATTAAGCTTTCGAAAAAATAGATTTAAAGAATACATATCCAAAGCCTATAAAAAGCATTAAGTGAAATGGAAACAATCCAAAATCTCCACCCTGATCTCCAACAATAAAAGCACTGTACATTCCAAAAGCAAAATAGAGCACCAAGATTCCTTCAACAATCACATTTACAGAAGGTTTTTTCTTGATGTATTTATTGTTTTTCCAACCGTCTTTTAAGGTTTTAATATTGAATTTAGGGGTTCTTACAAACTCACTTTTTTTACCGAAATGACCTTCCAAAACCGCGATGGAATTATGTAAAGAAAAGCCCATTGCTATTGAGAAAAAGGTGAAAAACATACCGATAAAATTTAAAAATTTTACAAACCCACCTCCGTACATTCTCTTGTACATCTGCCAGTAGCAGATAAAGAAAATCAATGAGCTGATGACAAAGAAACTCATCATATAGAAGTAGTTTTTTAGATGTGCATATTCATTTTTTATGTACAACATTGGGATGCTTAATATAGCTACAATAAAGACATTTAAAAACATAGAACTATTTAACAAATGTAGTACACTATGAATTTTAGTTTTCAGCGGCAATTCTTTTGCTTTTAAAACTCTTTTTGTCATTTTTTGAAAATTCTCTGCACCTCCTTTGTTCCAGCGAAATTGTTGCGAGCGAGCAGCACTAATAATAACTGGTAATTCTGCAGGTGTTTCTACATTTTCAAGATATTTAAACTCCCATTTTTTTAATTGTGCTCTATAACTTAAATCCAAATCTTCAGTTAAAGTGTCACCTTCCCAGTTTCCAGCATCATAAATACATTCTTTTCTCCACAGACCTGCTGTTCCATTAAAGTTAATGAAATGTCCCTTACTGTTTCTACCCACTTGTTCTAGTGTGAAATGCGCATCCAATGCAAAAGCCTGAATCTTTGTAAGTGTAGAGTAATTTCTGTTAATATGTCCCCAGCGTGTTTGAACAACGCCAATTTTTTCATCCTTAAAATAAGGTACAGTTTTAAGTAACCAGTCTTCTTCAGGTAAAAAATCGGCATCAAAAATTGCAATAATTTCTCCTTTTGTAGTTTTTAAACCCTCTTTTAACGCACCCGCTTTAAAACCTTGTCTGTTGGTTCTACAAATGTGTTGAATATCGATGCCTTGTTCTTGTAACTTTTTAATTTGAAGTGCAGTTGTTTCTACAGATTCGTCTGTAGAGTCATCTAATACTTGAATTTCTAATTTCTCTTTTGGATATTTAAGTTTTACAATATTCTCCAATAAGCGTTCCATTACATACATTTCGTTGAAAACAGGTAATTGAATGGTTACAAAAGGAACCTCTTCCGATTTTGATAAATCGAATTGGGGAGAATTATCTTCTTTTTTTTGAGCAGATAAGTAATTAAACAATAAGTTTAATTGTGCTAATGCGTATAAGAAAATAAGTATCAAAGAGATGGAGTAGATCGTAATTGTAATATATTGTAAAATCATTATTTAAAACTGTATTTAAAAATCCAAGTAAGAATCTTAATCCCTGCAAATATAGTACCTTTTATGGTTCCTGAAACCTTAGATACACCAATTCTGTTTCTGTACCTAACGGGGATTTCGAGGTAGGTCAATTGCTGTTTTAAAGCTTTTAACTGCATCTCTACCGTCCAACCGTAGGTTTTGTCTTCCATTTTTAAAGCCATCAACTTCTCGTATTTAATGGCTCTAAAAGGCCCTAAATCGGTAAAGGTAGCTCCGAAAAACAACTTCATTAAAGAGGTTGCGAGCCAATTTCCGAAAATTTGTTGGGGGGTCATCGCACCTAATTCTCGCTGTTCTTTTACTCTTGCGCCCAAAACAAAGTCAATATTTTTTGTAATAATTGGCGAGATCAATTCCGTTAATTGTGCTGGGTAGTCTGAATAATCTCCATCTAAAAAAACAACAATTTCTGGTTTTGCTTTTTGCTCTTCAATATACTCCAATCCTTTTAGACAGGCATATCCATAGCCTTTTCTACTTTCATACAAAACGGTGGCCCCTGCATTTTTGGCGTTCATAGCAGTATTGTCGGTTGAGTTGTTGTTAATAACAATTATTTCATTAACAATTTCGGGAATGTCATTTACAACATTTGCTATCGAGTCTTGTTCGTTATAAGCTGGGATAATAACTGTAATTATTGCCTGCATTTACCACAAATTTTTAAATGGGTTTTACTTTTCTTTTTTTTGAAAAGTTTGTCGAGGCAAAAGTACTAAGATTCCGTTTATTTTCTATTTACATACTGCATTAAGTCTACATCATTTCCCAATAAAATCTCTGTTGGATTAATTCTTCCTTGCTCTGGGCCGTTTTCTAATTTTAAAACTCCTCTAGGGCACACTGCAGAACAAATACCACAGCCGACACAACTAGAACGGACAATATTTTCTCCTTTTTGAGCATAGGCACGAACATCAATCCCTTGTTCACAATAAGTAGAGCAATTTCCACATGAGATACATTGCCCACCATTAGTTGTAATTCTAAAGCGAGATTTAAAACGTTGTACGAAACCCATATAAGCAGCTAACGGACATCCAAAACGACACCAAACCCGATTCCCTAATATTGGATAAAATCCTGTTCCGATCACTCCAGAGAAAATAGAACCTATTAAAAACCCGTAAGAACTTTGAATGTCGTAAACAGAGATGCCAAAAGCAATTTTTTTCCAACTTTCAATTTCTGCAAAATAAGTGTAAAGGGTAATTGCAGTCATGAAGATGGCAAAACCCAAAACACCATGAATTACCCAACGTTCAACTTTCCACGATAATAATGATTTACTAGACAGTTGCCTGTAAGGATCGCCTAAAGTTTCTGCCAATCCGCCACAACCACATACCCAAGAACAATACCATCTTTTTCCATAGAAATAGACCATAACAGGAACAATGACTAAGGTGAGTAAAATTCCCCAAATCAACATAAAGATTCCCATGTTGCCGCTTGCTAATAAATTATCAATATTCCAATCAAAGAAGAAAGTATAATTAAGCGGAAACGCATTTTTAAAATCAAACCAAGGTTTGTTAAATGCCACTAAAATTTCGGGAATGATGAATGCAAAGGCAATTTGAAAAAATAAGACAACGGTAGTTCTTAAAATCTGATAATTATTATGCCTGTATTTTATGAACATTCTGATTGCGAAAACACTCATAACTGCACAATACATAAACCCATAAAGGAACCATTGGCTAGATTCGTTACCGCTTAAACTTTTACTTATTGGATTTACAGCAGTAATGGGGTTGATTAAATAATTAGGAAAGAAATATAAAACCACATAAAAGCCCACAAAGTAGAAAAAGGTAAGAATACCTAAATAGCCCCTATTTGTAGCTGAATGTTGGAAAATTCCATTGTTTTTAATACCTGCTTTGCCAAGTAATTTATAATCGGTAGCAAATGCAATGGTTCCTCCAAGAATTGCCAAACCAAAAGTAATCCAGAAGAACAATCCTTCATTTTGTTGCGGCCAACCCGTTGCAGATGCTCTGGCTAAAGGGTATATGAAGTCTTTGGACGTTTTATTCCATTTCAAAGGAATGATTTTATTCCATGCTATTTTCTTTTGACTTTTGTGATATATGTTTGATGCTTTCGCAATTTCAGTAATTCGATGTGAGAGTTCAAAAGCACTTAATTCGATATCAACAATCTCTTTTTGTGCCTTTTCAATAAAAAACGCACTTTTTACTTTTTGTTTCGCCCAAGTGTTAAAGGTTTCTTGAGAGACTTTATTAGTTCCTGTAAAAATACTTCCTGTAAAAATGGCAAACCCAATAAAACAGAGTATCAATCCTATGTTTTTAATTGCTTTCATGTTTTATTTGCTAAAAATTCGTGTCCAACTCTTTTTTCTCAAAGAAATATTTGTATTCAATTCTGTGTTGAATTTTGCTACGATTGCTGCTTCATGCAGTTTGTAAAATTCAGGATCAAAATTGGCATCTACTATATGTTCTAAAATAAATTCGATTGATTTTTTTTGAGACAACCATTTGTCAAAAACTTCATGCCGCATCCGAATTCCGAAAGTATTAATTCCTAGAAATAAGTGGGTGTCTTTGTCATATGAAATGGTAATACATTTTGCTTCTTTTGGATGTTTCCATTGAAAATGTACTTCGTTTTTTGATTTGTTTTTTTCGCTAAAAACCCAACCATAAGTTTGGTATTCGATGTCTAAGAATTTTGCAGAATTAAACCAATGTCCTGGTTTGTATTCCGTTTTATTTCCACAAATCGTTTGTGCAACTGTTTCACCCATCATTCTACCCGTATACCAAACAGCTTCGATATTTCTTCTTTGACCAATGGCTTCATGTTGTTCAGCACAATCGCCAATGGCATACACATCTTCGATGTTGGTTTCTAAGAATCGATTTACTTTTACACCTCGTGCTGTTTCAATAGGAGACGCTTTAATAAAATCGATGTTTGGACTTACACCTGCAGTTAAACCAACAACATTACAGTGGATTTCTTCGCCAGTTTCTGCTATAATAATGGAGGAAACCTGTCCGTTTTTATCCGATTTTATTTCTTTTAAATTGACACCTAAGCGCAAATCAATATGATGCTCTTTGATGTGTTTGTTTATCATTTCAGATTCTTGAGCTGGCAATACTCCATTCCAAAAACTTTCTTCTCGTACTAAAAAAGTAACCGGAATGTTTCTACTTCTAAGCATTTCTGCCAACTCAATTCCAATTAAACCACCACCAACAATGACTGCTCTTTTACACACTTTATTGTTGGGAGCATATTTTTCTAATTTTTCTAAATCTTGTTTGTGATACATGCCCATTACCCCCTCTAAATCTTCACCTGGCCAACCAAATTTATTGGGTTTAGAGCCCGTAGCAATAATTAATTTGTCATAATTTAAGGAAGTATTGTCTGTAAATTGAAGTGTTTTACTCGATGTATTTATTGCGGTAACCAATCCTTCTTTTAGTTCGATATTGTTTTTTTTCCAAAACCAATCTTCATAGGGTTGAGTATGCTCAAATGTAAGGTGCCCCATGTATACGTACATCAGTGCTGTTCTCGAAAAAAAGTATTTGCTTTCTGCTGAAACGATTATAATCCTCTTATCCGATTTTTTTCGAATATGTCTTGCAGCTGTTATACCTGCAATTCCGTTTCCAATAATAACAATTTGATTCATACATCGTTGTTTCTAAGTTTGCTGAAAAAAAAGCACAAAATAATAATCTTTTAATTAACATAAATAAAGATGTAAAATACAACTTTAAAATTAGAATGAAATATTTTTTTACATTTTTTTAAAGTAGAACTTGGAAAGTAATAGCCCTTCAACTTGTCAGATTGACTTCAAAGAGATTTGTTTGATTAAAAAGTTTATTTTTGAGGTATTATGAAACAATTTCAACCCTTTTTTTTGCTCTTACTCACCTTTTTATCATGCCAAACCCAAACAAAAAAAATGAATGGTGTTAGTTTTGTGGCTTCCAGAGATTCCATAAATAGTTCCCACATAAAACCCGTTCAAAACATACGAAGCAATTATGTTGCTTTAATGCCTTTTGGTTTTATAAAAGATTTGTCATCACCCAAAGTAATACACAATACCAATTGGCAATGGTTTGGTGAAACAAAAAAAGGTTTGTTGCAATATGCAAAAAGTTTTCATAAAGAAAACATAGGCATTATGGTGAAACCTCAAATTTGGGTGTCCAAGGGTACATTTACTGGCAAAATAAAAATGAATTCTGAAGAAAATTGGGTCGCTTTAGAAGATTCGTACCGAGCATTTATTCTAACCTATGCAGCGGCAGCTGAACATGTAAATGCCGAACTGCTTTGTATTGGAACAGAACTGGGAGAATTTGTAAAAAATAGACCGCAATATTGGCGAAAACTCATTCAAGAAATTCGCGTTGTTTACAAAGGAAAACTCACTTATGCTGCCAATTGGGACGAATTTAGTCATGTGCCCTTTTGGGATGCTTTAGACTATATAGGAATTGATGCTTATTTTCCTTTGAGTGATGATAAAACGCCAACAATTGCTGCTTATGAACAAGGGTGGCAACCTCATAAAAAACAAATATTAGCACTTCAAAAAGAATATCAAAAACCTGTTTTGTTTACTGAGTTTGGGTATCGAAGTATAGATTTTGCTGGAAAAAAACCTTGGGATTCTAAAAGAGTTGAAGCGGGGGTAAATTTAGAAGCACAAACACATGCATTGCAAGCGATTCACAATCAATTTTGGAATGAAGACTGGTTTGCGGGAGGTTTTGTTTGGAAATGGTTTCACACACATGACCGTGTTGGAGGGAAACAAAATAACCGATTTACACCTCAAAATAAACCTGCAGAGCAATTGCTAAAAGAGCTGTATGCACAATAAATAATTGAAAAACACTATTTACTTTTTCCCTAAAGGATAAATGCCTTGTTTGAAGAAACTTTTTGGAAATTTTTCATCATCATCAAACCCAATTTCAATATTTTTTCCAGAATATGGAATGTAATTTGTTTTAAACAAATAGTCCCAGATACTCAATGTCAAAGCAAAATTCACACCATATTTTCTGTCTTCTGGTAATTCTTTTGCATGATGCCAAATATGCATTTTTGGATTGTTTAAAATGTATTTTAAAAAACCATAATTCAAGTTAACATTTGCATGGTTTAGGTGTCCAATCGTAATTGCAAAAAAATGGACAAAAGCTACATCTTGTGCAGAAAATCCGCCAATAATTGCCAACGGAATATAGCGTAACGAATTATAAATGATGGGTTCCATCCAATGATACCTTAGGTGTGCTGCAAATCCCATTTGTTTTACAGAATGGTGTACTTTGTGAAAATTCCATAAAAATTCAAATCGATGTAACAATCTGTGTGTCCACCATTGCGTAAAGTCGACTACAATAAAAAAGAGGAGTATTCTGGCAGCAAATGGGAGTTTGTTGATTTCTAAAAGCTGAAAACTTGAAATAGATATTCCAACAAGACCCAAAAGATCATTGAAAATTTCCGCTGCAGAATTAGAGAGTGCGATTAAAACAATTAGATTTAATAAAAAGAAATTAAAAAACATGTAAAAAACATCCAGCCAGAAATCTTTTCGGAAGAGTGGTTGGTCTTTCCTCCAAGGAAAAACCGCTTCTAATCCCCAAACAACTATGGAAATGATGATCAATCCATAGAAATAATTCTCCCAATTCAAATCCATCAAAACAGATTGTTTAAGGTAATTCCAGTAACTGGAATAGGAGTTTTTGATGATTTCTAAGTATTTTTCCATTTTCTTACGACTTTAATTTTTTTTGGACACGTTGAGAGATTGCAGTTAGTGTTTCGTAGGGAATAGTTGCTGTTGCATCTGCAATTTCTTGTATCATTTCTTGGCTGTTAAAAACAATAACTTCGTCTACTTCAGCGCAATCAATCGTTGTAATATCGACCATAATCATGTCCATACAAACATTTCCAATAATGGTTGCTTTTTGTCCATTAATGAGAACATGTCCGATACCGTTTCCTAGTTTTCTTGAAATTCCATCTGCATGGCCAATAGGAATGGTTGCTGTTTTGGTTTTTTTATCTGCAATAAAAGCTCTGTTGTATCCCACGGACTCTTTAGGTTCAATGTTATGAATTTGAGAAATAATCGATTTTAAATTGTGCGTATTTTTTAACTGATTTGTTTCTTTTTCATCATTGCCAAAACCATAGAGTCCAATACCAATTCGCACCATGTCAAACTGTGCTTTTGGATAATTAATGACTCCAGAGGTGTTTAAAATATGTAAGATCGGTTTGTACCCAAGTCCTGCCTGAAATTGCTGAGCGCTCTCTGAGAATGTTGATATTTGTTGGTTTGTAAATGCTTGTTCTTTTATTTCTTCACTTACTGCCAAATGAGAAAATAGCGATTGTACTTTTAATTGCTTCGTTTCCTTTAGTTGTGCTAATAGTGTTGGAACGTCTTTTGTACAAAACCCCAATCGATTTAATCCAGTGTTCAGTTTTATATGAATTGGATATTCTTGCAGCGCAGTTTGAGTTGCTACTTTTAAAAAGGCATTAAAAATTTTAAAATTATAAAGATTAGGTTCTAAACAGTAGTTTACGATTGCGAGGAGGTTTGGTATTTGAGGATGTAATACTAAAATAGGTGCTTTTATTCCTGCTTCTCGCAGTGCGATTCCTTCGTGTGCATAAGCAACAGCAAAATAGTCTACTTTATCTGCTAGAAATCTTGCAATTTGAACCCCATCACTACCATAACCAAATGCTTTTACAACGGCTAATATTTTAGTTGTTGGATGTAGTTGTTTTTTGAAATGGTGAAGATTGTGCTTAAGTGCACTTCCATCAATTTCTAAAACAGTCACATGGTTGTTCATCTTTAGTCGACGTTTGTTTGTGTATCTTCTGAAAGCGGCGCATCGTCTTTTGAAGCATTAATTGCTTCTTGTTGTTTCTGTAAGGCTTTATAATAGGCGGCTCTACTTAAAGGCTCATATTCTTGCGTTTCACCCAACATTACGATGTCATCATTCTGTGCTTTCCTAAAGCTATAATGTGCTAGGTTACCAGTATGTGTACACACAGCGTGAACTTTAGTCACGTATTCAGCTGTTGCCATTAAAGCAGGCATAGGTCCAAAAGGATTTCCTTTAAAGTCCATATCCAATCCAGCTACAATAACTCGAATTCCACGATTTGCTAAATCGTTACAAACAGCAACAATTTCGTTGTCAAAAAACTGTGCCTCATCAATCCCTACAACATCCACGTCATTTGCCAACAATCGAATGTTTGACGCAATTGGAACTGGTGTTGAACGAATTCGACTGTCATTATGAGAAACAACTTCTTCTTCGTCGTAACGGGTGTCTAATGCTGGTTTAAATATTTCAATTCGTTGTTTTGCAAATTGCGCTCGCTTTAATCGTCGAATTAATTCTTCTGTTTTACCAGAAAACATAGAACCACAAATTACTTCGATCCAGCCAAATTGTTCTGTATGATTTACTGTGTTTTCGAGAAACATTTTGTAGTTTTAAGCATTCGTTTTTTTAAATTTTACATTATTTTTACAAATAACAAATTTAGGAATATTTACAAGTAAAAAATAAATTCAAGACACAACTTATGCACAAAAAATTAGAAGCCGATTTAATGAGTTTAGCGCATAGCATTTTACAGATGAAAAACAGAGACGATGTCTTTGCTTTGGAGGCAAAAGCAAAAGTGATTTCGAGTAAATTATCCATGTTAGCTTTTGTTGAAACTTACGTAAATACAACTCCAAATCTAAAAGAAACAAAAGAAGAGTTGATTGCTTCGGTTGAAAAGGCTTTTGAGATCAAAGAGGTGCCTAAAGTTATTCAAGATGAAATTGCAATTGTTCAGGAATTAGAAGTTTCGAGTGAAAAACTCATAACACCGATAGCAGCCACAGAAGAAGAAGTAGAAGAAGAAGTATTGGAAGAGGAAGTATTGGAAGAAGAAAAAGAAGAAGAATTTATTGAAGAGGCTTTGCCAGCGGCTGTTGATGTTGCCGATGATTTATTTATAGAAGCTACAGAAAATGTTATTTTAGAACAGCCTTTCGACGCGTTGGAAGCAACTTTATTTCCTTCAGAAGTATCAGAAGAAACTCCAGAAGAAGCAGGAGAGGACAGTGAAGAAATAAAAATTCACACGCTAGAAGAAGAATTAAAGGATACAATTCCTGTTGATGTGATGGCAAATTTATTTGAAATGGCTCAGCCAGTTTCTTTAAATGACACACTCACGAAAAATATTCAAATCGGTTTAAATGACCGAATTGCATTTGTTAAAAATTTATTTGATGGAAGTCAAGAAGATTTTAATAGAGTCCTTTCACAATTAAACTCTTTTAAAACAGAAAAAGAAGCCATTAAATTTATCAATAAAATGGTGAAACCAGATTACAGTTGGGGCGAGCAAGAAGAATTTGAAACTCGTTTCATGGAAATTATACAAAGAAAATTTGTTTAAGACTTCATTGACAATGAAAAAAAAAGAATTACCAATCAAATATATTTTTTGCATGAAGTGGGGAACACTTTACGGAGCGGAATATGTAAATCGATTATTTTCGATGGTTCAGAAAAATTTAACCAGCGATTTTAAAATGGTTTGTTTTACAGACGATCCATCAGGTATTAACGAAGCTGTTACCTGTTATGATATTCCTGAAATGGGGATTCGAACTGACATTCCAGAACGAATGTGGAAAAAGTTGACTACCCTTAAAAAAGAATTATATGGTTTAGAAGGAACAGCGTTGTTTTTAGACTTGGACATTGTTATTGTAGATAATATCGATTGTTTCTTTGAAGTTGACGGTTCTTTTAGAATTATTAAAGACCATGGATGGAGAAGCTGGAGAATTACTGGAAACTCTTCAGTATATCGATTTGAAATCGGAAAACATGGCTATGTTTTTGATGATTTCTTATCTAATTTTGATGAAATAAGAAAACGACATCGAAACGAGCAAGAATATCTTACCCATGCCATTCATGACAATGATGATCTTCAATACTGGGACAAAGCATGGTGCCCGAGTTTTAAATATGACTGTGTTTCAAGGTTTCCATTGGCTTTTTGGAAAAAACCAACAATACCAAAAGGAGCCAAAATAATTATTTTTCATGGAGAAATAAATCCGCACAAAGCAGTTGAAGGTGGTAGAGGAAAATGGTATCGATATGTAAGAGCTGCGCCCTGGGTTGCAGAGTACTGGAAATAATTTTAAAAGATGAAAAATGAAGAAAGTTATTTTAATATTGGTAGCAGTTTGTTTTTTGGTGAGCTGTAAATCCGCATATAAAACACAGAAATTTGTAGCGGAAGAAACTCCGTTAGAACCCAACTACAATGAAGAAAAGAATTGGGCTGTTTTGCCGTCGAAGTATTTAAAAGAATTGATTGCATTTTCATCTCAAGAAAGAGACACTTTACAAGCCGATGTTTTTTATGTATACCCAACTTTAAATACAGAAAAAGAAGATGCCCGTTGGAATGTGCCTATTGAAGATGTAATTCAACAGAATAAGGTTCTTAATAAAGCCGTACTTTTTCAAGCATCTGCTTTTACAACTGCGGGTAAATTATATGTGCCCTATTATAGACAAGCACATATACGTTCTTATCAAATGCTAGAAGATGGTGGAGAAAAAGCACTTTTATTAGCCTATTCAGATGTTAAAAGAGCTTTTGAAACCTATTTAAAAAAATACAATAATGGCCGACCTATTATTATCGCAAGTCACAGTCAAGGTTCAACACATACCAAGTTTTTATTGCGAGATTTTTTTGACAACAAACCTTTGCAAAAACAATTAATTGCAGCGTATGTAGTGGGTACTGTTCTAAAGCCAGATTTATTTACGTCGATTCAACCCATGACAGCACCAAGCGAAGTTGGTGGGATTGTTGGATGGAATACTTTTAAAAAAGGTCATTACCCGAAAGGGAAAAACATTTATGTTGGAAGTGTAACTACGAATCCGATTACATGGAATTCCGAAAAAATAACGGAATTAAATCAACACAAAGGCTTCTTATATTCAAATAAAAAAATCTACAAAAAAGCATTAAAAATTGAAGTTACAGACGGCCTCATTTGGGCTACAAATCCTAAATTCCCAATGCGTTTATTTATGTCTTTTATGAAAAGCTATCATGTAGGAGATATCAATCTTTTTTGGCAAGACATTAGAGATAATGCTGTTTTAAGAACACATGCTTTTTTAGAGAATTCTAATTGATTTTTGCTTTGAGGGCTGCAATAACGTTTTTGCTATTTCCAATAAAAATGCTGTCTTCGACCATAAATACAGGACGTTTTAAAAAGGTATATTCTTCCAAGATATATTGACGATAATCAGCTTCAGAAAGTGTTTTGTTTTTCAAGTCCAATGCCTTGTAAAGCTTTGCTCGTTTGTTAAACAATGCTTCATAACTTCCAGAACGTTGGTGCATTTCTTCTAGTTGAGCAACATTTACCGGATTCGACTTTATTTCTTGACGTTCAAAACCGGTAGTATTTACTTCTTTTAAAATTCTTCTACACGTATCACAAGTTTGTAAAAAATAGACTTTCTTCATTCATTTATAGTATTATATTTACATTTCAAAATTAAACATAAAAATGAAAATACAATTCGATGTTTTAAGAAAATCACGCGATTTAGTTTTAAAAGAATTAGACGGATTAACATTAGCGCAAATCCATACCATTCCAGCAGGGTTTAAAAACAATATTGCTTGGAATGTTGCACATTTAGTGGTGACACAACAATTGTTGCATTACAAATTATCGGGTTTAAATTGCTTGTGTCCAGATGATTTAATTGAAGCGCATGCCAAAGGAACATTGCCAACAAAAACGTTTTCTGAAGAAGAGTTTGAAGAGGTAAAAGAACTGTTAGTGGGCTTGCCAGATACTTTAGAAGAAGATTTTGAAGCAGGTATTTTTGTCAATTTTAACGAATATCCAACCAGTACTGGTTTTGTTTTGAACTCCTTAGAAACCGCAATGATATTTAATAATTTTCATGAAGGCGTGCATTATGGAATTATTAGATCGATTAAAAGATTCGTATAATCGTTTTATCTAATCGCTAAAATTTAACAAGCGGTATTATACCGTAAACAAAAAAAAGTACGCATATTTTGCGTGCTTTTTTATTGGTTCACTTTAAATACTGGATTTAGATAATAGTTGGGTCTTAAACTTAAATCTTCATCCTTAAAATAGATGATTTTTTCAGGCAACATTTTTTCTAAGTAATTTCCAGTATCCCAAACATTGTTTTGATTACGATCTTCAATGGCTCTTACCGTATATGCTTTTGGTTCTAATAAATCATACACAATTGTAGCTGTTTTTTGTACGAAGTTTCTTTGAACTAATTCAAATTTTGAATCTAACAGTTCGATAATGTAATTTTTTGAAGCTGGATTTTCTACTTTCAAGGTTATTCGTCCATAATCTTCAATTTCTTGTGTTCGAACCCGATACGCTAGCGAGTCATTTGTAAACGCATAAATGTCTGATATTGCTTCGGGTAAAATAGAAATTCGATACAGTTGCACAGGAGCTTTATCAAAAACAATCGCTAATTTATTTTCTTTTTCGTCAATAATACTTTTAAAGCTTACCGCAAGAGAATCCTTGTTCATAATTGCTATTTTAGTAGCATCGATGTTCATTACAGGGTTGTTTGTGCGTATGAAGAACGTGTCTCTGAAATGAATTATCCCTGAGGTACCTTTAATACTTAAACTATCAAATTTCTTTTTACGAAGCTTTACCGTTACAGTATCTTTTAATGCTGCATTTGAAATGATGAAGTTTAATGAATCTGCTTCAAAAGGAGCAAACCAGTAGTTTAAAGTGTCTTTTTCTTGTTCAAATTTTGCAATGCTTTTAAAATCTGCAGGTGTATCTGAAAGAAGTGTCACCTTTAGGTCTTCTTTTTTTCCATAAAAAGGAAAAATTAATTGTCCCTTTTTAAGTTCTTTTGCTCTTCCAAATTTAAAAGGTTGTGCTTCTTTAAAAACTACAATATCCTTTTGAAGAATACTATCTCTAGGCAACTGAATGGTATCTGTATAAAAACCAATTTGATCTGTTTTAGGGTCAAATAGGTAATCATTTGTTGATTCCTGCAAGGCAACCATTAAGTAGTTTCCATCTTTTAAGTTCGAAAAATTAAAGTGAATAGAATCTGTCGTTGTTGTTACATAATTCGGTTTTTCTCGATAGACAATAGAGTCTGTAAAAGCACTGTCTATTTTATAGAGCAAAACATTAAAATCCCTATTGGGTTCGTTGACTAGAACATCTTTTACAGTTCCTTTAGATTTGAGAGAATCAATATAATTACCCGTAGAGAAAACATATTTAAAACGTTCTAATGGGTTGCTTTCGTTATTATCTTCTATGGCATTTCCGAAATTGAAAATATAAGTAGTGTTCTTTAACAAGGTGTCGATGATCTCTATTTCCAAATATTTACTAGCAAACCCCTGTGGCTTAATTAATGGCGGGTATTTCATTGGTGGAGAAATCACCAATTGCTTGTTTAGGTTTTTTAGCTTTATAAACTCATTGAAGGATAATTTAATCTTTGAAGCTTCAAAATTTATGTTTTCGTAGGGTGGAGTAGCGGTCACCATTAATGGTGCATCTTCATCTCTTGGACCACCATCGGGTCTACTTGTTCTTGCACAGTTTCCTAAAACGAGTGTAATGACTGTGAAAAATAAAATTTTAAGCGTGTTTTTCAAGAGGTGTAATTTATTTACAAATAAACAATTTATTTTTCAGTTTTTAATGTTAAAATTATCTTGTAAATGACATTGTTAAAATACTAATTTAATGTTGGGAGTCTTTAGTAACTCCTTGCTACAAGCCTTTAAAGTAGCTCCAGTTGTAAGTACGTCGTCTATCAATAGAATGTTTTTGTTCGCGAAAATAGTGGTGTCTTGTAAAGAGAATTTCAGTTCGTTGTTTTCAAACCTTTCAAACCCTTGTTTGAAAGTCTGTGTTTTTGTTGCATTTATTTTTAAAAGAATATTTTGTTTTAGCGGTTTATTCAAGTAAAAACTCACGCGCCCTCCAAACTTTGTAAGTTGATTGTATCCTCTTT
>ENA-OUOG01002381-OUOG01002381.1-marine-metagenome-genome-assembly--contig:-NODE-2381-length-19580-cov-4.445829_pt1 | contig 19580 bp, 29 predicted proteins | sample MGYA00248635_ERZ508505 | MGnify/ENA primary metagenome ERZ508505 (study PRJEB26176, sample SAMN06267871) | marine metagenome | isolation source: Saanich Inlet, British Columbia, Canada | place: Pacific...
TTCTTAGTTCCCGCGGGAGCTACGATGCCTGTCACAACTACTCCTAGCACTATAACAGCTTATAATAGAGTTAGGCAGGATGAAGAAGGAATAGAGTCAGACACTAGTGCAGGTACTTTTTCTTTCTTATCTACAAGTAGATATCATTTAACCTTTAATGCAAATGTAAAACATAACTCAGGCGGTTCAACAGACACTGGAATTGGCGTGTATGTAAACGATGTGTTGCAAGCAGGTTCGTTACGTACTTTAAACTTTAATGGTTCTCATTATCTTCCTGTTTCGTTTGCCTATCAAGGAAAAGCAAACAGAGGGGACGTAATATCAATAAAGGTAGCGATGGCTAATGGGTCTTCAACATTAACATTTAACACTTTAGATGCTGATATTGAAGGTAGATTAATAGATGTATAGAATAAGCTTAGTAAAAGACGTTGCAGAAATAGAAAAGAATCAGAACGTAATCATTGAATACCTTCTTAAAGTAATTGACAAAGCCCCTGAAGTTACTTTGAAGACAGTGTTAGAAAGTATACAGAAAGGACACAGCCAGTTGTGGTTGATCTACAGAGATGAAGAAATACTAGGGGCTGTAGTTACTAAGCATGTTTCATATCCTGTTAAAGAAAGGTTATTGATACATCTATGTGGTGGTAAAGATATTACAGAATGGGTCGATCTTTATATGGAAACTGTTGAAGATTGGGCAAAAGAAAAAGGACTAGATGGTGTTGAAATATTTGGAAGAAAAGGTTGGACTAAACTAATTCCAGATTATTCTTCCGACATAATATATATGGTTAAGGAGTTTTAAATGAGTAAAGGTGGCGGTCAAACTACAACTGAAACTGAAGAAAGCACTACTTCAAATCAACAGGTACAGCTAGGAGAAGAGCTACGCGGTATGTCTATCGGTGGCTTGATGGATGCGTACAATCTATATAATCAAGGCACTGAAGGTATCTATCAAGGTACTAGACTAGCAGGTCAAGATGCAATGGTGGGTCAGGGTGAGCAAGCTCTACTTGACTTATATGGTGAAGGTGGAGCTATGTCAGGATTAACTGGGATAGGTCAAGGAAGTCTTGGTAGTTTACTAGGTGCGGCTTCAGGCCCTGTGTCTTATGATACTTCTAGATCTTTTGAAGGAGGCACTGCTGACCTCTCTAATAACCAAGCATTTCAAGATCAACTAGCAGGTATCTTAGATGAGTCTAATGTTGCATTCCAAAGAGGCTCTGTTGATTTGTTTCAGAAAGGCACTGCGGCAGGACAGTATGGCGGTAGTGAAACTGGTGAAGGGTTAGGTTTACTAGGTGGTGAGATTAATAGAGCTACGCAGAAGTCAATATCAGATGCGGCACTGGCTCAACAGAACCTAGATATAAAGCAACGACAGCTACAACAAAGAGATAGAGAGTTAGCACAATCAGATGTAGGTCTAGGACGGTTAGCAACACAGTTAGGCTATGATACATCTTTAGGAGCATTAGATAGGCTTTCAGGCTTTGGTAGTCAGCTTGAAAGAGGTGGTGGTCTGATGTCTGCTATAGGTCAGGACAGAAGTGCAAGAGATCAAGCAGAGTTGATGGATCAGATACAACAGTTCGATGCTCCACGTATGGCTGAGATGGCTAACCTTGCGCAGTTCTATGACTTCTTGGGTTCAAACCCTCTAGGTAGAGAGCAGTATCAATCAGGAGAATCTAGTGCTTCTAGTTCAACTGTAGAGACAGCCCCTGAGTCTGATCCGTTTAGTACATTACTCGGTGTAGGCTTGACATTAGCAGGAATGCCTATGGCAGGTACGGTAGCAGGTGCGACAGGTGGTTCTGTAGGTGGTAACATGTTAGGCGCGGCGCTGGGTCTGAATAAACCTGCAACATCAGATATGCGTCTTAAAACCAACATCAAAGAGCTAGGTAGATTAGACAATGGTCTTGGTGTTTACTCTTGGGATTGGACTGAAGAAGCAGAAGAGAAAGGGTTAAGTAATAGCATGCGTTCAGGATTCATGGCACAAGAAGTAGAAGAGATTATGCCAGAGAATGTAGTAACTATGCCCTCTGGTTATCTAGCTGTTAAGTACGATAAAGTATTTCAAGAACTAGCGTGAAAGGATAGATAATGACTAATAACGATGCTTTATATCAGTTTATAATACAAGAGGAGGGCTTTCCTATGGAAGGCTCTGAGGCTAGAACATACATTCCAAAGAGAGATGGTAAAGCTATTGGCAAGTCTGGTTTAACATTCGGCGGCGGCATCGATATTGGTCAGATGGATTTGAAAAGCTTTATGAAGTTAGGGCTACCTAGTAATGTGCAAGAGTCTTTACTACCTTATGTAGGTAAGCAGGGTGAAGATGCTTTAGCTGTTGAGAGAGAGCTAGGTCACTTCAGTGTACCATCAGATGTTGCAATGGGTATTACTAGATCACATATTGACAAGACAGCGAATAGTGTTAAAGAGAAGTTTAAGGGTATTGACCTATCACCAGAGCAGTTAGCTGTAGGTGTCTCGCTAGTACATAACTATGGTAATAGTGCTTTAGGCTTTAACAGTATGCGTGAGATTATGAAAGGTGACATGACTAAAGGTATTTCTATGTTACGTGACCCTGACGAATGGACAAATGAAGAGCTACTTCCTAGACGTAATCGAGAAGCTGATCTTCTACAATCATATATAGATAGACAGCTTGCGGCAATGCAACAGCAACAACAGCAACCTCAGCTACTGAATACTGGAGTAAGATAATATGAGTGATATCATGCAAGCATACAGAGACTTCCAAGCTAGAGTCTCCGCTGATCCTCAACAAGAAGCTATGGGACAGACTCTGTTAAACTCTAACAGTCCTTTTGCATTATTAGGTAGAGGTGTAGGTAATGTAGCTAATGCATCCTTACCTCCAAATGCTAATGTGCTTAGAGCGCAGATACAAAGTAACCCTGACACTGCTAATCCTAGTATGCCAGAGACTATTGGTAATACTATAAACTTCTTTCAGAATATGTCTAGAGGTGTAGCAAACAATGATCCTTTTGCAGGAGCGCCTACAGGTGAAGTACAAGGAATAGCCCAAAGAGAGGTTGCACCAGAAGTAATAGAGTTTGGACAGAAAGCGGCTTCTTACTTTAATCCTAATTACGTACCTCCTGCTGTTCCTTTTGTAGAGGATGAAGACCCTTATGGCTTAGATGGTGATGAAGCTGTTGTTTCTACTCCTCCTATTGTAGATAAAGGTATGACTACTGCTGAGATTGATGCTGAGATTGATGCTAAAGGCGGTACAGGTGAGAGAGACAAGAACTGGTTTGATGCTCTTGAAAGCAGAGTAGACTTGATGGCTATGGGTGCGGCTATGTTAGCTAACGCAGGTAGTGGTCGTGGTACTTTTGAGAACTTAGGTGTTGCGCTACAGGCAGGTCTTGGAGCTAAGAAAGCAAGTAGTAAAGCCAAGCAAGATAAGGCATACAAAGATAAGCTTGTGGCTCTTGAGGTGTTGAAGCTTCAGAACGTAGACACTCTAAAGAATCAAGGATATAAAGTAGATAACATTTCTAGCGAATTAAGTGCCGCAGGTTTTGAAGACGGTAAGAAAATAAAGAACCTAGCAACCTATATAAATTCTGTTGATCCTAGCTTTGCAGGTAGAAGCCAAGCTAATCGATCAAAACTAACAGAGTTTCTTGCAGACAACATGGGAGATAACTGGGTTAGCTCAGGTGGTAAACCAGAAATGACAAAAGCTGAAGAGACGTATCGAAAAGGTCTGGAACTACTTGCCAAAGGAAAACTATAATGTCAGAAACCATAGACTTTGATGCTCTGTGGGATATGTCTGATGCACAATTTAATCAGAGCGTAGAACGCAGACCTGATGGATTAGGTGATCAAGTAGGAGCAGGTGTCGATTTAGGACAGGCTCTATTATACCGTGGCGGTCAGTCGTTGGCTGAATCGTTTGGTTTTGCAGATAGTGCTTTCGGTCAGGCTATGGTCGAAGGTAAGAACAAGAACATGCGTGATGTGGAGAGTGTTACTGCTCATCCACTATATGAAGATGGTGAGTTTTCTTTCAGAGGTTTACTAGATCAGGTTTCTAGAGGTGTAGGTACAGTTGGTGTAGGCTTACCATCATTACTAGCCGCCCCTGTAGCTCCTCTAGTAGGTGCATCAGGTACAGCAGGTGCTTTAGTTGCAGGTGGGCTTACCTCTGGGCTAATGAACATTGGTGATATTGGTCTTAAAGCAGAGGATATGGACGAAGCTTATAATGCTTCTATGGCAGACGTTGGCACTGGTCTTGCGCTAGGTGCGTTAGAACCCTTTGCCGCTTCTAAGTTTATCAAGGCTATGACTCCTGCTTTAAAAGAGATTACACCTGAAGTTAAGAAAGCGTTGAATGCAGGTAGCAGGAAAGACTCGGCTAACTATATACGTGAAAGAGTAGGGGAAGGAATCTCAACAGGAAGAATCGTTGGTACTGCTATAGTTTCTTCTGCCGCTACTGAAGCTGTTCAGGATTTCACTACAACTCTTAAAGCAAGTAATGCTACAAACTACTGGGATGAGCTTGACATCGAGGAGGCTATGAAAGAGTCTGCTGTTGAGGGTCTTATTGGTGGTATCTTAGGCTTGCCTTTTGGGGTAGGTAGTAGTGTTATGAATAAGGCTAGAAAGAACGCTGACCTTTCTATGGCAAAGCAGATTGATGAGGGTATTCTAGAGTGGGATGCAAAGGATGGATATTGGAAAAAGAACTATGAAAAGATTCCAGTAACTGAAACAAAGCTTGCACATTTATACAACAGATTATTAGCTCCTGTACTTGGTGATAAACCTGCACAGTTTGTAGGAAGAATAAACACACCTAAAGCTAGAGAGTTAGCGGCTAAGTTTAACCAGACTACTGGTGACTTTGGTCGTAGAATAGGCGTAGTGCCTGTACACTTTAATGCTATGCAGTACAAGACCACATACAACAAAGGTGTTAGAGACTTCATGGAGTTGAGCAAGGAAGAAGCTCAAGCTGTACATGATCATCGTGTCATGCCTGAAGATAGTAAAGAGGCTAAGGATTTAAAGAACGAAGCATATGCTAATCTAAACGAACAGCAGAAGCAAGCATCTAATCAGTTGGCTACGTTCTTAGACTTGACAATTAAGAATGACTTAAAGACTCTAGGCATCGATGCTACTTTGTTTGAGGGTGGTACTTACTTCCCACTACTAGGAAGGCTAGACTACAAGAAGATAAAGACTAATCGTACAGAGTTTATTAACGAAGCTGTAGCGGTAGCTGAAGCTAAAGGATTAGACCTTACTAGAGACAAGATCGAAGCTTACGTAGGTAGGATTGAAGAGCAAGGCTTTGAACACTTTGGTAATGAGACTGATATCAAGGTAGCTAATACATTTAAGACAGATGTAGATGCTAAGGCTAAAGAGATACAAGAGAAAGAAGGACTGTCTAAGAAGAAAGCCTACGATAAGGCAATGAAGATTGTTGCTAAAGGTATGGAAGGCAGAGTAGGCAGAGGCGGGCTTACATCAGGTGCTAAAGTAAACAAGCAGAACGCTGTTGAAACACATCGTATGTTGGCTGAGTTACCTCAGGACTTCTGGAGCAACTGGCTTGACCCTAAGACTAGCGTTCAAGAAGCTGTATTCTCTTACTATGATATGATGTCAGAAAGACTAGGACATGCTAAGACATTTGGCTCAGAGGGTGAGTTGTTTTACAAAGAGCTTTATGAAGTAATTGAAGATGCTCAGAATCAAGGTAAGAGGTTTGATGCTGAAGCCGCATTGAGAGAGATGGCTGATGCAATGAATCTATCTCAGCGTATCCCTAAGCGTAACTTAGACACCTCTAAAGGGGATGGCCTTAGAACGGCTCAGAATGCGATTAGAGCGGGTTTATCTGCAACGCTACTACCCCTCTCACTTCTTCCTTCTTTGGCTGAGGTGTTCGTTGTAGGCTCTAGAACAGGACAAACAGGTAAGGCTATTGCATTAGCAGGTAAGATTAGTGCTAAGATTGTTAAGCAACAGTTTAAACATGGTTTTGGTTTGTCAATGCAAGAGGCTTCAAACCTTCTTAAGCAAGATATCATAAGTGATTTAGGTATCAGTCTTTATGAGTTAAAGAACACTGCATCTGCACGTATGGGTGACAATGAGATTGGCGGAAGAATCAGTAACTTTGAGAACTTCTTCTATAACATGACAGGTACTCCTCAGTGGACAGAAGCGTTACGTATGACAGCGGCTATCTTAGGTGAGCAAGCGTTCAGGTCAGACCTTGAGGTATATACTGAAGCGAGAAACACTGGTAACATAGAAGAGCAGATACGTATCAGTGATAAGTTTGCACAGGCAGGTCTTGATGTCAACGAAGCTTACAACTGGCATCTACGTGGTGGTAAGAGAGACAGCTACTATAGGAATCAGTTTAAGATGGGTGTGCTTAACATAGTAGAAGACACTGTGATGAGACCACGCATGGTGCAGAAACCTGCATGGATGTCTGATGAAAGATTCAAGCTAATAGGACAGCTTAAGTCGTTCGCTGTTGTGTTCAACAACGTAGTGATGAAAGGTTGGTATAACCAAATGGTAGCTAATGGCACAACTGAGGACAAGCTAAGACAGGCGGCAGTGATTGCACCTTACATTGGTATGATGTTGGCAACTCAGATTATGGCATCTGCACTACGTGAGTTTGCGAAGACAGGTGACATTGAGAAGTGGGAAGACAGAGAAGCTATTGACCATATTCTGTCTGCTGTAACTTACATTGGCGGGCTGTCGTTTGCGGTTGATCCCCTACGTGCTAGTAACTGGGGTGTTGACCCGACTACCGTACTACTCGGCCCTGCCGCATCGAAGTTTAACGATCTAATGGGTGGTGTTAACGCTATATTATCAGGTGCATTACCACCAGAGGATGTTATGGGTAAGGTGTTTAAAGATGCAGTGAGAGGCTTCCCTCTTCTTGCGGGACTATCTGAGGATTTATAATGATTGGTGTAACAGATTTAATTTCAAACATATTCAAACCTGCGGCTAACTTAGTTGACGATCTACATACGTCAGAGGAGGAACGCTTAAACGCTAAGACTAAGATGTTAGAAGTACAGGCGGTGGCGATGCAACAGGTATTTGATTACGAGACACAAGCGTTAACTGCTCGTGCTAATATAGTAAACAGCGAAGCTAGTTCAGAGAATTGGATAGCCTCCTCTTGGAGACCTATTACAATGCTGACGTTTATGGTACTTGCTGTAGGTGATTCGCTAGGACTACTAGCAACCCCTCTCAGGGATGAAGCATGGATGCTTTTACAATTAGGTCTAGGCGGTTATGTCGTAGGTCGAAGTGGAGAGAAGATAGCAAAGACTATCAAGAAGTAAGGATACACTAAAAAGCCCCTACACCGTTTGGTATAGGGGCTTTGTTTTGCCTAGTTAAATCTCACATGCTCCTCCAGTGCATGCTAATGTCTGCGCTCCTTCAGTGGTGTCACTGTGTTCTGTGATATCCCAACTGATACTCTTAGGCATTTTCTTCTTCATTTCTGTGTACTGTTCTCTACTGATTTCTTCGTAGGGTGCTTGCTCATACGAGTGTTCGCTGAATGGCAAGAACGATACGCCACTACAAGAATCGAAATTATTGTAAAGCCAACTACCAATATCAAGGAACTCACTATCGCGATAATAGACAGTAACAGACGGTTTATGTTCGCACCAGTGTTTTTGATAAACATCCCATAACTCCAACTGTTCCATTCCTGTTTGTGATGCAGACATCACTGCTCCTTTAGGTGCTTTCTGAGGGAAGCTAAACACCAGTGTTGATGGAGACCTGTTGTCTATTTCTGAATCTATTCCTGCATCTCTGAGTACGCTACATAGAGGGTCGTTAACATCAGCCCTAACACGCCGAATATAATAAGGCGAGAAACGTCCGTGGATGCCGCTAGCACTATCGACAAGCTGACTAACAGTCCCGCTAGGTTTAACACAAGTAATTGCCGCTGATTGCTTGATGCCAAGCTTTCTAGCCCACGTTTTGTTAGTGATAACAGCTTCGTTTTTAAGGTCTTCAAGTAGTTGAGGTAGTCCATTCTTTACTCCGTTAGTTAGTTTACAATCTTGGATGCCTGTCATTGATACGCCAAGCAATGCTTCTTCTTCAGTGTTTTGTTGCCATTTCTTTCTTAGATATCTAAAGTCAGTTAAGGTGGCTTGCAGTGTTCCTAATATACTAGCAAGACGTACCTTTCGTTTTAGTGATGCTACTGTATCCTCTGATCTTACTACTACTTCAGAGAGGTTACAGAATTGGTTAGGTCTTAAGATGATTTCACTGCATGGGTTAGTACCGAAGTCATGCTCAGGGTCGCGTCTTCCATTCTTAGCCGCTTGTTTCTGACTAGCTACTCGACTAAAGAAACCACGCTCACCGCTTCTACTTTCATACAAGCTAGACCACTCGTTTAAGAAAGCCTCAAAGTCAGGCTTCTCTGTGTAACATGCGCTGTTGTTAGCAAGACCACGCTGAGGATTGTCTAACCACCACTGCCCTGTCTTGGCTCGTCTTACGCGGTCATCGGTGAGGTTACTGAGACTGATAAGAGCCGATCTTCTGACTCCTCCAACGATGACGATTTGTGCAATCTTACAGCAGATATCGTGGCATTCGATGGAAGAGAGTTTTCTACCTGCGGCAGACCGAAAGACTTCAACAGTGAACTTGAAGAGGTCTTCCAAAGGCTCTGCGCCACTTGCTCTACCTCCGAAGGTTTTAAGCACTGTCCCCGCAGGACGAACTCTAGATAAGTCCCACTCAGGAACTTGACCACTATAGAGCATTGTGATAAGTTCACGGTAGGCTTTAGCCCATCCAATCTTAGAGTCGGCAACGTGGATGATTGTTTCTGTGGCATGGAAGTCCTCCGATACTTCTGGTAATTTAGTTATGTACTGTCGCTCAACGCTGAAGCCACAACCAGTGCCGCACATTAAGATATACATCATCTCATCGAATGCTTTAGGGTGGTCAATAGGTAGGTAGCTACAATTGAATCCTGCTACATTGTCTCTGTCTAGTGCTTCACCCGCTGTCATCAAGGCTCTCATCGAGGGCATGACTTCTAAGTTTGTGATAGCTTCTCTTAGCTCCTCACCTGTCTTATCGTCAAGGCTACCTCTGTTCTTGAAGTATGAGATGTATCTATCTACTGTCTCATCCCAAGTCTCTCGTCTTTGTTTCTCTGGTATATATCTAGCGTATCTGCTCTTGTGAATATAACTCTGGTATACGTCCATTATTTCTTTACCTTTTTAGATTTCTTTTCTTTCTCTATATCTTCATCTGAATGATCTTTCACGTTAGCCTTACCGAATATTGCATCCCAGTTATTGTCAAATGTTTCTGGGTTTGGTATTGGTCTAGGGCTACTTCCTTTACCTGACATAGTAACCTCCTATTGCAGTGTCGTGGAGTCTTCAGGGTCACCTGCCATTAGCCCCATCTTAGCGGATTCTAACATGAACACAGTCTCCATGATACTCATACTAGTACCGACTGTGGTGTAACCATCAGGGTTAAATACAACAAGAGCAAACTCTGTATCAGCATCAGCCTCTGATATATGCATACCATCAATAGCTGACTGTAGCTTTTCTAATGTAGTACTACGCTCTTTCTTGTCACTAAAGTTTCCATCTATGATATTCATGTTGATTCCTTTTGTTCTATTAGTTTGTCAAGATACCATTTAGCTTTCTTTAAATCTTCCAGTGCTTTCTTCTTATAATTATAACGCCAGAGATACTTTAGGACATTACCCTTTAGATAGCCCTCAAAGGCTGTTGAACCCATAGACTCTTCGATGGCATCAATACACTGGATACTTCCCATGTTGTAGTGAGGCGGTTCTTCTACCATCTGGTCTATCTTACTTGCTTCTTTCTCAGCCATGTTCTTATAGCTTAAGAGGGCGGCAGAGTGGCTTGCTTTATCCCACTGCTCTGGTGTTGCATCGTTTATACTCATTCTAATTCCTCCTCAAGTTCTTCGTAGCGTTCTTCTATCTTGTCCTTAAACTTATCAACAAGGTCTTCACTAGCTATATCTAATACTTCTAGCAGTGTGATCTCGTCTAGGTGGGCAAGACGTTCGCATAAGTCTTTAAATGTTAGTGCCATACTTCTTCTCCAAGTAGGACATTGATACTGGCATCTCGTCAAACTGTCCTTTGTTGACTTCATGGAGCATCCAGATTCCACTCCAACTGCCGTTAGTCTGATGGTTTAGATAGTCCTCATCGTGAGCATAGTAGATACCTGCAAACAAGCCAGTGATTCTAGTGCCGTCTGCTTTCTTAGAATAAGCACACTCTCTATCCTGAACATGTCCCATGATACAGCTCTGATGTTTCTTAGTAAGCATTGATCGTGCGCTACTTACTGGTCTACCCATGACACCACTAGTGAAGTAATGGCAGTAGGCTACATCATCAATGATCGCAGGTTCTAGAAAGTCGTACACTTCCCAACCATAATCGTCAAGCTTAAAGTCTTCATAGCCGATAAGTCCATCTAGCTTGGCATCGTTTTCAATGGCTCGCTCGATACGTTGTTCATGGTTACCAACAAGGAATACCATTCTAGGATTCCATACTTTCTTTCGGTTCTGACGTAACCTTTTCTGCTCATCTCTGATGGGTTTTAGAAAGGCTTCCATACCTCGATGCCCTGCTTCTATGTCATTGGTGTAACGTCTGCCCTCGAATGACTTCTTACCTACGTCATACATCGATAGGCTAGGCATATCCCAGTGGTCACCAAGATGAATAATAACCTCTGGCTTCTTGGCGGCGGCATACTTACCTGCCCACTCAAGATGGTCATAAGATTGATCTGGTTTACATTGGGTGTCTGGTATTACTAAATGTCTAACTGTCATTTGCTTTTCGCTCCTCACGCTCTGCGTTGGTCTTCTTCTGATGGCAAGGCTTACATAACACCTGTAGTCCATCAACCTCACAGAACATATTCTCTACGAATTTAGGAAGGTCATCATACTTGCGTAGTGTACCCGCAGGTACGATGTGATCTACTTGAACTTCCTTATCTTTGAACCACTCATCACAACAGGCACATTGGAACTCGAAGCGGTGGCGCTCACCAATGACTGCTTTCTTAGCTAGTGCTTTGGCGGCATAACGTGGTGGGAATCTACGGTTCGCTTCTCTTAGTGCTGAACGTATGAATCCCCAGTAACGTGCCTCAGTCCACTTACCCCCTGCTCTTGTGCGTGGTACTCTGGGTTTCTTAGCCATTAACCTACCCTCACTCGAAGCTTGTCTTTAGCATCGATGTCTGCGCTAGTAGGTGGTTGAGGTGGTGATACAGCAATAGGGTTCTTTGAGTCGTAGTCCTGCTTACGTGCTATAGGATCAACCCACCATTCATTCTCATATCTACGTAGGAAGAGCAGTCTTGCGTTTTCATATACTCCCTCTACATGACCCTTGTAACAGGTCACTACAGCCTGATATAAATCCTCTTCTGTTTCACACCACTCTAATGCTTTGGTTGCCTTGACCTCGCCAATACCAACACATCCTTGTATGTTATCTACTCTGTCACCTGTAAGCATCTGCTTGTATAGGAAGTAAAGTCCCTGCCATTCATTAACCTCAGACCACTCGCGTTTATTAATGTTGAAGTGTCTGCAAGGTACTTGAAGGAAGTCTTTATCTACACTAGCAATGACTGTATCTTTGCCTTGAGTCGTAGCTTCGATAGCAATGGCATCGTCAGCTTCCTGTCCCTCGACAACTATAGCATCCCATTCCTCTGTCATGTAATCTCTTAACGCATAGAAGTGGGAGGGCTTCTCAGATGTTCGTGTTCCTTTGTATGGTTGTATTGTGGCAAGTGCGCTCCTGAAGTTACCTTTGCCTGTTAGGTAGAGTTGATAGGGGACTGCATCATCACAGCCCCTTACCAAGATATCCAACACTAAGTTATTCAACTGAGAGAACGCTGTCTCTACTGTCTCATCTTTACAGGCATATCCAATCCTGTAACTTAAGATGTCGGCATCGATGAGTAACATTAGATTACATCATCCATATCTACACCACCACCATCGCCATCCTTATCGTAGACAGCTACCTCTGTAATCAGAAGCTTGGCTAGACTAGGTGAAGTACCCTGCTTGCCTTTGAAGTCCCAATGATATGGCTTGATAGCCGCGTTAGCTTTAGTGCCGTTACCTATGAGTCCTGAGTCTACATCATCCATGTCTGCAAATGCAGGGTTGATTGGATTGATTGACTTAACAGTAACATAGTTACCACGATCATCACCTTTGTTGCGAACTGCAATGCCCATGTTAGACAGAGCATCCACTGCCTTTGAGGATAGCTTACCAATGTCCACCTGATACTTACCTGACATCTCGTTAGGCTTGTTCAAGAAAGGCCAATGAAGTTCACACGATACTACTACTGGTTTAGTTTCCATAATTATTACTCTCTGTTGTTTAACTATTAAGATTATGTTGTATAACTATTAATACATTGAATGTAATTTATTGATATTTAATTATTTATTTAACTATATAGTAATATTATAGCATGTATTGAACCTCCTGTAAAGTCTTTAAGTAAATTAATTTAATGAGTGGCACTCCAGTTAGCACCTATGCGGTACTCTGCATCCATAGGACACCTCATATTAAGCTCGACACCTGCATCTATGATTCCTTGTCTTGCTATCTGACCAACAACTTCAGCATCTTCTGGTCGTGCTTCTATCTGAACCTCATCATGTACCTGAGCGACTAGCTTGTAGAATATACCAAGCTCATCTAGTTTGTGACAGCAGTTACGTACAGCTACTTTCATGACGATAGCACCACAACTCTGAAGCAATCTGTTGAGTACCTTATAGTCCTCGTCAACCTTAATCATACGTCCATCGATACCATTGATACGTTTGGTACGTTGGGCAATACCTTTAGCTTTCTCAATAAGGTTACGCAATGCAGGTAGCTGAGTAAGGAATGTGTCGCGTATCTTCTTACCCTCTTTAGCACCACCGCCTACAATCTGCCCAAGCTTTGCATCACCTGCACCATAGATGAGACCATAGATCATTGTCTTAGCCATGAAGCGTTCAGGTAACCCTGCCGCATGCTGATTGAACGAATGAATATCACCTTCAAGTATCTGCTTAGTGTAGTTGTCATCGTTCATGTAGTGAGCCAAGCATCGTAACTCCAGACCACTAGCATCACAACCAACTAGAACATTACCCTCCTCTACAGTGAAGCATTCTCTAGCAATCTTTAGGCTAGGGATTTGCGCGAGGTTAGGTTTATTATGTGTCATTCTACCTGTCACAGCACCACAGCTATTGACATATCCATGTATACGATGTGTCTCAGGGTCTACATACTTGAGCCAACTATCTACCATACCCTTAAGCTTAACCAGTCCAAGATACTCTGCACATAACTTAGCCTCAGGCAGGTCAACCTCTGCCAGTGTACTCTCATCTACCATAGGCGCACCACTTGGAGTCTTCTTCTTCCACTTGACACCTAGCTTAGACAACCTCTTAGCAATCTGCTGTCGAGAGCCTACGTTAAACTGCTCAACACTATCCTTGAGTCGCTTACCTGTCTTCTCGCTGACACGTATGGTAACGATAGGTGGAAACCTTTCCTGTAACTCTGATGCTATCTCATCAATCCTATCTGACATCTCAGTCTGCCACTGTGTAGCTACAGGTACATCTAGCTTGAATCCATTAGCAACCTGCTGTGCTGTGATATCTGCCACCTCATGCTCTAGCTTTACAGATAGATCACTAAATCCTTTCTTCTTAAGATTAGCTTTGAGATACTTGTATAGCTTAGTAGTAACCTCAACATCACGCTTACAGTACTCGCCCATCTCGTCAGTGTAACCACCATCAAAGTCTTCAACATCGAAGTCCATCTTACCTATGCCAATACGCTTGCCCCATTCCTTGAGACTATGCCCACCTGCAGGTGTAGGGTCTAACAGCCTAGCCATAACAAGTGTATCCCAGACAGGTACATCTACATCAACCTGCCAACAGGTCTTTAAGACTGGCTGATCGAAGAAGATTATATTGTGACCCACTAACCCATCGGCAGTAGATAACATCTGCTTCAACGGCTCGCTGTCGAATGTCAGAGTTGCTGTATCTTCTGTGTGCTTCTGAACCCCTGCACACCATATCGTATTGTGCGAAAGATTTGTTTCCAAGTCTATTGTAATCATATCCGTAGTCCTCCAGTGTTATAATAACGTCACCTATCTTGCTCATCTTTGATGCCTCCTATAATATCATCTATGCTCTCTGCTTTATCCTCGAAATCATAGGCTATAGCATAGCATACTCCACATAGGTCTGCAAACTCCCCACTGTCTGGAGCTTTCATAAGCATCTCAAACTCAGACATCTTTACATTACATGCCGCGCACCTCATAACACTTCTCCCTCTATTATTACTTCTGACATTCGACCAGTGTCTTGATCATAGGAGACTGCTGTAGCTAGTCCTGTCTCGCCACTGAATCGATTCTTAAGCACTCTGATGTAGGTGGTGTTCCTGTCCTCAACATTCTCAGCTTGTCCATTACGCTCGAATCCAAGCACGATATCAGACAGCTGTGCAATACTGGCAGAGCCACGTAAGTCAGATAAGCTAGTTGCCGCGCCCTCTTCATGACCTTTACCTGCGGGTCTTCTAAGGTGTGACACTAGGAACAAGGCAATACCTGTCTCTTGAGTCAACATACGAAGCCTAGTCATCACTTCATCGATAGCTTTACGCTCATCACCATTCTCCTGAGCAGATACAATGATGGACAGGTGATCTAGGAACACATACTTACAGTCATGAGCCTTAGATAGATACCTAACCTGACCTACAATGTTCTCAACACTGGTAGAACCAAAGTGATCGTAAAAGAACAGCCTATCAGTACCTAGAGTAGCGTTAAATGCATCACGCCTCTCTTCCTCAGTCGATTCTACTGTCGGAATATGCAATCGCTTGCCTGAGTGCAGTGACATCAGTGACTGAGCAGTCTTGGTGACTGATTCTTCCAAGAATATACAGCCTATGTTACTTTCCGTGTTCTGCAACACATGATACAACACCTCACGCATCACCTGACTCTTACCAACACCACTACCTGCTGTCAGAGTGACTAATTCATAGTTACGTATGCCATAGGTCAGATCATTGAGACCATTCCACGGATACTGCACAGATGCTTTCTCTACAGGCTGATTGACAGCTTCCCATAGACTCTTACCTGCAATGATACCATCAGGCGTATGTATCTCAGCCGCCCACCATGCAGACTTGAAGTCATCTGCCCTGCACCTCTCAAGATACTCGTTAGCGTCCTTGAAATCAGGGTGGTGCTTAACAACTCTAGCCTTACCTGCAAACAGTGAAGCTACTTCTTTGGCGGCAGTCTGCCCTGCCTCATCAGAGTCAAAGCAGATGATTACATTGTCAAAGCTATCTATCCATTCATACTGAGCCTTACAATCCTTGAGTGCTGACTGCGCTCCGTTCTTTATCGATACAGATGCATACTTGCTACCGCTCATTTGATATGCACTAGCCGCATCGAACTCACCCTCAGTGATAGTCAGATACCTACCGCCTTTAGGGAACAAGTGCTGTCCAAACAAGACACCCTCACCCCATACACCAAAGCTACGTTGGTTCTCCTTACTACCTATCCTAACCTTTTGAGCGCAGACCAGAGAGTCCTTATCACGATACTCAAATATAATATCATCGCCATCTACACTGATACCGTAACGCTCGCAGGTGTTCTGAGTGATACTACGAATCATTTGATGCCTACCTCTACCTACTTCCATACTTACCACTCCTATATCTTCTGTTATAACATTGTTATAATTCTCACCAGACTTATAACGCTCACCACAGCTAAAGCACGTAGTCCACCCATCATGATTGGTTGATGCACCATCACTACTACTGCACACCTCACAAGCATGATGAGTCTTAGCCCACCCGCTAGTCATCGAACACCTCACCACTCAACAGAGGGTAAGCCTGAGTTAAGTCACAAGCCAGATTGAATAAAGTAATCTCATCACTAGCAGACTCAGCTTTATCCATAGACTCCTTAATATTAATCATCAACTGATCAAACAATGCCTTACTCATATTATTCTCCTTCTAAGTTTAGTATATGCTCATCGATGTAATCAACTGTACGGCTTACAAGACCACCTACAGCATCTTCCACTAGCTTACCCATAGTTACATAATCCTCATCAGCTAGAGCCTGAATAACCTCACTGTGATAGTGCCTCATATCATCGAGGGTATCTAAGTACTCGCCAATGAAAGCATCAGCAAGTACATCAGGGTCTCGGTTCATTACATCGAGGGAATACAGCCAAGCAGACTCTTTAATATCAGACTCAGTAGAGTCAGCCTCAATGAGGGGAAAAGTAGCTTCAGCCTTAACCCTGTTATAGGGTTGGAATATAATTGGCATATCCATTATTTCACCGCCTTAATCAAATCATTTTCCATAGTTACCTGAGCAAAGAACTCCCTACCCAGACCAGTTATATGTGGACGATTAGCACCAGTTAACATACCATCGCTGACATACTCCTCACCAAACAAGCTAGTCTCTAAATACTTTAAAGGCTTGCCGATGTTCTCTTTCAACTCTTTCTTACTTCTATATCTAAACACTATCATTATCATTCTCCTGTTACATTACCCGTACCTAATTAGATCTCCCCTATAGTAAGATAATTAAGGGGAGCTGTCAACTGCTATATTACTTCTTTGTCAATCGTTACTTTAATTCTAGCTGTACTAAAATACTCCTTGATATAATCCTGAACATCAACACCAAACCTCTCCTCTATATCATCAACTAGACACTCAAGACCACCTACTCGCGTTTCAAAATCACCTGACAGCGTTAACAACTTACGCTCCAGTGTAGCTATACGCTCAGCATCACGCTTTGCTAGATTACCGTTAGCCTCGAAAGCATCGCTCACTTCATCGTGTATCCACGACTGAAACATATTAACAAAGTTATCCATTATCATTCTCCTCTAGTTAAATTATCCACCACAACCATAAAGGTCACAGCAGGGAAAGTTTTGACAACCATAATGCCCAAAGTCCACATCATCTTCATCAGCAATACTTTCTGTACTTACAGGCGATACTGACCACGGCTTTGGAGGGTTAGTGTAATCCTCACACCACTCCTCACTCACTGGATTAATACCCCAATCACTGATGGTATCTTCAGCCTCTTGATCGTAGTCAAATACATACCTGAACCCTGCTACATGCTCACCATCGACAGTTGATAGGTATATAGTACCGCCATCACATGCCTCTACATTCTCGATAGCCTCATCAAAGTTAGTGCCTGAGTAATCAAGATATTCATCTTCACCCCAGACTTCTATGGTATAACCCTGCCTGATGCCCCATTGCACCAGATGTCTATGTGCCTTTTCCATTACACCACCTCATTTAGTCGCATATCATACACCTGCACTTCTTCATAGCCTTGCCCCTCGTAATAGTCAGCAATCTCCTCAGCTTCGTGTTTAGTCAGACCACGACCCTCTACCTGAGCGCCATCTACATACACTGTATACCTCAGATCTGGATAGTCCATCAGTACTTCTCCTCTTTAAGTTTATTCATTAGCGCGAGCCACTCCTCAGAATCCAACAACTCTGGGGCATGATCAATCGCCACATCAATTAAGTCTTCAAGCCACAGCGGATTGCCTAGATTATCAGACTCACGACACGCCTTTGTTATTACATCATCAACATCACCAAAAGGTTTCATTAGTTTTCCCCTACCAATTATGTATTACACCTGCGATTATAAACAAACAGGTGATAAAGTTCAACCCTACAATTATACTACGCACCATCGCAATATAATCAGCTTCTCGATTACTCGCACCAGACTTCTCGCCCAATGCTTTCACCCATACACGCCACACTTTAACCAGTATATCCCTCATAACTCATCACCTGTACATCATCATAGCCATCATCGCGCCACATCTTAGCTACACGCTCGGCTTCCTTTTTATACATTAGATGCGCGTTAACCTCAACGCCACCTACCCATACTGAATACATCATAACATCATTACTCCCGTTCTATATGATACCACCATCACTGATAATAATATCAGACCCGACATAATTATCAACTCCCATTTATCATCATTGTTTTTCATCGTATTACTCCTTATAACATTGTTATAAATTAATTACATTGATCTTTTCATACTTCTCATTGTATCGTTTTGCAAGCGCACCATGCGCCAGTATAGCGATATTAGGTTTATCACCCGCACCATCACACAACCCACAATCAATACACTTCACGCCATCAGTATCATTAGGGCATATAATCTCATTAGGCAATAGCTGTTCTGTATCCGTAGTCATTCTGAACGTACGGAATCCCTGAGCATGCGCCTTGAGCGCGACCTTAGGCGTATCGGCACTGATCATACAGACCTCAGCCATACGCTTGTCGAACGCTTTATGCGACATTTGGTGCGTGTATCCAGTCATTAATCGAGGCTGAACCTTATCAATCAGATTGCGCCATATATCAAACGGCACTGCTGACGGATCGCCATAGCTACCCAATCGCAATTCTGCACCGCGTAGATTCTCAAGATTTATAACATTGTTATAATTCCCACGCTTATACGCGCGCCATATCGATAGAGGTGCTTGAAAAGTCTTAACATAGCAAGCACCGCCTACGCTTGGACGTTGAATACAGTTGCCGCATACGCCCGCATCATCACCTGATTTGACAGCCTCATGCGGTGGTGTATCGCGCAACATTATCCAAGTCTGCACCATTGATTTGAAATCGTTATCAGTTTTGGGATTATTCCCACCCATTGTTGCAATCACTACTATAGGCTCACCAGTCAATAGACTATCGCCCTCGTATAATATAAACCCTGCCATGTTTCACCTCATATAAAGTTATAACATTGTTATAAATAATTAGTTTAATTGATACCACTGTTTCCAATGGCATCTATAAAATAACTATTTAAAGCTCATTGTCTACTGGTTCGACTAGCGCATTGTACCTTTCAAACTTAGCATCTCTTTTTAAGTCGGCACATTTATTATTTAAATCATACCATGTATTTAATAGCTCTATGGTTTCATCATTCGATTGAGCATTTAAGAGGTAATCGCGCCCCAATAGATTACGCATAGCCTCCCATACTGCCAATGATTGTTGGCGTGTATTGTTCGCCCATCTAGATTCAAAACTGGTATCATAATCCGCTTTAATGGACAACAATTCTAGTTCATTGATTTGATAATTGAGCGCATCAATATCTAGTTGCAATTGTTGCTGTTTTAAATTGTTGTAAATCTCTGATTTTGTCATTGTCTTCACCTTGTATTGGTTTA
>ENA-OUOG01002384-OUOG01002384.1-marine-metagenome-genome-assembly--contig:-NODE-2384-length-19578-cov-7.139788_pt1 | contig 19578 bp, 21 predicted proteins | sample MGYA00248635_ERZ508505 | MGnify/ENA primary metagenome ERZ508505 (study PRJEB26176, sample SAMN06267871) | marine metagenome | isolation source: Saanich Inlet, British Columbia, Canada | place: Pacific...
GCCTTAGCTCAGTTGGTTAGAGCGCTGGATTGTGGATCCAGAGGTCCCCCGTTCAAGCCGGGGAGGCGGTACCATCACCCCCAACTATATTTGCGATGAATTCGGAAGGCTGCCTTCAGTTTGGTGCCGCGATCTCGATGCGTTGCAACAAGGCCCCGCTTGCCGCGTCAAAAACCAAAATGTCATTGTCCAGCGTCACCACCGCATACCAACTGTCCCCGAGTGTGAATGCCGTGGCCACCGCGCCATCGGGCAGGGTGATCGTTTCGGGCAGGCTAATTTGGCCAGGTGTCGGGAAGCGGGTGACAAAAACGGCCACGACGGTTATCAGGCCACCAATCATTATGACGGTCAGCGCGAATACCAAGCTGCGCAGCCACTTGAGGCTGGCCGGTAATTCCTGAACTTCTTGGGGCTGGGAAGGCTCGTTCATGCAAAACACTCGTATCGTGACGGTCCTGATTGGCCCGGACCCGGCTCCCCGCCTTGATAAGGCACTGGCCCTTGAGGTTCCAGTGGCTGAAAGCCTTAGCCGCTCGCGACTTTCCCGTTTGATCGCGGATGGCGCGGTTGCCCTGAACGGCAAGGTCACCTTGGACCCACGTGCCAAGCTCAAGGAGGGCGATACGGTCGAGATCACGGTGGTCGATGCGGTCGATGTGGAAACGGTGGCCGAAGATATCCCGCTGGAGATCATGTTCGAGGATGATGATCTGGTCGTGGTCAATAAGCCCGTTGGCATGGTGGTCCACCCCGCGCCGGGAACGCCGTCAGGCACTTTGGTCAATGCCTTGTTGCATCATTTCGGCGGCAATCTGTCTGGAATTGGTGGCGAAAAACGCCCCGGTATTGTGCATCGAATTGATAAGGACACATCGGGGCTTTTGGTGGTGGCGAAATCGGATCGTGCGCATCACGGGCTGGCCGCGCAATTCGAGGCCCATAGCGCCGAGCGGCACTATCTCGCGATCTGCCACGGGGTTCCCAATGCCGCCGATCCGCGATTGCGCGGGGTAAAGGGAACCAGCTTTGAAGATGGTGGCATTCTCAAGATCACCACGCAGCTTGCACGCCATAAGACGGACCGCCAGCGGCAGGCCGTGTTGTTTCAGGGTGGTCGCCACGCGGTCACGCGGGTGCGTGTCCTCGAGAGTTTTGCTGAAACGCTATCCTTGGTGGAATGCCGTTTGGAAACGGGGCGCACCCATCAGATCCGCGTTCACATGGCCCATGCAGGTCATGGGCTGGTCGGCGATCAGGTCTATGGCGGGCGGCGCAAGGTCTCGGAAAAGACATTCGGGGCCACAGCCTCTCATATTGCGGGATTTCCAAGGCAGGCCCTTCATGCAGCCAGCCTTGGCTTTGTGCATCCCGTCAGTGATGAAGTCCTGTGGTTCGAAGCAGAATTGCCAGCGGATATGACATCCCTGCTGGCGGCTTTGCGCGGAAACGGCCTCTAGTATGTGCGAATGCGCACCTAAATGTGCTAATCTTTGTATTGATGTGCATCAGATGTTGGTTGTAACTTGATCTCAAGCAAAATCAGGTTTTGCAGCAACAGCCCTTGAAGCCTGAACCAGCCACACCCATCTTAAGAGTAAGTTAAGAGGTGTTACATTAATCGACACGCTGACACAGGGAGTTCTGATTATGAGCAACTATGCAAATCTACCCGCCCCCTCCCCAGAACAGGGGTTGAACCGCTATCTACAGGAAATCCGCAAATTCCCACTGCTGGAGCCTGAAGAAGAATACATGCTGGCCAAACGTTGGGTCGAAGACGAAGACTCAGGCGCGGCCCATAAGATGGTGACCAGCCACCTGCGCCTCGCGGCTAAAATCGCCATGGGCTATCGTGGCTATGGTCTGCCGCAGGCCGAGGTGATCTCGGAGGCCAATGTCGGTCTGATGCAGGCCGTGAAACGCTTTGACCCTGAAAAGGGTTTCCGTCTGGCGACCTATGCGATGTGGTGGATCAGGGCCTCGATTCAGGAATATATCCTGCGCTCTTGGAGCCTTGTGAAATTGGGCACGACGTCGGCCCAGAAGAAATTGTTCTTCAACCTGCGCAAAGCCAAAGCCCGTATCGGCGCATTGGAACATGGCGATATGCGGCCCGAAAACGTGGCCCGTATTGCCCATGATCTGGGCGTCACCGAGGCGGAAGTCATCTCGATGAACCGCCGCATGTCGGGCGGGGATGCTTCCTTGAACGCGATGGTCGGCTCGGATGGTGAAAGCGCCACCCAATGGCAGGATTGGCTTGAGGATGAAGGCGCGGACCAAGCGGGTGATTATGAGGAGCGCGATGAATACGACCAGCGCATTGCTCTGATGAATGATGCGATGGAAGTGCTCAACGAGCGTGAGCGCGATATCCTCACGCAGCGCCGTTTGCAGGACAGCCCCATCACCCTCGAGGATCTTTCGGGCGTCTATAACGTCAGCCGCGAACGGATCCGCCAAATCGAAGTGCGTGCCTTTGAAAAACTGCAAAAACGTATGCGCGAGCTTGCTGCAGAGCAGGGCATGATGCCCGCTTAAGCGCACCCTTTGAGACCAAGAACAAGGGCCCCATCCTCTCCGAGAGGGTGGGGCTTTGTGGTCAATATCGAAATACCAATGGATGACAATCGAGTTTCGCTAGAGATAACGCGCGGGGGGCGTTAAGCCTGCGCCCATGACATCAGATGTTTCGATTATGGCCGCAGCCCTTCAGGGGTTCGGGCTCGGGTTTTCCCTTATCCTTGCGATTGGCGCGCAAAATGCTTTCGTTTTGCGCCAAGGCATTCGCCGCGCCCATGTCGTGCCGATCATCCTGACCTGCGCGCTGTCGGATGCGATCCTGATTGCCTTGGGGGTCAGCAGTTTCGCGACCATTTCCCAGCTTCTGCCATGGGTGGTGCCCGTCTTGCGCTATGGAGGGGCTGCGTTTTTGTTCGTCTATGGCGCGCGCGCCTTTTGGTCGGCTTGGACAAGCGGCGCGGCCCTAGAGGCGGCGACAACAGACAAGGGCAGCCTGCGCACGGCGATTTTAACCTGCCTCGCGCTGACATGGGCCAACCCGCATGTCTATCTTGATACGGTGGTTTTGCTCGGCTCGGTTTCGACCCAATTTGCGCCCCACACGGTTTGGTTCGGCTTGGGTGCGGTCTTGTCCAGCTTTGTGTTCTTCACGGTTCTGGGCTTTGGAGCGAGGGCCGTGGCCCCCTTTTTCGCGCGCCCTTGGGCATGGCGCATTCTCGATGTCATCATTGGCTGCGTAATGTGGAGCATCGCCCTCGGCCTGCTGCGTATGGGCTAATCCCCTTGCACAAAAGACGCGCATGAGGTTCCCTGCCAGCATGGCAAACCAGCCCACCCCCTCCACCGCGCAAAGCGAGAAAAAGCCAATCATGGGCGTCATTTGGATGCTTGTGACGGGGTTGTGTTTCTTGGCGGTGACCGCATTGGTCAAAATTCTGGGCGCGGATGTGCCGCCCGCGCAATCGGCCTTCCTGCGCTATGCATTGGGGTTGGTGTTTTTGATCCCGATGATCCGCCCGATGCTAAAAGCGCAGATGGACCGCAAGGCGCTGTCGCTTTTCGGAGTTCGCGGGGCGGCCCATACGCTTGGGGTGATCTGCTGGTTTTATGCGATGACGCAAATCCCCATCGCCGAGGTGACGGCGATGAATTACCTCAATCCCGTCTATGTCACCATTCTTGCGGTTTTCTTCTTGGGCGAGCGCATGGCGCTTCGGCGCATTCTGGCCGTGGTCGCGGCCCTTGTGGGGGCCTTGATCATCCTGCGCCCCGGATTTCGTGAACTCAGCCTTGGGCATTTTGCCATGATCTTCACGGCGATCTTTTTTGCGGTCAGCTATCTCGTGGCAAAAATAATGGCAGATCGGGTCGAGCCTATGGTGGTGGTGGGCATGCTGTCGGTGACGGTGACCATCGGGCTTGCGCCTTTTGCCTTTGCCGTTTGGGTGCCGCCGACGCTTGAGCAGCTTTTCTGGCTGTTCTTGGTCGCCTGCTTCGCCACGGCGGGCCATTACACCATGACATTGGCCTTTCAAGCGGCCCCTTTGACGGTCACCCAGCCCGTTACATTCCTGCAATTGGTCTGGGCCACGCTGTTGGGTGTGGTCATGTTCAATGAGCCTGCGGATGGTTTTGTGATCTTTGGCGGTGCGCTGATCATCGCCTCGATCAGCTTCATCACATGGCGCGAAGCGGTGGTTGCGCGGCGCTCGATCACGCCTGCGGTGGCACAGACCAAACTCTAGCCAGCCGTTTTGCCGCTTGCCCAATTCCTGAGCAATGCGCCCCAAGACTGCCCAAGCTTGATTCATCTCGCCTTGCTGCAGCGCGGCGTTTGAAGCGTTAACCTTGCTTCAACCATTTCTGTCCCCAGCCTTAGATATAAGGAGGTTCAAAATGCACTTAAAAGCTTTGGTATGGGGTGGTCTTGGTAGTCTTGCAGATTGCGCTGATCTTGATCTGGCCGCGTGGAACGGCGCGTTTCGGGCGCATGGCTTGGATTGGTCGTGGGGCTGGGACAGCTACGCCGAGTTGATGCGGCCTGGCGGTGACAGGCAATTGGCCGCGCGTTTTGCGGCGTTTCGCGGCGAAGTGGTCAATGCCGATGAGATCGACAAAACGCATCAACATCTTTTTGCCGCGCGTCTTTCGGCGGGCATTCATCTCAGATCGGGTGTGATTGAACTGCTGCGATGGTCCGCACGCTCGGATATCAAACTGGCTCTGGTCAGCCGTTCCGAGACCGAACCTGTACGCGCCTTGCTCAATGCCACGGCCCGCGCGCGGGAGGGGATATCATTCGACGCGGCCGTGCTGCGCAGTGATGTCAACCGAATGGCCCCTCATCCAGACGCGATGCAGCGCTGTTTGGAGCAGTTGAACCTGCACCCCTCCGAAGTTCTGGCCATCGTTGACACGCCTGCCACAGCCCTTGGTGCGCAGGCAGCGGGCATTGCGTGTTTGGCCTTCACGGGGCGTTTGGCCAACCGCGAGGATTTCCCAAGCAATATCCCGCAAGCCAGCGTTTTGACCGTCGCGGCTGCGATGGAGGCTTGGCAACAAAACCCAAGCCAAGCGGCCGAATAGAAAAAAGCCGGACGCGCATTCCCGCGTCCGGCTTTTCAAATAGCTCTGAGAGCGTGGATCACAGTTGCTCCATGACCTCATCAGAGATTTCGAAATTGGCGGTGACGGTCTGCACGTCATCATCATCTTCCAAAGCGTCAATCAGCTTCATCAATTTCTGCGCATCCTCGAGCCCCAACTCGGTGGTGGTTTGCGGACGCCAGACCAGTTTGGTCGATTCAGATTCGCCCAATTCAGCCTCCAAGGCATTGGAGACATCCGACAGGTCGGTATCTTCGCACCAGATGATATGCCCGTCTTCCGAGCTTTCCGCATCTTCCGCGCCAGCCTCGATTGCGGCCATCATCACGGTGTCGGCGTCACCCGCCGTGGCGGGATAGGAGACCTGCCCCTTGCGATCAAACATGAAGGAAACGGAGCCCGTTTCCCCAAGGTTCCCGCCGTTCTTGCTGAAGGTCGAGCGCACGGTCGAGGCTGTGCGATTGCGGTTGTCGGTCATCGTCTCGACGATCACCGCCACACCGCTGGGGCCATAGCCCTCATAGCGGATTTCCTCGTAGTTTTCGCCTTCGCCCGCCATGGATTTCTTAATGGCGCGATCAATCACATCCTTCGGCACGGAGCTTGATTTCGCTTCCTTCACCGCCATGCGCAGGCGCGGGTTTTTATCGGGGTCGGGATCGCCCATCTTGGCTGCGACCGTGATCTCCTTGGACAATTTGGAGAAGAGCTTCGCGCGCAGCTTGTCTTGCCGACCTTTGCGGTGCTGGATATTTGCCCATTTTGAATGGCCTGCCATGGTCCCGTCCTCATATTCGGATAACGGCTGGGTTTTACCTTTGGCCCCCTATTTTCGCAAGCCGCGATGCGGAGTTTGCTGGGAAGGGTCACAGTTCTGGTTTCCCCTTTGCCTTCAAGTGGGTAGAGATAGCCTTATGACAAACGATCAAATCATTCTGTTTTCGCTTTTTGCCGCCGTTTTTGCCCTGCTTTTATGGGGGCGGTTTCGCTATGATCTGGTGGCCTTTTCCGCGCTTATGGCAGGTGTTGTCTTGGGCGTGGTGCCGTCATCTGACGCATTTTCGGGCTTTGGGCATCCTGCCACTTTGGTGGTGGCGCTGGTTTTGGTGGTCTCGGCGGGCTTGGTGCGTTCGGGCGCTGTGTTCTTGATCACCCGCACATTGGTGGATGCATCGCGCAGCCTTGGGGCGCATATCGCGATCATGGGGACAATCGGAGGGGTGCTGTCGGGCTTCATGAATAATGTCGCGGCGCTTGCCTTGTTGATGCCCGTTGATATCGCGACCGCGCGCAAGGCAGATCGCGCTCCGGGGTTGAGCCTTATGCCCCTGTCTTTTGCCACCATCCTTGGCGGCATGGTCACGCTGATCGGAACACCGCCCAATATTATCATCGCCACCATCCGCCAAGACGCCTTGGGCGAGCCGTTCCGCATGTTTGATTTTGCGCCCGTGGGCGGGATCGCGGCCATTGCGGGTATTGTGTTTGTGGCCTTGATTGGCTGGCGTTTGATCCCTGTGCGCGATTCAGGGGTGGGTGGCGACCGCAAGCGCGAATTGGCCCCCTATATCGCCGAGCTGTCCATCCCGAGCGATAGCGCGCTGATCGGCAAGCCGCTGCGCGATATGTTGGAGCCTGCCGAAAAGGCCGATGTCGCCTTGATCGGTGTGGCCCGCGAGGGCACGCGGCGTTTCGGGGCGCGGCGCAATCTCAATCTGCGTGAAGGCGATGTGCTTATTCTCGAAGCCGCCCCCGAGGCGCTGGATGAGTTTCGCACGACCTTTTCGCTGAAACTGGTCGAGGCCACAGGCACGGATGCGGCCGCTTTGGGCGATAACACCAGCCTTATTGAGATGGTGGTGTCAGACGGCGCGCGGATTGCGGGAAAGACCACGCAATCCATCGGGCTTGGTTGGCGCAAAAAAGCGGTCCTTTTGGGGATCGCCCGTCAAGGTGAGACGATCCGCGACCGCCTGCGCAAAACCGTCATCGAGCCCGGTGACACGCTATTGCTTTTGGCACCGTCTGACAGCGCCGAGGAGGTTGTCGAATGGCTGGGTGGCCTGCAATTGGCCGACCGCGGGTTGAATGTGACCCAAGACAGCAAGACATGGCTTGCCATTGCACTGTTTGCGGCTGCTGTCGCTGTGGCGTCTTTTGGCTGGCTCTATCTGCCGATTGCGCTGGGGATCGTGGTTGTGGGCTATGTCTTGGCCAAGATCATCCCGCTCTCCGAGATTTATACCCATATTGAATGGCCTGTTGTGGTGCTGCTTGGCTCCATGATCCCGCTTGGGGTCGCCTTGGAAAGCAGCGGCGGGACCGAGTTGATTGCGGGGGCTTTGGTGGGGCTGACCGAAGGGCTGCCTGCTTGGATGATCCTGACGGTTCTGATGGTCGTGACGATGACGCTGTCCGATATCCTCAACAACACCGCGACCACGATTGTGGCCGCGCCCGTGGGCATCCAGATGGCCCATACGCTTGGGGTGTCGCCCGACCCGTTTTTGATGGCGGTCGCGGTCGCGGCTTCGGCGGCCTTCCTGACGCCAATCGGGCATAAGAACAACACGCTGATCTTGGGACCGGGCGGCTATCGCTTTGGCGATTACTGGCGCATGGGCCTGCCCTTGGAGGTGATCATCATCGCCGTCTCGATCCCCTCGATCCTTGTGTTCTGGCCGATGTGAGCGCTAAGGCGCTTGGGCTATTGCTGGAGCGATGGGGGCGAGGCAAAGCCGAAGCTGCGCCCCGCGTCATCGGTGATTGTGACCATCGCGACAGGGGCCAATCCGTCTTGATAGCCGATGGCGTCGAAAATCTCCTCAAGGACGGTGCGCAGAAGGTTCGAGCGGTTATCGATGCGTGCCTCATAGGCATAGGGGGTGGCGCATCCCTCAAGCTGGCCTGACCAGGCCTGCGCGGCCTCAGGGCGGGGACCAAGGCAGAGCGAGCCATCCGACATCCGCGCCTCAACCCCAGTGCTGGAGACTGTGACCTGCTGTGGTGTGGCGGGGCCCAAATTGGCGCAGCTTGTCAAAAGCGCGGCGCCAATCAGGGCTGTAACCAGTGGAAAACGCTGCATGGAATATCCTTTCAAAGGGGCCAGATCAGCGGGATGGTCAGGCAAACGACGATCCCCAGTGACAGGTTCAATGGAATGCCGACTTTCATGAAGTCGGTGAATTTATATCCGCCCGGACCATAGACCAGCATATTGGTCTGATAGCCGATCGGGGTTGCAAAACAGGCCGAGGCCGCAATCATCACGGCCACAACCAGCGGGCGGGGATCAACGCCTGTGGCATGCGCCAAGGCAATCGCGATGGGGGCCATGATAACGGCGATTGCATTATTCGAGACCAGTTCGGTCAGGATGGTGGTCATGAAATAGACAGCCCAGATCAACACGATCGGGGGCATGCCGCTCAGGCTTGGGGCCACGGCCTCGACGATCAGGGAAATCGCGCCCGTATGATCAAGGGCGGCTCCAACGGCCAGCATGGCGAAAATCAAGGCCAGCAGGCGACCCTCAACAAAGGAGAAGGCCTCCTCGGCATCAATGCAGCCCGTTGCCAGCACGACGGCCACAGCGATTACAGCCAGCGCCAGAATGGGGGCGAGGTTGAAAGCCGCAAAAAAGACGATGCCTGCCATGGCGATGATCGCAATCGGGGCCTTCTCGCGGCGATAGGCGCGCTCGGAGGGCTGCGAGACATCAACCATATCCATATCGGCAGACAGACGCGCGATATCGGCGGGGTCGCCCTCCAGCAGCAAGGTATCGCCCACACGCACCACCAGATCATCGAGTTGCACACCAATGTTCTGGTTCCTGCGATGGACCGCCAGTGGATAGACACCATAGCGGCGGCGCAGGCGCATGGAGCCGAGCGAGCGGCCCACCATCCGACACCCCGGTGTGATCAGAACCTCGACCGTTGTGGTGGCAACAGATGACAGCTTGTCGATTGTGCGCAGGTCCTTGGATTGCTGCAGCCCCAGAACCTCGGACATTTCGGTGCGCAAAACCACGCGGTCACCCTGTGCCAGCACAACGCCGCTCATGTCACGGCGCAGCGAGGCATCGCCGCGCAGCACATCGATCAAGCGCAGCCCGTCGCGGCGAAACAAATCGACCTCATTCACATTCTGCCCGATCAAGGCGCTGTCTTCGGGGATCGCGACCTCGGTGAAGAACTTCGCCTTGGACCGTCCTGCCCCCAGAAGGGCTGCCATAGATGTCCGCTCGGGCAACAGATGCCGCCCGAAAAGGGTCAGATAGATCATCCCCCAGATCACGACGACAATGCCGATGGGGGTGATCTCGAAGATCGTAAACGGCTCTAGGCCTTGGGCGCGTGCGACACCATCGACCAGCAAATTGGTCGAGGTTCCGATCAAGGTCATCGTGCCGCCCATGATGGCCGCATAGGACAGCGGGATCAGCAGCTTGGAGGCCGATTGCCCAAGGATGCGCGCGATTTGCACGAAAACGGGGATCATCACGACCACGATGGGGGTGTTATTCATGAAGGCCGAGGCCACCATCACAAAGCCAAGCAAGGTCACCAGCGCCAGCTTGGGGCGGGATTTGGCTTGGTTCTCGGCGTATTTGGTAAAGCGGTCGAGCGATCCTGTGCGCACCAAAGCGCCCATCACGATGAACATGGCCGCGATGGTCCAAGGGGCAGGGTTCGACAATACGCCAACGGCTGCCTCATAGGGCAGCAATCCCAAGACCAGCAGGGCCGCCACACCCAGAATGGCGACAACCTCGGTCGGGAATTGTTCCCGAAGGAACATGGCGAACATCACCAACAAGATAACGAGCGTGGCTATGCCAGAGGCTGTATCAGACAGTCCAAGATCGATCATGCGCCTGCCTTACACTCGGGAATTGGGTCCATCATCCCCGACTGCGCCTGCGCCTGCAAGCGCATCTTTGCCGCGTGGTTGCACAAGGAAGAGGCCTGCAAACATCAATGCCATCGCCCCCCAAACCCAAGGGGAGTAGCTTTCGTCCAAAATCAGCTTGGCCCAGAACACGCCAAAGCCCGTCACGAAATAGCTGACCTGTGCCGCAAAGACGGGGCCTGCGCGCTGCACCAGCCAGACATAGGTCGTATAGGCAAAGATATGGGCGACCGAGGATCCCAAGATCGCCCAATCAGGCGCGGCATAGGGGGGCAGCGGGGAAATCCATTGCCCCGTCATCAAGGCCAAAGGTGCGGTCATCACGATGCCGATGATCGAGGCGCCAAACAGCACTTGGACAGGGTCGAGCCCTGCGGTGCCGTAGCGGGCAACGAAATTTCCCTCGATCGCGTAGAAGACAGGTGCAATCAACGCGATGGGAAGCCACCAGATCATGGCGGGGTCAGGCAGGCTGGTTTGGGGCAGCGCAATCAGCAAGATCGCCGCCAGACCAAGAAGCAATCCCAACAGCCGTGCGCTTGAGAAGCGATCCAACCCCCAAAGCAATGCGATTGGAAAGGCGATCATCGGGATAAGGGATAGCACAATCGACAATATGCCTGATGGCAGGTGGATTGCGGCGGTAAAGCTTGCGGAATTGGGCAGCAGCGTTCCGATCAAGGCGATGATCACATAAAGCGCCACCCGCCTTGCGGTGATCCGAAACGCTCTGCCGCGCAGCAGGCAAACCCCACCCAGAAAAACGGCCCCGATCACGAATTGCCAAAAGATGATGCCGTAATGGCGATAGCCTTCGGATACGGCGATTTTGGACAAGGGTTGGGTGATCCCCCAAGCCATTCCCAGCAGGATCAATACGGCAAATAGCCCAAGCTTTTCGCGTGTCACGGAGTGGCCTCGGCCAGACGCCCGCCGATGCGGATCGGAGCAATGCGATTTGGTTTTCCGCTGCGATCATCCGTTTCGATGAACACACCCGAGAGCGTGGCCTCGCCATTGGCAGGGGTAAAACGCTCTTTCTGCATGCCGGTGATAAAGCGGCGCATCGGTTCGGCTTTTTCCATGCCGATGACCGAATTGTAATCGCCGCACATGCCAGCATCGCTCAGGTAGCCCGTACCACCATTGAGGATTTGCGCGTCGCCTGTTGGCACATGGGTATGGGTGCCGACCACAAGACTGGCGCGCCCGTCGCAGAAATGACCCATGGCCATTTTCTCCGAGGTTGCCTCGCAATGTATATCCACGATCACCGCTTGGGCCATGCCGCCAAGGGGGTGTGATTTCAAAACGGGCTCAAGCGCCGAGAAGGGATCATCATAGGGCTGTTTCATGAAGACTTGGCCCAAGGCTTGCGTGACCAAGACCTTGCGCCCACCTTTGGCCTCGAACAATCGCGCCCCACGGCCCGGGGCCTGTTTGGCGATATTCAGGGGCCGAAGGATGCGCGGCTCTTTTTCGATGAATTGCAGCATGTCGCGCTGATCAAAGGCGTGATCGCCCAAGGTCAGGCAATCAATTCCCGCCTCTAGCAAGGCCTTTGCATGGCTGCCCGACAGCCCCATGCCCGAGGTTGCATTCTCGCCATTGACCACGACGAAATCGAGCTTCCACTCATCGCGAAGCTTGGGCAGGCGTGTTGTGATGGCGGTGCGGCCCGCGCGGCCCATCACATCTCCGAGGAAGAGTATTCTCATGGGGTAGGGCATTAGGCCCTTCGCGCGCTTCGGGCAAGCGAAGAAGTCAGGGGTGGATCACGCCCTGCTCGGTAACAATGGCATCCAGCGGTTGATCCGTGTCCTCAGGCGTCAGGGAGGTGAGTTGCTGTGCGGCAAAGGCAAAGCCTATGGCGCGCAGGGTCTTTTGGGCGCGCAATTGCTCCAACGTGCGGTCATAAAACCCACCGCCATAGCCAAGCCGATTGCCCCTTTGATCAAAGCCGACCAAAGGCACGATCACAATATCAGGGCTGAGCCATTCGCCTTCCACAGGGATCATCGCGCCAAAGGCACCTTGCGTCATCGCAGTCTCGGGGCGCCATTGACGAAACCGCAAGGGCGTTGCCTTGGCCTCGATCACGGGAAGGCAGATGCTGTTTTCTGTGGCCAGTTGGGTCATTGCGGCCAAGGGCGAGATTTCGCTGCGCATCGGCACATAGGCTGCGATGACCTGCCCAGTCTGAGGGCCGATTTCCTCCAAAAGCCGTGCCGTGGCGGCTGGCACATCGGGCCCCTGTGCATCAAAGGTCAATTTGCGGGCGGCGAGGGCCTGTTTGCGCAAAATGGCCTTGTCTTGGGTGTCGCTCATGGTTTTGCTCGTCTTGGAAATGCATATTCCCTCTTGGCTTATCGCTTTGATCAGGGAAAACAATGTCTGTGACCGACCAGAATGGGGAAAGGCCCGACCATGCTGACGCTTGATCATATCGCGATATCGGCGGAAACCCTGACCTATGGGGTGCCAGATGTCGAAGAGGCCTTGGGGGTAGACTTGGCCCAAGGTGGCGCGCATGAGGCGATGGGAACCCACAATAGGCTGCTCTCGCTGGGGGGCGATGAATACCTTGAGGTGATCGCCGTTGACCCCGCCGCCAAACGCCCCGAGCAGCCGCGCTGGTTTGATCTGGATAATTTCATTGGCGCAACACGGGCAACAAACTGGATTTGCCGCACCCCTGATTTGAAAGCGGCCTTGGCGGCCTCGCCCGATGGGGCGGGGGCGATATGGCCGCTGCAACGCGGTGATCTTCGCTGGAACATGGCGATCCCGAAAAACGGGAAGCTGCCCTTTGACGGGCTTTTCCCCGCCTTGATCCAATGGGAGGGGCAGGCCCATCCCGCGCAGCGCTTGCCCGATCGCGACATCAGGCTTGCGCGGTTGCGCCTCGTCTCGCCCGATGCGGGGGCCTTGAAGGAGGCGCTGGCCCCTTTGATCCAAGACCCCAGATTGGAGATCATTGGCGGGGCCACGCCTGATATGACGGTGGTATTGAACACCCCGAAAGGGCAGGTGGCGCTGTGATACGGCCAGCGCGGCCAAGGGATGCGGAGGCCATTGCCGAGATTTGGAACCATGCCATCCGCGAGACCACCATCACCTTTACGACAGCCCAAAAGAGCCTTGCCGAGATCACCGACCAAATTGCGAAACAGCCCTTTTTGGTTTGTGAGTTGGACGCGCAAATCGCGGGTTTTGTAACCTGCTCGCAGTTTCGCAACGGCCCAGGATATGCCCATTCAGCCGAACATTCGATCCATCTGCGGACGAAGGCCAAGGGGCAGGGGCATGGCTCTGCCCTGATGGCCGCGATGGAACAGGCAGCCTTTGCGCAAGGGGTGCATGTGATGGTTGCGGGCATCTCGGGCGAGAATATCGCGGGCCAGCGGTTTCATGCGGCAATCGGCTATGAGCCTACAGGCCGCATGCGCGAGGTCGGACATAAATTCGGGCGCTGGCATGATCTTGTCTTGATGCAGAAATTCCTCTGACAAATCCGATTGATAGGTCTAAAAGATACCTATGTCACTTTGGACACGCATATCCGAGGCACTTGCGGCGCTGACCAGCGGAGAGGGCCTCTCGGCGGTCTTTGAAAAGCTGCGCACCCCGCCCGAGCGGACGGTCGGCTTTACGATTGCGGTCATTGCGCTGAGCGCCAAAATGGCCAAGGCTGATGGGCAGGTCACCCGCGATGAGGTGACGGCCTTTCGCGAGATTTTCCACGTCCCCAAAGCGGATGAACCTGCGGCGGCACGCGTGTTCAATCTGGCGCGCGAAGACGTTGCAGGCTTTGAGGAATATGCCCGCCGTATTGCGCGCATGTTCGATCTTGGCAGCGAGGTTTTGGCCGATCTGATGGAAGGTCTGTTCCATATCGCCTGCGCCGATGGGGAGTATCACCCCAATGAAGACCAGTTTCTGGAAAGAGTGGCCGAGATTTTCGGGATAGCGCCCGCCAAATTTAACAGCATGCGCGCCCGCCATGTGCCAGATGCCACCCCCGACCCCTATGCGGTGCTGGGGGTCGAGACATCCATGAGCCTTGATGAGATCCGAACTGTCTATCGCCAATGGGTGCGCGAGACCCATCCCGATATGATGCATGCGCGCGGCGTTCCGCCTGAGGCGATCAAACTGGCCGAGTTCAAAATGGCCGCAATCAATCAGGCGTGGGATGAAATCTCCGCCCATCACGGGACCTGAGAGAGCATGCGGATTGCCACTTATAATGTTGAGTGGTTCTCGAACCTCTTTGATGATGACGGTCAGTTGATTTTCAAGCACAGCTGGTCAGGGCGGCAGAACGTGCGCCGCGAGGAACAGATCGCGGCTTTGGGTCTGGTGTTCGGCGCTTTGGATGCGGATGCGATCATGGTGGTCGAGGCCCCTGATACCTCGCGCCATAGGGATGGCCGCATTGCCTTGGAAAGTTTCGCCGCCCATTTCGGGATCAGGGCGCGCAAGGCGTTGATCGGCTATGCAAGCGATACGCAACAAGAGATCATGTTGCTTTATGATCCTGACAAGATCGATGCCCGCCATGATCCGCGTGGAGAATTTGCAGATAAGGCAGGTAGCAAATCGCCGCCAAGGTTTGATGGCACCTTTCGGATCGATCTTGATATTGATGCCTCCGAAGATTTGGTTACTTTTTCCAAACCCCCTTTGGAGGTGGCTCTGGAGACCGAGGGGAAATCCCTTCGGTTGATCGGGGTGCATGTGAAATCAAAGGCCCCCCATGGCGCGCGCAACCGCGATGAGGCGATGCGGATCGCGATTGCGAACCGGCGCAAGCAATTGGCGCAATGCATCTGGTTGCGAGATCGCGTCGAGACCCATCTGCAGGCGCAAGAGCCGCTGATTGTGATGGGTGATTTCAACGACGGGCCCGGTTTGGATGAATATGAGGAATTATTCGGACGCTCGGGCGTGGAGATTGTGTTGGGGGTGGATGCGCCAGATGAGTTGCGCCTGTTTGATCCGCATGCCGCGCGCGCCTTGCAAAGCCGGATCGCGGCGCAACCCACAACGGCGCGGTTTTTTCTCAAGCATGAAGACAGATACCTCTCGGCATTGCTGGATTACATCATGATCTCGCCCGATCTGCGCCCCAAGGCCGAGCGCTGGCGTATCTGGCACCCATTTGATGATCCCTATTGCTGGCAGGATCAGGATTTATGCAAAGCGCTTTTGACGGCCTCGGACCATTTCCCGGTCGTCCTTGATGTAGATATTTCGGGCTAGCCTTGCGCCCTTGTGATTTTGCGCCGCAAAATCGGTTTCGTATTTTTGGAAAGATGAAGGAATGCCGCGCGCGCTTTTTGCCCCTTGGGGTTGAGGATGGCGGGGTTGAAGCGCATATCTTTCACAACACAGATAATTTGACACAGGATACCACCCCATGACCCTTTCGTTCCAAAGCCCGCTTCGTGATGCCAATGCAGATATGGGGGCGCGGGATCTGGGTGACTTGCCCGAATGGGATTTGAGCGATCTGTACAAGGGCGAGGATGCGCCTGAATTGTTACGTGATCTGGAGTGGCTAGAGGCTGAATGCGCCCGTTTTGCGGCTGATTTTGAGGGCAAGCTGGCGGGTCTTGATGGGATGGCCATGTTGGGCTGTGTGCAGCGCTATGAGCAGATTGATGTGATCGCGGGGCGGATCATGTCATTTGCGGGTTTGCGGTATTACCAGCATACAACGGATGCGGATCGGGCAAAATTCATGTCCGATTGCCAAGACAAGATCACCAGTTTTACCACGCCGCTCGTCTTTTTCAGCCTCGAGTTTAACCGCATTGAAGATGCCGATTATGAGCGCATGATGAATGACAGCGCGGATTTGGCGCGTTACAGGCCAGTCTTTGACCGCATGCGCGCGATGAAGCCCTATCAGCTTTCGGATGAGTTGGAGAAATTTCTGCATGATCAATCGGTTGTAGGTTCATCGGCTTGGAACAAGCTGTTTGACGAGACGATTGCAGGTTTGAGTTTCGAGGTGGATGGTGAGGAATTGGGGATTGAGGCGACCCTCAATCTGATGACCGATCCTGTTCGGGAAAAGCGGGAGGCGGGCGCACGGGCGCTGGCCGAGACTTTTGGTGCGCGCTTGCCGCTATTTGCGCGGGTGCACAACACTTTGGCCAAGGAAAAGGAAATCTCGGATCGCTGGCGCAAGCTGCCCACGCCGCAAATGTCGCGGCATCTGTCCAACCATGTGGAGCCCGAGGTGGTCGAGGCGCTGCGCAATGCCGTTGTCGCGGCCTATCCGCGTCTGTCGCACCGCTATTACGCGCTCAAGGCGAAATGGCTGGGGCTGGACAGTTTGGAGGTTTGGGATCGCAACGCGCCGCTGCCGATGGAAGATCAACGGATCGTGGTGTGGGAGGATGCGCGCAAGCTGGTCTCGGAAGCCTATGGCGATTTCGATCCGCGCATGGCTGAATTGGCCGAGCCGTTCTTTACCGATGGCTGGATTGATGCAGGCGTGAAAGAGGGCAAGGCACCGGGTGCCTTTGCGCATCCCACGGTTACGGATGTGCACCCTTATGTGATGCTGAATTATCTTGGCAAGCCGCGCGATGTGATGACCTTGGCGCATGAATTGGGCCATGGTGTGCATCAGCGTTTGGCGGCGGGGCAGGGCGAATTGCTGTCGTCGACGCCGCTGACCTTGGCCGAGACGGCAAGTGTGTTCGGCGAGATGTTGACCTTCAAGAAAATGCTCAGCCAAGCCAAGGATGACGCCGCGCGCAAGGTGATGTTGGCGGGTAAGGTCGAGGATATGATCAATACCGTGGTCAGGCAGATCGCCTTTTATGATTTCGAGTGTAAATTGCATGATGCGCGGCGCGAAGGCGAATTGACGCCCGATGATATCAACGCGCTTTGGATGAGTGTTCAGGCCGAAAGCCTTGGTCCCGTTTTCACCTATATGCCCGGCTATGAGACCTTCTGGGCCTATATCCCGCATTTCGTGCATTCGCCCTTTTATGTCTATGCCTATGCTTTTGGCGACGGCCTCGTGAACGCGCTTTATGCGGTCTATGAAGAGGGCGGTGAGGGCTTTGAGGAGAAGTATTTCGACATGCTCAAGGCGGGTGGATCAAAGCATCACAAGGAGCTTTTGGCACCCTTCGGATTGGATGCCTCCGACCCTGCCTTCTGGGATAAGGGGTTGAGCATGATCGAGGGCTTTATTGACCAATTGGAAGCCATGGAGGCGTGATCCCACGCATTGGATGGGGGCGGTGGGTTTGACACTGCCCCGCCATGGAGGGGCGCGCTATTTCAATTGGCTGTCTTTTGAGCCGCGCCTGTTGAAGCCCGCGCGTGGTTTGAAGCGTTGATCGCGCTCGCGTTGGCACTCGATGCAGAGTTTTACGCCTTTGATGGCCAAGCGGCGGGCCTCGGGGATGGGGTCTTCGCAATCGGCACAATGGGTCAGGCTGCAGCCTTGGGGTTGGCTGCGCGCCTGCATGCGCTTTAGCTCATCATTGAGGGAGGCCTCAATCTGTTCGCTGACCGCGCCGTCCTTGGCCCATCCTCCTGCCATAGCCCTGCCTGCCCTTTAGTCGAGTTCGGTCCATGGCCAAGGTTTGACCTCGGATGCGGCGGTTTGGAAACGCGCGGCTTTGGCGATCCAAATGCCCAGATCAGTGCCAAATTCGGCCAAACGCTCATTGGGGGTGCCGTTATTGACCAGCATGATCACAAATTGGATCACGGTCGCGACGGTCAAGATCGTTTGTGCAAAGCTCAGCATGACCGCCAGAAGGATCATATAGACCAGCCGCAGGCCCAATCCTTTGCGGGCCTCGGGTTCGGCCTGATCGCCGTTCAAACGTCCGTCGATTTTATCATCATCAGCCATCTGCGCACTCCTTCACGATCTACTGCACTCTATCTAAGGGCGCGGCTTGCCGATTGCAAAACCGGCCTTTTGCGGAAACCTTTTAGCGCAGACGGCTTGGCTCAGGTCTCGGCTCAGGCCTCGGCTTGGGGGGCACCAGCTTCAAGACGGGTTTGAAACCGTTCAAAAAAGCTATCGGCCATTTTGGTGGCGAAACTGTCGATCAGGCGTGATCCGAGTTGGGCGATTTTGCCGCCAACCTTGGCCTGCACCTCATAGCTGAGGTCGGTGCCGCCGTCGGTATTGTCGCTGAGCACAACAATAGCGCTGCCATTGGCAAAACCCGCAACACCGCCCTTACCCGCGCCCGAAATCTTATAGCTTTCGTTCACGACGATATCTGCAAGCGTTACTTCGCCCTTGAAGGTGGCTTTGACGGGGCCGACCTTTTGTTTCACGGTGGCTTGGAACCCGTCCTCGGGGTTGCCTGTCAATTCTTCACAACCGGGGATGCAGTCTTTGAGCACTTCGGCCGAGTTGAGTGCGGCCCATACAGCTGCGCGCTCGGCGGCGATGGTGCGCGTTGCTTTCAATTCCATGAGACTCGTCCTTTTTCGGGTTCAAGTATGACTAGTGCTGCCGGGGGCTGTCCGTCAACGCTCGATCTCATAGGGGAGCGTGTCGCGGTGATGGGGGTCAACACGCAACTTATGCTCAAGGGGCGGGACCGAGCGTTGATGGCAGCCAATGCGCTCGCAAATGCGACATGAGATGCCAATCGGTTGATAGGCGCCATCGTCATCAAGCGGCATGCCATCGGCATAGACCAGATCACTGGCATGTTTGACCTCACAGCCGAGCGAAATGGCAAAGCGGCGCAAAGGTGCACCCCACGCCCCGCCTGATTTCGAGACATCGCGTGCAAGGATGAAATAGCGTGCGCCATCGGGTGTTTCGGCCAATTGGCGCAGAAACTGGCCAGGCGTTTCAAAGGCGGAATGGACATTCCACAAGGGGCAGGCCCCACCGAAGCGGGCAAATTGCAGCTTGGTGGCGGAGTGGCGTTTGGTGATGGTGCCCGCTTGGTCGATGCGGGTGAAGAAGAAGGGCACACCCTTGGCACCGGGGCGTTGGAGGGTCGAGAGCCTATGCGCGATCTGCTCGATCGAGGCGCCGAACTGGATGGAAAGGCGTTCGAGGTCATGGCGGGTTTCGCGCGCGGCCTCGGCAAAGCGCATATAGGGCATCAAGACCGCGCCTGCGAAATAATTGGCCATGCCGATTTGCGCGATGGAGCGTGCGGTGTCTGTCTGGAAACGGGCCAGATCAAGGGTGGCGTCCAAAAGCTGTTCCTGCCCCAAAAGGGCGTATTGATGGAGCAATTGGAAGCGTTGGGTTTCGGCGGCGGCACGGGGGGATAGGGTCAAAACACGACTTTGGGTGTCGTAATGGCGCACGCCTGCGCCTGCCTCATGGCGGATGGTGACCCCCATGCTTTCGAGAACGCGGGCGGTATGGGCGGCAAGATCGCTCTTGGCCTGTGTTGCAAAGCGTTCGGCTGCGCGGTCCACCGCGTCGATGTAATTGTCGCAATAATGGAAGAAATCGCGCACCTCTTCCCAAGGGCTGGGACCTGTGGGCGCACCTTCGCGGCC
>ENA-OUOG01002396-OUOG01002396.1-marine-metagenome-genome-assembly--contig:-NODE-2396-length-19508-cov-5.291030_pt1 | contig 19508 bp, 20 predicted proteins | sample MGYA00248635_ERZ508505 | MGnify/ENA primary metagenome ERZ508505 (study PRJEB26176, sample SAMN06267871) | marine metagenome | isolation source: Saanich Inlet, British Columbia, Canada | place: Pacific...
AAATTTCGCATCCAGTTGGTAAATGCTTTGAAGGTGTATATACCTGTAGATAATGTGCTGTCGATATCAAAAATATTGGAGGCAACGCCATTTTGTACTCTGACAAGTTTTTCTTTAATCACATTGCCTTGAGCATCACTAATAGCACAATAAAGGTTATTAGTCATTTTAGAGGGCTCCTTGGTATATTTATCAAAAACATAAGCCGTAAAACCCATCATTTCACCATCAATGTAGGTGGATTTATTTAAGTGAACATAGGCTAACTCACGAGGTGCTTCTGTGTAATCTTCGTAGGCATCAACAATAGCTTCGGACTGGGCATTGAGTGTTAAAAGCCCAATGAAAAAGAAAATGAAATTTAAAAATAAGTTATTTTGTGTTGAAGCTATTTTCATAACAGGAATTTTCTTTCAATTTCGGGAAATTCTGTCAGAAAAACGACCTGATTAACTAATCTTTAACCCATTAGAAATTGCTGAATCATCGGGATTTACAAATACCAAATCACCTTGTTCGTTTTCAGTCATTAAAATCATACCTTGACTTTCCACGCCTCTTAATTTTCTCGGTGCTAGATTGACCAAAACGGTCACTTTTTTGTTGATTACTTCTTCTGGTTTAAAGCTTTCAGCAATACCTGAGACTATAGTTCTAACGTCTATACCTGTATCAACTTTAAGCACTAGGAGCTTTTTTGTTTTAGGCATTTTTTCAGCTTCTATAATGGTACCAACTCTAATATCTAATTTGGTAAAATCATCAAAAGTAATTTCTTCTTTTTGAGGTTCAATGGACTTGTTAGCAGCTTCATTTTCTTTTTTGCTAGCCTCAAGCTTATCTAATTGTTGCTGAATGGTTTGGTCTTCAATTTTTGAAAACAACAACACTCCTTTTTCAATACTATGACCAGCAGGTAGAAGGATATTTTTTTCAGATATATCTTCCCAAGAGTTAGTTGAGGCATTTAAAATGCCTTTTAATTTATTTGAAGTAAATGGTAAAAAAGGCTCACTTAAAACAGCTAAAGCTGATGCAATTTGTAATGCTATAAACATTACGGTTTTTGTTCGTGTCTCATGTGTTTTAACCGTTTTCCAAGGCTCTTCATCTGCTAAATATTTATTGCCTAGGCGCGCCAAATTCATTAATTCTTGGCTGGCTTCTCTAAAACGGTAACGTTCAATAGAGCTAGAAATGACATGAGGATAGGCTTTGATGGCTGCCAATGTCTCTTGGTCAACTAAAGATAAATCACTAGGATCTGGCACAATACCATTATAATATTTATTTGTCAAGACCACAACACGATTGATAAAATTCCCAAAAATGGCTACCAATTCATTATTATTTCTTGCTTGGAAGTCTTTCCAAGTAAAATCATTATCCTTGCTTTCTGGAGCGTTTGCTGTCAGTGCATAACGCAGCACATCTTGTTGGTCAGGAAAATCTTGCAAATAGTCCGGAAGCCAAACCGCCCAATTTTTAGAGGTCGATAATTTGTTACCTTCTAGATTCAAGAATTCGTTTGCTGGCACATTTTCTGGTAAAATATAAGACCCTTCAGCCTTTAGCATTGCTGGAAAAATAATGCAATGAAATACAATATTATCCTTACCTATAAAGTGAACAAGTGTAGTGTTTTCATCTTTCCAATAATCTTCCCAATTTTTACCTTCGCGCGCTGCCCATTCTTTTGTGGCTGAAATGTAACCTATTGGCGCATCAAACCAAACATAAAGCACTTTACCTTCACCACCCTCTACTGGCACAGGAATGCCCCAATCTAAATCTCTAGTTACTGCGCGAGGACGTAAACCATCATCAATCCATGATTTTACTTGACCATATACATTAGGCTTCCAGTCTTTTTTATGACCTTCTAAAATCCACTTACGTAAAAAATCTTCATGTTTGTTTAATGGTAAAAACCAATGTTTGGTTTCTCTTAATGTAGGTGCATTTCCTGTTATTGCAGACTTTGGGTTAATTAAATCTGTTGCATTATGACTTGTGCCACAACTTTCGCATTGGTCGCCATAACTCTCTACATTACCACATTTTGGACATGTGCCAATAACAAAACGGTCTGCTAAAAACTGATTAGCTTCTGCATCATATAACTGTTCTGAAACCTCTTCAATAAATTCGTTTTTATCATATAAAGTCTTGAAAAACTCTGATGCCGTATCATGATGAATTTTTGCCGATGTGCGTGAGTAATTGTCAAAGGAAATTCCAAAATCTTCAAAAGACTGCTTTATAATCGCATGATATTTATCTACGATATCTTGCGGTGTTACACCCTCTTTTTTTGCTTTAATGGTAATAGGTACACCATGCTCATCACTTCCGCAAATAAACGCGACATCGTTTCCTGTTAGTCTTAAGTAGCGCGAATAAATATCCGCAGGGACATAAACACCTGCTAAATGTCCAATGTGTATTGGGCCATTGGTATAAGGTAAAGCTGCGGTGATGGTATAACGTTTAGACATGAAATTTATAGTTTTTACAAGCGACAAAAGTACACAATATAAAGGCGATTTAGAAAAAAAATGTACATTTACAAAAACCACTTTACATGATTTTGAGACTTTCTTTTTTACAATTATTTTTCGCTTTGTTGTGTACGGTGAATATTAATATTTGTGCTCAAAATAAAATAGAAAATGCCAAAAAAATGAATTCAGAATTGATACAACCTTCATATTTAAAAGCAGGTGATACAGTTGCGATTGTTGCACCTTCGGGAATTTTAAAAAGTAGAGAAGGCGAAATACAACAAGCTGAAGCTTTACTTAAAAGTTGGGGTTTACATGTTGTAGTTGGTAAGCACGTATTTAGTAAAGCCAATCATTTTGCGGGGACTGATGAGCAGCGCTGCGAAGATTTTCAGCAAGCTTTAGACAACCCTAAAATAAGCGCCATTTGGTGTGCTCGTGGGGGTTATGGTACGGTTAGAATTTTAGATAAGCTTAATTATACTCGGTTTAATAAACATCCAAAATGGTTAATTGGTTACTCAGACATTACAGCGTTGCACAATCAATTTCATAATCAGGGTTTTCAATCTTTACATGCTTTAATGTGTGTTAGCTTAACTAAAGATTTAAATGACATAGACGACACATTAAACTCTTTTAAAGAAGCCCTTTTCGGTAACCCAAGAAATTATACGTTAGAAGGTTCTAGTTATAATCGAGTAGGTGAGGCTTCTGGCCAATTAGTAGGAGGGAATTTAACAATATTGCATACCATGTTGGGCTCGGAAACCTCTATTGATACTTCTGGAAAAATCTTATTTATTGAAGAGATTGGTGAGTATAAATACCATATAGACCGTATGCTACAAAGTATGAAACGCGCTGGTTATTTTGAAAATTTAAAAGGATTGGTGGTTGGAGATATGTCTAAACTTAGAAAAAACACAACCCTTTGGGGGACGTCTGTAGAGCAATTGATTTTAGATGCACTGGCAGAATATAATTTCCCAATAGCCTTTAATATGCCAGCAGGTCATGAAAAGGATAACCGGGCACTAGTTTTGGGAAAAACGGTGGCGTTGAAAGTTGAAAAATCTAAATCGCAACTCGTTTATAAAAATTAGATGAGTAGCTATTATTTTAATCAATTTCACAAGCACCATCAACTAGTTTTACAGAATTAAGAGTAGACCAGATAGTATTATTAAACTCTTTTGGAGAAAATCTAAAAACTAATATTGCTTTGTTTTTTGTTATACAATAATAATTTTCTACGGTAACATGCAAGGTCATCGGCGAATTTGTAATACGCGTATCAAAAGTATGGACCTTGCCTATATATTGAGGGTTGTTACCTTTGCTATCTTTTTTAATAAATAGTGCGGTTGTCTTAGGTGTCTTTGAGTCATCAAGACCCAAGAGGCCATCAAAATAATACTGAATATTTGTCTCCAGTTCTTCCTTGGTTAATTCTTTTATACCATTGAGGTTCCATGCCCACATGTATGACCAAAATTCTGGACTATCTTCTTTTGCCCAGCCTGGAGGAAATCTTAATTCTTCAAATCCTTCAAATTTAATATTTTGTGCAAAATTGATGGGGAATTGCATGGTTTCTTTATACCAAGTACTGTCGGTTTTAAAAAGATTTAAATCTTCTTTCTCTTGCGCAATTAATACTATTGCTTGGCATAGTAAGATTAATCCTAGTAGACTTTTTTTCATAATTATTATAATCTAAGTTTTACATCAAATGCAATAGCATCTGAAATTAAGCCGTCTTTTAATTTTCCTTCAATTTCTTTAGAGTTAAACGTAATACCCCATAACGTTCTATCTATTTTAAATTTTGTAGTCATTTCTTTTTTGTCAGAATCTACATCAGCTCTAAAATTTATGGGTTTTGTAATATTCTTAATCGTAAGATTAGCATATATTTTTAATACATCTTTATTTTCATATATAACATTAGTAAAAATAATTTTGGCGGTGGGGTATGTTTTGACTTCAAAAAAATCTTTATTCTTTAAATGATTGTCTAAACCTTCTCTACCTTCTTTATCTTCAATATCAAGGCTTTTTAAAGAATTCATATCTATAATAAATTGGCCTCCTGTAATTTTGTTATCTGTTTTTATAAAGTACCCTTTTTTAAAATCAATTGTACCATCATGCCCTCCAAAGTAAAAAGCATATTCTCCAAACCACCTAATGGCACTTGTAGAGGTATTAATTTCTAATTTTTCTTGGGCCAGTGTCATTACACTAATAAATGTAAAAAGCAATGTGATTTGTAATGTTTTCATGATTGTTTGTTTTTTGGTAAAACTAGAGAGAGGAGTGTTTCAGAATGTCAAAAAAATGTAAAAGAAGTGTCAAGGCTTGTAAAATGTCATTAAATTTTATGTTATTTACTTCATATATGAAAAGCATTTTTATTTACAGCATTTTTTGTTTCCTACTTCTGGCTTTTTCTTGCTCGGATTATGAAAATGACGAGTTTGAGGAGATAGCAAAGATTGCCATACGTGAGGTGGGCAATCAACTATTACTTGCCAATCAAGATTCAACATCTTTAGTAGCTCCTGTAAAAAATATAGAATTAGCTAAGTACCGATTAGCGTTTCAGAATAAGTTGTCTTTTAACCCTGACAGTTTAGTATCTATAATTACTTACAATTTTGAAAAATCTGAGCTACCAAGGCTATATCGTGTAGAAGTGAAGCAATGCGAAGACGGTGAAGTAGCCTATAGTTATCAAAAGAGTGCTAATCAAGATAAAACTATTGTGCCTTGTAGCGGTAGAGTATTGCCTTTTGCATGTTATTACGTTGAGGTGAGATTTATAAATAAGTCCAATTCAAAATACCCAATAGAATATATATTATTTGTTTTAGGTGCTGTAATTGCTGTTTTTCTTCTTTTTTTCTTGATAAGAAAGAAGAATTCAACTCAAAAAATACAAGAAAGCTATATTGAAATAGGCCGTTTTAAATTTTATGAAACGCAGAATAAGCTTATTAAAGAGGCGGTTGAAATTTCACTTTCAAAAAAAGAGTCAGAGCTTTTAGCAATTTTAGTAAGTAGCCCAAATACAGTTGTAACTAGAGATGAGCTAACAAAACGCGTTTGGGAAGATAATGGTGTTATCGTTGGGAGAAGCCTAGATACATTTATTTCTAAACTGCGAAAAAAATTTAAAAATGATGACTCTATTAAATTAACAAATGTCCATGGTGTTGGTTATAAGTTGGAGGTTTTTTAATTAATTTCTTCTAAAATTTCATTAGACAATTCTTTACCATTTTTATCTGTAGTTACAAACCAAACATTTGTTTTGCAAGTCCTGTTAAACACATCTGTATTAGATGAGCATTTTTGAAGGGTTCCTTTAATTACATATCCAGTATTTGTTTTTTCTGCGGAATAGCCATATTCATTATAAAAATTACCATAGGTATTTTGCCAAAGCTTTTTACCATTTTTATCCGTTTTAATTACAAACATATCGTAGTTGCCGTTTCCGTATGAGCTTGTAGAGCCAACAATTACATAGCCATCATCAGTGGCAAGAATAGAGCTAGCTTTATCATAACTACTCCCACCAAATTGCTTGGACCAAATTTCGTTACCATTAAGGTAGTTTTTAGTTAATAGAATATCAGAGGTTTTACCATCATTTGAGCCAATGGTTGTGACTTGAATAGACCCATTTTCTGTTGGTGTTTTTGGTTGAAATTTTAGGTTCGTCTTTTTGATAAATCTTATATTTTTTGCTCTACCATAGGTGAGTTTTATCTCTGTAACTCTATCAAAATAGTCTTTGTTAATTTTTAGAAAAAAGCTATTGGCCTGTAAGTATGTTCTGTTAAATACTTTTACATCATTAAACGCTTTGTTAGTTGATAGTTTAAATTTTAAGTTTTTTTCTTTTGTTAACTTTAATTGAAAACTTATATCTAATTCTTTGTTATTATACTTGCCAACTAATGCTTCTAAATCGCTTAGGGAATTAGGAGATTCTTTAATCCTTTTATAATCCATAGTTTTACCTGAAGTGTAATACTCTGTCATTCTATCTTCATAAAAAACAACTTTTAATTTTGGTTTGTTTGTAAATGAAAACACATTTTTATCTTCAGAAACCATTTCTAAGGTAAAGTTGCGCTCTTTCCAAAATAGTTTCTCTTCTTTATTTATTATTTCAACGATTTTATCTTCACTTGGGTAAATGTATTTCCCCATAATAGTGACGTTATCTGCATTATTTTTTTGATAAAACTGTTCATTATATTTAATCTTTTTGTTTGATTTTGGAAGAAGAATTTGAGCAATTTGTTTTGCTATCAAGTTGCTACTTATATTCCCATTATTACTCATAATAAAAACAGTAAGTTTTTCTTCAGGAAAACGATACGTTTGGGAGTGAAAACCGTAAGTTCCACCGGAATGGTGTACAGCAGCTCTTCCCAACCTATCTTCCAGTTCTAAACCAAACCCATAGGTTTTAATTTCGCTATTAGGTATTGGTTTTTGACTTTCAATTAAAAGAAGATTGTTGCCTTTTTTTGCGTTTTGAAGAGCAATCTCATACGTTAATTGGTCTTTTAATGTGGTGTATAAAAAACCTTCACCATTGGTTTTAGTCACTGTTGGTACTTCCCACCATTCTCCTCTTCCCCAATCTGAATATGGGTTTGCCCTGTTGGGAATTACTTTCATATAGCCTTTTACAAAAGAAGTTTCGGTCATCCCTAAGTTTTCAAAAAACTTTTTAGAATAATCATTAAATGTTTCGCCTGTTATTTTTTTAATGATTTTGGCAAGTACATTGTAGTTAGAATTGCTGTAACCGTATTTAGAGCCTGGTTTAAAACCTAAATCGTTTTGGTTTTCTAATAACTCCAAAACATCATCATTGCCAAACCCAAACCTTTTCCACCAAACATCACCTTCTAGGTCTAATAGTTCTACATAATCTCTAATACCACTTGTATGATTTAAGAGGTGTCTAACTTTAATTTTATCCGCGACATTTTTATAAAGTTCTGGAAGATATTTTCTGATATCATCGTCTAAACCAAGCCTATTGTTTAACGACAAATCTAAAATCATTAATGCTGTATATTGCTTTGCTGTTGAAGCGATGTTTGACCTGGTTTTTTTATCAAATGGTATTTGATGTTGTAAGTTTGAAAGGCCTCTGTATTTTTCATAGATTAGGGTTCCATTTTTTACAATTCCGACGGCTATTCCGGGATGATTGTCTTTTAATTTTGAAGTAATGATGGAGTCAATTTGTTGTAGCTGCTCTTGCGCAACTAGTGAAATTGAAAAGAGGAAAATAAGCAGAGCGATTATATTTTTCATGATGAATTTTAATTTGACACAAAAATCCAAAAGAAAGCAATACCAAACGCTTCAAATCTTGATTTGAGACCTATTTTTTGTGTAAATCATCTAAATAAGCCTTGGGTGAAAGCGATGTACTTTTCTTAAAGGCTCTATTAAAAGTGGCTTTGCTGTTAAAGCCGCTATCTAATGCGATACCTAAAAGCGTGGACGTATTTTGTTCTCCTTTTTCAAACTTGTTTTTTACAGCTTCGATTCTATAATGGTTTACAAAATCATTAAAATTCATATTAAAACCAGAATTTACAACAGAAGATATTGTCTTTGTCGTAGTGTTTAATTCATTTGCCACATCAGAAAGTGTTAAACGTGGGTTTTCGTATAGTTTTTTTTGAATCATTAAATTAGACAGTTCTTCTTTCCATTTTAAAGCGTCTGATTCAGTAGGGTTTGTTTGAGAATTTCTTTTTAAAATTGAATTTTCATCATCAAACACATTGACGAATGTTAGTTTTTCGTTTCTCAACGTTATTTGTTTTATAACATGGCCATATCCAGTGATAGCGATGTAATAAAATATAAATGAGAATGCGATATAGTGCCAAAATTGGCTACCAAAATTTCCCCATTCGGGATTAAGAATAAAAAATAGAACTCTCAAAATTAGAATGCCTAGAAAAGCAATCATAAAATTTCGGATCCACTTAAAAAGTAAGGCGTCTGCATAGCTCACCTTGTCAAAAACAAGTTTTCTATAGTTTGAATAATAGGCAAGACTTAATACAAGATAAAAAGCCATGGAAATGAGCCCAGTTATTTGATACCAATTTGCTAAATCTTTATCTCTACCATCTGCATAAAAGTAATATTCATCTAAAATAAACTTGTCAGTAATAAAAATTATTAAGCTATAAATCGCATATAATATCGCCGGTATAAAATGAATATAATCTGTTTTTTTAAGTTTAAAACTATTATTTAATAAACTCTTGGTGTAAAAGTAAACAACAGGTCCAATCAATAAAACCTGCATAAACGGTATAAAAAATAAAATATCTGCTGTATATAGTTTAAAGAATAAAATAGTTACTGTAGAATTGTCTGAATACCATCCTGAATACCCTAACATATAAGGTGTAATGTACATGGCATATAGAAACATTAAGAAGCTGAGCCATTTGCTTGCTTTATTATTATGGATAATTCCTTTTCGTAATGATAAAAATGAAAATACAATCCCATGAAAAAAGAAAATCAGTAGTAAAGCACTTTTTTGTCCGAAACCAAACGGAAAGTCAAATAGAGAGTTGATAAGTCTAGGTGTTTATTTTATAATCTAAAAGTAATACTATTTTTTTATTTTAGTATTATGGCGCAACACAACGAACTCGGTAAAAAAGGGGAGCAATTGGCGGTAAATTTTCTTATTGAAAATAACTATAACATTGTTGAACGCAATTACCGTTTTGAAAAAGCTGAGGTGGATATCATTGCTCAAAAAGAAAATATTTTGGCAATTGTTGAAGTGAAAACACGGTCCTCAATCGATTATGGAAACCCACAAGATTTTGTAAAACCAAAACAAATAAAAAACTTAGTAAAGGTTGTTGACGAATACGTAACGGTAAATGACCTTGATGTGGAAGTGCGTTTCGATATTATTGCTATTGTAAAAGAAAAAGGAGCGTTTAAGATTGAGCATTTAGAGAATGCATTTTACCATTTTTAGTAAGAATTTTCGTTATAAAGTTAAAATAAAGTGTATTTTATCGATTAATTTGCTCGATAAACGATTTAAATGATAGTTTCGTGGAATAATAACTTAAAACATATCTTAAATTATGAAACTAAGACTAATCATAAGCAGTATTTTATCATTAACATTATTTTTTGGATGCCAACAAGATAATAATGATGAAAATCTTAATAATCCAACCAATTTTATTGTAAAAGAGGATTCAGTTTCTAATGATGGACTTAGAATTTCATTAGACGAACCTTGTATAACTGTAGATTTAATTGCCGGTCAAAACGAAGTGGTTGGAACTGTAACAATTGACAGAAACGATACGCACCTTATATTAACTTATACTACTTTTGGAGATTGGGAAATTGATTTAACGCACATGAGCATTGGTGATTGTAATGAAGAATGGGTCCCAGAAACAGGTTCTGGCAATCCAAAAATAGGTCACTTTGAACATTCTGAACCACACAGCTTAGATACAAACCAGGTCATCTATTATGTTAATTTAGAGATTCTTCCAGACTATACAGATTTGTATTGTTTTGCTGCTCATGCAGAAGTTAGTAGTCCAAATGGTGGAGAAACAGCTTGGGCCGGACGCATAGGAGGACAAGAATCAGGTAGCAATTCTGAAGAGTATATTGTAAAGAATTTTGAAGGAAACAGTTGGGCCATGTATATTGAAGCTTCTCAATCATCTTGTGACGTTGTTGATGTAGAAACACCTTTAGAATAGTTTTCAAAAACACAACCATACAAAAGGGTGCTATTAATAGCACTCTTTTTTATTTATAAAAATTCATTTCATCAACATATTCCCAGACGTGTTCTGGAAGCATTGGACGAATGTTCTTCCCAGCTTTAATAGACCTTCTAATAAAAGTTGATGATAATTCCATTATTGGAGCATCAATGTGATGGATTTTTAGATGTGCATCAAATTGCGTTTCAATCTTTCCATTAGAAATTCGCGGATAGACATATATATGATGATTCTTCAAAATGAGCTCAAAATTTTTCCACTTGTGAAAACTTTTGAGGTTGTCTTCACCCATGATTAAACAAAACTCATGTTCCTTAAATTTCTCTCCTAAATACGTAAGGGTATCAATGGTATAATTTGGTTGCTTCAATCCAAATTCAATATCGCTAGGTCGCAACTTATCGTAGTCTTTTGTAGCACGATAAACCATTTCTAATCTTTGATGATTATCTAATAAAGAAGCCTTTTTCTTAAATGGACTTAATGGCGTTACGACAAACCACACTTGGTCCAGGTCACTATTCTCAGCGATATGATTAGCAATGGTTAAATGTCCAACATGGATAGGATTAAATGTTCCGAAATAAAGACCTATTTTCATTTTAAGCGTTTAAGAAATCAGACACAAGTTTATAGGCTTCGTCAAGTGCTTTTTCCAAATCAGAATTAACGACAATCTCATCAAATAAAGGTGCTGTTGCCAATTCAGCAGGTGCTTTAGAGACACGCATATTAATCTTATCTTCGCTTTCTTCTCCACGATCTTTTAGACGTCTTACCAATTCATTTAAGTCTGGTGGCTTCACAAAAATAGCCAGTGTTTGTTCGGGGAATTTACGCTTTATTCGTAATCCACCTGACACATCAATATCAAAAATAACGTGTTTGCCTTTTGCCCATATTCGTTCTACTTCAGATTTTAGAGTGCCATAAAAATTATCACGGTATACTTCTTCCCACTCTAAAAAAGCATCACTTTTTATTTTGTCTTTAAATTCTGAAAGCGATAGATAATAATAGTCTTTGCCATCAATTTCCTGACCTCTTTTTTCACGAGATGTAGCTGAAATTGAGAATTCTAAATTAAGCGCTTTCTGCTTTAATAAATGACGCACAATGGTTGTTTTTCCGGAACCTGATGGTGCCGAAAACACGATAAGCTTACCTTGTTTTTTAGTGTTATCCATGCTACTATAAAACGTTAAGCAATTGCTCTTTAATTTTTTCTAATTCGTCTTTCATTTGCACCACTAGTTTTTGCATAGGTGCATAGTTAGACTTAGAGCCTATAGTATTTATTTCCCGTCCTATTTCTTGTGATATAAACCCCAATTTTTTACCATTAGAATCGTCAGAATTTAAGGATAAAATAAAATAATCTAAATGATTGTCTAATCTTACTTTCTCTTCTGTAATGTCAAATTTTTCAATGTAATACACTAACTCCTGTTCAAAACGGTTTTCGTCAACTTTTTCTTTTATGTCTGCCACACCTTTTTCGAGTCTCGCTCTTACGCCGTCAATACGTTCAGGATCCATTTTTATAACTTGGCTTAACAAGTCACGTAAAGTTTCTATACGCGTTTCAAAATCTTGTTTTAAATTCTTGCCTTCATCTTCACGATATAGATTTATACGCACAATTGCAGTGTCTATTTCGGACTGAATTTGGGACCATTCTTCTTCATCGATTTCATCTCTTTCAGTAGTAACAGCATCTGGCAAACGTATTGCCATTTTTAATAGCTCCGTTGGATTGCCATCGACAACTTCTTTAAGTTGCTTGATGTACTGATTTACTACTGTTTTATTAATTTTAGAACTTGTGTCTTCTCCCGTTATTTCTACATATAATGAAAAATCGACTTTGCCTCTAACCAATTGTTTAGCAATACTTTTTCTTATATCAAGCTCTTTTGCACGATACATAGATGGCATTCTTGCATTGAGGTCAAGACTTTTGCTGTTAAGCGATTTTAATTCTATTGTTATTTTTTTTGTTGGAAGCTGAAGTACAGATTTTCCATAACCCGTCATTGATTGTATCATATAATACAGAACTTTTTAGTTGGGCAAAGGTACAAAATAGATAGATGTTATGATTATCTTTGGCGCTTCAATAAAATAAGACCTAAATATGTACAAAAAACAATTTGAAATTCGATGGAGTGATGTTGATGCAAATTCGCATTTAGCCAATTCTGCTTATACCAATTTTATGAGTCATGCTAGGATGTCTTTCTTTGCTGAGTATGGTTTTTCTATGAAAGAAATACAAAAGCATAATATCGGACCAGTTGTTTTCTATGAGCATATGTTTTATTTTAAAGAGTCTTTTATTGGCGCACCAATTACTGTAACTATTGAAGTTTCTGGACTTAGTGAAGATGGCATGTTTTTTATGTTTGAACACAATTTTTATAATCATAAAGGCGAAAATTTAGCACATTGTGAAATGCAAGGCGGATGGATTGATTTAAAAACAAGAAAACTATGTGGTTTACCCGAGGATTTATTGGATTTAGCATTAAAATTTCCAAAGTCTGAAAACTTTAAAACCTTAATAAAAGAGGATACAAGAAAGCACGGCGTAAAACCAAAAGACTTGACTATTTAAAGGGATTGTGCTGCTTAAAGGTTTTTATCGAAACATTTTTTACCAAGGGTTTTATGATCTTATTTGATAAGCTTTTTCTATGTTTAAAATAACAAGTTAAGTCTTCTGGAACAGCACCTAATGTGCTTTTTATTTCTGAGGCTGTACGTCCTAGATTAATATATTTTGATTTGGTTTTTAACCCTAATCTTACATAGTCATTAAGTATCCTTGGATAGATGGCAAGATCTTTATTTTTAGTGTAGTCTATACCTATAAAGTGCGCATCAAGATTGTTGCCATTTTTCATGGCTGATAAAAAACCAACTAACTCATCATTAAGAAAATAACCGATAACTGTAAATTGATTAGTAAAACTTTCTTTAAGAAATGTATAGGTGTTCAAATTCAAAATCTGAGCATTAAAATCTGCATTATCAATGGTATTTTGATATAGTTCTTGAAGTTGTGGTTTATAAACTTCAATGGCTGTTGCATCTAATTCTTTAGAGATTAAGATTTCACTTTTAGAGTCTGCTTTATTAGCTTTAACTCGATATTTTGATTTTAATGCGTATGTATAATCTTCAAAATTCTCCCATTCAGGCTTTAGCCTAATTATCATATTTGGTTCGACTTGCATCGGTGTATAACTAAAATTATTCAAGTTTTTTGTGATGTATAAGGAATCGTTTTTAAAATCCTTTACAAATAGTCCGGTGAGTTTTTTTATTGTTTTCGATAAGTCTTCAATGCCTTTAGATAATGCATTAAATGCTTCAATTTTGTCTTCTCCTTCCTTTAAAAATGTCCCATACTCACCGCTTAAAAAAATGTTTCCACAAAACAGAATTCTAATTTGGTGGTCACAAAAAAAGCGATTTATAGTTCGCTTTAACCAAGCATTCATCTTAATGTTTTTTGTAATCGTTTTTACGCTTATAGTCACCAATTGAGTGTTCGCAAAGGTGATAGGCTCTCCATTGCGGGTTATAAAAACATAATTAAAATAAATGTCCTTATTTGCTTTTTCAAATGCCTCTAAAAATTCTGGTGAATAATAAATATTTGTGCAACATTTAAGACTATCCCAATACGATTTTGGGATGGCATTTACATTAGAAAATATTTCAGTTTTTAAAGACAAATTATACGCTTTCTTTTGGTTTTTTAGTAACGAAATATACGCCTAAAAATATGAGTAGTATGGCAGATATCTTTATGGCGTCTATAAAATCAGCACCTGATGCAATTGCAAAAAGCCCAGCAATTACCGGTTGTAAATAAATAAAAATGCCTACTGTAGATGCTTTAAGTTTACTGATAGCCCAAGGATTAAAAAGATAAGTCAAGAAGGTCGCTCCAATAACTACAAACACTACTGAGAATGTGATGTAAGGCGTAAAACTAATCCATTTTACATCAGATAATTCGTTAAAACCAAAAGGAGTAACTAAAATCAGCCCAAATAAAAACAACCACTTAATGAATGTAAATGGGTGGTATTTTTCAGTGAGTTTTTTTACTAAAATAACGTATATACTATAAGATACAGCATTGAGAAAAATCATAAGATTTCCAAGTGGGATATTATCTGCAATTCTCGCAGATTTTCCATAAAGTGTAAGGGCCAACGCACCAATAAATCCAATAGCTATACCTAATATTTTAAGTTGTGTTATACGTTCTTTTAAAATAAAAACAGATAAAACTAAAATGACTATTGGCGTTATGGTCATTATTGTAGAGGCGTGTATTGGTGAGGTGAATTCTAAGCCTTTTAAGAACAAAAGCATATTAACAAAGACTCCAAAAACAGCAGCAAAAAAAATGGTTTTAAAATCTTTTCTTTCAATTTTTTCTTTTGGTAAAAATAGACTCATTAACCAAAAAAGCGCTGTTGCTCCAATAACTCGAAGTAATACAAAACCAAAAGGCTTAATGTAATTTTCGTTCATTACTGTTTTGGCAAGTGTATAGTTAAAGCCATACAGTAATTGCACCATAAACAAGGCAATTATCGCCTTAATTCTATTGCTCATGAATAGCGATTTTTGCCGATTCTACAGTCTTTTTAGAATTACCTATAAAAATAGAATTGTTAAAAATAATTACAGGTCGCTTCAGAAATGTATAGTGCTCCAAAATATAATTTTTGTAATCTTCTTCAGAAAGTGTTTTTTCTTTGAGATTTAATGCTTTATAAAGTCGAGCACGTTTGCTAAATAAATCCTCGTAATTATCATTTAAGTTCTTCATTTCCTCAACTTGATTTAAAGTTAGAGCTTCTGTTTTGATATCTTGGAATACAAAATCAGATGGTAAATCGAGCTCATTTATAATGCGCTTACAAGTGTCACATGTACTGAGGTAATATATTTTTTTCATCCTTAAATAATCGCTTAATTTGTAATTGCAAAGAAACTTCATTTCAGACGAAAATACAGTACATTTAATAAAAATATAGTAGGGATGCATTACGAGATAGAAATTGCTAGAAAGAATAGAATACTATTAAAAGGGTTTTTAGATAGCTTTACTTTAGAGCAACTTAACAAAGTGCCTGTTGGTTTTAAAAATTCGATTATTTGGAATATTGCACATACAATAGCAACGCAACAAATATTGATATACAGATTGTCTAATTTAGAAATGCAATTACCTCAAGCATTCATTGATCGTTTTAAAAAAGGCACTAAACATGAGGTTGATTTGACTAAAAATGAAGTTGATTATATTAAAAGGATATTGTTCTCAACTTTAGACCAAACAGAATTAGATTATAACAATGGTAGATTTAAGACCTACCAAGACTATACTGTTTCTACCGGAAGCACCCTAACAAATGTTGACCAAGCATTTGCTTTTAATAACTTTCATGAAGGGATTCATTTGGGTTATATTTTAGCATTAAAAAAAGCACTTTAAGATTATGAATTATTTTGAAATTGCATCAATTCTAGTTGTTATATCTGCACTTTTTGGGTACATCAATGTTCGTTTTTTAAAACTTCCTATTACCATTGGTTTAATGCTAATTACCATTGTTTTTACGGCGGTAGTTGTTGCTATTGGACAATTTGACGACACCTTACTTCAAACAGAAAAGGCATTTATTTCCAATATTAATTTTGAAGATTTATTGCTAGATATAATGCTAAGTTTCTTACTTTTTGCTGGTGCATTACATACAAATTTTGCCCAACTTAAAGTGCAGCGTTGGCCTATTTTGGTTTTTGCAACGCTAGGCGTTGTTACATCCACACTTTTGGTGGGTGTCATTATGTTTCCTTTATTGACGAGCATGGGTTTTAATGTTTCATTTATCCATTGCTTGCTTTTTGGAGCTTTAATTTCACCAACAGACCCTATTGCTGTTTTGGGAATTTTGAAAAAAGTTGGTGCGCCAAAAAAATTGGAAACAAAAATTGTTGGCGAGTCTTTGTTTAATGATGGTGTTGGTGTTGTCGTCTTTTTAACCATTTATGCTATAGCAAAAAAACCTAATGCAGCCATCGAATTTTCTGAAATTGCAACCTTGTTTATTCAGGAAGTTGGAGGCGGAATTTTATTAGGTGTTATTTTGGGATGGGCAACCTATCGTTTAATGAAGTCTATTGATAATTATGAAATTGAAGTTATTCTCACGCTTGCTGCTGTAATGGGAGGGACATTAGTGGCGCATAAATTTCATCTATCTGCACCATTAGCAATGGTAACTACTGGTTTAATTGTTGGTAACGATACAATAAGAGAAACATCTATGTCCGAAATCACAGAGGCTTATGTAGATAAATTTTGGGAACTCATAGATGTGTTACTCAACACTATTCTATTTGTTATGATAGGTATGGAAATGTTGGTGTTAACCTTAGACCTTAATTACATCTATGCAGGACTTATTGCCATACCAATTATATTGGCTTGTCGTTATATTTCATTATTTATACCTGTAAAGTTATTTGCAAAGAGACTGGACTTTGTTCCTAAAACTACTTTGATTATGACATGGGGAGGTCTACGAGGAGGTATATCCATCGCACTAGCATTAAGCCTTACTTCTGATATGAATAAAGATTTGTTTTTAGTCATAACATACATTGTGGTTATAGTTTCTATTGTAGGTCAAGGCTTAAGTGTTGGACCAATTATAAAAGGCATAACCAAACGTTATTCTAGTTGAATTTTTAAGAACTCTTGAGCTTTGTCTGACGGTATTAAAAACTCCGTGTAACCTTGGCTGTAAGAGGCAATTTCATAAACATTATAAAGTAGAACCACACCTTCTTCACTAAATCCAATATTTTCTGGAAGTTGAAATGGCTTTCCAAAGAAATATTCTGAAATATCTGAGCCTTCATTTTTCATATGTTCTAAGAAAAACGACTTAGCAAGGGTTTTAAAACCTTCAATGTTGCTTAATAAATCTTCATTGCTATAGCGTTTTCCTGTTTGAGAATCAAAATTCAAAAACTGAATAGTGTCATTTCCGTGAGCTCCACCTGTATCCGAATACACGCTTAAAGCAACTGTTACAATACTTTCGGTTGTGTAAAGCACTTCTGTTTCTATAGCTAAAGCCCAAACTTGAGATGAGTCTTCAAAATTGGTTTTAAAAGTGGTATACTCTACATTAAAAGCAGTTAATGCCTCTTCGAGGGTTTCTATTGTTTTGTTTTCCGAAATAGGAATACTCTTCAAAATTTCTGAAGCTATCGTTTTATTAATCGCTTTTGCAATTTCAGAAGTCTCTTTTGCCTTATCAAATTGAACTTCTATCTCAGCATCAAATGTGTTTTTTATAATTACAGATTCAAATTCTAAAGGCTTCACGTCGTCGTCACAAGAGACTATGAAAAATAAAATAATAAGGGGAAAGATTAATCTATTCAAACTAAAATAAGATGTGTTAAACATAAGATAAAGGTATGTGTTACATTTTAAGGGAACGAATTTACCTTTAAATTTGTTGTATCTCTGGAAATAGAATCAACTAATACTGTCTTATGAAATTTAATACCAAAGCGATACATGGAGGGCAAAAACCCGACCCAGCTTTTAATTCTGTAATGCCTCCAATTTATCAAACATCGACTTACGCCCAAACCACACCAGGCGGTCATAAGGGATATGAATATTCGCGAACGCACAACCCAACTCGTAGCGCTTTAGAAAACGCTTTTGCAAGTATAGAAAATGGGACATATGGATTGGCATTTGCTTCTGGATTGGCAGCAATTGATGCCGTTTTAAAGTTGCTTAAACCAGGAGATGAAGTCATTTCTACTAACGATTTGTATGGAGGTAGTTACCGCTTGTTTACAAAACTATATCAAGATTTTGGGATTAAATTTCATTTCATCGGAATGGAAAAAGTGTCGATAATTGAAGATTATATTACTGAAAACACAAAACTAATTTGGATTGAAACTCCAACTAACCCGCTTTTAAATATCATTGACATTAGTGCTGTATCAGAAATTACAAAACGCAAAAACATAATATTGGCTGTAGATAATACGTTTGCAACGCCATATTTGCAACGGCCTTTAGACCTTGGAGCCGATATTGTTATGCATTCGGTGACCAAATACATTGGAGGTCATAGCGATTTGGTTATGGGAGCACTTGTAGTAAAGGATGAAACATTGGCTGAGCGCTTATATTTTATTCAGAATGCTAGCGGCGCTATTTGCGGACCACAAGATAGTTTCTTAGCCTTACGAGGTATTAAAACATTACATGTACGTATGCAGCGACATTGTGAAAATGGGAAGGCAGTTGCTGAGTATTTGGCTAAGCATCAAAAAATTGAAAAAGTGTATTGGCCTGGCTTTAAAAATCATCCAAACCATCATATTGCAAAATCTCAAATGAATGGTTTTGGTGGAATGGTGTCTTTTGTAACTAAAGGGAATAATTATAATGAAGCTATAAAAATTGTAGAAAACCTTAAGGTGTTTACATTGGCTGAATCTCTTGGTGGAGTAGAATCTTTAGCAGGTCACCCAGCAAGCATGACGCATGCAAGTATTCCACAAGCAGAACGCGAAAAAATAGGCGTCGTAGATGCGCTTATCCGTCTAAGTGTTGGTATTGAAGATGAAACAGACTTAATTGCAGATTTAAAACAAGCAATAGGGTAATATTGCTTTTAGTCTAGGTAATAGATGTAACCAAAATTCAACCAAACCAATACATCATTAAATTTGTTGGATGGTAATTTATGATTAAAACCATCAATCCAATCGCTAAAATAATATTGAAACCTTAAATCAATCATTAAATCGGATAGGAGAGTTAATTTATAACGCGTACCTATACTAGATACCACAGACCATGCATTTATTTGGTCTACATCTATTGGATACTCATCTCCACCAGCAACAATCCACGGGGAGTAAATATTGTCGCCATTAAATACATTTTCATCGGACACTCCGCCATTTCTAGCAAATGTGGTAAAATGTTTAGGATTGGATGTTGTATAGTGTACACCAAAACTTATAAAAGGGGCCCAGCCACCTGTATGCGATGAAAATGCTCTAATACTATAAGGAAAAT
>ENA-OUOG01002397-OUOG01002397.1-marine-metagenome-genome-assembly--contig:-NODE-2397-length-19488-cov-6.744526_pt1 | contig 19488 bp, 11 predicted proteins | sample MGYA00248635_ERZ508505 | MGnify/ENA primary metagenome ERZ508505 (study PRJEB26176, sample SAMN06267871) | marine metagenome | isolation source: Saanich Inlet, British Columbia, Canada | place: Pacific...
TGAACCGGTTGAGTTTGTTTGCCGTGCATTGGGTGTCTGTCGTTCGGTGTATTACGCTGCGAAGCAGCGTAATAAGAAGATTGATGTGCCACGGATGATTTTACGCATTCAGGTTCGGAAGCTCTCCAAGGACTCTCGCCGCTATGCTGGGAGTAGACCGCTGATGGGTCAATTGCATAATCTTGGCTATCCAGTGGGACGCCATAAGGTGCGTCGATTAATGGCAGAGGCGAACCTGGTGTTGTCTCAACCTGGGCATAAATACAACAAGACGGGACAAGCGAGAGTGGATATTCCCAACCTGTTGGATCGGCAATTTTCTGTCGCTCAGCCGAATCAAGTCTGGTGTGGTGACACCACCTACGTTTGGGCTGGAGATCGTTGGCATTATTTGGCTTTGGTGATAGATTTGCACAGACGTCGAGTGATGGGCTTTGGATTTTAAAACAACCCAATGGCGAGCTGGTGACCACGGCCTTTGAGAGCGCGATAAAAGAGCGTCGTCCTGGGCCTGGATTGTTGTTCCACTCGGATCAAGGGAGTCAATATGCCTCACGTCGTTTCCGTCAACTGCTATGGCGTCATCAAGTGAAGCAGAGCATGAGTCGTCGCGGTAATTGTTGGGATAATGCACCGATGGAGCGTTTGTTTAGAAGCTTGAAGACCGAATGAGCGAGTAAGAACACGGTGACACAGAATCTAAAATTGCAAAAACCGTCAGAGCGACAACTGTCCCTGTTATTGGAGTATTATCAAGCTGGTCAATTTGAGAAGGCAATAAAGTTCGCCAGGGTTTTGATAAAAGATTTTGCTGAAACCCCGTTTGTCTGGAAGGTGCTAGGTGCAGGATTGGCTATGCTAAGCCGGCACACGGAAGCCGCCGATGTTAATCGAAAATCAATCGCATTGGCTCCTGAAGACGCAGGTGCTCACTGCAACTATGGCAATTCTTTGTATGAGATAGATAGGTTAGAGGATGCTGAGGAAAGCTACAAACACGCGCTTCAATTGCAACCTAATCTTGCTGGTGCACATGAAGGTTTGGCTAGGACACTGACAAAATTAGGAAGATTAGATGAGGCTCAAGCTAGCTATCGACTAGCTCTAGACATAGAACCCGACTCGCCCATAGCTAACTATAATCTCGGCATTATGCTTCTCGAACTGGGCAGACTCAAGGAAGCTAGGGAAAGCTTTACTCGGTCAATAAAATTGAACCCGGATTTTGCCGAGGCATTCAACAATCTGGGCAATACACTTCAAGAGCAAGGAGAATATGTTGGTGCCACGAGTAGCTACACTAAAGCAATCTCTATAAAGGAAGACTTTCGCGAAGCTCATTTCAATTTGGGAATCGTTTTATTTACACAAAAACAGTACGACCTCGCGGCAAAACAGTTCGATCTGTGCGGTAGTTTGCCAGCTAAGATATTGGGTCTAAAATGTTTATATTTATTGGATAAACAGGAGAACTTTTATGAACTTTTTGACTCAATACTGAGCACGAGGCACGTGGACGCAGTTCTTGGTTCTCTGTGCAGCTGCTCGGAGCATAAGTTTGGTAGGAAAATAGAAAATCCATACTCCACAGACCCGTTGAGCCAAGTCACAAATGTAGACCTAACGCAAGTGTGCGACTTTGAGAATGTATTTGTCAGTGTGGCCAAAAAAGTCTTAGCCAGCCAATCAACTTCATTTAAGGCGCAAGGTAAGTTAACGAATGGTGTGCAGACTGCGGGGAACATATTCAAACATGAAGATGTTCGCAAAACACAAATCTACAAAATCATCTGTGCTGAAGTCGACAAGTACAGGACCCATTTCCAGAATAGTAACGAGGGATTTATAAGGCTGTGGCCACCGTCTTACGAAATTAGAGGCTGGCTCGTTTGTATGGAAAGTGGCGGAAAATTATCGCCTCACATGCATGATAACAGTTGGCTAACGGGCAGCATCTATATAAATATACCTACAAAGCTAGAACGTGACAGTGGCAATCTAGTTTTATGTCCCCACGATCAATGTGATCACTCAAAGGATCAAAGTGGAAAATTTAGAATAATCGAAGTTGAAACCGGAATGTTGTGCCTGTTCCCGGCGTCGTTACATCACTACACGATTCCGTTTAAAGCAAAAGAAAACCGCATAGTCTTGGCTTTTGACGTGATTCCTGTTCCTTTATGATTCAGGTGATCTATTCTCCAGTAATTCGCTTCTTCATATGTCATTTGCATCACGATCGGGCTCTACATGAAAGGGGAGGAGTTTTTGGTTCTCAGGTCAACCACTACATTTAGGTTTCGATCGCAAACTTATAAGACAGACAATAATTCAGGCTCCCTGCCCTGAATGTCGCCATTTAACAGTGCATCCACAATCGAATCTTTGTAGTTTCCATAAATGAGCTGGAGGTGTTCAGGTCGCCAATCTTTCCTCATGAATACTCTCCCATAACTATCCTGCGATAGCCCGCGAGGCAAATTTGTGAACTCTATTCTGACAACGTGTGACGCCAATTGATCGCAGAAATCTTGAACAGTGCGAGCCGCTAACCGATGCAATGTATCTCCACTAACCATTGGTGCAGATGTTTGGAAAATTACTGCACCCCCGTCAAGATTATCTGTAGTCTCATGCAAGGTCATTCCGGTCATTTGTGGTTCAAGAAAATAACTAGGCCAAAAATGTGTTGCGACACCTCGATATTGAGGAGATAAACCACCGTGCGTATTCCAAAATCGTCCGCCCACAGCTTGGATAAAGTTATCACTTATTTTATGGCACCCATAACTGATTATTAGCGATGGACAACATTTTTTTACGAACTCGAATGTTAGATTACTGTTCAACTCTTTTCTATCCACATGGAAACACGGAACTAGACTTCGTTCTTTATTGCAAAAATTGCCAAAAAATTCAGACTCGATTCGTTCCCGTTCGCGAAAATGATGCCTAAAAACTTCCTTAAGATCACTACCTAAGTTCCTAGGGGTGGGCGGAATTAATTCTTCTCGTCTTTCTACTACCCAACCACAAATTTTCCCTGATTCGATTAGCTTCCTGGCAAAATATTCATGTCGGGGGTGGTTGCCGGTAATTAGACATATATCACTCACAAATGAAAACTCCCCTTGAAATCAGCTTTTCTATTAAAGGAATAACTTCTTTATATGACACGTTTAATTTTGTGACGATTTCAGTTACAGAGTTTTTTCCATCAACCAAAGAAACTACATCTAAAAGAAGATTTAACTGTTTCCTTCCATCAAGCTTATCGTCTCCGGAAATTTGCCGAGTTAGGGAGGAATTGACCGAAGGATAGAGATTTCTTTTGCTAAGCATTGGTTCACCTCCCTCGATCGTTGGCGATAAGGAAGAACTTTGAAGTTCAAATGCTTTCAAGAAGAAAAATAGTTTCTCTACTGAGTCAAACACTGAATCGATCGTCATGAATTCTTTATCATCAAAACTCGTGTGATACTCATCGTATTGACCATAAATAGTGCGAGCTGCTTGTATGACTGCTAAGTTTATTCTGGGTGAGCAAAACTGCCTTTCATCACTACCACCTCGTGGTGAAAAATCCCTGCGTTCAAAGTCCTCGCAATCGGTTGCGGTTATCGTTTTTACGAAATCGTCAATTGAACTTTCTTCCCCTACCCAATTTCTTCTTGAATGTTTGAACGAAACTGTTTGTGAAGGCCCACCTAGACAGGTTAAAACGATACCACCAGTGATTTTATCTAGTTCAGCAGAGGGAGTATTTGCCAAGAAGCTTATTGAACCGATGGTCTCTGGGGCTATGACGAATCGATAGGTAAATTTCCGATTTGGGAGGTTTTTGAGTTTTTTATATAGCGAAACTAAAGCTAATGGCCCTGATAATTCGTTGTTAGCTAGGCTCGGATGGCATAGATAACTCGTGATTAAAATAGTCTCCTCTGTCTTGCCCTCCAAGATACAATCCCCATACCGTAGATATCCATCAAACTTTTTGGTCTTGATTTCTACGACATAATTTATATCGCGTCTTAGACTTTCCTTCTGTTTATCTGATATACATAATCCCCACCTTGGTGAGTAATAACTCGTCACATAAGGGATAGCCTCAGGACAATTAGGATCCGAATACAAATTCGGTTCTAAGTCATCAAAACTTAAAACCCCATAAAACGGCTCTGAAAAATTTAGAACATGAAGATTACTAGATTCTGTATCAAGGATCATCTCCCCGTTCTCGGTCTCAACGGTTGCTCTTTTGAGCTCCCACTCCTGCGGTACGACCCAATCAAAAACCTTGGTTCCTGTCGGGATCTTTTTGATTTTAATGGGTATGTAATTGCTTAAAATCGAGAGTGAATCCGTAATCCCAGGACCAGTTACGGAGCGACAAATCGGCCATAAACGATCGAATAGTTCATCTAGCTCTTTACGTTGCATCGTTTTTCCCAATAGACCAATCAACACGCACCAAACTCCAAGAACCAAACTTTGCTGTTAAATGTTTTTCTTAGAGCGGTCGAACCATCTCAACCCACCAAATTCTGTCGACCGATTTTTTTATTCGCCGCTTAGCCCTAAAACACACGACACGGACGAATATGATTTTTATCGCATGTCTGATATTTCGGACAACTGTGTCGCCAAAAAAACGGCCCACTTATGACTATCATTCACCTAAGATTGCCACTGCTGTCCCACCTCACCTCTTTTCACATCGCTTTTTTTACCAAATTCTTAGCCGAAATGTGGGCGTTTGCGCATCGACTTCATGATCATATTGAGATCGCAGTAATCCGGTCGTATAGGAATGACTGACCTAAAGCCCACTTAATTTAACGATCAAACTGAACATAAATCACGAACATTTAGCACGCGAATCGTATTTGACCGTTAATAAATAATATCAAAATATTCATTTACTGATTGAGTCTAATTTTCGACCTTTCCTTCTAAAATAAATTGAGTAGCCTGATTTACGAAGTCTTCCCTCGGGATTGTTCCATAACTAGAGACAGTGGAAATTCGCGGAATCAACTCGAAAGCACCTAAACTACCGCGTCCATACGCAAGCCAGATTGTCTTCGTGTTCCAAGTAAAACTTGGCTTACCCAACGAAGCCGCAAGATAACAAACGATGGAATAGCCGATTACACTATGACAGGTGTTAACCACTGCCAAACAATAAAGCAGATCGTCAAAAATTTTTTCGGGATGCTGCACAAACCTAACGTTAGGTAGTTTTTTCAGGTCGTTCGTTTCAGATTCAGTTAAATGAGGCTGTAAAACGAGAAATAGTTCTTGCTTGTGCCTTGAAATTACAGATTTAACATCATAGAACGAGGGAAATAGTCCATTAGTAGCTACTGGGCCTCGAGTGATTGCAGGAATATGCGACCTCCACGAGATTCCAATATATTTTTTAGAAGTGTGATTTAGAGGCTGGTCACCGACCTTCAAGCGGAACGTTCTGCGATGATCAGTAACCAGGGGCACCTCAGACAAGTAACCAAAGTGCCTAAACGACTTCGGAATCCTGGGCGGCGAACTTGGGTCAGCTGGGAACACGCGTAACCATGGAAATATAGCGTCTAATAACCTTGCCGATTTTCGCCCACATAAGAGCCCCAATTCGCCAATGTCGTATTGCTCTTTAAATTGCGGAAGAAAAGAGGCGAACAAGAAAACATCTGCAACTCCCTGTTCGGCTACGAGCAAAACATTGCATCCTTTTTCGCAACTCTTCACCCAATCGATAAACGGTGAAAGGTCCAGATGTTTAACCTTTGAATTCGGCATCCTAAGACGATCTCGTGTGTGCTTTAATGCGAGCGCCCTGTCACCCAACCTCATTGAATTGAGAGCAATTGTGTAGCCCAATTCGGCAATGCTTTCCTCATCGTCTCTCACTTCACTTAACAGGGCGGTATGCGCGTTTGTTACTAAACCGTCTGCGATCAAAGCTGTTGCGTAGTTAACCGTCGAGGCTAAACGACGACGTCTCAAATCATCTTCATTAAGTTTCGACTCATAAATTTTTCTAACGCGAGTGAATTGACCGAATCGCAGGCAAGCGGCGGAGATTAAATGTAAGCTAGAAAAATCGTTATCGCGTACAAACGCATCATCTATTTTACTGAAAAAAACGGCTGAGAACCTCACGATAGACGCTTCGTCTAGGTTTAAGTTTCTCCCCTCACCTTGTCGACTAAGTGCAGTGGTTAACTTCTTTTTAAAGATTTTTAAGTCACGTCCACACAAAGCGTTACACTCGTTTAATACAGACTTAGCGACAGATTGATCAAACAGTGCAAGCAAGTAGGGTATCTGACTTAATTTTTTTTCCGCAAATAACGGTCTAAAGCACTGTAATAACTCCCGGGTTCCATACTGCACTACAAATGCACAGTGATCATCCCGCTCGGAGCTGGGCCCGTCTAAAAACAGATCTAGTTTTGAATTGATTTCTACGGCGAACTGGTCAAGCACGTAGGTATCCTCAAAAAAACCCAAGTTGTTGAGGTTAATTGGCTTGTTCTTTAAAAAATTCTCTACAGACATAAAAAAAGGGGGGCAAGCCCCCCTTTCTCTCTCACTGATTAAATTAAATCAGCGAAGTTTGCGGCCACAATCGTACCTACATCGTTGATTCCCGTGAAGGTCACAACGTTAATTGCCTCTAGGTCACCCGAAGCGAACAAGGCGTCTGTTGCGCCCGCCGCAGTTTGAACTGCCGCAAGGTGCGAGTTTGTACCATCCGTGTACAAAACCAGGAACACATCGTTTGCAGCAAAAGCACCTGCTGTTGTAATAGCGTAATCACCACCAGTCTCAAGAGCAGTCTCTAACGCGGAGGTTGATGCGATCGACTTACCATCGAGAACAATCGTATTCGCGTTAGTTGCGTCGCTGTCAAGATCATCCGCCGTTGTAATGGTGTGATAAGCTATCGATTCAGTGTGAGTCACCGACGCACCATCATCAAGGATGATCAAATCGCCAGACGTGAACAGACCCTCGATCTGAGATACATCCAGATGTACGTCATCACCACTAGCACCGACGGTAAAGTCGGTAATGGTATCGCCACCAGCTCCGACAACGAAAATATCCGAACCAGCAGCACCAGTCATCGTCGAGTTTTTATTGGACGTGATTGTATCCGCTTTCGCACCACCAATTACCGTAGTACTCATGATTGCATTGGTAGTAATTGTATTTTTCGCTACATTTGCACCTGTAATTGCAGAGATTGCGTCTCCAGCAACTACTGACGCGTCGATGACGAACGAATCATCCGCAACTCCAGAGGCATTCGCGGCACTGACGGTTAAGCCAGATAAGTCAATCGACTCATCCGCGGCATTGACCAAGAGAGTGACCGTACCAGCACCACTTCCAAGATCCTTAAGATCATAAGTCGCGTTGTTGATGACACTTGACGCTACTGTAATAGTCGTAAGCGTTGTATTTTCCGTATAGTGGAAATTTTCTAAGCCTGTCACTGTAGCGGAATCACTTGATGCAAGGTCAGCCGTAAGTAGCGTTGATATACCTAGCTCTAAAGTGTCATCGCCGTCACCAAAAGCGAAGTTGATTGACGCGTTCTCGTCTACGGAAGCAGCAACTGTAAGCGTATCATCGCCGCCACCAAAATTAATGGTGAGATCGGCAGCAGTTGAAGCTGCTGTGAGAGTAATGTCGTCAGCACCTGACCCAAGGTTGAGTGTAGGAAGTTCATCGGACTGAAGAGTCAAAAGAGTCACAGCACCAGTAGAACCGGTCGTATCAAGAGATTCCGCGGTCACAACGCCAGATGCGTCTCCAGTGATGTCGCCCGACCCTGTAATAGTTAAGGATCCCGTTGCACCGACGTTTATAGCCCCTAAGAGAGCCAGATCGTTAACACCCATAGTAACTGTCGTGTCAGCGTTATTCATCGCGACAGCAGTGAAGTCGACTGTCTCCGCCGTACCATCAGCAAGTGTATCTATACTGGAATCAATAGTTACAGTCGCGTAGTTGGTAAACGCAACCCCAACCAAATCAACGGCTGTTGTACCATGCGTTGCCGCCTTAGTCCCATCGTTAAGCGTAACGCTCAGGGTATTCGAAGTAGCAGTAGACGTCTTGCCGGTGAAAGTTGAGGTTGCGAGCTGGTCAGCTGAAATCAAAAGCTCCTGTCCGCTTGCTAACTTAATGGTTCCAGTGGCGTTAGAAACAGCCAGCTCCACAACGTCAGGCGTAACTGTTAAGAAGTCCACAGCACCTGCCGCGGTCCCGAGCTTGATTGTTGTAGTTCCGGCGGTTGTCGCATCTGCGAGTGTAATCTTATCGCCCGTAAACGCATCAACATCCGTTATTGAATACTCGACTTCGATATCGCTAGCGCCAAACAGACTCAACGTTGAAACCACATCAGCGCCAGTGAGGTCAACCGTTGTCGCACCATTCGCGGTCAGCGTCACTGATGTCAGGTTATCAGAGGAGGCCTCGTCAGTTATCACCACAGCACCATTTGCGGTAAGGGTCATAGTCGTTGCTGCGACGGTGTCGATGGTGATGTCGCCCCCAGACACAACTGTCGGTGCCAGAGCAGCGTCGATAGAACCAGTCGCGAAAGTAACGTCACCTGTTGCGGTTACATCGATGACGGTCGCGGTAACTGCATCTGTCACAGTCACATCTCCCGCAGTCGCCGTTACTAACAAAGCTGTGGCGGCATCAGCGTCTGTTACTGTCACGTCTGCAGCGGTTATTTGCACGAGCTCCGCAACGTCAGTTGCCGTTAAGTCGATGTATCCAGGCGCCGTGATCGTTAACGTGTCTGCAGTACCAGTAACTGTAGCGCTCGTTTTTGACGCTGACGTCCCGACATTGTCGAGATACACGGTGGCATCTGCGTCTGCCACCAAACCGACAGTAACACTTTTAAAGTCCGAACCAACATACGCTGTGCTTGACTTTTGGTTTACTGTCGTAAGACCGGTAACAATCGACGTCGTCGAGATGTTGTCAAAAGTATGAACGGTATTAGCACCTACGTTATCCAGCGCAACTGACCAATCAGTTGGCCCAGTTCCTGCTGTTAAGCCATTAAAGTCCCAATTGACATTCTCGATCCCTGTGACGGTAGCGGTATTAGAAACATCAGTGCTCGCAGTCACAGTTAAAATGTCATTGTCGGTTGACGATGCGTCTACAATTGAGTCACTGGCTCCGTACGAATTTGTATTTGTCGACCCGCTAGTTACCGCTGTGAAAACATCGCGCGCGCCAGCATTACCTGTCAAAACTTCATCTGCAGTAGTAAGCGCCTGCGTTGATGCGGCTGAAACCAAAGCGTCTGTCGCCACTTTCGAATCCGTTACCGTTGAGAATGATGAAGACACCGAAGAAACTGCGCTTTGAGCAGCCGAAGCCGCATAACTATCAGCATTGTTAGTGTAATAAGTCGCGGCTTCAGTCTTGTTATCCAAAGCGATCCTGTCGATTGCAGAAGCGCCGTTAGATAAAGCTAAAACCAGCTGGTCAGCATTTACGGTAGAACCACCACCAGTTGACCAGTAGGTCAAGCCTGCTGCGTCCGGAGCACGCTCAAACAAATTTGCATAAAGCGATGTAACGAGATCGCTCCGAGACAACGAGCCTAAGTTCGCTGCATACTCTGCCTGTTCGTTTACGATGTTTGCACGAAGCTGTTCAATGGTCAGTACACCACCATCAATTTCAGCCGTCCAGTATGCCAGACCTTCGGAGTCAGCTGCACGACCGAGAAGACCGACGTAGATCTCTTGAATTTGCGAAGTTGTTGACATGAGATTCCCTCTTAATTGTCAGTTTTAGGTTTTCAGTTCTCTTGCAAGAAAACCGAGCACATAGAAATGCTCGAGACAGCCGACTAAACCCAATCAACTGTTTCCAGCACTACCCTCAGTGCTTTCAGTGACCCTGAAAGTACCGTCTCCCCCGACAAACACTTACCGACTCCGGCTATATTTGGCGGTAAAGCCGCTCCTTTGGGAGGATAATCGCAAAACTTGAGCATAATTTCTGTGATATTTGTCACAAAATTGGTATTTTATGTGAATCGGATCACAAGGCTCCCAAATGCAAATCGCAATCGACGTACTGAAATCCATGCCGCTTTTGCAGACGCTCTCCGATGAGCAGCTCAAAGCCGCTGGCGATTGGCTCGGTGCACACAAAGTCGAAACCAATGAAATCATTGTCAAACAGGGCAGCCCCTCAAACGGTATCTTCATTGTATTACAGGGCCAATTCAAAATCGTCACATACGACATCGAAAATCAAGAATGCGGTCTTTTATTTATTGGTGACAAAAGCTTTGTCGGTGAGCTGTCGATTCTCGACGACATTCCGAGCTCTGCCACAGTGATTGCAGCACAACCCTCTTGGGTACTTCGCATTCCACGACAGGTGGCTCGAACCCTGATTGAAACCAATCCGCAATTTTCCAGTCAAATCATGCGACGCTTAGCGCAAGCGCTTCGCTCCACCAATGAGAAAGTTATGATGCTGAGCGCCAAAAGCCAATGGCGCGTCTATTACTTCTTGCGCTCTCTAGGCGCCCGGCAAGGCACCCAGATTATTGGCAAGCTGCCGACACACCAAACCATTGCATCGATGATCAACCTCTCTCGAGAGACGGTGACCCGGAATTTAAAGCAACTGCAACAGATTGGGTTGATTCAATTGGCGGTCTTAAACAGCGAAAAGGTCTTTATTATTGAAGCGGAGCAGAGAGTACAACTCGAAAATCAATCCCCTGCCAACTGTTGATCGACACGTCATGCTCCTTGTTGTTGTAAGCAACGATCAAGTCAACTCGCTGATCGATCGAACCCACCAAGGGGAGGGCAAGACTCATGCGTTGCCACACATACCGATCGCGTACACCCGGGAAAAAAATCGGGTCGTACACCGATTGATCACGCGCGTATTCAACACTGTACTGAACACCCAGTTGATCGAGCTCCCAGCTCGCGCCCATTTGCAGTCCCACGCGCGCGTTGGAGGCACCTCCCAAACCGTCCGAGGCTGAGTGAAACACCTGACTGGACCAACGCACAGGCGCATCAGAGGGTAGATCCCACACCCCGCGAACACCACCCGAGAGCTTGTGCTCCTCATCATCGATTTGCGCACCCCAAAAGACGGAGTCTTGACTGCCTCGATAGGCCAGGCCAACGCGTGTCCCAAAGCGTTCAAACCCATAGACCGCAACACTGTGTTGTTCTGAGGCCAGCTCGAGCGAGCCGAGCGTCATCGAAGCCACATCATGATCGGTATATTGCAGATGTTCGAGGGCGCCACGCATCGTCAGACCCTCGCCCACAGACCAGGCAGTCATCACCTTGCCACCTAAATAAGCGCTGCGTGTCGCGCGTGAATCGGCATTGACGGCCAAGACCAGTTTTTCACCGTTGGCTAACTGCAAATCCAATTGCGATAACGAGGTCCCCTGGCTTGCATTGGTATCCACACCCCCCGTGAGCTGATATAAGCCAACCAAGCTGTCGCTCCAGTCGGGGTTCAATAACGATGCAATGCGTGCCTCAAGTGTCGCAAGCTCGGCCTTGGAGGCGGCCGCAAAGTCCGGAAAGGTGGTGCGTAAATACTCCAAGTACAGCTGTGCGGTTTCACCGTCTTCGAGGTCGGCATAGCTGCGAGCGAGCTTGAGCAATACGCTCGGAGACTCGCCCTCCTTGATCAGCTGCGTCTCAAGCGCTTGCACATCGGTCATTGCCCAGATCGGCATCGCCGTCGAGCTTAAGCAGACTGCAAACAGAAGACTTCGATACACGCCTCTTTCCCTTTTACTGTGACCGTTCCAAGTGATTGCGTCGCCTGCTCACAGCCTCGAGCAGTCGCCTCACCCAACAAAATAGAGCAGCCCAACACACGTGTTTGGCTCTCCAACCGTGCGGCAATATTGACACTATCACCCAACACTGAATAGGCGTGGCGAAAATCCGATCCCATATTGCCGACGGTGGCTTCACCAGTATTGATGCCAATGCCCACCTCGAGCCCATAGGGTAAGCGCCGCATCGCGGCCTGCATCGCGAGTGCACACTCCACGGCACGGGTTTCTTGGGCACTGTCAGGCAAGGGCGCGCCCCAAAACGCCATCACCGCATCTCCCATGTATTTATCCACTGTCCCACCATGCGCAAGAATCGCTTCGGTTAAGGCATTGAGAACATCTCGCACTGTCTGCGTCAAGACCTCAGGATCTGAGTGTTCAGCCAACCGTGTAAAGCCAATTAAATCAGCGAACAACACAGTCACTTGCGCACGCTCACCCCGATCAAATCGCTCGATATCACCAGACAACAAGGTCTCCAAAACCCGTGATGGCACGTACGACTGGAACATATCCCGGACTCGCTGGGCGGTCTCGCGCTGCAGGGCATACAACCGGTAGGCGAACAAAGTCGCACCGATCACCAAGACCATGACCAACGGCGTGGGATCCCACAGGCGGGCGTTCCAATACAGATCCAATCCATTGACAACCAAGACCAGTCCAGCCACACCTAATAGGCCGATCAACCAGCGCACTCGGGTCAGTGTTAAAAAGACCCACACCAACCCCATAGCCGCCAACCAGGCCAGAATCAGTGTGACCGTGGATCCAACGACAGACTCCTGCCACACCTGATCTGACAGCCACGCCTCAGTCACCAACGCCTGAAGCGTCACACCCGGGACCACATAGCCCATCGGCGTCACGACCCGATCGGCTAAGCCTGACGCAGATGAGCCAATCAGCAGCACTTGGCCTGTCAGTAATTCCTGTGGAGCCGAACCATCCAACACAGCAATCGCTGAGACCGTATTCACACCACGGGGATCAAACACATAGGGAATGGGATGTCTTCGGGTCTCAGAGAGACTGGAGTCCCCGTCCTGACTCAGTCGCCTCACGATTTGTGACGGCAAACTGTCAATCACTCGGCCATCGGCATGGATCGCTCCAGGCAACCACCGAACCACACCATCGCGGCTGTCTGAGATATTGACATGACCAACCCGCGCGGCATCTAAAGAATCTGCCAATTCAGGGAATAGTCCAACCCAGCCATTGGCAGACATCAGGTGATCAGTCGATGCATTCAGTCTCGCCCTCTGATCATCAGACCTACTTGGCAGCTCACCCGAACGTTGATCGGACTCAAAATCAAAGGCCGTGACCACCAAAAAGAGGGGGTCACTCAACACCTGAAGCAGTTCTTGATCGGCGTCACCACTGGCATCAGGGAAAAATAAATCCACTGCAATCAATGCCGGATCGCTGAGACTTAAAAGTGACAACAGCGCCGCCAATTCCACACGACTCCAGGGCCAACGACCCACCGCCGCCAAACTGCGATCATCAATGTCGATGACCGTCACACGAGGCTCAGACACAGGCGTCGAGATCACCGCCTGTACCTTGATGTCATACCAGGCTCGAGACACCACACCGGTATCGAGGAGCAATGCAGCGGCACACAACAGTGCCAAGATCACTCTAGTTTTGAGACCAGCCACTGGCACCTACAAATCGATTGTTTTGATCGACAGATTGTTCAAACAAGAGGCCTGCACCCGCACCACCAGATGTGATGCCGCCATTGACTTTGTAGTCATTGGATAACGCGCGCAGAAACCCATCTGCAGACAGTTCGCCTTGGACACTGATCTGATCGCTCGCAGACGCACTAGCGAGACCGCTGTCAAACTGAAATTGGCCGGTCGCAAAATCGATTGTGAGATTGGCGTCTTGCATCGACGCCTGCTCAAGTCGCGAACCATTGACTAAATAGGCCTCATAACGATCTAAGCTGTAGTCAATGGTCCCATCACGGGGCGACTCGGCAACTTGTGGCTTTAAGAACAAACCAAACAACGAGTTGGCAGAGACAATCCGCCAGTCATCAGCAAGAAAGGGTGCCGTGGGCTTAAACAGATCACCCAAGATTTGCTGATAGTTACTCCAATGTGACCAACCGATCTCATCCTCGCCAAAATCTGTCTTGCGTGTCACATCAACCGATTTATCAAGCCTCAAGGTGGTTAACTCAAAGTCTGCATCCAACTCAACGGTGGGCGCTTCGAGGATCTGTTGGCGTTGGCGATTGCCTGCGTCCTGTTGCAACAGCGAAATCTCAATCACATGTGAGTCACCGGCAAACAACTCAACCAGCTTCGAAGACTGACAAACGCCAACATCTTCAGCGACACACTCCTCATCTAAGGGCGCAATGGCAACGCCACCGGATTGCACAAACACCCGTGTTTTTTGATCATCAGAAAAGACCGTATAGTCCGTGCCCCGAATCCCGATTGCAGAAATCGGCGTGTTCATCCGGTAGGCATCTTTATTGGTACGGCCGGCTTCCCCTGTGACCGACCGGACCGTCCCTGCCTCCAGCGTGAAGCGAACCCGGTTATCGTCAGGACGATCGGGAAAGTAGGCATACTCATCGACTCGGAGTCTTGAGTTGGGCCGCACACTGACCAGTGCGCCATCGACGAAGCGAATGTGGACGTGTCCATTCGCACCGGTCGCGACGACATCACCGACGAAAATCGTTTCTCCACTAGACACAGAGGACTCGCCCAACGCAAAGGCCACCACGCCAGCCTCTGCATTGGCGAACACACTCAGCGAATACGTCAGTCCAAATACATAGACAAACACGCGCACAAGGCGACCCCTGACATGAAAACCCAAACGCTCATCCATTAATTGATCAATCACCCATTCTCTCCGACCGCCGGGCCGCATCGACCATCTCTAACAGCATCTCCACTTTGAGTGCACGCGGCACTGTACCGATCAATGCATGCAAGTGAGTCGTATCTCCGGCAAGCCTCGGAATCTCCGCGCCACGATGCAACGCCCCATTCGATGTCACCTGCACAGAGGCGTCGACATGTCTCACTAACGCGGCCACTAAGTCCTCAAGCGATTGTGCCACTCCAGAACACACATTACACAGCCCGCGAAGCGGTGCGGATGTGTTTATGCACGAAACATATACTTTGACAACATCGTCAAGCCAAGTAAAGTCGCGCGCCAACGCCAGATTACCAAGCTCCAGCACCGATGCACCTCGACCCAGATGGATTGCGATCTTGCCAAACAAAAAAGCCTCCGATTGACCCGGTCCTGTGTAATTAAAGGGTCGCACAATAAGGATGGGCAAATCTGGATAGGCATGCGCCAGTTGCTCCATGGCAAATTTACTCAAGGCGTAATGACCCACGGGTTGCGCAATTGCAGCTTCCGAGAGGATGGCATGAGACTGAGCTGCCGCCCCATAGACAGTCGCTGAACTGGCGAGAATCACTTGGTGTACATCCGAGAGTGACTGCGCTGCAGCCAAGACATGTGACGTTCCAACCACGTTGACCCTGTAAAAATCTTCAACGGGCTGATGCTGAGGCTGACTGATCGCCGCCAAGTGGATTAGGGCGTTTGGATCAAACGCACCGATTTCTTGGCCAACCGCCTCACCATCCCGACAATCTGCCTTGGAGGCACACACCACATGCCCACTAGCCTCCAATGCACGCACTAGGGGACGCCCCGTAAATCCGCCTGCACCTGAGACCCAAATGCGCATCAGGTATCCGTCATATCATTGGCCAAATCAGACTCGACCATCAATTGACAGAGTGTCTCAACATCCATGGTTGGCGACCAATCAAGTGCCTGCTTCGCCTTTTCATAATCACCCATCAATAGGTCGACTTCAGCCGGTCTAAAAAATTCAGGATTGACTCGCACCCGCACCTCACCGGATGACCGATCACGGCCAACCTCGTCGACGCCTACTCCCTCAAACACCAGATCAATCCCGGCCGCTTTAAAGGCCCAGGTCGCGAACTGCCGGACTGTATGCGTGACATGGGTCGCCAACACAAAGGTGTCTGGCTGATCGGCTTGCAACATCCGATACATCCCGTCCACATAGTCTCCCGCAAAACCCCAGTCACGCTTCGCATCTAAGTTACCCAGTTCAAGCACCTGCTGCCGCCCCATGGCGATCTGTGCGGCGGCACGACTGATCTTTCGGGTTACAAATTCGCGGCCTCTCAGTGGCGATTCATGGTTGAACAAAATACCGCTGGTGGCGAACAATCCATAGGACTCTCTGTAGTTCACAGTCATCCAATGCGCATAGAGCTTTGCCACACCATAAGGACTTCGTGGATAAAAGGGGGTGGTTTCAGATTGTGGAACGGCCTGCACCAGGCCAAACATTTCTGAGGTACTCGCCTGATAAAAACGAATCTCTGGATTCACAATTCGAATGGCCTCAAGCAAATGCAGACAGCCCAATCCCGAGGCCTGCGTGGTCAGTTCCGGCTGATCAAACGAGACGCCGACGAAGCTTTGCGCGGCCAAGTTATAAACCTCGTCCGGTTGACACGCTTTCAGTAGCCGAATTGCACCGGAAGCATCCATCAAATCAAAGGGAACTAAGGTAAGGTTGGGATGCTCAAGGATGCCAAGCGTGCGCAGGCGCCATAAATTCAGACTGGCACTGCGTCGATGTGCACCGAACACCTGATAACCATGCTCGATCAAAAGTTTCGCCAAGTAGGCCCCGTCTTGTCCCGTCACCCCTGTGACAAATGCCGTCTTATTCATTCATAACCCTTACGTCTTTGACGAACCAATGCCGTCAACATCCCATAGTAGCGTTTTGCCAGTACGCCATAATTATGTGTGGCAAGCCAATCGCGCACCTGATCCAACTGACTCTGAATCTCGGAGTCTTGCGCTTCAATGCGCTCGATATAGTCTTGTAACTGCTCAGCCATGGCATCGACCCGATCCGATGTAAAGCGCGCTACTCGACCCGCAAACTCATCAAAAATCGGCAAGTCCGAGGTCATCACGGGTTTCTCACAGGCCAACCCAAACCGCACGGCACCGCTCGCGCCCTGCTCCGTGGTGCGATACGGGAATACCAATACGTCGGCCTCTGAAAGCGCATCCAAGGCCACATCGTCCTCCAAAAACTCTGTCACCAAGGTAACATGCGCATCCATTTGAAGGCTTCGAATCGCTTTACGCGCCGCTTCGATCGCCTGCCGTGAAATCGGCGAAGGATACTCGGCATTCAGAAGTAAGAGATGCACATCAAGACCGGCTTGACGCAACCGATGTACCACTGAAACGAGCTCAATTAGCCCCTTGTGCGGCAAGAAAAATCCATAGGATGCCACCACAGTTCGACCGAGACTGCGATGCTCAGCGATCTTGGCGCGCCACTCTGGGATGTCTTCACTCACTGAAGATCCGGTCGGTGGCAACCGAACCCCGAGTGGGAATAGAGACACATTCTCAACAAGCCCCACATCCTTCAGGTCATTGAGTGCATTGACAGAATGCACCAACACCCGGTCACATTGCGACAAGGCCTCCACCAGCCCTGACAAATGACGCTCTGGACTGTAGCGAGGTGGCTCAGATTCATGCAGCTCCATCACAATGACGCAACCCAATTGATCCAGGCCATTCACCAGCTCAATCAAGGCCGCATACTCATAAAACGGATACACAAACTGGATGACCATGGACTGTAGACGATAGTGTTGCACCGCATCCAACACGTCATAAAACCCAAACTCATCCCAGGACGGAAAGACGGTCATGGATCGGATATCCCGATGATCCATTGCCACCGGCACACCCACATCCTTTCTCGAGAAGATCACTGGCGACGGCGCATCCATTTCACGAATCAGCATTTCAGTGGTTGTTGCAATGCCACAACGCTCACCAAAGGTGGTGATCCAACCCACACGAGGTCGACACGACTGACTGACTTGAACCAGGCGCAATAACCGCTGGTGTCGCTCCATCACCTGTGACCAGCGAGCATCTTGTTCAATCCGACTCACTAGTGCGTCCGCGCGTTGTCGTCTTGACGTCTCCGGCGTTTCAAACGCCTCCTTTAACAGCTCAACCAAGTGCGCCACCGAGGGCTCAGCCCAGGCTGAGTCGTGCACCGGCAAATGACTGGTGGCTGATACAAAACAGTAATCTAATAACCAGGCATTTGTTTCTTGACAGAGATCCAAGTGGCCGCCCCACCCAGTCACAATCGAAGGAACTCCGTGCCCCGCTGCCTCAAAAATCGGCAATCCAAAGCCCTCGGCTCGACTGGGCGCAACCAGTACATCGGCGTTTTGATAGAGCGCTTGCATGCCATCATCTGAGAGTGATTCGGATTGGATTTCGATGGTAGGGCATTCTGAGTATCGCTCTCTTAAGCCCTTGATTTGTCTCTCCACATCATTGTGTGGGTTGGCAAAGGTTTTAATCTTCAACACCACAGCATCGTTCTTGGTAAATGCCTGTGCGTAGGCTTCCAACAGCACATCGACACCCTTTCTCGGGAAACAAGACGAGACGTGCAGGAAGACAAATCGATCCTCGGTCCGCGCTCTAGGTTCTCTGTCTGGTCGCGCACGGACGCCACAGCCTGAGACACACATTGGCACGTCTACACCGTGATCAATGAGAATCTTCATCACATGCGAGGAGAGGCAGCTTAGCCCGTCAAGCGATTGACTAAAATCAAACGCCCAGGGCATCGGAAAACCGGATTCCTCCCAAGCGTAGTGATGCAGAACATGCACGCCATCTTGGGGATAGTCCGTCACTTTCGGTGGATAGAGATTCCGAGAGTAGACCGTCACGTCGGATCGATCCGACTGAGACACCAAGGATTGCAAAGCCGGCCAGTCGGCTAGGGCCTCAGGATCCATGTCTTGATGACAAACCCCATCATGATGTCGCAAACGCACCGTTTGGTCGGAAGCAAGCAGCGCCATGGCAGATTCTCGATTCAACTGCGCCAAGCTGTAATCACCTGCCCAGTGGCCTTCCAAGCACCAAGTTAAGGACTTCGCGTCGGCCAGCTGTCGCCCTGTTTGCAGCGCGCGCAGCTGTTTTTCAAAATCGGCCATCAGGATAGCAAGCGACCGAGCCCCAGTCTCATCAAGGCATTGACAGACAGCTGATGCCTCTGAGGATGCAAGCCATGTTTCATACACAGACGCCAGATCCAGCAAGTACCAGGGAGTGGACTCCTGAGGCATTGGCTTAAGGGCGTTGAGCAGTCGACTGACCACGCGCTCCCAAGTCATGGTTTGCGCATGACGATACTCAGCTTCCCACAGCGTCGTTCGCATGTCGGCATTTCGAAGCAAAGCCGCTAAATGCTCAGCCCATGCTACAGGATCATCTGGGTCAACCAAGCCATCTTTTATGCCCACGACTTCGGGCAACGAAGAGCGATTGACTGCAAGCGTTGGGCAACCACACAGAATAGCCTCCAATGCTGGCAGTCCAAATCCTTCGTATACCGATGGAAATACAAAGAGTGTGGCGCCCTGGTACAAACGGATGAGGTCTTGATCTTCAACAAAATCCGTCAATATCACTTGATCGGT
>ENA-OUOG01002399-OUOG01002399.1-marine-metagenome-genome-assembly--contig:-NODE-2399-length-19485-cov-12.181523_pt1 | contig 19485 bp, 18 predicted proteins | sample MGYA00248635_ERZ508505 | MGnify/ENA primary metagenome ERZ508505 (study PRJEB26176, sample SAMN06267871) | marine metagenome | isolation source: Saanich Inlet, British Columbia, Canada | place: Pacific...
TTTGGCAATGAACAATCAGAAGCCAACCGGTTTGATCAATCCATGCAGCAATATGAACAAGCGGCTATTCAATCATCGACATCTCTTGGCTGGTTAAACTTTGGTCAGGCTGTTATTTTTTCTGTTGGCATGCTTGTGTCAATGCTCATGTCAGCCCAAGCGGTTCAGCAAGGCACACAGACGATTGGTGATTTCGTCCTTATCCATCTGTTTTTGATGCAGTTATCACAGCCGCTGGCCTTTATAGGCGGCGTCTATCGGGAAATCCGACAATCCCTTACTGATCTGGAAGTCATGTTCGGATTACTGGAAGCACCGGTTGAAATTGCTGATATGCCTGATGCAAAACCGTTAAAACTGGGGCCGGGGCATATCCGGTTTGATAACGTCCATTTTTATTACTCATCTGACCGCCCCATCCTTAGTGGATTATCTTTTGAAGTACCGGCCGGTAAAACGCTTGCAATTGTTGGCCCCTCTGGTGCTGGTAAATCAACGATTTCCCGATTGATGTACCGGTTTTATGATATTCAGGCCGGAACAATCAGCATTGATGGGCAGAATATCCAACAGGTTCAACAGGACAGTTTACGCGCCGCCATCGGTATGGTGCCGCAAGACACGGTGCTATTCAATGACACCATCGGTTATAACATCCGTTATGGCCGTCTTAGCGCAACAGAAGCCGAAGTAGCGGAAGCGGCCAAACACGCGCAAATTGATCATTTTATATCCAGCTTGCCACGCGGTTTTGATACCGAAGTCGGGGAACGCGGGCTCAAATTATCCGGGGGTGAGAAGCAACGGGTTGCCATCGCGCGCACCATTTTAAAATCGCCACCGATTCTGATACTGGATGAGGCAACATCTGCGCTTGATACACGCACAGAACAGGACATAAAATCAGCTCTGGATATGGTATCAAAAGGCCGGACTACGCTGGTGATCGCGCATCGATTATCAACCATCACCGATGCCGATGATATTATCGTCCTCGATAATGGAAAAATCGCTGAACGCGGCACGCATAGAGAGCTTCTGGCGCAAAAAGGGCTTTATGAAACCATGTGGAACCGACAGCAAGAATTGTCAGATGCCAGACAGAGGCTGCATGATCTGGGGCAGGAAACGGAATGAATACCCAAGTTATATAACGTGATAGATGAACATTCAGAACAAAAAATGGCGAAGGGGAAGGATTCCAATATTACTTATTAACTAACTGTTATTTGTACATATTATCATTAATTATAATACTAGCCCCTCATTTAACCCCACATTGGGGTTACTTTAAGATTGATAATTGTAATAAGTGATAACTGGTTCTCGACTTGCACCATTTCCCCCAAAAAAATTTAAAAACCCGTTAAACAGCGTTTTCCTTGGCATTGAGCCAATCACGAATAATCGCTTTATGGCGGTCATGGCCATAGCTTTGGAAATGCCCGCCATGTACAATCTGCACCGGAAGGTCATAGAGCCGGGTCATAGAGGCGTGATAATCATGGGGGTCTGAATGATAGGTATCTTCAATCAGAGGGCCGTCATAAACAATATCACCCGAAAATAAGATGCCTGTTTTTGCCTCCCATAACGCGATACCGCCGGGAGAATGCCCGGGGGTGTGAATAACCTCAAAACTGCGATCACCTATATTTATCACATCGCCATCATCGAGCAATCTTGTTGCGCCGGCACCACGGACAGAATAATCCATTGAAGCATAAGGCAAGGGCGGCAATCGATCAAAAATTTCATCGCTAACATATGGGTCTGCTAATGTTGTGGCATTACTTGGATTGGCCAGAATATCAGCCTCTGCGTGATGAACAGCACGATCATCAAATTCGTGATGACAGCCAATATGGTCAAAATGCGTATGGCTTGCGACAGCCGTCAGATGGCGTTCATTCACCAAAGGCACCCATTCACGCAAAGACACAACGCCCATGCCACTATCAACCAACATATCTTGGTCACGGCCGCGAATATGCCAAATATTACAGCGATAAAAGGCTTGGATATGCGGCTCATCAATAAGGGTTACATCGTCAGAAAACCGCTGGATACGATACCAATCTTGTGGCGCCACGCGTTCCATTAACAGCACTCTGGGTAAAACCGCAAGGCATTGGCATCAACAGAAAGAGGGATTTTTGAGCCTTCCTTGGGCATATCACCCGGCGGTAAATGCGCCAAAAGTGTTACATCTGGTTTTTCATTAGATGCCAGTATCACCCTTATATGCGCACCAAAGAAGGTCACGTTTTTAACTTGGGCAGTGCCTAATGAAAGACCTCTGCCATCAGCGTGAATTGTTTCTGGCCTGATACAGAGCGTTGCCGCACCATCAGGCATATCCTGCGCTGGAAATGTGCCTAGATTAGTACTGGCTTTACCTTTTTTAATCTGAGCCGGGATATGGTTCATCTCACCCATAAAATCAGCGGTGAATAATGTTGCTGGCTGATTATAAACTTGTGATGGCGGTCCGGCATCTTCAATCTGTCCTGAATTCATAACAATAATTCTATCGGCAATGGCCATAGCTTCTTCTTGGTCATGGGTGACATGGACAAAAGTCGTGCCAACTTGGCGTTGGATGACTTTTAATTCATCCTGCATAGCGCGCCTTAATTTAAGGTCGAGCGCACCAAGAGGTTCATCTAACAGGAGCACATCAGGTTTAACCGCCAAGGCGCGCGCCAAGGCCACACGCTGTCTTTGCCCGCCTGATAATTCATGGGGGCGTTTACTGCCATCTGCAACTAAGCCAACTAAATCCAATTTTTCATCAGCCTTTTTATGTCTTTCGGCCTTACCCATCCCTGCCATGCGAAGACCAAAGCTAACATTGTCACGCAGATTCATATGAGGGAAAAGCGCATAATCCTGAAACATTGTGGTGGTAGGACGTTGTGATGGTGGTACAAATGTCATGTCATTATTGCCAATACGCACCTGTCCATTTGTGGGCTGAATAAAGCCACCTAGAACAGAAAGTAACGTGGTCTTGCCGCATCCAGACGGCCCCAAAAGGGTGACATATTCGCCGGCTTTGATTTCAAGTGAGATATTGTTGAGCGCTTGAAAAGAGCCAAACCAATGGTTAATACCTTCAAGATGCACTGAGGCTGTCATGAACGCCTCCTTCTGAGAGTTGTAAATTCTAGTATCAAGACTGCAGCGACGGAAATGAGAAAGACCACACTGCCAATAGCATTAAGGCGTGGTGATAGGCCTGACCGAAGCATTGACCAAATTTCAACCGGCAATGTGATATCAAACCGAGTGAGTAAAAACGCGATGATAAACTCGTCCCAAGACAGGGTAACAGATAGGAAAAACGCCGCGGCGATGGCTGGCGCCAACATCGGTGCCGTCACCAAAACGACAACGCGCATTTCACTGGCACCAAGGTCACGAGCAGCACGTTCAGCATTTTCATGCTGTGCCCCCATTGACGCATAGATAATCGCAAAAGCCAGTGGTAGATTAATCACCACATGGCCAATTCCTGCTGTGCCGAGCGATAGGCCGAACCCTGCCCTCGATAAGACAATCAAGAGACCTAGGCCAACGATCAAATAGCTTACCGTCAATGGCGCGACCAATAACAAACGGATGAAGGCAGAGCCGGGTAATGTATGGCGTGCCAATCCATAGGCCGCCAAAAAGCCGAGGATTACCGCCACCGCCGAAGAGCCAACCGCGACAAATAAGGAATGGATCAACGCATCTGTGACATCGCGATCTGATAATACTTCGCGATACCATTTCAAGGATGGCCCATCAAAAGGCGGCACTGGCAAGCCGCCATCTTGAAACGAAAATAGCACCAAGACACATACAGGCAAGTAAATAAACCCGAAAGCCAGTGCCAGATATATCCATGGAAGATAGGTTCTCATACGCGATCAAGCCTCAACCATCGGGCGGCGGCTAAATAGGCCAGCGTCACCATCCCCATCATGACAATGGCCAATGCGGATGCTAGTGGGAAATCAGCACGGCGACCTAGCTGAACCATGATCACTTGCGGCATGGTCAATTCATTATTACCGCCTAAAACATGCGGCGTGACGTAATCACCAATACATAAAACAAAGGTCAGAAAAGCCCCTGTTACAATCCCCGGCAGGGTTAATGGCAGGATCACATGACGGAAAGTTTGAAATGCATTCGCGCCCAAATCCATAGCGGCGCGGCGATAATTAGGCGATAATTGAATTAGATTGGCATAAATCGTCAGCGTCAAAAGCATGACAAAGAAATGCACAAAACCTGTGACAGTCGCAAAACGTGTATTGGCCAAAGTGATCGGTTCTGCGATCAGCCCTAAATTGATTAATGTTTGATTTAAAACACCTTCCCGCGCCAGCACAAGCAACCATGCATATGAACGGACAACATAAGATGTCCAAAATGGTAAAATAGCGAGAAGTAATACAAGTCTTTGCAAGTGGCGCGGCACCCTAAAGGCGATAGTAGCCGCCAATGGATAGGCCAGTACAACAGAAATCAGCGTGACAGTTAAAGTAATTTCTATTGATGCAATCACCGCACGCCATAAATAGGGGCGGGTTGCTAATTCAATATAATTATCCAGATGAAAGCCCCAGATCAGGTTGCGCCCTTCTAGGATTGCAAAGCTCATAGCGCCCATCACAATGAAAGGCGCAACAAAGAACGCGAGCGTCCAGAGCAAGGCTGGGGCCGTAAAGCCCCAACCCATTTTTTTTGACTGGCCGATCACTGTGAAAGTTTATCGAGCCAAAGGTCTTGCATCGCGTTATCCAAATCCGTGTCTGGTGCTGGATAAAGCTGTGTTTTTTGAAGGAAATCGCCCTGTTCGTCCCAACGCAGTACCGCACGCTGGTTGTCTGTCATGACGTCACCTGCCTTAGCATTGGCTGGCATACCCCAGAAACATGCTGATGTTGCCAGACGTGCCTGACCTTCTGGGCTGGTGATGTATTTAACAAATTCTAGTGACAGGTCTTTCTGTTCACTATCAGCCAAAATACCAATGGACTGAGTCCAACGGACAGCACCTTGATCAGGAATAGTCCATGTCATTTCTGGCTGCTCTTCAGCCAAAACAGCGGTCAGCCATTCACCACCACCAACGACAATGTCAACTTCGCCTGTTGCCAAAGCTGTCTGTGCCGCTACAACGCCAGCAACTGACGCCGCGCTTGAACGCATCTGGTCGAGAACAGGGCCGATTGTATCGAGTGATGCGGCATCCATATCAGCCGTATTCACGTCTTCTGCAATCGCCGCTAGACCCATGACAGGTAGATAATAGTCATAGATTGAAATCCGGCCTTTATATTTATCAGACCAAACCGTTGATAGATTTTGCATATCCGCCACATCAACTTTGGCAGAGTTATACGAAATGGTATTATAGCCAAATTTTTCAGTTACAGCATACCAAACACCATCTTTACTGTTGTTTTCTGCCATCACAATTTCTGGGAACATATCGTCGATTGGCAATTGGTCTTTTGGCATTGGTGCAAGAATGCCATTATCTACAGCACGGAAAACATCAATACCATCAATCACGAGGACATCCCAATCACCCGGACGTGACTGTTCTAAAAGGGCGAGTGCAGCACCCGTGCCTTCATATTCACGCAGGTTCACTTTGACGTCATACTTTTCTTCAAAAGGCTTGATCAGTGAATCGTCGCTATGGTCACACCATACCAATGCATTCAGTTCTTTTGAAATTGCTGGATTGGCAGCGAGCTGCATCGCAGCAACGCCAAGTAGCACATATCTAAATTTGGTCATTATCATTACTCCCTAATTATGGCCTCACTATTTAACTTTATATTAAAAGTTGAACAAACTAAAAAATTATAGTCAACTACAAATTAGATAAATTGATCCTTTATTAGGGAAAACTGATGTCAAAGCTAAGGCAAATACAACGTGCAGATCGCGAGAGTAGGATACTTTCTGCTGCTCTGCGCAAATTCAGGGCTGATGGTTATAACCGTTCGCGGATCGAAGATATTGCAGAAGTGGCGGAGGTTTCAGTTGGCACGGTCTATAATTATTATTGCACAAAAGGCGATATCCTGATCGCGGCGGTGACGTTGGAAGTTGAAGAAGTTCTAGCAGAAGGCCAAGTTTTAGTTGATCATCCGCCCGAAGACTTGTCTGAGGCGATTCTGGCCTTAACCTATTGTTATTATGATCACTCGCTGAATTATCTGAATAAAGATATGTGGCGCCGTGTCCTCGGCGTTGCCATCGAAGCTGGCGATACGCAGAATGGCCGTCGTTATGCTGAACTTGATGCCAAATTGATCGTGCAAGTCGGTGATCTGGTACGCCGTTTCCAACAAAACGGTGAGATTGATCCTGATCTTGATGCGGCGGCATTAGGGCGTGTTTTATTTCATAATTTGAATCAGCTTTTCATCACCTTTGTGACCGATGATGCCATGACCTTAGAAAACCTGCGCCAACAAGCCACCACATTAACCATGCCATTGGCGAAATTACTAATTGGCACAATGAAATAATTGAAATCATCTTAGGCGGTGATACCCGCGCTTAATGGCCCGAAGGACCGTGGAAGGGTATTCAACTCACGCCATCTATTTTCAGAGAAGATTACGATTTTTTGTTTTTTCAGCTGCTATGATTCTGTGTTGCTGGAGACCAAGTTTTTCAAAAGCAAAAATAGCCACCAAAACAACAAAAAAACCAAACCATTCTATTATGGAAAGCTGTTGACCAAGAAAGACAAGCGCCAGAAGCGCCGCAAAAAGTGGTTCAACACAAGCAAGGAGTGAGGCGCGTGTCGTCCCAATAATTCGCGACCCTTCAAAAAATAAAACCCAGCTTAGAACAAAAAAGACCCCATTTGAACCAATAGCCATGATGCCAATATTGGTCTGTGGAACAGTGAGAGCAAACCCGAAAGGTAACATCATAAGCATGAGGATAAGACCGATAATGCTAATGTAAAAATTAAGAACTGCACCCCCCATTTTGATCGCTAATTGGCTTGATGCTTCAATAAACATTATGAAACTGATTAACCCAATAACACTGATAAAAATGCCATAAAAATTAATATCACCCTTACCATCAAAAATCATGATACCAAGGCCAGCTAGCACCACACCCATACAAAGCCAGCGGGATATCGATAGCTGTTCCCCGCGTCTTAACCGTGCCAAAATGGCTATCCCAAAAGGGAAACTGTAAAGGATCAAAAGTACAAGACCGATATCAATAAACTCTACCGCGTGATAGGTAGCTGCCAGCAAAATCAAGGCCGTAATCCCAGTCACAATTAATGGCAAAACTTCTCCACGCGGGATGCGGAATGATGCGTGAGTGACCATCCCATAGGGCAACAGAATAGCAGCCCCGATGATAAATCGGCTCATGATCAGAAAATATAGCGATACACCTTCATCAAGCGCCAGCTTAGCTGAGTTGGGGACAACGGCAAAACATATTGATGAAATCACGATAAGTGAGATGCCTATCATCTGTTTTGAGGTATTCATTGCCACGACCCTATCATGTTCACTCATCACAGTTGGATGAGTAACGCATGAATGCTTCTGATTGACCAGTGAAAATCCATCCGAATTCAGTTGCCAATGGGATCAATTTGATATTACCTAACCTCTGATGCAGATTTGCGGGGAAACATTCCCATAACTTGAGGTACAACATGACTACACCTCCCTCTTCATCCCCTTCTCACGCAAGCGGAGGCTGCGCCCCTGACGCCGATAAGCCAAGGGTGAAATCAGAATGGAATTATCATCCTCCCATTCCAATTGATAATAATCCGCTGTTTTCATGGCCTATCCGCTGGAAAGACACATTGGTCTATTACCGCGACAGCTGGCTCGTGATATCAGAGGGGACAATTTTTATTCTGTTTGCGGTTTTGTCTTGGCACTTTCTTAGCCCAGATATAGCGGCCACTCAGAATCTTCACTGGTCATGGATTGGCGGCATTTGGCTTCGGAATTTTCTGATCTTGCTGGGAGTTGCTGGCGTGCTGCATTACTATTTCTTTGCACGGCAACAGCAAGGTACCGAGCAGAAATATGTTCCGTCCTTTATGTCCAAAGGCAGTCGGTTTCTGTTTAACAATCAGCTTTTGGATAATATGTTTTATGCGTTGATCAGCGGGGTGCTGATCTGGTCTGCTTTTGAGGTGCTGATGTTTTGGGCCATGGGCAATGGCTATGTGAATATAATCACGTTTCAGGATCATCCCATCTGGTTTGTTTTGGCTCTACCTTTGATATTCATCTGGATTGCCTTTCATTTTTACTGTGTGCATCGGTTATTGCATGTCAAGTTTCTGTATGATTGGGTGCATGCGTTGCACCACAGGAATATTGCCACAGGGCCGTTTTCCGGGGTTTCGATGCATCCGGTGGAACACCTGTTTTATTTTTCATCGGTGTTGATCCACCTGATTGTGCCGACGCATCCGGTGCATATTATTTTTCATTTGTATTCGTTGTCCTTGGGGGCGGTGTTTGGGCATACCGGTTTTGACACGCTCTTGGTAAAGAACAAAAAACGCTTGGCCATAGGGCATTTCCACCATCAGCTTCATCATCGGTTTTTTGATTGCAATTATGGGTCAGTAGACATGCCGTGGGATAAATGGTTTGGCACCTTTCATGACGGCAGCCCAAACGCGATGAGCAGGATCAGGGCGTCGCGTAAACTGTGACACTAAATTTACATTATGGTTAATATTGAACCTACCTTTACCCCTTAGACCACGGTGCTTTGATGGATGGGCTAGATAAGTTAAGGGTGATTTTGTTTGCGTAAAGTGAAAGTATAATCCACGTGTCGATGGTTCGAATCCGCCCAACCTCGCCTTCGGCATGGGCTTCAATCATCTGCATAGTTTTGGTTCAGCGCATTTACTGTCTCATCTATATAGCCGTATCAGGTGGGCCATAAGACAGGCTCAAAACGTCTTAGGCATGGTCGGCCATGTGTCACCAATACGGTACCCCTCAGGCCACGGATCATCGGGGTCTAGCATATGCTGATGCGTTCCCGTGATCCAGCCCCTACCACTGATTTGCGGGATAATCGCCGCGGTGCCCTCAACACTGGTCAGCGAGACGATTTTTCCCTGAAATTCAGAATCAATGATCGACACACAACAAAGCGTATCACCCACTTTCATTGCGCCCTTTTCATGCAATAAAGCCATGCGGGCACACACAGACGTTCCAGTTGGTGAGCGGTCAATTTTGCCCGGCCTAATGGCCACAGCTGATTTTGCGCGCAGACCCGTATCAGCCTCTTCAAGCCTGCCGGCAAATAAACAAAAAGAGATATGGTTCCAATCTGGATTTCCCGGATGGGTAAAACCAAGCTGTTGGTTAGCTGCGGCAGTGATTGCAATGCCAGTTTCGGCCAGTTTTTTAGCCTCAGCCGCCACAAGGTCAATGCCAATTTTGTCGGCATCAACAATCACAAAACTATCCCCGCCATAGGCCGTATCAACAATCAACTCACCTAGCCCGGGAACATCTAATCGCGCGGCGAGCTTGTCAACAAATGAGGGAACATTCTGCACGGTGATCCGTTCGGCCTTACCGTTACGGCACTCTGCCTTAATGTGCACCAGCCCCCCTGGCGCTTCAAGGATCATTTCGGTTATTGGCTCCTGCATCGGGATAATGCCGCTATCCAGCAACACCGTCGACACACAGATGGAGTTAGAACCAGACATGGGAGGTGTATCTTCGGGTTCCATGATAATCCAGCCCATTTGGGCGTCGGGATGTTTTGGTGGAACCAGCAGATTTACATGGCGAAAAACCCCGCCGCGCGGCTCATTCAATATAAAATTGCGCAGGTTATTATCTTCGGCAATGAAGGTGCGTTGTTCCCACAAGGTATCCCCCGGTGGCGGCGTCACCCCACCCACAATGACATCACCGACTTCGCCCTCGGCATGGCAGGAAATAACGTGAATGGTTTTCATGGTGCGCATGGGATCTAGTCTCTATCGCAACGGTTGCGGATATGTGGTCAGATCAAGAATAGCGATCTTCATAGGTTAGCCTTGAGAGGTTTTCCTTGGTCTGTTTAAGGCGTCATTATAGGCGCAGAAATCCCTGATAGCAAAGCCTTGCAAAAAGCAGTTTCTATTTTCAGAAAAATCATGTCTTAATAAAGATCATCTTACCTTTATATTGGTCAAGTGATGGTATCTGATCATATCACCCATTCTCGCGGTATTGTCCTTGTCTTCATGGCTGGCGTCTTATGGTCAACGGTCGGCCTTGGGGTGCGAATGATTGATGACGCGGCGGCATGGCAAATCCTGTTTTTTCGCTCAATCAGTTTGTCGTTGTTTCTGTCTTTAGTTATTTATGTTATGCGTCGGCAAAACCCTATCGCTCTTGCCAGGCAAATGGGCTGGAACGGGATTATTGGCGGATTAGCACTTGTGGGGGCTTATGCGGGGGGGATTTATTCTATTCAAGTGACCTCAGTGGGAAATGCCCTTTTGCTGTTTGCCTCGGCGCCCTTCATGACTGCTATTCTAGGGAAGATTATCTTGGGTGAGGCCGTACGCCGTGCCACATGGATTTCCATTATATTAGCAATTTTTGGCATTGCCATTATGGTTTTCGATAAGTTTGGCGGCTCTGCCATATATGGTAATCTTGCGGCGTTAGGTTCAGCACTTGGTTTTGCCATTTTTACCATTACCCTTAGGCACGGTAAAGCAACGGATATGATGCCTGTGGTGTTTCTGTCTGGCATTTTTGGAATAGTGATAATGGGCGTGATCTGCCTTGCTGTTGGCCTGCCTCTTAGCCTTTCTGGAAATGATTTAGGGGTGTCACTTGGTATGGGGGTCTTTCAGGTGGGGGCAGGATTAGTGCTTTTCACTCTTGGCTCGCGCACTGTTCCGGCGGCAGAATTGACGCTTTTGTCATTGGCAGAAGTTGTTTTAGGCCCCTTTTGGGTGTGGCTGTTTATTGGCGAAGTCCTAACAACCAACACGATTATTGGCGGAATAATACTGTTGATTGCGATCACCGCAAATGCTCTCTCTGGGGAGAGGCGCAAGCCTCCTCTCCGTGGAATCTAACCACGATGGATAAGCGTTAACATCTTAGCAATGAATTGATTAGCCTGAGAAATGTACAAACACAAAACTTGCACCTATCTTATTTTAAAAAACAAAATCATACTTTCTTTTAATAAAACATAATTAAAGCTAATCCAGCGGTCCAAGAACCACGGATCATTGATCATTATTCAGTGATGGTTTATGTAGGAGTCAATCGCGGTATGGAACGCCCGGCAAAACGCAGAGCATTTCATAAAGCAGGTTGGCGGCAATAACTGCGGTATTTCCTGACGGATCATATGGTGGTGAGACCTCGACAAGATCGCACCCGACAAGGTTGAGCCCCTTGCACCCACGGACAATTTCCAATGCCTGCGACGTCATGAGACCGCCCATTTCAACCGTTCCGGTTCCCGGAGCACACGCAGGGTCAAGACTGTCGATGTCAAAGGTCAGGTAGACAGGTGTGTCGCCGATTTCCGAGCGGATTTTCTCCATTAATGGGGCACAGGATTTGTACCAAAGTTCTTCGGCATGAACGACGGTAAAGCCCCATTTGCGGGCGGTGTCGAAGTCATCTGCTTCATAACCGGTGCCACGCAACCCAATCTGATAGGTTTTGTCTGCAAGGATCAATTCTTCCTCATAGGCGCGGCGAAACGGAGTTCCGTGGGCTATTTCTTCGCCAAACATGTGTTCGTTGATATCGGCGTGTGCATCCACATGGATCAGCGCCACAGGCCCGTGTTTCTTGTAGATCGATCGCAAGATTGGCAAAGTCAACGTGTGATCTCCCCCCATGGTCATCGGAGTGGCTTTGGTTTTTAAAACGTCATCGTAGAATTTGGTAATCCGACGTACACTGTCCTTTAGATCAAAGGTGTTGATCGCAACGTCACCAATATCGGCCACCTGAAGGCCATCAAATGGCGCGGCCTTGGTCCACATATTGTAGGGGCGCATCAGCGTGCTTTCTGCGCGGATCTGTCTTGGGCCAAACCGAGTTCCCGAACGCTGACTGGCACCAATGTCCATTGGAATTCCGATGAATGCTGCATCCAATCCTTCGGCGTTTTCCGCCGCCGGCAGGCGCATAAACGTCGAAGGCCCCCCAAAACGCGGCATCTCATTTCCACCCAGCGGTTTATTGTACATATTGAGGCTCCCTTGGAATATATTACGAAATGAAGTAAATTATATAAAATAATTTCTAAATTGCAGATAGTTAATTTTACAGATTTTATGAACTTCCCATTACTATGAACTTCCCATTACAAGGGCGTCTATAAATTTAGAAAATAGTTCACCTTGAGAATTTATTTGAAGCTTTGAATAAACATTACGCCGGTGGATACGCACTGTACCCGGGGAAATTTCTAATATTCTACCCACAGCCTCAGCAGAATGGCCTTTAAGAGTGAATTCAACTACCTGCTTTTCTCTGGGTGTTAAAATTCCCCCACCAAAATTGGTAAAAGCAAATGCGATGCTTTGATGAATCATAGCATTAGAATGGTTTTTTTTATCTATGCCAGATTTTGTCGAAAGATAACCCCAATGTCTTAAACATACCGCTCTTACGACAGGCCAAAATTCCTCGAGTTTACGAAAAGCCTTTGCTGAAAATGCTTTCTCTGCCCGCATAAGTGAAACAACTACAAATGTATTTCCCGGTATTTGAATGAAATATCCGATTTCTTCTGCAAGTCCAGTGCGTGCATAGTAATTTTGGTAATATTCACCCTGAAAAAATCGATCAGGGGCAAGGTCTTTAATTCTATACAGACCAGGAGCAACATTATTTTCACAAGCTAAGTAGAACGGATCTAGGAGATATGGACCTTCTTGATAATCCTCAACAAATACTTTTCGTTTGATGCTAGGAAAATTATCAAATAAATCCAATGGCCTTGCCGTGCCAAGATAGCTAAATATTACGGTATAATCAAAAGGGGTAATAGTTTTAAGAGTGTCGGACAGTGTTTTGGCAAATATTTCTGAGCCAATGTCATCGATTAGAGAGCCTGTCATTTCAATAAGTGACTTCATTATGATTTACTACTACTCACATTGTTATATTAAAAACATGATATATACAGATAGGACAGTTTTTATTAAAGTTTTAATTATGAGTAGTATTTATCGAATAACAAAAAGATACGAATAAAAGATATCTAGGTAGTATATAGGGGATTATATAAAAGTGAATGTGTCGGGAAATAATCACATCATTGCTGAGCTTAGAGGTGTATCTAAACGTTTTGGAGATGTGTTAGCCGCCAGCGATCTTAACCTGACTATACAAAAAGGAGAGTTTTTATCTTTCCTTGGCCCATCAGGGTGTGGAAAAACAACAGCGTTGCGTATGCTGGCTGGTTTTGAGGCCCCAAGTGATGGTGATGTTTTGCTTGATAATGAAGTCGTGAATACGCTTGAAGCACATCATCGCCCTGTAAATATGGTTTTTCAGCAATACGCGCTTTTCCCACACATGACTGTTGCGAAAAATATTGGCTATGGTTTGCGCCAACGCCGACCACGCCTGACAAAAACACAAATTTCTGAAAAAGTTCAAAAGGCACTCGAAGTTGTCCAACTCAATGGTTTTGAAAATCGTAAAATTTGGGAAATGTCTGGTGGACAGCAACAGCGGGTAGCTTTAGCACGTGCAATCATCAATGAGCCTAAGCTTTTGTTATTAGATGAACCTATGGCAGCTTTGGATCGTAAGTTGCGTAAAGAAATGCAGATTGAGTTGCAAGATTTACAGCGTAAACTAGGGATCACATTTGTTTTAGTAACTCATGATCAGGAAGAAGCCCTATCAATGAGTGACCGCATTTGCATTATGCGAGATGGGCGAATTGTTCAGATTGGAAGCCCTCAAGATCTGTATGATTACCCTAATTCGCGCTATGTTGCTGATTTTGTTGGTACTTCGAACTTCTTTAATGGAAAAGTTACTGATCAAAAAGGGGCTCTTTGCTCAGTAATTCTAGAAAATGGTATGTCAATGCAAGGTGTGCCAAGGGGTGATTTATCTGAAAATCAGGATGTTTGCGTTAGCGTACGCCCAGAGCAGATGAAACTTCATCGGAAAGGTAGAGGGTTACAAATTGAGGTGCGCAAGAGGATATTTTTAGGTGAGCATACCGAATATCTGGTTAGTCATCAAACTCTTGGAAACTTTCAGGTACTTTCGCCACGGATAACAGAAAAAAAAGAAGGGCTGTTTGAAGTGAGTGAAAAGGCAATGGTATCCTGGGATGCCAAAACAGCTCTTATCCTCGATAGAAGCTAATAGAAACCACAACCAAAGGGAGTTAATACAATGACAAAACATATCGACTACATATCCAAGAAAAAATTCATGGAAGAACTTGAGCGTTATAGAAAAGGATCAGTAACACGGCGTCATTTTCTGAATGTTACTGGTCTTGGTGCAGCCGCTGCAGTGCTTGGGACAACTGTTCCGGGTCTTCGCCCAAGTCAAGCCTTGGCAAGTGACATTGGTGATCGGGTTGTTTTAGCAACTTGGCCTAATTACCATGATGCTTCAAACTTTGAAGCATTTACTGAAGCAACTGGTGCATATGTGCAGGTTAATGTTTTTGGATCAAACGAAGAAATGCTGGCAAAACTTCAAGCTGGAGCTACTGGCTGGGATGTGTATGTGCCGACTAACTACACAATTGAAGATTACGTCAAAGAAGATTTAATTGAGCCTCTAGATACATCGAAACTGCCAAATTATGACGCATCAGCTTTTGATGCGCGTTATGCCGAAGCTGGATCAGTTAATGGGAAGCTTTACGCTGTACCTAAAAATTGGGGTTCAACTGGCATGGCTGTTAATACTAAGCACAATGGTGGCAAGGCTATTTCGTCATGGAAAGAGTTTTTTGACATTACGATGGACAAGTTTTCTGGCCGTACTGTGGTGCATGATTATCAATTAACGACCATTGGTAGCGCATTGAACTATTTTGGATATTCATTCAATTCAGTTGACGTAAATGAACTGGCAGATGCTGAAAAGTTGCTGATTGATGTTAAACCACATCTGTTTGCGATTACCTCAGACTATCAGCCATCAATGCGTAGCGGTGATGCTTGGCTAACAATATGTTGGTCTGGTGATGGTAAGCAGCTTAATACTGATATTCCTGAAATTCATTATGTTCTGGGCAAAGAAGGTGGTGAAATATGGAGTGATTATTATGCCATACCAAAGAGCTCTGAACGCAAAGATGCAGGATATGCGTTAATCAACTTCCTGCTTGATCCAAAGGTTAATACCAAAGAAGTATTAGCACATGGTTATCCGACAGCTGATAAAAATACTTATGATCTGCTTCCTGACTCCTTGAAAAATGATCCTATTCTTTTCCCAGCTCAGGAACTTTTAGATCCATTAGAGTTTGGTGCAGCCATAACGCTGACTGATCCGAACCGTGCTGAACTCATGGCACGTTTCAAGTCTGCTTAACTAATGTTTGGATGAAAACAATATGACGCAAAAAACGCGTAACTGGCTATTATTAGCACCTGCCGGAGCTTGGTTTCTGGTCATGCTGGTTATCCCGTTGTCAGTTGTTTTCATCTTTAGCTTTGGAGAGCGGGCGCCGTCTGGTGGCGTTGTGCCCGCTTTCACTTTCGAACAATATGCTAATTTGCCAGCACGTTGGGCGGCATTTAAGAATACAATGACATTAGCACCAATTGGCACATTTAGCGCGTTGCTAATTGCCTATCCATTGGCCTATTTTTTGGCTGTGAAGGTAAAGCCAGAATGGAAAACTATTTTATTGGTTTTGGTCATTGTACCATTCTGGACATCTATTCTTATCCGGAGCTATGCTTGGATATTCCTGTTGGGGGGACGCGGCATACCAACCTTGCTGGAATGGGTAGGCATTGAAGGGGTGCGCTTGATTAATACACCTTTTGCTGTTTTGGTTGGAATTATTTATGGATACTTACCCTTGATGGTGTTTCCCATATATGTGAGCCTTGATAAACTCGACAAAAGGTTGCTTGAAGCTTCGTCAGACCTTGGCGCTAAACCTTGGAGAACGTTTCTGCAAATCACTCTGCCATTATCTATTCCCGGAATAGCAACAGGATGTATGCTCGTATTCATACTATTAATGGGTGAATATCTAATCCCAGCACTTCTGGGTGGTGGCAAGGTCTTTTTTGTTGGTAATGCTCTGGTTGATCTATTCTTGCAATCGCGAAACTGGGCCTATGGATCAGCATTGGCAATGACACTTGTGGTAGTCATGCTAATTATTGTAACGATATATATGTGGATTATCAGTCGTCTTGGTGCCGGTCGCAAAGACGTATCAATTATGTGAGGATAGAGATGAGACTCTATGCAATTGTTGTTTATCTTTTCCTTTATATTCCGATTGGAATTATTGCATTATTTAGCTTTAATGCCGGTCGGCATGCAAGCGAATTACAAGGCTTTTCTATTAAATGGTATGGCAAGGCATTATCTAATCCCTTTGTCATGGATGCGCTTGAAACTAGTCTAATTGTTGCTTTTACGTCTGCTTTATGTGCAAGTGTTTTTGGAACAATGGCAGCAGTTGCCTTGCAGGGGATCAAAGGCCCGCTTCGTACTATCTTTGATATGATGATATATATAGCTGTCATGATCCCTGGTATTGTCATCGGGATTGCAACGCTTATTGGTTTGGTCACTGTTTTTGATCAACTGAATCCCCTTATTGCATCAATATGGCCAAATGGATTTGAGCCCCCAAAATTCCGTATGGGTATAGGGTCATTGATTGCAGCACATACGATGTTCTTGATGGCATTGGTGGTGATCATTATTAGGGCGCGATTAGCCGGAATGGATCGTGCCTTAACAGAAGCATCTTCTGATCTTTATGCCTCTCCAATGGGTACATTTATTCAGGTAACATTGCCAATGATATTTCCAGCAATTCTAGCAGGTTTTCTGCTAAGTTTCACATTTAGTTTTGACGATTTTATTATCGCATTTTTTGTTGCCGGATCTGAAACAACTTTGCCAATTTATGTATTTTCATCTATTCGTCGAGGTGTTACCCCAGAGATTAATGCAATCGGCACTATGGTTTTAGTGATATCTTTATTGTTGCTTATAACGGCTCAATTACTACTACAGCGTGGAGGCAAGAAAAATAAATGACCCCGATTTTATCTAATCATTCTACCGCGGCGCCATCTTTGCTGGACGGAAAAGTTGCCTTTGTAACAGGTGCAGGGTCAGGTATTGGCCGGTCTGGTGCTATGGCTATGGCTCGCCAAGGAGCGCGGGTGGTTATTAGTGATATTGATGCTAATAAGGCACAGCAGGTTGTAGAAGATTTGAATGCCGAAGGTTTAACAGCATTTTCTACTGGTCTTGATGTCATTAATGATGATGATATGTTTGCTCAAATCAACAATGTTGTAGAAACCCATGGCCGCATTGATATTCTGCATTCACACGCTGGCTATCAAATTGAAGGCAATTTGGAACAAGTCCCCCTTGATGGTATGGATATGTCTTGGCGGCTCAATGTGCGATCACACTTTATCGCGGCAAGGGCAACAGTTGGGCATATGCGTAATCAAGGTGGTGGGAGCATTATTATTACCTCATCTAATTCTGGGGTACAATTTGACCGTGAAATGATTGCCTACGCTACAACTAAACATGCTGTTATTGCTATGACTCGGCAAATGGCGGCTGATTACGCTAAGGACAATATTCGATTTAATTCATTATGTCCCGGTTTTATAGACACACCATTTAACGCTGGATTTGAAACACAAATGGGTGGTCGCGATAAACTGGAACATTATGTAGCCAGCACTATTCCTATGGGACGGTGGGGTACAACTGATGAAATGGCTGATGCTATTCTCTTTCTTGCGTCTGATATGTCTACTTTTATGACTGGACATGCACTGGTTATTGATGGTGGTGAATGCATATAAAAAATCTGCTAGGAGAATAGTTAATGAATGAAAATACAGCATTACAACATGGCCGTTTAAATGGGAAAGTTTCCGTTATTACGGGTGGTTCAACAGGTATGGGACGTGCAACAGCACTTGCCTTTGCGGCAGAAGGAGCAAAAGTCAGCATATTTGATATTCAAGACAATGAAGGACAAAAAACAGTTGAAATGATTCGAGACGGAGGTGGGCAGGCTGCTTTTTTTCATGCGGATGTTACAAAAGATGCTGAGATTAATGCCGCATTTGATGCCTCCATTGAAACCTTTGGCGCCTATAATATTTTGTTCAATCATGCTGGATCAATAATAGTGAAACCTATGCATGAGACCAGCGAAGAAGAATATGACTGGTTGATGGATGTAAATGTTAAATCAGCATTTTTAACTTGTCGTCGGGCAGTAAAAGATATGAGCTTGACTGGTGGTGGCTCAATTGTAATCACTTCTTCTATTGCAGCAGAGTTAGGTTACGCACTGGAATCAGTATACTGTATGTCAAAAGGTGCTGTTCTGCAGCTAGCGCGAACTATCGCAACAGAATATCGTGATGCAGGCATCCGTTGTAACGCTGTATGCCCAGGATTTGTTGAAACTGCCCACGGTTTGAAAGAGATTGCGGAACTGGATGCAGCAGGACAGGGATGGGAAGAAAACGGAATGGCGGCCACACAAGGACGAATTTGCTATCCTGAAGAAGTTGCTGCAGCAGTTGTTTTCCTATCGTCTGATGAAGCTAGTTTTATTAATGGAAATGCAACATATGTCGATAATGGATGGTACGCTAAAGGATAATATTAAGTACTTTTCTCGGGGGGTATGTTTTTTTTAAAAAGTTTGAAAATAGTGTAGCAAGTGTATGAAAAACATAGGAAAAAGCATGGCACACTTTATTGAGTTTGCTACGCTAAAGTGTAGCAAGACAGGGTTATAAAGCCGTACACAAGACGATTTTCTGTTTTTTTTTAATAGACCCCCGAAAAAAACCTATATGCAAATGAGGTTTTGAATGACTGAAGAGAAGAAAAACAAGGGCGGCAGACCATCTGGACTGACAAATAGGTCATGCTAATAAAGGCATAGCCTATGACAATCTGTCTATCAGCTCTCTGATATCTGTTTCTTTCCATACGGTGGTATTCTCGCCTAGCTTTACTGGCTTTGGGTATTTGCCACTTTTTACCCCATTCCACCATGATGACTTTGATATGGGGATAATCTTCCTGTCTTGACCTTGCAGATAAGCATCCCATTCAGCCATCATCTGCCTTCTCTTTTCAATCAGGTTGCCTCTGCGATAAGCGGCTTCGACTTTATTAGATATAACGTGGCCTAGCGCCATTTCAGACACTTCATTGGGAT
>ENA-OUOG01002400-OUOG01002400.1-marine-metagenome-genome-assembly--contig:-NODE-2400-length-19473-cov-5.660549_pt1 | contig 19473 bp, 10 predicted proteins | sample MGYA00248635_ERZ508505 | MGnify/ENA primary metagenome ERZ508505 (study PRJEB26176, sample SAMN06267871) | marine metagenome | isolation source: Saanich Inlet, British Columbia, Canada | place: Pacific...
ATCGACAACTGTCATTTCCAGGCGTGACGAAACGAGATGAACGATGACCTTCGTCGGGGCGACATTTGGCGCGAGGAGGTTTTTTTTCACGGCGTTCGGCGGCGAGCGACGCGAAACTCTCAAGTGGCGACGTTTTTTTTTTCCGAACGGAAGGTAGTCTACCTCGAAGGTAGTCTAAACACTCAGCACATGGACTTGACCCCGGCGACGAGATCGGACGCGCGCTTCACCATCTCCTTCTCCATCTCGGTGGCGTAGGGCACCGGCGCGTCCTCCATGCACAGGCGCAGCACGGGCGCGTCCAGCTCGTCGAACAGCGTCTCCGCGACGAGCGCGGACATCGTCGCGCCGACGCCGCCCGAGCGCGTGGACTCGTCCAGAATCGCGAGCTTGTGCGTGCGCTTGAGGCTCGTCTCCACCGTCTCCTTGTCGAAGGGTTTCAAGCACGTCAGCTCGATGAGGTCGACGTCGTACCCCTCGGTCTTCAAAATCTCGATGGCGTCCTCGGACTCCTTGGTGCCGTGCAGGTAGGTGAGCACGGTGACAGCCTTGCCGCGCGCGATGGCGTCGTCGCTCGCCTCGTGCTGCAGCGTCGCTTTGTGCAGGGGCAGGAAGTTGTCCACCGTCAGCGGCCCGCGCGTCTTCATCAGCTTCACGGGGAGCAACAAAACACCAGGGCCGTTGTCGCGAATCATGCTCTTAGCCAACCCGTACGCCTCCTGGGGCTTGGACGCCGAGCAAATCTTCAGACCCGGAATGCCCATGATGTACGCGTGGAAAGGCTGAGAGTGTTCCGCGCCGAGGCTCTGGTTAGGGGCGGTGCCGCCCGCGCCGATGACGGTCATGGGCATGTTGAACTGCCCGCCCGTGGTGGCGTACGTGTTCCCGGCGGAGGAGAGCTCCGCCATGCCGTAGATGCCGAAGTTCGCGTTCATCAACTCGACGATGGGGCGGTAGCCGTTCATAGCCTCGCCGAGCGCCTTGCCGATGAAGTGGCCCTCGTCGATGATCTCATCCGCCGCGCGCAAAGTGCCGAACGCCTGCTGCGTGTTGGCGGGGATGTTGTACGAGGAGCCCGCCTGAAGATCCTCGGCGTGCGCCACGCACGTCGGGTCGCGAACCATCTCCTCGAGGATCGCCAAGTTCACGGCGTCGCCGATGGAGATGCCCGTCGGCGCGGAGGCCATCGCGCGAAGCGCGTCGATTCTTCCTTTCAGCGCCGTTAACGTCTCCGCGGGAACAGTCGCCGCGGTCACCTCCTCCGCCTTCGCTAATCCCATCTCGGGCTCGCGCTTGGAGTAGTCCACCGTGCCGGTGGGGTCGGGGTACTCGAGCTCGGCGGCGAGCGTGGGGGGAGGCGGGGGACTCGCGTTGGCGAACTCCAAAGCCTTGCGCACTTCCTCCTTGGCGCGCGCAGTGCACCCCTCGACGTCGACGCGCGCGGCATCGCTCGACTCCTCGAAGATCTTGATCGGGTCGCACGCCGCGCGCGCCCACCGCTTCTCGTCCTTGCGGTTGCGCTCGTGCTCGGGGTCCGCGGGCGAGTGCCCGTTGAAGCGGAACGTGTGCACCTGCAGAATCGCCGGCCCCTTGGTGCGCACGTGGTTGATCGCCGCGCGTCCGATCCGCAAAGTGTCCTGCACGTTCTGGCCATCCGCCAAAACGCCGGGGATGCCGTAGTGCTTCCCCTGGTTGAACACCTCCTGGTTTTGCGCGACGTCCTTCGTGAACGTGTTGATCGCTCGGCCGTTATCGATCACCAAAAACAGAATGGGTAAGTTCTCCTTCGCGGCGGCGTTGAGGCACTCCGCCATGCGCCCGTTTTGCGCGCCGCCCTCGCCGACGAAGACGATCGCGATGCGGTCCTCCGCCTCGCCCGTGCCGAGGTGTTTGTCTAACACGATGCTTCTCGCGGCACCGACCGCGTACGGCAACTGCTCCGCGACGAGCGCCCAGCCGCCCTGGAAGTTGGTCTCCATGTCGTACACGTGCATGGATCCGCCCGTGCCGCGGCACGTACCGCCGTCGCGGCCGAAGAGCTCCGCCATGACGGATCCCGCGTCGACGCCGCACGCCAACGCGTGGCAGTGGTCGCGGTAATACGAGTGCTTCAAGTCCGTTTTACGGATGGCGTTTTTCAACAGCGCGGGAATGCTTTCCTGGCCGTTGTCGAGGTGCATGAACCCGCGAATCTTCCCCGCCATGTACGCCTGGTTGCACTCGTTTTCGAAATCGCGACAAAGCTGCATCGTCTCGTACGCCTCGTTGAGGTCCTCGTCCGAAAGCTCGCCCGAGGCGGCGATCTCCGCCTCGGTCATGCCGAACTCCTCCTTCAGCGTGATCTGCGCGTCCTCCCAGGGGGTGGTGATGCGCAGGCGCTCGAGGTTCGCGGGCGCCTCGACCGCGCGCGCGCGGACGGAGGCGCGCCGCGCGGGCGCGCTCCGGGAGCCGGCGCGCCGAGCGGGGATGGACGCGCGGCCCGCGAGCGGGACGGCGGAGGCCATGGCGGAGGCCATAGTCGTGTGCGTGAGTGTGCCTGCGTTCGGGGGAAGGAGGGGGACGCGCGCGCCGCGAACAGAGGTCAGCGCTCTGGATCCGATCGTTCGAAAGGGCGTCGATCGCGTCCGCGAAGCGCGACGACATTGCGGAAGCCGGATGGCCGTCCTATCTATCCGTCCAGAAAAGCGCGCGCGTAAGGATGCGGTCCCCGCGCGGGACGCGCCGCCGCGCCGCGCGCGCGACGACGGACGCTCGATCGTCGATCGCGGACCACGCACCTGAGGTCGCGACTTTGTCGCGTACAAGCTTCGCGCAGGTGAAGAGTGGCGCGCGGAGGCGGAGGCTTCCTCGGATGACTCCTCGACTCGCCTCCCGCGGACGTTCGAGGCGGTCCAACAATTCTCCGCCTCCCGTCGGATCGCGGCGTTCGGACGCGGATTGGTCTGTTTGGTCGCCTGAAGAACCAGTCGCGCGTTTCCGTAAACTAGTGTGATTGAAAAAACATAAGACTAAAAGGCTATACGTAACCCGCTTTTTTGCACGACGTTTCGTTTTTAGCGACGAACGAGAGCGGCTCTCTCGCGGAAGCACGAAACTGCGAAAGGCGCAGAGCTGACGCACTGGGGGAGACGCGACAGCAGGCGCCTGCTGTTTTTTCGCCTCGTTCATCATCGATCGTCGTCGTCGCGCGTTGTTGCGTTAAACCTCCCTCATCACCTCAGCGCCGCGAACGAGTCCGTGGTCAGAACGTCCCAGCACACCGCCATCCACCAGAGCGGGAAGACGATCCAGATGGCGTTCGCGACGATCACCGTCGCGACGCTTCCCCGCGACGCGCCGACGTCGTACCGGTTGAGCCGGTAATTGCAAAAGTACAACACGGTGCCGTAGAGCATCTGGTAGTTGAACACGATGCCCGCCACCGCGACCGCCTTGGTGGACATCCAATACGCACTCGTTCCCGCGTACGTCGCGGCGTGCGATAACAACAGCGTCGCGGGCAACGTCACGAGTCCGTTCCCGGAGTCCACCCAGAACCCGAACGATCGCTGATCGGCGTAGCTCGGGTCAAGCAGCGAGTACTGCGACCAGATGATGGACCAGTGCTCGTAGCTCAGCGCCTGCGCGAGCGAGATGTCCTCGAACAGACACAGCGGTTTGGGTAACGCGCGGTCGCCGTGCTTGCGCTTCAGCCTCGCGTGCTCGCGCCTGATCTTCCCCCGGTGCAGGAACAGCGCGTGCTCCCACAAGCAGATGAGCAGGTTCACCGCGTTGAAGAGCGTCAGCGCGACGTGCGCGGGGTTCACCGCGCCGTGCACCTCGCGGTGCGCCCAGACGAAGGGCGCCCAGGCGCCCACCACGAACGCGGACACGTAGAAGAACGCCAACATCGTTTCGCGCGCGCGCCCGCGGCGCGAGGAACTCGCAGAGTCGGGAACCACGCGTCGCCGCGCGTCTTCGACTGGCGGCGGTGCCGATGTGCAATCGCGCGTCGAGCGCGGTGCCGCGCGTCGAGACGGCTCTGATCCGACATCCGAGTCGGAGAGGCGCCCCCGCTGTGAAACCACTCAAAAGGCTGGTTTCGAACGCGCCGGTCAAACTTCCTCGTTTCGAGCGTTTCAAGCCGAAAATCGGTTGGTCTCCTATGAACCCGCGATATTTCCGAGATATTTTCAAGCGTTTCCGAGGTCTTGTCAACCAAGAAAACGCCGAGGGTGACATCCGCGCGACGCGGACGAGCGCGCCACTCTCGAGGCGCGGGCGCACGCGAGACACCGAGGCGCCGAGCCTCCGCCCGGAGATCGTCCAGAGGCGCCGCTCGTGCCCCCCCTCCCGGAACGCCCCCGACGGGCCTCGCGGACACTTCCGGCGCTTCACGACAGATTGCACATCGATTTGCCTCCCAACCGTCGGGTTCGAAACACAACCATGTCCCTCCCCTCCGACGGACGCGGAGACGCGGCGCCGCTCGCGTCGCGCGCGCGTTTCTTGTCCGCCGCCGACCCGGCGGACGACGGCATCACGACCGTCACCGTGACCCTGCTCGAGGACCCGCGCGTAGGACCCGCGGCGCGCGTCTCGCGCAAACGCGACGACGCGCTCGTCGGAGACGACGACGACGACGCTTCGCCGCGTGACGGCGAGTCTCGCGATTTCGAGTCACGCACTCCGCGCGGCGCGCGAACGGACGCTCTTCAGGAAGGCGACGACGTCTGGAACGCCGTGCTCACCGCGTTCGAGGCGCACTGCCTTCGAGGCGGTGAAAAGACAATGGCCGGCGAGGAAACAAACGACGTGGCCGCTTTCGACGCCGACGCGGTCGCGACTGAACGCCATACGTTTCTCGGCGCGGCGCCGGAGGAGACGTCACCTTTTCGCCTCTCGGAGCGCGCGGAGACGTTTCTTCCGCCTCTTCCGTCGACGGAGGAGGACGGCGGCGTCTTCGCGTTCGGGACGCTCGGGACGCTCGGGACGCTCGGGACGCTCGCGGAAGAGTCACCCGCCTTCGCCGCGTCGGGGCTCGGCTTCGGCGGCGCGGCGCGTCGCGACGGCGTCGCGACCGACGCGTCGGCGCCGCCGCCGTTTTTCTCGTTTTCGCAATCCCACGCCTCCTCCGACGCGTTCGACGCGTCCTCCGCGTTCGACGCCGAACCCTTCGACGCCGGAATCATGGTTTCGGCGTCGGAGGAAGGCGCGCACTCCGCCTCCGCCGCCGAGCTCGTCCGCGCGCACGCCGCGCGCGCGCTCCGGTCGCTGATCTTCGGGAGGGACGACGGGCGCGGTCGGCGGCGATGCGCCGTCGAGGGCCCGAGGGTGTCGCGCCGCCGCGGGAAGAAAAAGGAAGCCGCCGACGCCGCCGCCGCCGCCGCCGCCGAAGATCGGGATCGGGATCGGGATCGGGATCGGGATCCCGACGACGCCTCGCTGGGCGCGCACTACGCGCGGCGCGACCCGGCGCGGTGGCGCGCCGCGGCGACGACTGCGTCGAGCGTCGCGGCGGTGAAGGCGAGCGCTGACTCGGCGGCTTCGAAAGCGCGCGCCGCTTCGGATCCTCTGGCTGCGCCTGCCTTTTTAGTCACTGAGAAGATCGCCGCGCTGCGTGCGGATTTCGCGGTTGAGCTGGAGCGGCTCGCGGTGGTCGAGCGCGGGCTCGTGGCGGGCGAGCGCGGCGCGCTCACGCGGTGGCCCCGAAGCGAACGCGAACGCGACGCGGCGTCGTTCGCCGTACACTCCGTCGCGCCCGAGGCGACGCGCGCGATGCGCGACTCCGCCGCCGCGAAATTCCGCGAGTGCCGTTTCCGAATCCTCGAGACGTTCGAGCGGGACGTCGCCGCCGTCGCGCGGACGGACGGAGAAACGCGTGGTTCTTCGAACGCTCACGCTTCGTTTTTTTTCACGAACGACGACGTCGGACGCCCTTCGTTTCTCTCCTCGCGTTCGTCCGACGAAGGCACGAATCAAACGACGAGTCTCGCGGGACAGACTGCCGGCGCCGGAAGTAAGCGGCGCCGGCGGGAGACGAGTCTGTCGCGCCAGACGCGCTCTCCGCCGCGCGACGAGACGCCTTTTCACTTTCCGAACCGCCGAGAACACGGATCGACGGATCTTCCTCCGCCTTTTTTTGAACGGGAAAAAAAGAAGAAAGAGTCGTCACGCGGGAAGAGTCGTCACAGCGCTCGCGCTCGCGCCGTGCTCGAGACGTGGCTCGCCGAGCACTTCTACCCTACGGAGACCCGCGCCAAACCCGTGCCGACGCGCGAGGAGAAGAAAGCTCTGGCGCTCGAGACGGGTTTGACCGAGAGACAAGTCGGCGACTGGTTCGTCAACGCCAGAGCGCGCGTGTGGAAACCGGAGATGCGCGCGCTTCTGATGGGCGACACGACGCATTCACAAGGCCCCCGGTGATGATGTGAGGTATTTATGATAGTCACTACGTTTATTAATACGTACACAGAGTACTACATACGTCACCGTACAATGTATAGTATCGATATCGAAGCGATATCTTCATATTAATAAGCGATATCTTCATAATAACAGTACTCCCGTAGCCCGCGCGCTTTCCGACGCGTTCCGACGGACCGTTATTCACAGTTTGCGTTTGAGGTGCGCGCCCTGGAACAGCGGGTAGCACGCCGGGACGTACCTCGAGCGCGGCGCCTCTTCCTTTTCGTCTTCGTTGTACACCGACGCGAAGTCCTCTCGCTTGATCTTCGCCTGTAAAACGCCGTACTCGTCGTAGCCGGTGATCTTGGCGTGGCAGATGAGCGACTGCACGCCCGGTATGATGACGCACACGAAGGGAAACGCTAAAACCGAGTAGAAGCACTGGATCCAGTACAGCAGGCCGAAGAGTTGCCAGTCGTCGTTCTCCAGGTCTAACATGGATATGACCCGCGCGCACACGACGATGACGAAGCAGAACACCACCAGGTCGTAGTAGAAGATCAGAAGCTGTAACCGCCGAGGTTGCATCTGTTTCAACGTCACGACGGAGAAGAGTTTCTTCTTCAAGTCAACCTCTTCCTGGTCGCGCTCGTCGTTCCCGCCGCCGAGGTAGTACATGGTGTGCAGACCGGACTTGACGCTGTACGCCACGACTTTGGCTTTGACGTACACGGTGTGGTGTCCTTCGTTGCGCATGATCCATCTCGGGTCGTTCTTCTTGATGTCCTCGATCACAGCCGCGACGGCGGCGCGGAAGCGCTCGAGCGGCGTCGGCTCGCGGCCGATTGCTAAAAAATACGCGTTCCTCGCGGTTAAGCGCGCGCCTTTTTGGAAATCGGCGCAGCACTTTCCGATCCAGGTGAGCCACCGCCAGTTTTGCTTCGCGCCTTTGCGTATCTCGTGGATCTCGATCACCGCGCCCACTAACCGCTGGTCGTTGAAGATGGGCTTGCCGAAGCTGAACGACCGGCGCATTAAGAAAAACGCGTACCAGGTGAGCAGGATGCGGATGAAAAAACCGATCCCCACGACGGCGGCGCACGAGACGTTGGATAACCCGTCCGTCGCGCACAACGCTCTTTGATCTGAGCCCGGGCCGTTCACGTGGCACGTGTGCGCGCTCGATTGCGTCACGAGACCGGCACAGTCCATGTACATCAGCACGCCCTGGAACATCGCGATGACCCCGGATAAAAACTGGATGCCCTTGAAGTTGGAGATGTACTCGAACAGCTGCCACTCGTCCGTGCGGTCTAACATCAAAAGCCGCATCGCGTACAGAAACGCCTGGATGCCCCACCCGGAGTACAGCTTGGTGGTTAAGATGAGCCACCACCCGGGTGAGCGCAGTTTCCCCCAGAAGCTCTTGTCGTACGGAAGCTCGTTGTACAGGTACCACGCGCGGAAATCCAGCACAACTTTCCTGACGTACTTCAGGGTGAAGTACTCGTACCACGTGCTGATGCCAATCTGAAGCAAGATGCTCTGCTTATCCCGCTTCCGTCTGTTCTGTTTCTTCTCGCTGTACGAGAGCGTCTTGAGCCGCCGCGCGAGCTCGTCCAGCACCTCCTGCTGCACCTCGGAGAAGTACACGCTCACGACGGACTGGAACACCTTCCGGACGCCCACGGGCATGTCCCGGTCTTTCGTCAGGTCGTCGCACAACTTTTGCTTGGTCTCGCCCAGCACGGCTTCGACGACGTTCACCGCCCTTCGCTTTCCGACGTCCACCGCGGCTTCCACTTTGCTCGACAAAAAGTCCCCCACGCCGAGCGTCTTCACGGTCTTCCCCACGGTCGCCATGCTGACGAAGCTCCCGGCTTGCTTTAACAAAGCCCCGGCTTCTTGCGAAAAACGAGAGAACTTGTCGTTGTACACGATCATCAAAGACCCGTAGGCTTTGCTCCGCGAGTACCAGCACATCTCGCCGACTCTTGAACCGTTTTGCGAAACGAGAGGCTTATCCAAACCGAACACCCCGGCGCGCATTAACATGCGCGCCTGGGTCTTCCGGTCCTTGTTGAACGAGTCGCTGAAGCCGCGCACGCTCTGCACCGCGGTGAGGTCTGTTTTGCGTGCTAAACGAGTTAAGAGCGACCGCTTCGGAGAGTCGTTTTTGTCGTTCGAGGCGAGTGAGGCGGGCGAGTCGGGATCCGTCTCGTCGCTCTCCGCGTCGTCGCTCTCGCCGTCGACGTCCAGCGACCCGGACGCGAACCGCGCGTCGTCTTCCATCTCCTGTCTCGCCTGTGAGCTGTTGCGTATTAAGCCGCCGATGCCGGGCAGAAACGCGGGACTCGGCGCGGGGCTCAAGTCTCCGCGCGCGCGCGCGCGCGCTTCTTTGCGCTTCTTGCTCCGCCACTTCGCCGCGCGTCGGATCATCGCCTGCTCGTCCTCGTCGAACACCACCAGCGGGAACTCCGTGACGCCCATCGGGTCGTCCGCGCTCCACTGGTCGTAGTCGAACACCTCGAACTTAAGTTTCGTCTGGCGTAAGTTCAAATCCGCGGCGCCCATGAAGAACGACACGTCCCACTTCGGGTCCAACGTGGCAAACTCGAACGGCGTGCGATGCACCTGTCGCTTATACGGGACGCCGTCCAGATCCACTAAAGTCACCTTGACGTACGGGTCGCTTAAGCCGTTGCTGTCCATCGCGAGCAAGTCGCTGGCGCCGACGACTCTTACGTGCAGAAACACGCCTCGTAAAAAGTGCACGTGCCGAATAACGACACGCAACGTCCCGCCGTGCACGCCGCCGCGAACCTTTTTTCGCGCCTCTTGTTTTTTTCGCACGTTCACGTCGAGACCGGACGGGTCCCCGATCGCGAAATCGCGCAGAGCCTTGACGTCCTTCACCTCGTCGCGGGCGCGCTTGCCGCGCCACGTGGACTGCAAACGCGTCGCCGCGGCGGTCTCGGAGAGCTCCGCGTGTCGCGCGCGAGTCTCGGGGAAGGGCGGAAAGGTTCCGGAGGAAGAGGAGGCGTTCGTCCCGTCCCGCGAACCCAACGCGTCGTCGTCGTCATCTTCGCCCGGGCCCGCGCGTCGGCGCTGGCGGTTGCGGAAGCTCCTCTGCACGAACCTGGCCGCCTTCTCCTCCCGCTCCGCGGCGGTCAGCGCGCGCCGCCGGAACGCGCCGAACAGACCGCGACCCGAGTCCTCCTGCCCCAGCACCGTGGGGTCCTCGTCCGAGTCGCACTCGGAATCGTTCTCACCCGGCGGCCGGTAAACAACCTCTTGGTACGCGGTGACGTCCTCGACGTCGATGGACGACCGCGCGCGATCGTCCAAAGAAGCGTCGTCCTCCGGGAGGGAGCCCAGCCGCGACCGGCCTAATTGCCCATCGCGGGTGCCGCCCGGCATCGCGCCGACCGACGACCCACGCGGCGCGCTCTGACGCGCGACCGCGTCGGCGCGAACGATGCGAAGCGGTTGCAGTATCAGATACACATCGGCGGCAGATTTTTTCACCCCCGGCTGATCAAAATTCTCAACGTGGTCCGACACGTCCTCGCGAAGCTACAAGCTCGCGTCGTGAAGGTTCGGAGTCCATGACGAAGAAGCCTCACTCCAAAGCGGCGCGCGACCCCCGACGGTCGTCGCGCGCCGCCCCCGCTCCCGATGCCGGCGCTCGCCCCCGACCCCGGGCTGGTGTTCGGCGACGTGTGCGTCATCTGCCAGGACGACGTCACGGACCGCGGCAGGCTGGACGGCTGCGCGCATCTTTTCTGCGTGCCGTGCATCGTGCGCTGGGCCGAGATCGAGACCAAGTGCCCCCTGTGCAAGGCCCGGTTCAAGGTCATCTACCCGGAGGCGTACGGCGAGCATGCCGAGACGAAGGTTTCGGACGCGCGGGAGGGCGATGGCGCGGCGCCGGAGCGAACGCGGGGCAGCACGAGGCGCCGAGCTCCGCGACGAGAGCCCATCCGCGTGGTGCGCCGCGACCAGATGTACGAGGACCCAGACGGCGACCCTCTGAACGGGCTGGACCTGGACGAGGTGACGTGCGGCACGTGCGGCGAGGGCGGGGACGAGGACAGACTGATGCTGTGCGACGGGTGCGACGCCGGCCACCACTGCTACTGCGTCGGGTTGGAAACAGTGCCCCTCGAGGAGTGGCGATGCCGCATATGCGCCGGCGCGGGCGAAGACCCCGCCGGCGCGGAGACCCACGAAAACGAGGGCGGAAACGCTCGGACCGTCGCGACCGTGCGGGCGCAGATCACGCACGACACAGACGATTCGCCGTTTACAAACGCAGAAGAGATACCGGTATCTCCTCGGCACACGGCGCGTCTGGCCGCGCGCCGAAGAGCCGCCAGTCTTCGCGCGGCGCGCTTCTCTTCGCGAATGTATCAAACCCCCGAGTCGCGCGTCGCGTCTGACGCTCGCGCGCCTCGCGCGGTGGGCCTAAACGAAGGCGTCGCGGTTTCGTTCGAGAACACAACCGGTAGGTTCGGTCGCCGACGTTTCGATTCGCGTTCCGGACCTCTCCGTTCGCGTTCCGGAAGCGGCGCGGACACGGACGCGCGGCGTTCGCAGGTGGCGCGCGTCCGCGAGCTGCGTTTGATGTGGGAGCGGTACCGCGCCGGCGAAATTAACTTCGACGGGAACTTCGCCGCCGGGACGACGACGGCGCGAACGAACGAGGTGAGGGAAACAGACCGTCCGTTGTGTTCGTCTCCGTTTGACGATAACAGAGGCTCTCCAAACGAAGAAGAAGAGAGCGTCGCGGAGAAGCGACGAAGAGCCGCGGCGGCGACGCTCGCCGCCGTCGGCTGGAGCGGCGGAGGCGGCGAGGCGGCTTTGGCGAACGCGCCGGGACGCGTCTTCTCGGGCTCATCGCCGTATGAGCGTTTAGTGTCGGAAAACGGCGGAGGAGCTCCGCCGGAAACGGGAGGCAGGCTTTTGAAACGCGCGAGGCGGAGGGAACCTTTAGTATCGGCGACGAGCGTTTCGCGCGCGAGCGACGAGACCCGACGCGAAGACGAGGACGAGGACGAGGATGAAAAAAACGCGAAAACGCGTCGTCTTCCGGCGGCGCTCGCCCTCGGCGCGTCGCGCGGCGGCGGGTCGATGTCGGGGTCGGGACCCGACCGCAAAGGCGCGTTCGCGGGTGTGACGTTCTCGCCTCCGAGACGCGACGCCGTCCAAGACGAGGCCTCCGGGTGGACGAGCTCGGACGAGGACGAGGCGGACGCGAGGACCCGAAAGGACCCGGCGGCGAACCCGAAAGCTCTCTCGCCGAGACGAAAAGAAAAAGCGTTCCTCGCGACGCGCGCGAATCGGTTCGTGCCCCCCGGGTCGGTCACGCACGTGCCTCCCGCGGTGAGCGCCCGCGACGCGGAGGCGACGCGGCGCGCGATGCTCCGCGACGCCGAGGCCGCGGGCGCGCCGGACAAGGCGCGCGTCATCCAGATGGTCAAGGCGAGATTGAAGCCGTACTGGGCGGTTTCGGGAGCCGATCGCGGATCGTTTGGATCGACATCGGGAAATAAATCGAACATCCGAACCGCCGAGCAGTTCAAGCGACTCGCCAAGAGCGCGTCGGCGTCGGCGCGCGCGGCGACGGCGGTGGCGGCGCTGAAGCACGGGCCGGACGCGTCCGCGGACGGCACGCGCGAGGAGGCCATCGCGCGAGCCGTGCAGCGCGCGGTGGACGCCGCGCTGACGCGCGAGGGGATAGAAGTGAGAAGGGGATAGAAGAGATGTTTCTGAGCTTTCTTTTACGTAGTCGAGCGAACGCGTAGCTAGACTAAAAAACAAAGTCTCTCGCTCGCTCCGCGAACGTCGGAAGCGCTTTGGCTCGGACGCGGACGTCTAACGCGCGATGGCTCGACCGGTGGTTAAACCGTGTTATCTGCAAACCGCGTGTGATTCCCGTGTCAAGCACATGTCAAGCACTACTTCCTGTCCCCCGGCGCGGACCAGGCGTCCCAGTTGGCCGCCTCGGCGGCGTCGCGCGCGCGGTCCTGCTCCTTTTGCCACTCGAGGAACTCCTGGCTGGGCGGAGGGTGGTCTTTACCGTCCTCGAGCTCGTAGAAGTCCTTGATCTTGGGGATGTGCTCCGGGACGATCACGCGGCCGCGGTAGTCCTTGTCCGCGCCGAGCTTCTCTAAAATGTCGCACGCCTCGTCGTGGCGCATGTTCGCCGCCCACTGCCACGGCGTGTCTCCGGCGTTGTTGGACGCGTTCAGTTTCGCGCCGAGCCGAACGAGCAACTCTATGCCCTCGCACCAGCCGTCGTACGCCGCGTTGTGCAGAGCAGTGTTTCCCGCACCCTCCACTTCGTTCACGGAGGTCTTAGGATCGGTCGTTGAGTCGTTGTTTAACAGCTTCTCGATCGCTTCGATGTCTCGGTTGAACACCGCTCGGTGTAAAAGCATCTTGCCGACGGTGCCTCTGCCGCGCATGGAGCCGCCTCCGTCGTCTTTCACCCCGACGCACCCGTATTGCTCGGGGAAAGGGCCTTTCACGCGCGTGTACCAAGGGTTACGCTCGACCATGTTTCTTGTGGGTGTGCGTTGTGTGGGTTTAAGTGCGTGGGAGAGAAACGCGTTTGAGACGCGCGTGAGGAAGAGGCTCTTCTCGACCGAGGGAGGATGAGGAAAGAGGTGTCGTCAGCGCCGCCTCCCTGTGTTTCGCGGCCGAGGGAGAAGTCGAAGCGCCGCGAAGAAGATGCGCGGCGGAGTCGGAGACGCGCGGGCGCGGAGACGCGGGCGACGCGCGGAGGCGAGAAAGCCGAGGGGGTACGCCGCGCGCGTTCGCGGAGACGCGGTCGCGTCGCGCCGCGTACCTCGCGAGGAGCGTGCGTCGTCGCGCGTGACGAAGTGCGCCTCGAGACCGTCGACGCGCGAGGAGAACGGCGCGTTTCCTCGACGACCCGAAACGTCCGCCCGCCTCCTGCACCGATCGCGAACTCTTGCGATGAAATCTCGCGTGCGAGAACACGGCACCTCGATCGATTCCCCCGCGGCCTCTCGCGCAGACGCGCGCGCGTCTCCGCTCTCTTCAGACCGACCCGCGCGAGACCCCTCTCGTCTCGCATGCGCGGCGGACCCGGCGCGGGGGAGGGCTCGGACGCGCTCCGCATGCGCGCCAACGCCTCGCGCGACGTGGAGGCGGGCCTCCCGCTGGGCGATTTCGCGGATGGCGCGAACGGGATCGGCGGTCCCGCCTCCCCTTCGTCCCCGATCGAGGCGGCGAAGCGGCTCGCCGACACTCGCGGGGGCGATGCCGTCGGGACACACAAGCAGGTGGCGCACCTGTGGGGCTTCCCGCTGCGCATGCAGGGCAAAGACCTGGCGTTGTTCCTAGCCAGCGGCGCGCTGGTGAGCTACCTGGGGTTCACCTCGACGCAGGAGTCGGTGTTCGCGAGCGCCGGCCCCGGCGGGTTCAAGCACGGCGGCGCCGTGACGCTGGTCACGACTTTGGTGTACGGCATCTTGGCTTTCCTCGAGCGGTTCCGAGCGGGCGAGCACTTGACGCGCCGAGGCGCCTGGAGGGACTACTTCGTTCTCGCGGCGTTGACGTCGAGCGGCATGTACGCGACGAACGCCGCGCTGCGGTACCTCAACTACACGACGAGGATCGTGGCGAAATCCTCAAAGGTGATTCCCACGATGATCATCGGGACCGTGGTACAGGGAAGGCGGTACGGTTTAAACGAGTACCTCGCCGCGTCGTTGTTAGTGGTGGGCATCGCGCTGTTCACGATGGGAGACGTCGACGCGCGTCCTTCGTTCGACCCGCGGGGCGTCGGTTTGATCGTCGCGGCTTTGTTTTTGGATTCGTTCGCGGCGAACTTCGAAGAGCGGCGGCTGTTCGACGTCCCGGAGCCGGCGTCGCACGCCGAGGTGGTGTTCCACGCCAACGCGGTGGGTGCGGTGTTCACGGTATGCGCGATGGGCGTCACGGGCGAGCTGAGGCAGGCGATGGAGAGTCTCGGGTTTTTGCGAAGCGCGTCTGACAACGCGTTTTACGTCGAACAAAGTTTCGAGAGCGAGCCCTCCGACTCCGGCGCGGCTTCGGTGAACGCGGAGGTCTCTGGGTTCGCTGACGCGCTCCCCGCGGTTCTGGCGAGCGCGACGTTCGGGTACATCAGCGTCTCCTTCATCCTCCTGCTCATCCGGCACTTCGGCGCGTCCAACGCGGAGATCGTCAAGTCCACGCGCAAGCTCGTGTCCATCGGGGCGAGCCTTGTTCTGTACCCGAAGCCCATGGGGTGGAAGTACGCGGGGGGCACGTTGAGCACGGTGTGCGGCCTCGCCTACCTCTACGTCCTGAAGCGACGGAAACTCAACGCCGCCGCGCCGGGCGCGGGATGGGAGGCGGCCAAGTGAGGTGATCAAGAATGCGTAACGGGAGTAGAGTAGAACGCCGCGTCGGTAGTTGGTTAGACTCTACCGCGGCGGCGATACGCCGAACGCGATACGTAACAATAACGATAGACTAGTCTACTACGTGACCGTCGTCACCACTTGCCTCGTGGTAACTCGGCTTCGGCGACGAACTCGTTGTGGAACCCGAACGGAACCCGTACCGGGATCTTCACCTTCCCGACGAGGCGCAACGCCGGGTTCCGCTCGTCGCGGTCATCCGCCAAAATCAAAAGCTCAGTCGGCGAGCGTTCGTTTTTTTTTTCGCTCGCGGATACCGCGACTTCGTTTACGACGCCGTCCCTCATCGTCTGCTGCGCGACGTCGTGCGTCAGCACCAGCAGGTGCCCCCCCTCTTTGTCGTCGTCGGGGACGAACGCGACGTCGCCGCACGCGCGGTTTTCGTCCAGACAGTACGTGTAGTGCTTCCCGGTTGAAAGGTCGTGCTTGTGCACCTTGTCGAAACTCGGGACGTCCATGCGCCGCTTCGGGAACGTCGAAGCCGCGTACCCGGCGGTGTAGCAAAAAAAGTGCGGAGCGCCGACGTCCCTCGGGTCGACGCACGGAAAGTCGGACGGCGTTTCGCACAGACGCGTTGACGAGACCATCGTTTGTTTTCGCACGTCGACGCGCCACCGCCACAACGCCGCGACGTCTCTGCCGTGGCCGACGGCGTTCGCGTGAGACCCGAGCTCGGGCGCGTTTTCTCGCCGCGCGTCGCGCGGGTCCCTCTCTTTCGACGACGCGTCGTTTTCAAAAAAGAAACCCACCGCTTTGTTCACCAACGCCTCGAACGCGTTCTCGTCCACCACGCCCGTCGCGTCGTCGCCGACGTAGCCGTTTTTGTTTTTGTTTTTGGTTTTGTTTCCGTCGACGAAAGAGCCGGCGGGCATCCACCCCTGCCCGTCCGCGTCGTCGTCGAACCCGCGAGCCATGCCCAGCGCGTTCGTGCCGTCGGATTTGCACACGTCGACGACGACCACGTCGGGATCCGCCGGGTCGTCGTAGCAGTTCACGACGTGGTACGCGAAACACGGCTCGCCGGTGTCCACCCAGACGACATCCTCTTTGTTTTCGTCGTCGTCGTCGTTTTCCCCCACGCGCGCCGCCGCTCTCGGCAAAATGCCGATGCGCATGGACTGGTCCGTCTCGAACGCGAACGGTAACCCGCCGGTCAGCACTTCGTCGAGGTCGAACACGAGCGGCCCGTCTAACAGAACCACCCGGCTTCGCGTGATCCCGACGTCGTGCTGCATGGACGGCCGGGACATCTTGATCACCCTGCGCGACGTTCGCGCGCCGTGTTTGTCGACGACGCCCACCACCACGTCGGTGGTCTTCTCGTCGCGCGGCGCGGCGAAGTCGAGGGAAATCAGGTTGTATCCCATGTACACCAGCTCGCCCGTTTTGGGACACGTCTTGGCGTGCGCCGTCATGTTATCCAGCCAGTAATCCTTCGTCGCGAACGACTTTTTGAAATCGCACACGCCTAAAGTCGTCAAACGCCTGGACAACTCCAGCTCGTACGCGCTGCCGCTCTCGTACGTCGCCAATAAAACACCCGCGTGCGCCTTCACGCCGTTATTAGCGGTGTTTTTGCTCTGCACGACCCAGAACGGCGAATCCGGCGATTTCCAATCCTCGAACACCTTCGTGAACAGGCGCGGAAGAAGCACGCGCCACACGGGGGTGATGTCGCGCAAGCCGGTGTACAGAGATTCGCCCAAAGAGGCTTCGCGCTCGAAGTTTTTCGTGCGCACGTACGCGCGGCCGTACGAGGCGGCGGCGGAAGGAGACGAAGGAGAAGGAGACTTCTTTTTTTCTTCCAGAGCGTCGTCGGAGCTCTCGTCGTCGTCCCCGAGCCGGATCCAGTGTAACATGCCGTCGCCGTCGAACCAGTGGTAGCGCGCGGCGCCGAGGAGCGGCTCGCGCGCGGGGTTGGGGCCGTTCCGCAGGTACACGCCGCGCACGCTCGCCGGGATCGTGCCCTCCACCTCCAGGTCGCCGATCTCGCACTCGCCCACCACCGGCGCGAAGTTGCCCATGAGAGGAGGATTCGTCGACGCCGACGCCCACGATGGGGGGGCGGAGAGGGCCGAGAAGACATCCCCGGACGCGTCATCCTCGAGCGTGTCCTTCCGCTGGACGACGCGGGGGCGCGCGCGCGTCGCCTCCGCGGTCGTCGTCGCTCCTCCGGTCGCGCTCGAGGCGCGCGGCTCGGTGGCTCGACCGCGACGCGTCGAGCGCCGGGACGGGTCGAGCCATCGACCGGACGCGACGCCCACCGGCAGCGACGTCGTCATCGGCGACGCCGCGGGACCGATCCGCGGAGACGCGCGAGACCTGGTGGGGACGGTTCGGCCGTGTGCGCCCAGGAATGCCTGTCCCGCGCGCGCTCAGCCGCGCGTGGTCGTCGGACCTTTATATATTCGCCAGGTCATCATGGCTGAAAGAGAGGAGGAACTGGTGGCTCAAGAGCGTCGCGATCTCACTTTTCGTCGCGACAGCCAGCCAGAAAAAACGCGTTTTGGAGAAAAAATCCATCGGCGCGTCGCGAGCGCCCGAGGCGTTTCCGTTCGCGCTCCGGCGCGCGTCGGAGACGCTCGTCACGGAGGAACCACCGCCGACGCGTCTCGAAGAAGCGCGCGTCTTTCTTGCCGGTCGTGTCATGTACAAAATCGTCTCGCGCGTTTCTATCGTCTCATCGTCGAATCGTCTCATCGTCTCGCGAAAAGTCGTTTTTCCGAACGTCAGTACACGCGTCGTGAACGCGCGCGGCAGTGCATGACCGAAGTCGGCCCGCCGTCAGACTCGCATCCGCGTCGATCGTGTCCCCTCATCGTCACACACGAAACACAGAAAGGCGTTCTTTTCGGCCATGACGTCAAACGCATTTGCAAGCGTGGATACGAGACACCGCTCGCAAAAAACGCGACGACACCCCTTGTTGACGCACGATAACACTCTGGGTTTCATCACTTTATCGTTCCGGAGACCGTTAATCTTCTTCGACATCCTGTTCGGGGGATTCGTGGTTTCGTCATCGTTCCCGCACGCGAAACACCACATGTTCTCCTCCTTTCCCACGCCGCGTCTTTCGCCGAGGCCGCACCGCGACGTGGTGAGATGAAACCGGCATCGGTCAATCGTAAACGCGCCGAGCGTTTTCGTTCGTATCGCGCGTCGCGAGCAGAGGCACCCGCAAAGACCAAGATGAGAACCTCCTCCGACTCGTCGTTTCGAGGCGACCTCTCTGCGCACGCGTTCGGCGTAGCTCGGGATTTTCGGCACACCTCCGTTATCTTCATCGAGCTCAACCGCGTCGCCGACGCGGTAGCGCCAAGCGGGTTTTTCTTTGTCGGCGGCGGCGCGAAAGAAATCGCTCGCGTCGTCACTCGAGCAGAGCGCGGCTGGTGGCAGACGCAAAAGCTTCGGGTGAACGTGTCCCGGAGAAGGATTATTCCCGACCCCCCCGTCGCGGATCGCCGTCCAGAAGACTTCTCCGGTGGAAACCGGCACACCGTTCGCGATACCCTTGCGGACGGCGTTTTCCTTGACCTCGAGGGGTACGGAAAACAAGCGCGCGACGACGCCTTGCGAGGCTAAGCGATATGCCGTCGGAAGTTTCAGACGCGGTGGGCTCTTTTCGTCGCGCCGCCGCTTGGAAGGTACCAGATAAGGAACGTTCGTCGTGCACGCCCAGCCTCCTGCGTCACTGACACTCGCTCGTGCCTTTTTGCCGCGTTCCAAGTGAAACTCACTCCCGTCGACGTTCCACACCGAAGCCGCGTCTCCGACGCGGGTGAAAGGTAAATGATTCTGCCGCAAGGCCTCCAGCACGTTATTCGCGCTCAAACCTTTACGCCGATTGCCCGAGACTAAGAACTGCCGTAGCCTATGCTGCGGCGTGCCGGTTTCACCGCAACGAAGTTGCACGTGCGCGTAACCGGGTCCCCGCTTGGTCATTTCTTCGCTCAAGAACGTGTTGAACTTCACCGTCGCGTTCACCTGCTCGTAAAAGCTCGCCGTGATGGGAATCCGCTGACGCAGCAGGCGCTCAAACTCAAACGTGAATCTCGTCGACAGCATCGTCTTCGCTTCGTCGCGGGTCGCTTCGTTCTGCACGAGCGACACGTCGTTGCACTCGATGGACGACTGATAAAAGAAGTTCACCGTCTTCAAAAGCGGGTGCTCGTCGTCGTTCTCATCAACTGACCCGACTTTTTTGAACTCGTCCCACTTAACGAGTCCGTCGCGAACTGCTGCGTTTTTTATGAGTAGCGCGACGTCGTCTGCCAAAGGACCCGCCAACGCTTTGAGTGCCGCGTCGTCCTTGTACTTATCAACGTTTTCGAAATCCAAGCCACGCAGTAAGTCCACGTTCTCGATCGCGCAGGTCTTCTCGTCGAAGTTACTACGCAAGACCTTCAGACAGTCTGGATCATTATCAGCCAACAAAATGGGCGGCACGCCAACCGAGTCCCCCGCGATCGCGACGAACCCGAACCCCGCGAACGCGACGACGCTCCGGTCCGCAGGCGACACATGGACGCGCTCGGTCTTTTTGTTTCCTCTGCCACCGAAAAGCACGCCGTTCTTACCTAGTTTCTTGTATTGCGCTCTCTTCGGACCTGGTTTCCCCGGACGACTT
>ENA-OUOG01002401-OUOG01002401.1-marine-metagenome-genome-assembly--contig:-NODE-2401-length-19463-cov-3.848654_pt1 | contig 19463 bp, 16 predicted proteins | sample MGYA00248635_ERZ508505 | MGnify/ENA primary metagenome ERZ508505 (study PRJEB26176, sample SAMN06267871) | marine metagenome | isolation source: Saanich Inlet, British Columbia, Canada | place: Pacific...
TTATTCAAGATTAATTATACTCCCACTCTATCTTATCACTACCAATAAACTTAGTGACGTAATAGTTAGCTCCTAAAGTCTTTTGTAAGTAATTTATTGTACTTCCCCATTCAATTTTAATTATTAGATTTGAAGCAACTTAACTATTCAATTATGAAAACACCATATACAATACAAACAACTTTTTTATTAGTTGTTTTTACCTTAATTTGTAATAGCTCTATTGCACAAAAAAATAGTCCACTGGAATTGGGTGCAATTATTCCTATGTCTGAAGAATTAATGATTAACGTGACTGATGAAAAAATGTCATTAAATAGCAATTTTAATGAAAACGGATTATTAGTTGTTTTTAGCTGTAACACCTGCCCTTTTGTTGTAATGTGGGAAGATCGCTATAGACAACTAGAAAAAATGTGTCAAATTAATAATGTTGGGATGGTATACATTAATTCCAACGAAGCTAAACGCGATGGCGACGATTCAGCAGAAGCAATGAAAAATCATGCAAAAAGCATGGGTTATACTTTCCCTTACTTAATTGATCAAAATAGTGCAGTAGCTAATGCTTTTGGAGCTAAAACTACTCCACATATCTATTTGTTCGATAAAAATAAAACGCTAGTTTATAAAGGCGCTATAGATGATAATTTCCGAGATATTTCACAGGTAAAAGAAACATATTTATTAGATGCCATTGAACAGATGGTTGAAGGAGTAGATATTAAGCTAAAAGAAACAAATGCTAAAGGTTGCAGTATTAAACGAGAAATAAATTAATAGTAAACTGATACTTCAATAAATTCTAAACCCTCACTTTTTAGTGGGGGTTTTTTTATCACATCCCAAACTATTTTATCCCTCACAATAAACTTAGGGAGGTATTTGTTAGTCACAAAAGGTTATATCATTGTTTAAAAAGCAGTATATTGTACACTCTAATCTCTAACAATAACTAAAGTGAATAAATTATCAGATTTTATAAAAGTTTACTACCCTATTATCTTAGCATTTTTCGCCATGTTATATTCAATTTTTCTAGGTCTAAGTGGGGATTTAGAGTCTGCACAGTATTCAGCCCATTGGCCAGCAACTATTTTATTATTTGCTGTTGCTTTGAGACAAAGAAGAAATGATTTTTTTAACAATAAAGAATAGTTATGTTGTCAAAATCAATGTTCATCGTCGGCTTTATAATTTTCTCAATTTATTTAATTGGCCTGTTTTATATGATTAATTGGGGTCATAAATCACAAGAGGAAGCCGAAGCTAATGATAAAGAAATTAAATAATTCTTGGGTATGCAAGATACCATAGAATAATACTCCGCTTTATATTATCATTTCCAATAAACTTAGTGACATAATAATTAGCTCCGAAAAGGCTATTGAATATATTAATGAGCCTTTTTTTATACCAATGGAAAATGAAATCTGCACAATATCAAGTCTTTACACCGTATGTGGTGGTGCTATTAAGGTAATTGGAAAAAACAATGGCATCAGTGACATCGGAACCAATGTTCGTGTGGCAGAAAATAATAACTACTTTTTCTATGCATCAGTGATTGAAGTATCAATAACTAATAAAACCATCGAAATTACTCTTGATAACTTTGGTAAAAATGTACTAAAGAAGGGAATGAAAATCTACCTAAACAATCTTTAATAAGGCTACGGCATGTGCTGCTATGCCCTTTTCTGTTCCAACAAAACCCATCTTTTCTGACGTTGTAGCTTTTATGGAGATTTGATTAAGCTCAACTGACATGCAATTGGCAAGGACTTCTTGCATCTTTGGAATATGGGGGTTAACCTTTGGTTTTTCAAGGCAAACAGTCGAATCAATATTTATAAGTTCAAACCCTTTTCCCCTTACTAACTTCATCACCTCTGATAGTAATATCTTACTATCAATGCCTTTGTAGTCTGCAGAGGTGTCTGGAAAGTGAAAGCCTATATCTCGCATATTGGCTGCGCCCAAAATAGCATCACAAAAAGTATGAATTAAAACGTCTGCATCCGAATGGCCTACAGCTCCTTTTGAATGTGGTACTGTAACTCCTCCTAGCACAAATTCTTCACCGTCTCTTAACTGGTGAACATCATATCCATATCCTATGCGTATATTCAAATCTTCTAGTTGTCTACTTCAGTATCAAGCGCACTGAAATCAAATGTTAAGGCAAATCGTAATGTATTAGATAATGGGTTAACCGCATTTACCTCATCACGACTTTGTAAAGGTATTAAATATGAGAAATCTAGTCCAAACACATTATATCGAACTCCTGCACCTAGAGTAAAAAATTGACGATCTCCTTTTGAAGGATGTTCGTAAAAGAAACCAGAACGTATAGCAAATTGCTTGTCATACCAATATTCTGCTCCCATTGAGTAGATAAGTTCTCTAACTTCACGGTCTCCAGCTGGAGCATCATAAAAAGATTGAATAATACCACTTATAACTGATACATCTGAGTCTAAACCACTAATGATTTCGCTATCGTCATTGTAAATGGGCGGTGTTGGCACTAGTAACTTATTTATATCAAATTCAAATGAAATTTCATTGTATTCATCAATTGAAGTGCTTAAAGAAGAACCTATTCTTAAGTTCGCTGGGATAAAATCTTTATCGATTGTTTCAGTATATGAAACTTTGCCCCCAATATTTGAGATGTTAATCCCCGTTGACCATATCATATCTTGACTAGCTAAACGAATTTCTTTGGTATAAAAACTTGAAAAGTCTCCGGCAACAGTGTGCGCTGCTTTAGTAGCTAAAGTTCCTACTTGCTGACCACCTGTTAGGTTTGAGTAAACATATCGAAGTGCTACACCGGTTGAAAAATTTGGTGATAATTTTAAGGCGTAAGCACCGTCTAATGAAAACTCATTTGGATTAAAGGATCCTAATGGATTATTGTTATTATCTGTAAAGTTTATCTCTCCTAAGCTAAAATACCTCATTGAAAAGCCAAGTACCTCGTTTTCGTTCAATCTTTTGTAGGCCGTCAAATAAGATAAATTGATATCTGGTACCAAAGCTTTTAACCAAGGGGTATAGCATACTGAAAAACCAATATCGTCTTTTACAAAGGCATATTTTGCTGGATTCCAGTGCATTGACATTGCGTCTGGAGCTGATGCTACACCAACATCTCCCATTCCTCCAGCTTTGGCGTCTGGACTTATTATTAAGAAAGGTACTGCAGTGGTTATAGTATTAAGTCTGAACTTATTATCAATATTAATATTCTGCTGAGCTAGAGAATACTTGCTGCATAACACAAAAGGAAGTATGGCTAAAATAATTTTAAGTTGTTTCATTGAATATGAAAAAAAGTTGGTTACAAATATAAAATATAAACTTTAATAACGGAGATATTAGTCTATTAGTATTAGTCGTCCTGACTTTGTTGAAACTTCGCCATCACTAGCCTTTGCGACAATATTATAAATATATATTCCACTATCTAACTTATTACCTTCTGTTGATTTTCCATCCCATTCAAGTGGTCCGTATCTAAACCCTACTGGCTTCAAATTATCTTCGATAACTTTCACAACCTTACCAGTTAGATCCATTATTACCAAATTGACTTTCATGTCTAAATCAGACTGATTGTGTTCAAAATAAAAGGATGTAAAATCAACTACTGGGTTTGGATAATTAATTAAGTTTTGAATGGTCAAATTCTGGGCCGATATCACTTTAAATTCTGTTGTACTTTCGGATGAATTATTGAAGACATCCCAAACTTTAACCGTCAGTGTGTGTGTTCCTTCTTCTAAATTTGAAAAAGGATATTCTATAACTCCACTTTGATAACTATCAATATCGTATTCGTAAAAATCGTTAAGTACTATTGGATTAGAAGATTCTTGGTTTAATACGGCAGTCATATCGTGTCCTATTCCGTTTCCAACTGTATTAATGCCGTTTTCATCATAAAGTAAGGCGAATAAATTTGGGTTATTATTGGTTATTCCGCCTCTCACAAAATTTGTATCGTTAATGAACAACTGTATTTCAGGCCCTAAATTATCCACTGAATAATCATCAGCAGTTCCCCCAATTATTATTTCATTACTAAATCCAGAAGCGTCAATTTTCTCTCCATTTAAAACTCCTTTGGCGTACAAACTAATTTTACCCTTACCAAAGTCGTAATTTATGTCCTTAGGAACAATGAATGTAAAAGAGAACTCTCCATTTGTAACGGTAGATTTACCATTAAACAATTTATTTTTTTTGTAGGTCAAAAACTAGCACCGGAGATTCGTCCTGACCAAGGGTTTGAAAATCTGTTCGTTTATCAAAAACTGTTGGAAAAACAAAACCTTCAAAATCTTCCACCTTTTCACCATTTCGTTGCACTTCTCCAGACACCGTTACTTGGCCTAATGCTTTTGCACTATCTAAAACTTCCGTCAATACCACGTCATAAACTGGATAGGCAAGCGTTAAGGCAGGGTCTCCTAACAAAGTGAAATTTCTATGGTTTGAATCTTCGATATCATTGACATTGTTTTTTGTTCTCATCAAAACGTCGCCAAGCCTAGGCATATCTTCACCATTTTGAGGAAATAAACTCTCAAGAAATGATTCATTGAGGTCTAAGTTATAGTTAGTGAACACTACTCTTGAGGTCGTTAACAAAGCAATAGCACCACCTTTCTCTTTTAAGAAAGCATGCTCAGCAGCAGAAATGCGTTCGGGATCATCGTATCTACCAAACTCACAAGTGGCCGTCATGAACAATGGTAGGTTATTTTCATTATTCCAAGAATATATATCTTCAATACCTAATATTCGCTCATGCGCCCAACCTAATTCTCCGCCGTGTCCAGTATAATTTATCAAAAACATACCCTGATTTACTGCATTTGAAATGGCTGTGTTAGCAGTCGGACACCTTTGCCCTCCAGTTGAAGTTTCTTGCTCGTAAGCGTCTAAGTAAATTTTATCGACATTCATATTTGGATGCTCGAGCGCGATGTAATCTGCTAATTGTTCGGCTTGTCCAGTGTGTACTGTCTCAATTTCATCGTTATCATCGCCAACAAAACACAACCTCAATCGCCAGTCTCCAAAAGATTGTTCGGTATTGTAATTGATTACTTTGTTTACAGAATTTTGGGCTTGTTCTATGGTCTGAACAGGAAATCTTCCAACACCGATATCTAGAAAAGGTAGTTGAGGGTTATCGTCATCTATACTCTCTCCCTCATCTAAAATTGCAAAAAAGTCATCGCTCACATAAGAATACAGAGAATTGGTAGAGTTAGAAGATTGATACGATACTATAAAATTGGTATTTTGAATTTCTCTATTTTTAGGATCAAATGAAGCATCTCCAAATAGCAGCATATACTTGAGAGGGTTTTCATTGTTGTAAAGCATTTTTGCAAAATCTCTTATTGCAGATACATCTTGACTTCCTGCAGAAAATTCATTGTAAATTTGTTGAGGAGTAACGACTTCTACTGCCAACCCTTTAGATTTATGAAAGTTAGCTAATCGATTAGCTTCCGATAAAAAAATTGGGTGGCTAACAATTAGGTAATCTATATCTTGTAAAGCATGTAAATTTTGATTGGCGACCTCCCCTATTAGCTTAACATTTTTGTACCCTCCGTTGAATGCTATAAATTCTTTTAGGGTGTCCGTTTTCAATGAAAAGGTTGCTTTCGTTCCTTGAATATTACGGTTTTGGCTTTTTGGATTTAAAGGATACGTAACGTCCCAAACTACTAAATCTGAATTAGCATTGCTTATTTCAAATTGGCTAATATATTCCGGATGAACAGAAGACAATGATCGGAAAAGCATTTGATTTCCATTCATTTTTAACTCTCTTTCGGCATTAACTTCTATATAATCAATCCATCCTTTACCAGTACTTGAGGTAGATGAAAAGTCTAGCTGAACTTGAATATTATCAGTATTTGGATTAAGTTCTTTTTCTATCGTTTTAGTGTTAGCATAATTATAGCTCCCATAAACTCCTGAAACAGAGGATATTTCTTCATTCATTCCTGAAGAATTAACCGTAAACGTTGAACTATACGGCGACTTGGCTCGGGCTGCTAATACTAATTTTAGATTTGAAGTTCCTATTCTATTAGGGAAATTGAAATTAAAGGTTCTAGAATTTACAATATCAAATACATCGCCATACCAGTTTTTACCAGATTTCACAAAGTTTACTTCATCATTTTCGTGGATTTTATAATCGTTAAATGAAGTAATCGTAACATCTGAAGTTGATTCAGAGTTTTGTGGTGCTATACGTTTTCCGATACCAAAGTCAGTTGTGAGAAAATAATACGTTTCTTCTTCAAACAAGTGCATTTGACGACTAAATTTTCCAGAACTTTCTTGCCATTTGTGAGGAGATTGTCCATAAAATATGATAAAATCATTTTCATCAAATGAACCATCAGTTTGACCAAATACTTGAATAGACAATTCCTCTAAGTCATCTATTCGTGGCTCGGAGTTAGATGTAGGCAGCATACCTCCTGGTCTTCCATATAATCTAATATCGGCTGGGTTGATTCCAGCAACATTTATGCCTAAATCGACAAGGTTTTGATAACTCAATCTGTATATTCCACTCTCAGCAACTGATATTTTATACCAATTTCCAGAGGATAAAACCGAATTTTCAGCAGATGCTAGTGAACTTCTAGCTTGTGGAGTACTGTTGTCAAAGGTTGTAGAAAGCTCACAAAAAACCATTTTCTTATACGTTCCGTCCTCCAAAATAAAAGGGAAAATCGAACCTTTAATTCTTAATTTTTTCCGTTCAATGCCAAAATTGTGAGTTAATTTAACAGTAGAAGTTACATCGAGATTTTTTAAAAAATTTGTTTCCAACTCATTGCAGTCAACAAATAATGGCTCTTTTACCTCTAAAATAAAGTGCTTTGAATGGTCATCAAAGGTTTGGTCAAAGTCTAAAAAATAAGAGCTAGAATTGTTTACAACAGGCACACTATCCGCATAGCTCCAATCTAGAAAAAAGTATTTTGAATCCTGACTAAAAAGAGAAATTGAACTAAAAAATAAAACGAAAAAATATAGTGGTCTCATACTGCCTATTGAAGTTCAAATTTACTACTAAATTTATTATGTCACTCACGACTTGATATGCATTAAAACGTAATTTTGTTAAATATTATTATTTAATATTCTGTTGGATGAAAGTTCATAAGAATATTTTTATATTTTTGTTAGCTAGTAACTATTTATATAGTCGAATGAAGAAAATAATATTTTTGTTGAGTTTCTCTCTTTTAGCAGGCATCTACAATGATGCAAAAGCGCAAGACCCTGCTTTTAGTCAATTCTTTGCAAACCCACTATACCTTAATCCTGCAATGGCAGGAACTAATATTTGTCCAAGAGTAATTTTTAACCATAGAAATCAGTGGCCAGGTATTGGAAAAACCTATGTTACTTACAGTGCTTCATATGACCAATATGTAGATAAGCTCGGTGGTGGTTTAGGATTTGCAGTAGCGAAAGATTACGCAGGTGCAGGCAATCTTAATACTACACACATCAGTGCAAGTTACGCTTACAGACTTCAGGTAAATAAGAAATTAAATATTAACGCTGGTTTTGAAGCGGCCTACAGACAATTAGGAATTGACTGGGGTAGCTTAACATTTGGCGATATGATTGACCCAGTTCAAGGTTTCATCTATCCTACCAACGAGGATATCGTTAATTATGCTGACAACAACGGCTTTACAGATTTTGCCGCTGGATTCATGGGATTTGGTAATGCCAACAATCAGTTCGACTATTATTTTGGATTTGCTGCCCATCACATCACACGTCCAGATCAAGGGTTTATTGGTGAAAGCCGTTTACCTATGAAAATAACTGGTAATATAGGAGCGACGTTTCCACTCAATAGATTTGGAACTTATAGAACTAACTCTGGTACAAGACCAAAAAATGCTGCTCTTCTATCTCCAAACATATTATTCCAGAAACAACAAGACTTTATGCAGTTAAACTATGGTATGTACGTTATCAAAGGTCCTATAGTTGGAGGACTTTGGTTGAGACAAAGTGCTGAAAATTTTGATGCATTCATCATACTACTAGGTATAGAACAAAGCTCTTGGAAATTTGGATACAGCTATGACGTTACAATTTCAGACCTTAACAACAGTAATACTCAAGGAGCGCACGAAATATCAATTGCTTACAAACTGCCTTGTCGATTTAAAGGCAAAGCGTTTGAAACAATAAATTGCCCTAATTTCTAGTTATTAAAGATTCAGAAAACCATTTAAATTATGAAAAATCAATTATTACTTATTCTTTCTCTGGCAGTCTTTTTCGGATGCAGTAAAGAAAAGTCGAAAACAACTGGATGGAATTATAATGATCCAAAACATGGTGGATTTGAAGTATCATCTAATTACACAGAACAAATTACTCCTTCTGGAATGGTATTTGTTGAAGGTGGATCTTTCACAATGGGTCGCGTTGAACAAGATGTTCAATACGATTGGAACAATGTTCCTAAAACAGTTACTGTTTCTTCATTTTACATGGATGAAACTGAGGTAAGAAATATTGACTATTTAGAATATTTGTTCTGGATTGAAAGAGTTTACGGTTCAAATTATGATAATGGTTCTTATCCTGAGGTATACTGGAAAGCATTGCCTGATACTAATGTATGGAGAGATAAACTATCTTATAACGAACCATACGTTCGTAGCTATTTAAGACACCCTGCATTCAACGACTATCCTGTGGTTGGTGTAAATTGGGAACAAGCTATGGACTATTGTGCTTGGAGAACTGACAGAGTAAACGAAAGAATTCTTATCGATAACGGTTACCTATGGGAAGATCCGGAACAAGTAGATGAAAACGTATTCAATACTGACGCATACAAGATGGGGCAGTATGAAGGACGAATTAGAAGACAATTGCCTAACTTAAAACTTGGTATTCACGCCTATGACAAAAAGGCTGGTAGAGATAAAAATGCAGTTAGAGGAGTACAAGAAACTGACGGTGTCTTATTGCCAAGCTTTAGACTACCAACAGAAGCTGAGTGGGAATTTGCAGCTCTAGCTTTAGTCGGAAACACTGAAAAAGAAAATGTTGGAGAAAGAAAAATCTATCCTTGGAATGGTGATGGCGTAAGAAACCCATCGAAAAGAAACAAAGGTGAAATTGTTGCTAACTTCAAAAGAGGACGTGGTGATAACATGGGTACTGCAGGAAAACTTAACGACAACGCAGATAAAACTGCTCCTGTAATAAGCTATTGGCCAAACGAATACGGTTTATATAATATGGCTGGAAACGTATCAGAATGGGTTATGGACATCTACCGTCCGTTAGTAGATCCTAATACTACTGATATGAATCCATTCAGAGGTAATGTCTTTGAAACATGGGAAAGAGACGAAGACCGATTCATCGTTGAAAAAGATAGTCTTGGTAATATTATTAAAAGAGCAGAGACTGTTGAGGAAAATATCAATAGAAGAAACTACAGTAAATCAGATAACATCAACTATTTAGATGGTGACTATGATTCTAAAGTTAATTCTCCTGCACAAGATTGGTTAGAAGACTCTGAAGACAACACAACTAATCAAGTTTACGAACTCAACCAAACGTCTCTAATATCTGACCAAACTAGAGTTTATAAGGGAGGTTCATTTAAGGACAGAGCATACTGGATGATTCCTGGTACTAGAAGATTTTTAGACCAAAAGCAATCCACAAATTACATTGGGTTCAGATGTGCTATGGATAGATTAGGTCCACCTACAAGTAATCTAAAAGAAAACCAACGTAGACCAGTAGACTGGAACAAAGCTAACGGTTATTACGACAGACAATAATATTTTTTAAATCAATTAAACCCCAATTTTTTATTGGGGTTTTTTTATGAAATGGAATTAAATAAACTTCATCAGCTATTTTTAAACTCTTCAGGAATATCAACTGATACTAGAAATATATCTGCTGATTCTATTTTTTTCGCATTGAAAGGGGCTAATTTTAATGGTAATGAATTTGCCAAAGACGCTATTTCTAAAGGCGCAAAGTTAGCGGTGATAGACGAAGAACAATATGCTATTAACTCTGACTATATTCTTGTTGAAAACGTATTACATTGCCTTCACCAGTTAGCAAGCTTTCACCGTAGCCATTTAAACTGTCCTGTTTTAGGAATAACAGGAACAAATGGAAAAACCACTACAAAGGAACTCATAAATGCAGTGCTAGCGCAAAAATACGATGTAGTGTGCACACAAGGAAACCTAAACAACCATATAGGAGTACCATTAACAGTACTGAGTGCCGATTTAAAGACAGAATTTTTGATCGTTGAAATGGGTGCAAATCATCAAAACGAAATAAAACTGCTTTCAGAAATTGCTGATATTAACTATGGTATTATTACTAATATAGGAAAGGCACACCTTGAAGGTTTTGGAAGCGTTGAAGGTGTTACCAAAACAAAGAAAGAACTGTATGACTACATTAAAAAACACTCAGGAACACTATTTATAAATAAAGAAGATAAGCTGCTTCAGAGTATCTCAACTACTATTAATAAAGTTGAATATTTGACGGATGAACATAACGATGGCAGTCCATTTGCATCTGTAAAATGCTTTGATAAAATTATAACCTCAAAATTAATAGGTAGCTATAATTGCACAAATATACAAGCGGCAATTTCCATAGGTCTGTATTTTGATGTTTCTTTTGAAGATATAAAATCTGCAATCGAAAACTATACCCCACAAAACAATCGTTCACAGCTTGAAAGTACAATTAAAGGCAATTCATTAATCATCGACTATTATAATGCCAACCCCACAAGTATGATCAAGGCAATCGAATCTTTCTACTCTATAAAAAGTGCTAAAAAACTCTTTATTTTAGGCGATATGCTTGAACTTGGTGAGGTTTCGATACATGAGCATCAAAAAATTATTGATGAGTTGAGTGAAACGCAATCAGAGGCTATACTTATAGGAACAGAATTCGGAAAATGTTCTCACTCATTCCCTCATTTTACAGATATTTATGAAGCTCAAAAGTGGATTAAAGAAAAATCTTTCAATGATTATTTTATTTTACTAAAAGGGTCAAGAGGAATAAAATTAGAGGAACTCAAAGATTTACTTTAGTTCATCTGTTATTACTTGTCTAAAAATCAAGAAAAAACATACAATAAATACACCTAAAATAGAAAAAAGAATAAACGCTTTTACTGCAGAAATTTTATTTCCAATAAGCGGTAATCTTGGCGTATCTATAATATTTAGAAGTGGTTTATTATTTATCAATGTAAACTTAGAAAGCTCTAAATTTTTTACAATCTCTCCATACATAATGTTTAAAATCTGAACATCACGTTTAAGCCTTATTTCATCTAGCAAACCCTTTGCACGTTGCACACCAAAATTAGAATCTTTATGTGAAGCGTATCTATACTCTGCAGTTTTTAGCTCGTTTAATACTGAATCTGCTCTAAACGACAACAGTGATAAAGTACTTTCTGATTTAGCGGTTTGAAATTTGGTATAATACTCTTCGAGCTTTTGTGCTAAAGACTCAGTTAATAACTTGGCAAATTTCTCGTCGGATGAAGTGCAACTGATTTTAAAAATATTACTCTCATCTTCAAGAATTGTGGAAATGCTGTTGTTTACCAAATCAGTATAAACAATATTAATTATACTATCATGCTGGAACGTAAAGTCTGAAATTTTTGGCGGGAAACTAAAGTCTTCCATTTCGTCTTGCCATGACAGCCTGTAATCATTAATATCCAGAAAATGATTGATAAGTAAATCATCTTTGTCGTTGATATTTCCATTTTGTAGAATTGCTTGATGCACTACTCTTTTAGAGATTAACAATTCTTGAATATTAGCCTGACTAAACGTACCATTAGAAGCACCACCTAGATTTAACCCAAACTGACTCGCTATTCCTGATACAGCACCTAAACTTGATGATGACTCTTGACTTTCATCCACTACAAAGGTTAATTCTGCGGTATATGACTGGGTTTTAAGGATTGAGTAAATTACTCCTAGAAAACCAAAGAGAAATGTAAAGCCAATGATGAAAATAAATTTGCTCTTTAATAAATTCTTAAAATAAACCATCTTAAGAATCACATCTTTTAATCGAATTTCGTCAATATTTTCTTCCATTAATTTATTGTTGTCTAGATAAATAAAGAATATACAAAGAGGTTATAGCAGATATCTTTGTGATTGTACCTTCTAAAATTCGTGTCCAATCAACTGGTTTGGGCTTTTGCCTTTTAATCTTAACATCTTCAGTAACTTTAATGGTTGAACCTTTTTCAACTCTTGGGTATAGAATAAACAAGCCGAAATCTTTAGCTTTAGATACAGATCCAGATGGAGAAATAACCAATGTATTAGATTTTACATTATGTTTCGAAAAGCCTCCAGCAAAATTATTAATGTAATAGTTAGCTCTTCTTTCCATAAACGGAACGGAAATGGATGTTTCTTCAAAATTTGAAAGTGCGCCAGTAATTGCAACTAAATCCTGAGTTTGTGGAATATTAATACTATCTAAATCGTGCAAAACAATATTATATCTTGATTTTCTATACTTTAATGCCTTATCAAGATTTAAATGAACAGGCATATATTTTTTTATGTATGTTTTTTCAATATTGTTAACTGGCGCTGACTTTTCTTCATTAAAGGGAATAATCTGAACAAACTCTCCATCCGAAAAGAAACCATTTACAATTTCTTCATCGTCATTATAAAAGTCTATTTCATCATTAGGCTTCTCCTCAATCTCCATCATTCTATACATGTTGATTGCATTATCATCGCCTGTACTTTTGATTCCTCCAGCTCTTAAAATTAAATCAACAATTGTTTCATCTTTTGATTTTAAAGAGTAAACTCCAGGATACTCAACTTCACCCGTAATAACAACGGTTCTTACTTCTTCATAATCAGGGTTAATTCTCACTGCTACCTGATCATAGGGTTCAAGCATAAAATTAGCGGCTTCATCATCTAATTCACCATTATTAGATATTTTAAAAGAACGAACAACCGTTCTTTTAGCTTTCAAAATATTAGTTTCAGCATCATAATCTGCTATTCTTGATATATCAATTTTAGCCCCTGCCGACTCTTGCACTAAACCCCCAGACATAATAATCAGGTCTGACAAATTTAACCCCTCGCCAAAAGAGAAGGTGTTTGGTATTCTTACACCTCCTGTAATTGAAACCTCAAATTCATCCATATAATCTCTTTTAGAAAGAAAGAAAATCTCATCGTATTCTTCAATCAAAATATTGGATGCTGAATTGGGATTGTCGACTAATGATGCAATGTCGAGTATTAAATATTCCTTAGAATAATCGTCGGCTGATGTTCTTACTAAATATGCCGACTCTAAAAACAAATCTTCTGACAAAGAGTTAGATTTCAGTAACATATCGTAGACTCTTTCACCACTAGACAATTGGTATTCACCACTAACACCAGTCGACGTATGAATGTATACTAAATCTGATGGTATTCCTTGAATACTATTGACCATAATTTCATCGCCATTTTTTAATGATAAATTCTTAGACCCGACTTCATCAACAGTAATGGTCTTAATTGAATTCCCGTCAATTCTACTTACTGCAATACCGTTCTTGTAAGCCAACTTGGTAAAACCACCTGCATATTTGATAAGGTCAATTAATTTATCGCCTTGCTTAACCTCATAAGAATAGGGTTTATTTACCTCACCTTTCAACTCAACTACATTTTCAGCTGAAGGCACATATAGGTAATCGTTGTTCTGCATAAATAGATCTTGAGATTTATCGGCATCGAACAAAAATTTATACACGTCTAATGAATCAACTGTTTCGCCATCTCTAATGAGGTAAATATTTCTAACCGAACCAATTTGGTTTGGACCACCAGCAGCAATTAAAGCATTGAATGCGGTATTTAATGCAGGAATAGAATACGAACCTGGATTGAAGACTTCTCCAACAATATTTACACTTATAACTCTTGAGTAATTCAACGTTAAATCAAACTGAGATTTCCTTAAATCGAAAAATGAACTCATCCTGTCTTTTACAAGCGATTTGACAGACTCAAGGGTTTTAGATGCTACATATATTCGACCGGCATGTTTGGTAGAGATATAGCCTTTATCATTAACCACGACTACTTCGCTGTGTTCAGAAATACCCCAGATAGAAATTGTTAGCTCATCCCCTTCAGCAAGTAGATAATTTTTTGGCGCTTGATTATCATAAGACCTAGTAAAAAAGTTTATGCTATTATTTCTAAAGAAATTTTGACCATATATTTTTGCTGCTGGATATTGAATGGAATCATTGAACGAAAATAAGGTGTCGATTAATGACTCATTAAAATTTCGAGATTGAATTTGACTAATTTCAGCAGATGAAGAATCAATAAAGTTAGGATTGTATTTACCCCTTTGTAATTTGTAATCCATAGCTTCAGAGATTTCGCTTTCACTCAAGCCCATTTGCCTCAATACATCTTCACTAGGAATATCAGAAGGGTTTATGTCTGAAGCGCTCATATTAGATGGTGCAAACTTCATGTATTTTTGCATTTGCTCTACTGACTGACCGTAGCTAATTTGTCCAATAAAGCATAATACGATTACAATAATTTTCTTCATAATGAAACTTAATTTTTTCTAAATATATAACAATTCATTTATTTAAGAATTGACCTCGAAATAACGACCCGTTGAATTTCTGAAGTTCCTTCATAAATTTGAGTGATTTTTGCATCCCTCATTAATCTTTCCACATGGTATTCTTTTACGAAGCCATAGCCACCATGAATTTGAACAGCTTCAGTGGTTGTTTTCATTGCCACCTCTGAGGCAAACACCTTTGCCATAGCACTTTCTTTATCAAAATTCATGCCGTTATCTTTTAGCCAAGCAGATTTTAAACAAAGTAATCGAGCGGCTTCAATTTCTGTAGCCATATCCGCTAATTTAAACGCTATCGCTTGGTGTTCATGAATTGCCTTTCCAAATGCTTTTCGTTGCTTAGAATATTCTAAAGATAACTCATAAGCACCAGATGCAATACCTAAAGCTTGAGAGGCAATACCTATACGTCCGCCTGAAAGAGTAGACATAGCGAATTTAAAGCCAAACCCATCCTCTCCTATCCTATTTTCTTTTGGAACTTTAACGTCAGTAAATAGCAATGAATGAGTATCTGACCCTCTTATTCCTAGTTTATTTTCTTTTAACCCAACTTCAAAACCAGGCATACCTTTTTCTACAATCAGAGCATTGATTCCTCTGTGGCCTTTTTCGGGATCTGTCTGTGCAATAACTAAATATACTGAAGCTGTATTTCCATTTGTAATCCAGTTTTTTGTACCGTTCAACAGGTAATGGTCACCCATATCAACAGCAGTAGTTTTTTGGGATGTAGCATCGCTACCTGCTTCAGGCTCTGACAAACAAAAAGCACCAATAATTTCTCCTTTAGCTAAAGGCACTAGGTATTTTTGCTTTTGCTCTTCTGAACCATATTTCTCTAAACCCCAACACACTAATGAATTGTTAACCGAAACCACCACAGAAGCAGAAGCATCAACCTTTGAAAGTTCTTCCATTGCTAATACGTAAGACACGGTATCCATTCCACCTCCTCCATATTTGGGGTCGACCATCATTCCCATGAACCCCAATTCTCCTAGTTTTTGTATCTGTTCTTTAGGAAAAGTCTGATGTTCATCTCTATCAATTACTCCAGGTAAAAGCTCTGTTTGCGCAAAGTCCCTTGCTGCATCACGAATCATTTTGTGTTCTTCAGTAAGTGAAAAATTCATAGTATGTGAGTTAGTTAGTTTAAATTTGACTTCAAAAATAGTCTTTTTAACTAAAATGAAATACAGAGTAATAGGATTAATGTCGGGCACTTCATTAGATGGGGTTGACTTAGCTTACATCACTTTTACCCATAATGGAAAATGGCAATATAATTTAGGCTCTTGCCATACGTATTCTTATGACGATGAGTGGCTTAAAGAATTGGGCAACTTACATTTAAAAAATAAAGACTACATCGACAACATTGATGTAAAGTACGCTGGGTTTTTATCCAATTTGATTGAACATTTCATCAGCACACATAAACTTGAGGTAGATTTGATATGTTCTCATGGGCATACGATACTTCACCAGCCTGAAAAAGGCATTACGCATCAAATAGGCAATGGCGCAATAATTCATAAATCATTAAAAATTCCTGTGGTGAGTGATTTTAGAAGTCTGGACGTTGAACTTGGTGGGCAAGGCGCTCCACTTGTTCCAGTCGGAGATGATATTCTTTTCAACGAATACGATTACTGCCTCAACTTGGGCGGATTTAGTAACTTTTCATATTCCGAAAATGGCGTTCGAAAAGCCTTTGACATTTGCCCCGTCAATATTGCTTTGAATTACTATTCTAAAAAATTAGGATACCAGTTTGATAAAAACGGCAACATCGCTAAAAGTGGCACGATTAACACTCGTCTTTTAAATGAATTGAACAACTTAGACTACTACCACCAATCTCCACCAAAATCACTTGGCAAAGAATGGCTTGAAGAAAACTTCATTGCAGTAATTGAAAAGTATGAAGAAACTGTAAAAAATAAACTATCTACACTAGTTGAGCATGCCGCTATTCAGATTAGCCAATACATTACGAAAGGGGGATGTTTAGTCACTGGCGGAGGAGCCTACAACTCCTTTTTGATGGATAGAATGCAATCACATTCAAAATCAAATTTTGTGTTGGGCGATAAAAATCTCATTGAGTATAAAGAAGCTATGATTTTTGGTCTTTTGGGCGTGTTAAATAGGCGAAATGAAATCAATTGTTTAGCGTCTGTTACAGGTGCAAAAAGAGATTCGATAGCAGGAAAATACTATGCTTAAAAAATAGCTAATTATCTTCTGAAAAATAATTGGGCAAAAAATCCGAAATCTCTACGTCCAAAACAACAGCAATTTTCAGTAAGGTTAATACAGAAGTGTTTAGAACTCCACGTTCTATGCGACTTATTTGTGACACTTCCATATTGGCATCAATAGCCAACTGAGCTTGAGTAAAAGACTTAGAAAGACGAATTTCACGAAGTTTTGCACCCAAATGGTTTAGGTATTTCTTTTCGTTTGGGAATGATAAGCTTTTCATGAAATCAAAAATGCAAATAGCACCAAATAATTGCGCAGGCATATTTGCCTAGAAATTAATTCATATAAAATACTAACTTGCATTATGATCTTTTAACCAAAGACTGAAAAAGCTAAAAGTCATGTGTGGTAGCACCTAACTACCCAATCAAAACCCCTTTCTATTAAGGGGAAACATTAACTTAAACCCAAATTAAAATGAAAAACTTTTTTAAAATAGGTGTGTTTCTTTTAGTAGGAAGTGCCCTAATTGTATCTTGTTCAAAAACAACAGATGAATACATTTATAATGATGATAGTCATTCGGTTGTTCAAAGGTCAGCTATCGCTGGGAATTATCATTTACACTTAGACGGGGATGAAACAAATTGTAGCTCACCTGGAAATACTTGTTTATGGTCAGATGATGATGTTATCATAACTCCCGACTACAATGTATTCATAGATCTTTTCTCCGAAATAGGTAAAGGCGATTCTGATGTAATTGCCCAAAAATTTAATGCCAATTTCGATGTGCTGATCCGTTATATTAACCCCTACTATGTGAATGGCGTAAAAAGCGGTAGAATGTCCGTAACTGCTCGAGAAAATCAAAAGGATAATTTAAAATTCTTATTATTTGAAGACAGATCGAACGGCGAGAAAATGGCATATCAACTCAAATTTGTAAGATGAGAATAACAAATCTATTAAAGCAGCGGATAATATTATCCGCTGCTTTAATTTTGATGACAATTGGTTTAGGGTGCAAAAAAAAGAAAGGTCTACAACTTATAAAAACAGGCGAACAAGTCTTTGAAACAGATTTTGCAGTCAGCTCTAAGCATTCAGGATACTTTGTAGATTCAAAAACTGAGGTTGAATACATCTATTTAAGTAATGGTAGCACAGAAAGGAAAGTCAGTTTTTTCACATTGGATGGTAAGCTACATAAAACCATTGACTACAAAAAAGCAACACAAGGACATCGGATAGAAGATATTAGCATTTGGTCTTTAGACACCATTCTGGCACTAAGTTATCGTACAGGTATAGTTTTCGCCATCAATGACAGTGGAAAATGCATTAAACAAGTGAATCTTAACTCATTTTTATCTGATACGCTTTTTCCAGCAACTTTAATTTCAACTTCTGGGGGTAATGATTTTCTGTTTAACAAAACATTATACCTTTACAGAGGATTTGATTTGCCAGTTGATACCGCAAAACCATTCTTAGACTATTTAATCAAGGCATACAACATAAAAAGAGAGACTCCTTATTTAATTGAAGTAAAAAATATTTTTAGCGAGTCACCTGATTTGAGTTTTTTAGTAGATTCTTTTTTTCGATTTGTTCCTAAAAATCATATGGCAGCTGATATCCCGGATTACAGTTTTTATAATGATTTGATTCATATAATATCATTTGGAATAGATTGTTTGTTTGTTTACGATTTAAATGGAGAACATCATAAGACCATTTACTTGGACTATAAAAATAAGGTTGATCAATCGTTAAAGTTCTATGAGTTCAAAGAAGACTATGAAAATACCATGCCAAAATTTGGCGCTTGGAGCACTATTAATGCTAACTATTTATCTAATTTATTTTATGATGAGATTCATCAAAGATATTACATTTCGGCATACCACCCTTACAATGGTCCAAGTGAAGACTCTTGGTATAAACGTAATTGGTCTATGTTGATTTACGATAAGGATTTTATATTTCTAGATGAAATCATCGTTGAAAACCCTGAAATAAGATTATTTTTCTCTTTTCTTACAACTAAAGGCTGGTATACTAGAAAAAACAAATATTACAATGAAAACTACGACCCACTTAAAACCCATTTTGACATTTATACTATTGATTAGTGTTTTTTTGTCTTGTAAACAGAAAAATAAATTTCATGAGTATTTAGAAGGTCATCAACTGGGAAAGACTTATCACTCCATTATTGTTTTAACCGAAAAAGGTTGTCCTCCCTGTAATAGCGGTTTAGCAAATACTGTCACACAGCATAAATTCGACAGTACACTTATTGTAGTTAATGCTTTAGGCACATTAATTGATCTTACAGAAATCAAAAAAAATGTACTAGAAAACACTCTTGTCTTTGATTATAAAGAAGAATATTATGAGCTAGGAATAAAAAATTCTGGAGTTATTTTATTAAACAAAAACTTAGAAATAGACAG
>ENA-OUOG01002412-OUOG01002412.1-marine-metagenome-genome-assembly--contig:-NODE-2412-length-19409-cov-5.736447_pt1 | contig 19409 bp, 17 predicted proteins | sample MGYA00248635_ERZ508505 | MGnify/ENA primary metagenome ERZ508505 (study PRJEB26176, sample SAMN06267871) | marine metagenome | isolation source: Saanich Inlet, British Columbia, Canada | place: Pacific...
CTTGATCGTGCCGCCAGTCGCGCGCATCGCGGTATGCAAAACGGCGCGATCTTCGGTTTCATTGATCTTTTCGCCCGCAAACATCGCCGCGCGACGCCCTTCCAGATCAGCCCCGCGCGCCAAATCCAGCAAAAGCTGAAGCGCCTCGGCATCGATTGTCGTTTTCGAGAAATCAAACAGCATCTCGTCAAATTTCGCCGAGAAGTCACCCGCACGGGCATCGTCTTCGAAAAGCTCGTGGATCGAGCGATCCGAATGGGCCGCGTGATAGGATTTTAGCGCGTCGAAGATGGCCAAATCAGCCTCCTGTTATTCGGCCCAATGAACCACTGCATTTGACAAAACGGCGCGCACGGGCGCCTCTTGCGGGGAAAGCTGGGTTGCACGCTCAAGGGCTTCGCGCTTCTGCGTGCCCGTGATCACGATATGGGTGCTCATCGCGCCTTTGAGGGCGGGCGCACTCAAGGTGATCCGAGGCTCGCCTGCACCATCGGCGCGCATAGGCAGCAAAATCGGGGCATCATCGCTCAAGGCCTCATCCAGCAAATCCGCGCCCGGAAACAGGCTGGCCGTATGCATATCGGCCCCCATACCCAAGAGCAGAACCGAGATCGGCAAATGCGGCGCAAGCCCTTTTGACAGGGTCTCTAGCGCGTCCTCAGGGCGATCGGCCTCGGCATAAAGCGGCACCAAATTGGCCGCCGCCGCCTTGCCCGTCAAAAGCCGCGCCCGCAAAAGTGCGGTATTGGAGCGCGGGCTGCTTTCAGGCACCCAACGTTCATCATTCAAAAAGACCGCCACACGGCCCCAATCCAGATCCTGCTCGGCCAAGACATCGAAAATGGGTCCGGGCGTTGTGCCACCGGGCACACAGAGGCTCGCGCTCTCATTGCTGCGCAATGCGGCACCCAATTCACTGGTGATTTTGCCCGCCAAAGCCAGCATCATCAATTCACGGTCAGGATATTCTACAAAACCCTTCATTTGGAAATCTCCCGCCAGCGGCGCCCGTCCTTATGCATCATCATCATGGCCTCTTCTGGCCCTGCGCTGGATTGATCATATTGGGCAGGCTTATCACCACGCTTGGTCCAAGCCTCGATGATGGGATCGGTCCACGCCCAAGCGGCCTCAACCTCATCGCCGCGCATAAACAACGTCTGGTTGCCACGGATCACATCCATGATCAGACGCTCATAGGCATCTGGCACATCAGCGGCCTCTGGTCCCAATGCATCGGCAAATGTCATATCCAGCGGCACATCAACCAACCGCATCCCACCAGGCCCTGGCTCCTTGGTCGTGACCGACAGGTCGATCCCCTCATCAGGTTGCAAACGGATCGACAAGACATTGGGGCGGCTGCCCGCATCTTCGTCAAAGATGGAATGGGGCGGCTCCTTGAAATGAATAACAATCTCGCTCAAGCGCGCCTTCATCCGCTTGCCCGTGCGCAGATAAAACGGGGTCCCGTTCCAACGCCAATTGGCCACATGCACCCGCATGGCAATAAAGCTCTCGGTCAGGCTGGAGGCATTCTCGGCATCATCACGGTAGGAGGGAAGATCGCCAGATGCCCTATACTGGCCTCGCACGACATCATCGCCCTTCAAGGGCTGCAGCGCGCGGATCACCTTGAGCTTCTCGTCACGCACCGAATCCGGTTCATAGCGGCTCGGCGGCTCCATCGCGGTCAGGCAAAGCAATTGCATCAGGTGGTTTTGCACCATATCGCGCATCGCACCCGATTGGTCATAATACCCCCCGCGCCCGCCAACGCCGACCTCTTCGGCCACGGTGATTTGCACATGATCCACATATTGCGCATTCCACAAAGGCTCGAAGAGGATATTGGCAAAACGGATCGCCATCAGGTTCTGGACAGTCTCTTTGCCCAAGTAATGGTCGATGCGGTAAATCTGGTGTTCGTCAAAATGCTCGGCCAGCGTGGCATTCAGAGCCTGCGCCGTTTCCAGATCACGCCCGAAGGGCTTTTCGACCACGATCCGCGCATCAGAGCGCGCAATCTCGAAGGAATGCAGCCGTTCGGCCAAATCCCCGAACAGGCTTGGCGCGACCGAGAAATAAAACGCCTGAACGGTATCGGGACGCATCTCGGCTTTCAACGCGCTCCAGCCGCCCTCGCCTTTGGCATCCACCGTGACATAGCTTAACCGCCCAAGAAAGGCTGCAATCAGTTCAGGCTCGCGCGCGTTTTCCGCGACGAATTCGTCAATCGCCTCACCGACAAATAGGCGCCAGGCCGCACTATCTTGATCCGTGCGCGCAGCACCGATGATGCGCGCATCCGGCGGCATCTGGCCATCGCGGAACCGCCTATAAAGGCCAGGCAAAATCTTGCGGCGGGCAAGGTCACCTGTCCCCCCAAAAATCACGAGATCGAAAGGATCAACCGGAATGACGCGCGAAACCATGTGATCTCCTGTAACGGGCGAGTGCTAAAATCTATCATTCACGCCAAAATTTGTTAGCGCTAACGAAACTCAAGAGGCGTTTACAACCTCCCCGCTCACAAGTCTAGCAGAGTGATCACCCATCTCAATCGCAAGGCTGAGAAAAAATCGCACAATCTAAACTGATGCTTGCAGCCGGATCTTGGGGCCTGATGGTGGGGCCTGATAGTGGGGGATCGAAGTGGTCCGAGCGGCCTCCCCTCCGCTCGGACCAATACGCGTCGAAGGTTTTTTTCAACCCATCGCGTAAACTTCCGAACCCGACCGAACTCGATAGGACTGCGCAAGTCAAGCATTTTGCAAAGAAAACTGCCACCCACACCCCAAGGACAGCTTGCGTATCGAATGCGCTTGCTTGACCTGCCGCCATGGATCGGGCAACGCACATGCGAAAAGACCGATATTTTGGATGATTGCCCCATGATCCGCCGCCTTTATGACTGGACACTCGGCCTTGCCGCGCACCCGCATGCCCTATGGGCTTTGGCGATTGTGTCTTTCATGGAAAGCTCCTTTTTTCCGATCCCGCCCGATATTTTGATGATTCCCATGATCCTCGCGACCCCGCGCCGCGCCTTTTTGATCGCCGGTGTCTGTCTTGTCTCCTCTGTGCTGGGGGGATTGGCGGGATATGGGATCGGGTATTTCTTCTATGACCAGATCGGCCAGCCGATTCTGGAGGCGCTTGGAAAGGTCGACCGCGCGGATGAATTCAACGCCCGTTTCAATGATCTGGGCTTCTGGCCTGTCTTGATCGCAGGCCTCACACCCTTTCCCTATAAGGTCATCACGATCATGTCGGGCTGGACGGGCCTGCCGCTTGGCACCTTCATCATCACATCCATCGTCGCCCGCGGGATACGGTTTTTCCTTGTCGCCGCCTTGCTGTGGAAATTCGGCGCACCAATTCGTGACTTCATCGAGCGCCGCCTTGGCTTGATGTTTGCGCTTTTCATCGCTTTGTTGGCGGCAGGTTTTTACATCGTAAGGTTTTTGTAACCCATGACTCGTCGCAGTTTGATCCTTCTGGCAGGGCTTGGCTCTCTGGCCACTCTTTTGGGCGCCTTTGGCTTTCAATATATCGGCGGGCTGGCCCCTTGCACGATGTGCATCTGGCAACGCTGGCCCCATGTCGCAGCCATCGCCCTTGCCGCGATTGGCGCGGCCATGCCCAATAGGGTCATCGCGACCTTGGGCGGCTTGAGCATGCTCGGCAATGCAGGCATCGCAGTCTATCACACAGGCGTTGAGCGCGACTATTGGGAGGGGCCATCAACCTGCACCACAGGCGGCCAAGACCTCACAGGGCTCTCGGGCGCGGAATTGCTCTCGCTGGATGCCCCCGCCCCTGTAGTGATGTGCGATGTCGTGGCTTGGGAAATGGCGGGGCTCTCGATGGCCTCTTGGAACGGCATCCTATGTGTGATCCTCGCGGTGCTCTGGTTCATGGCCGCCTCGCGCCACCGCACTATGGGCTGATAGAACTCATCCCTGTCTTTCATCTTTCAAAAAATACGACCACGAGACATAGGGACTTGGCGAAAGACGGGGGTTTGGCGCAGGGCAGGAAAAAAGCAGCCTGAGCATTGCACCCTATATCGCGTCCCTCTATACTGTCCGGTAACAATATATAGATGCCCGCCGCATAGCAGGACACCCCGTGACAGATACGCCAGAACCCCCTGAGAACGTGGAAGAAACACCGATTGAACGGCACCCCCATGACGGGCCTTCGATCGATATCGCCGCCGAGATGAAACACAGCTTCATCGACTATGCGATGTCGGTGATCATTTCGCGTGCAATTCCCGATCTGCGTGACGGTCTCAAACCTGTCCATCGCCGCATCCTTTTCGCGATGCATGAGACCAATAACACCCATGAAAAAGCCTATCGCAAATCGGCTCGTCCCGTGGGCGATGTCATGGGTCAATACCACCCCCATGGGGATAGCGCGATTTATGACGCGCTGGTGCGTATGGCGCAGCCTTTCTCGATGTCCTTGCCGCTCTTGGATGGTCAGGGCAACTTCGGCTCCATGGATGGCGATAACCCCGCCGCGATGCGCTATACCGAAGTGCGTATGGACAAGCCTGCCGCCTTCCTGCTGGCCGATATCGACAAGGACACCGTCGATTTTCAGGACAATTACGACGGCAAGCAGCAAGAACCCACGGTTCTTCCCGCACGCTTCCCCAATATGCTGGTCAATGGCGCAGGCGGCATTGCTGTCGGCATGGCCACGAATATCCCGCCCCATAACTTGGGCGAGGTGATTGATGCCTGCCAAGCGCTGATCGTGAACCCCGATCTGACCGCCGAGGAATTGATCGAATATGTCCCCGCCCCCGATTTCCCCACAGGCGGCATCATGCTGGGGCGTGCAGGCGCGCGCAAAGCCTATACCGAGGGTCGTGGCAGCGTCATCATTCGCGCCAAAACCCGTGTCGAGGAAATCCGCAAGGACCGCTTTGCTATCATCATCGACGAGATCCCCTATCAGGTGAACAAAGCCTCGATGATCGAACGCATCGCCGAATTGGTGCGCGAAAAGAAGATCGACGGCATCTCGGGTGTGGCGGACGAATCCGACCGCATCGGTGTGCGTGTTGTGATCGAGCTGAAACGCGATGCAACCGCCGAAGTGGTGTTGAACCAACTCTTCCGCTTCAGCCAGATGCAAACCTATTTCGGCTGCAATATGCTGGCGCTCAATGGCGGCAGGCCCGAACAACTCAGCCTGCGGGGCTTCCTGACGGCCTTCTTGGATTTCCGCGAAGAAGTCGTCGCGCGCCGCACAGCCTTTGAGTTGAACAAAGCCCGCGAACGCAGCCATGTTCTTTGTGGCTTGGCCGTGGCGGTTTCCAATGTGGATGAGGTCGTGGCCACCATTCGCGGCTCGGCAGATGCGGCCGCAGCCCGTGTCGCCCTGATGACCCGCCGCTGGCCCGCCCATGAGATCGAGGCCTATATCCGCCTGATCGATGATCCGACACATACGATGAATGACGACGGGACCTATAACCTCTCCGAGGCGCAGGCCCGCGCGATCCTTGAATTGCGGCTCCAGCGTCTGACGCAAATCGGCGTCAAGGAAGTCACGGACGAGTTGGAAGAGCTTGCTGGCAAGATCAAGGAATACCTTGCCATCCTCGCCTCCCGCGAGCGCATCCTCGAGATCATTTCCTCGGAGCTGGCCGAGGTCAAAGACGCCTTCGCCGTTCCGCGCCGCACCGAGATCGTGGATTGGTCGGGCGATATGGATGACGAGGACCTGATCGAGCGCGAAGATATGGTCGTCACCATCACGGCAGGCGGCTATATCAAACGCACGCCTTTGGCCGATTTCCGCGCCCAAAAACGCGGCGGCAAAGGTGTTTCGGGCGGCAGCCTCAAAGAAGATGACGTGGTCACCAATCTCTTTGTGGCCAATACCCATACGCCGCTGTTGTTCTTCACGACAGACGGGATGGCCTATAAACTCAAGACATGGCGCCTGCCGCAAGGCAGCCGCACCTCCAAGGGCAAGGCCATCGTCAATATCCTGCCCATTCCCACAGGCGTCAGCATCGCGGCCATCATGCCCGTCGACCGCCCCGAGGAGCATTGGGACGAATTGCAGATCGTTTTTGCCACTTCGGCGGGCGATGTGCGGCGCAACCAATTGTCGGATTTCACCAATGTAAAATCCAACGGCAAAATCGCGATGAAATTGCCCGATGCGGGCGATGTCAGCCTCGTGAATGCGCGCATCTGCACCGAAGAAGACGATGTCATGCTGGTCACCGATTCAGGCCGCGCGATCCGCTTCCGCACCACCGATGTCCGCGTCTTCAAAGGCCGCGATTCCACAGGTGTGCGGGGCATTCGCCTGCACGGGGATGACACTGTCGTCTCCATGGCCGTGATCCGCCACTTCGAGGCCAGCTCGGAAGATCGCACCGCCTACCTCAAACAACGCCGCATGATGGCAGGCGCGCCTGAGGACGAGATTGAAGACGAGGAAGAGGGTGCCGCTGCTGGCCCGCTCTCGACCGAGGCCTTCAATGCGATGTCCGAGGCCGAGGATTTGATCCTGACCATCACCGCCAAAGGTTCGGGCAAGCTGTCCTCCAGCCATGACTACCCCGTCCGCGGGCGTGGCGGCATGGGTGTTGCGGCCATGGATAAGGCCATGCGCGGCGGCCCCCTCGTGGCCTGCTTCCCTGTCGAAACCTCTGATCAGGTCATGCTGGCAACCTCCACAGGCCAATCGATCCGCGTGCCCGTTGAGGGGATTTCCTTTCGCTCGCGCAGCGCAGGCGGCGTGAAGGTCTTCAATACCAGCGGATCGGAAACCGTGGTCTCGGTCGCCTGGATTGCCGATCAGGGTGACGACGACGCCGAGGTTTCAGGCGAGACAGACGGCACAGAAGATGGCAACGCTCACGGCGGTGACGCGGCCATTCAAACTTCCTCGGAATAAGCATATCGGGGCGGCGCTGAAACGCCGCCCCAAACTTGCCACATTATTTCCACATCTAAGCCTCAATGCGGCGCTATTGTGTTCTGACTGGGGTAGTTTTGGGGGCATTCTTGCGGCGGTGATCTGACGATCAGGGCCGCGTTACTTGGGAATGCCGGTTATGACAAACGCGACGACGGATTACGTCTCATTGGGTGCAACTGCCCAGAACCTTCTTCGAACAATTATTGCATCATATTTTATCGCAGCATCTCTGCGTCTTGTGCCTGGCACGGACCTTTCCCCCGCGCTGTCACATATCTTATCTCCGACAATGGCCTTGATGGTGTCCTCAGTGATCATATTCACTTTGGCCTTTCTTGTGATGATTGGCCTTTATATGCGCCCCGCGGCGCTAATGTTGGGGGCGCTCACCCTTCTGTCCAGCTATATGACCTTGAATGCGCTTGGCGTGGCGCAGGAACTCGAAACGCTCTGGCGTGATCTTGTCTTGGTCGCGGCCTTGGTGCTGACCTATTCCGAGAATGCACCGCGCGATCGCCATATGCGCCGCGTTGTCCGTCGCAAGATCATGCCCCGCCGCGTGACAGCGCCGACCACAGCTTCGCGCCCCAGTCCCCCTGTGACCTCGTATGAGACCGCTTTGCCAAAGCCGCGCAAGCCATGGAGTTTGGTCGAAACCGATCTGGTCTCGGAAAACATCTTTGTCGAGAACGGGGTTTACGGCTGACCAAACTGATCCGCGGCTCCTCTACTCAAACCCTTATACTCAAACCATTTGAAAGCTCCGGTTGGCCCGCGCCACCGGAGCTTGTTTTTTGTCGAACTTCGGGCGTTAACCCTTTGTAAAGTTTAATATTCAATTAACCATAAGCATATGGGAGACCGTTCGGGACAATAGCCAAAACATATAAAAGGTTCCGCCATGATCCGCGCTTTCCCGATTGCCCTGACCCTTCTGCTTGCCACAGCCCCCCTAGCCTTCGCCCAATCCCTAGGCCTTGGTGCAGGCCATGTGGAGCTTGGCCACACCGATATGGACCAAGGTCCAGATCAGCTTGATGGACGCCTCTTGATGGATTTCACCATTTCGGCCCATCACGGCATCGAAGCGCGCGCCGCGCTGGAAGACACCGTGCTTGGCACTGCGGGAACGGTTGCAGGTGTTGCCTATATGCGCCCCACGAACGGTCTGCGCTACGGCCTCTTTGGAAGCCTGTCCGATCTCGACGGAGAGGCGGCAAGCTGGGGCTATGTCGGGGCCGCAGGTATCTGGGCCGTCTCGGATGGCGTCAGCCTTGGCGCACATGGGGCCATCGGGCGGCGCGTCACTGGCCCGCGTGCGGGCGGACGTCTCAGCGAACCCGACACATTGATGGGTGGCATCGACCTCTTTGCGCGCCTGAGCGAACAGCTCAGCGCCACAGCCGCCCTCTCGGTTGCCGAATTTGATGAATGGCAGTTTCGCGCCACGGCCTCGGAACTGCGTGCGGGGCTGGTCTATCACCTGCCACGCTCGCCTCTCGGGCTACGTGCCGAGATGATCCACGACCGCCTTGATGGCCCCAATGGCGCAGCTGCCCATACCCATCTTCGGCTTGGCCTCTTTGTGCGTTTCGGCGCGCAACCCACAGCCTCCGAGATGCGCCCCTTCGTGCTGTCTGACCCGATCGGCCAATTGACGCGTCGGGGCCTGTAACCACAGGGGGCATTTTGCACCCTTTCCCTGCAGGCCTCTTTGTCCTACATCCCAGCCATGACACAAGAACTCCATATCATCGGCGGCGGAATGGCCGGATCAGAGGCCGCTTGGCAGGCCGCAAACGCAGGTATCAAGGTCGTCATCCACGAGATGCGCCCCAAGGTCGGCACCTTCGCGCATCAAACCGGCAATCTGGCCGAGATGGTCTGCTCCAATTCCTTCCGCTCGGATGATGATGAGCAAAACGCCGTGGGCCTGTTGCATTGGGAAATGCGCCAAGCGGGCGGTTTGATCATGGAGATGGCCGATCAGCACCGCCTGCCTGCGGGCGGCGCATTGGCCGTGGACCGCGAATTATTCGCCGAGGCCGTCACGGCCCGCATTCAAGCCCACCCCAATATCACGGTCTCAGCCGAGGAAATCAGCGCCCTGCCCGAGCAAGGCCATTGGATCATCGCCACAGGGCCTTTGACCTCGGGCGATCTGGCAAATGCCATCGCCAAGGAAGCGGGCCAAGAAAGCCTCGCCTTTTTCGACGCGATCGCGCCGATCATCTATGCCGATACAATCGATATGTCGCGCGCATGGATGCAATCGCGCTACGACAAAGGCGAGACCGAGGAAGAGCGCACCGCCTATCTCAATTGCCCGATGGACAAAGACCAATATGAGGGCTTCATCGACGCGCTTCTGGCCGCCGAGAAAACCGAATTCAAACCAGGTGAAACCGCAGGGTATTTCGATGGATGCCTGCCCATTGAGGTCATGGCCGAACGTGGCCGCGAGACCCTGCGTCATGGGCCGATGAAACCCGTCGGACTAACCAATCCGCATCAGCCAGACGTCAAGGCTTGGGCGGTCGTGCAATTGCGCCGCGACAACAAGCTTGGCACCTTGTTCAATATCGTGGGCTTCCAGACCAAGATGAAATACGGCGCGCAAACCGAGGTGCTGCGCATGATCCCGGGGCTGGAAAATGCCAGCTTCGCGCGGCTTGGCGGCATCCACCGCAACACTTTCATCAACTCGCCCACCCTGCTGGACGAACAGATGCGTCTGCGCTCAAAACCGCATCTGCGCTTTGCGGGCCAGATCACAGGCGTCGAGGGTTACGTGGAATCAGCCGCGATGGGGCTTTTGGCGGGGCGCTTGGCCACGGCCGAGATCACAGGCACCAACCTGCCCCCCGTGCCTGACACAACCGCAATGGGCGCTTTGGTCACCCATATTACAGGCGGGGCCGAGGCTAAAACCTTCCAGCCGATGAATGTGAACTTTGGCCTTTTCCCACCCTTGGTTGGTATGAAAGGCGGTCGGCGCGGGCGCAAGGACCGCTATAAGGCCTATACAGATCGCGCAAAAGCCGCTTGGCTCGACTGGCTGGCACACGGATCTCAGGACGCAGCCTGACTTGGACGGGGGGTGGAACGCGCATGAGATTTCAGACCCGTTTCGCACCGTCCCCGACAGGGCCTTTGCATCTGGGCCATGCCTATTCGGCGCTGCTTGCCCATGACAGGGCGCGCGCCGCAGGGGGGGCTTTCTTGCTGCGCATAGATGACATCGACCTCACCCGCGCCCGTCCAGAATGGGAGGCGTTGATTGTGCAAGACCTCACATGGCTTGGGCTGACATGGGATGGCCCAATCCGCCGCCAATCCGATCATCTGCCCGACTACCGCGCCGCGATTGATCGGCTCGCCGCACAGGGCCTCACCTATCCCTGCTCGTGCAAACGCCGCGACATCGAAGCCGCGGCCTCCGCCCCCCAAGAAGGCGCACCCAGTCACGGCCCCGATGGCCGCATCTATCCCGGAACCTGCCGTGGCAGGCCGATGTCGGATTGGTCCCAAGGCGATGCCATCCGCCTTGATCTGCAGCGCGCCATCTCGCAGACCCTGCCAAGCTTCACCGAAACAGGACCCAAGCACAAAGGCCTGCACACCCCCTCAGCCGAACATCTACTCACCCATATCGGAGACCCCGTGCTTGCCCGCCCGCAAATGGGTGCCTCCTACCATCTTTGTGTGGTGATTGATGACGCAGCCCAAGACATAAGCCATGTGATCCGTGGCGAAGATCTCTTTGAAGCCACGGCCCTGCATGTCGTCTTGCAAAACCTGCTCGGCCTTCCAACCCCCAGCTATCACCACCACCCATTGATCCGTGATGAGGCAGGCAAACGCCTTGCCAAACGTGATGACGCCCGCGCCATCCGCCTCTACCGCGACGAGGGCGCAACGCCCCAAGACATCCGCCGCATGGTCGGCCTCTAGGCCACACCCTCTTTGCTTGAAAAATACTTCCGCCGGAGGCGCGTTAGGCCTCGGGCGCCATCAATTCCACTTCCTCACCACCCTGAATGGCAGTGTAGAAACACACGCGGCGGTTGGTATGGCAGGCGGGCCCAGTTTGATGCACCAGCGCAAGCAGGCAATCGCGGTCGCAATCGATGCGCAGCTCCACCAGCTCCTGCACATGGCCCGAGCTTTCGCCCTTGACCCAGAAGCTCTGTCGCGAGCGGCTCCAATAGGTGACGCGGCCCGTCTCAAGGGTCTTGGCGACCGCTTGCGCATTCATCCAAGCCAGCATCAATACCTCACCCGTCTTGGCCTCTTGGGCGATGACAGGCAGCAATCCATTGCTATCGAATTTCAGACTTGCGGGATCGAAGGACATGGCCCACCTCTTTGCAAATTGCAGCGCAAGGGCTACCTATAAGCTGTTAGACGAAAAGGCAAAGACATGACGGCAGATACCGACCTGATCAAGCTCTACTCACAGCGCATTCTCGCGCTGGCCGCTGACATGCCTTTGACCGCGCGGCTCGACGCCCCACAGGCCAGCGTCAAGAAACGCGCTCCCCTTTGCGGATCGACCGTGACCGTCGACCTCGATATTGCGGAGGGAAAAATCAGCCGTTTTGGTCAAGATGTGAAGGCCTGCGCGCTTGGTCAGGCCTCAGCCTCGATCATGGCACAGAACATCTTGGGGCGTTCCCGGGCAGAAGTCGAAGCCGCCCGCGACCAGCTTCTTGCGATGCTCAAAGAGGGCGGACCACTGCCTGTCGCCCCTTTTGAGGGGTTTGAGGTTTTGGAACCAGCCCGCGATTATCGCAATCGCCATGCCTCGATCATGTTGGCACTGGAGGCCACCGCGCAAGCCATGGCTGAGGCTGAGGCTGAACAGTCCCAATCGAGCGCCTGACCTCGCAGGTTCCATCCCTTGCACATAAAAAAAACCGCCGCGCATCCGGGGCAGGATGGCGGCGGAGTATGCGTGTCATTTGGGTCCGGAGCAACTGAGGCAAATCAGATACGACAAGCAACAAATTGGGATAGTGTTTCCCAGTGGGACAGAGCCGCTTGGTGTAAATCGGTCCGGACAGGGACCGCAGGCAGTAAACAGAATTACAAGTTACAGACTTACAAGATACCCGGCAGACAGAGCATACCCATGGTCAAAACAGCCAAGGACAACACACCTGCCAGATCAGACAAGATGGTGTCATGCGAGCGGGTTAAAATGGCCTTGATCTCAGTGAACATCGGGTAACTCCTTCTTCGGTGTTGACCCTTTGTTCTCATATTGCGCAGTGCATGTAAAGAACTTTTTAAGAACATTTGAGAACAAAGTGGAACAAAGTTCATTCACCCTCTCAGGCAACCATGAGTATTTCAAAATAAAAACAGATGCTTAAGGTAAATTACCCGACGGAAATCAATCGAATGGCTTTGTCCTGCTCCATCAACCACAGCAAAACGCGAGCGGCCTTGCCGCGTGGCGAGGTCAATTCGGGGTCCAAGCTCAGAAGGGATCGCGCATCTGTCTGGGCCAATGCCATGAGGGCTGTCTGGCTCTCCAGATCCGCCACCCGAAAGCGCGGCAAACCTGATTGCGCCGTGCCGATCAAATCGCCTGCGCCTCGAATGGCAAGGTCTTCCTCGGATATGCGGAACCCGTCTTCGGTCTCGCGCAGGACCATCAGACGGCGTTTGGCTGTCTCGCCCAAGGGGCTGCGATACATCAACAAACAGGTCGATTCTGCCGCCCCGCGCCCGACCCGTCCGCGCAATTGATGCAATTGCGCCAAGCCGAACAACTCCGCCTGTTCAATCACCATGATCGAGGCATTGGGCACATCCACCCCGACCTCGATCACAGTTGTGGCCACCAAAACGCGCGTGCGCCCTTGCGCAAAATCCGCCATCGCGGCCTGTTTTTCGGCCACGCCGAGTTGTCCATGGACCAAGCCCACGACCCCCTCGCCCAATGCAGCCCTGAGCAATTTGAACCGCTCTTCGGCGGCCGTGGCCTCATAGACTTCGGATTCCTCAACCAGCGGACAGACCCAATAGGCCTGCCGCCCCTCGGCCACCGCTTCGCGCAAATGCTGCACGACCTCATCAGTCTTGGCCGTGGAGATAAGCGCCGTTTTCACAGGCGTCCGACCGGGCGGTTTTTCATCCAGCACGCTCACATCCATATCGCCATATTGCGCAAGGCTTAGAGTGCGCGGAATGGGCGTTGCGGTCATGACCAAAACATCCGCCGCTTGGCCCTTCTGGCTGAGTTGAATGCGCTGACGCACGCCAAAACGGTGCTGTTCATCCACGATTGCAAGCCGCAATTGGGCAAATTCCACATCCTCTTGGAAGACCGCATGGGTGCCGACCAGAATATGGATATCACCCCGTTTGAGCGCCTCCAGCTTGGCCGTGCGCTCTCGTCCCTTATCGGCCCCGGTGAGCAATTCGATCACGACGCCCGCGCTTTCCGCCAGTGGTTTAAGGTTTTGGTAATGTTGCCCCGCAAGAATGGAGGTGGGGGCCATCATCACGCCCTGCCCGCCCGCTTCAACCGCGATCAGAAGGGACATCAAGGCAACAAGGGTCTTGCCCGCCCCCACATCACCTTGCAACAGGCGGTTCATGCGCAAAGGCGCGGCCATATCGGCTGCGACTTCCCTGATCGCACGCAATTGCGCGCCCGTGGGCGTATAGGGCAAAGCGGCCAGCACCTTTTGGCGCAAAACGCCATTTCCATCGCTGACCAACCCCTTTTTGCGTTTGACCGAGGCCCGCGCCAAGGCAAGCGTCAACTGATGGGCGAATAACTCGTCATAGGCGATCCTCTCGCGCGCCTTGGAGCTGCGCGAGATATCTTGCAGCCCGTCGGGGTGATGCGCCGCTTGCAACCCCGCCGCCCAATCAGGCCATTCCTCGCGGCGCTTCAATTCAGGATCAATCCATTCAGGCAGATCGGGCAGCAAGCCCAAAGCCGAGGCAACCGCCTTGGCCATTCCCTTCTGGGTCACCCCTGCGGTCAGGGGGTAGATCGGCTCAAAATCGGGGATTTCGTCAGCCTCTTCGGGCGGCAAAACATGATCGGGATGGGCCATTTGCGCAAGGCTGTCGAAGAGCTCCACGCGGCCCGACACAACACGGCGGCTGCCCGTTGGCAGGATTTTCTCAAGATAATCCCCACGCGCATGGAAAAACACCAATTGAAAAGAGGTCTGCGCATCCTCCACCTCGATCCGATAGGGCCCACGACCTGAGGGTTTTCGGTGGCGCCCGACCGTCACCTCGACCGTCGCCACGCCGGGCAAAGGCACATCACGGATCGAGGCTTTGCGCGTTCGGTCCATGCCGCCTGCAGGCAAGGTCAGCAGCAGGTCTTTGGGGGTTTCGACATGAAGGCCCGCGTAATTCTTTGCCGTTTTCGGCCCGACGCCATCAAGCGTTTCCAGCCCCGCAAACAGGGGGAACAGAACCTCGGGGCGACCACGCTCAGGCATCGCCAATCAACGCAAGCCATGCGTCCTCATCCATGGTTTCAATACCCAAGTCCGCGGCCTTCTTGGCCTTGGAGCCCGCACCGGGCCCTGCCACCAGAATATCGGTCTTGCTTGAAACACTGCCCGACACCTTGGCGCCCAAACCTTCAGCGCGGGCCTTGGCCTCGGCGCGTGTCATTTTTTCAAGGCTGCCCGTGAATACAACCGTTTTACCCGCCACGGGGCTGTTTTCGGTCTGGCGAAGCTGCGGCGATTGGATATCAAGCTGCGCCACAAGTCGATCGATCGAGCCCCGCTCGGCCGTTTGGGAGAGGGTCGATGTCAAGGCCTGCGCGACCGTATCGCCGATGCCATCAATGCCTGTGATCTCGGCCCAAGCGGGGCTGTCCGCCAAAGCGGCCTTGCGCGCCTTTGGCTCTAGGCTTGCCGCAGCTGGCTCAAGGCAGGCCTTGTCAATGGTATCCGCCAGCGCCTTCCATGTCATGAAATGGCGCGCCAGATCATGCGAGGCCACCTCGCCTACATGCCTGATCCCAAGCGCAAAAAGAAAGCGGCCAAGCTCAATCTTTCTTTTGTTATCAATTGCTTGGAAGAGGTTGCTTGCGCTTTTCTCGCCCCAGCCTTCACGATTTTTCAACTGCTGGAGGCCAGTGCCGAACCGCGCCTGCAGCGTGAAAATATCGGCAGGCTCCTTGATCCAGCCATCACGGTAGAATTGCTCGGCCTGTTTGGCCCCCAAACCCTCGATATCGAAGGCGGCGCGGGACACAAAATGCTTGAGCTTTTCAACCGCCTGCGCGGGACAAATCAATCCGCCCGTGCAACGGCGCACCGCATCACCCTCTTCGCGCAGGGCGACCGAGCCGCATTCAGGACAATGGGTGGGAAAGACAAAGGGGTGCGCGTCATCAGGCCGTTTGGACAAATCCAAGTCAGCAATTTTCGGGATCACATCGCCCGCGCGATAGACCTGCACCCAATCGCCCACACGGATATCCTTGCCACCCCGTATCTGCTCGCCCGTATTCGCGCGCCCCGCGATATAGTCTTCATTATGCAGTGTCGCATTCGAGACGACGACTCCACCAACAGTAACCGGGGCCAAACGCGCGACAGGCGATAATGCGCCCGTGCGTCCGACCTGAATGTCGATCGCCTCAAGTCGCGTCCACGCCAATTCCGCGGGAAATTTATGGGCAATGGCCCATCTGGGCGTGGTCGAGCGCATGCCAAGGCGACGCTGCAGGCTCAAATCATCAAGCTTATAGACCACGCCATCAATATCGTAGCCAAGCGTCGCGCGTCCTTGTTCGATCTGCGCGTAATGGGCCAAAAGCTCGGCAGTTGTGCTGCAAACCTTTGTCAAAGGGTTGGTTTCAAACCCGAAATCCGCGAATTTCGAGATCACCCCCATTTGCGTCTCGGCCAAGGGTTGGGACAATTCTCCCCAAGAATATGCGAAGAATTTCAACGGACGCGCGCGGGTGATCTCGGCATCCAATTGCCTTAGCGAGCCTGCCGCCGCGTTGCGCGGATTGGCAAAGGTCTTGCTACCATGTGCCTCTTGTCTGGCATTTAGATCAGCAAAGTCGCTATGGCTCATATAGACCTCGCCGCGCACCTCAAGGATGTCGGGGGCGGTTGGAATGTTTTGCGGAATATCTGCGATGGTGCGCGCATTGGCGGTGACATTCTCACCGATGCTGCCATCCCCGCGAGTGGCAGCGCTCACCAATTTTCCGCCCTCATACCGCAGGGAGAGCGACAACCCATCTATCTTGGGCTCGGCCGTAAGCCCCAAGGGCGCATCCGCCTCAAGCCCCAAAAACCGTCGAATGGAATCGACAAAATCCTCGACGTCTTCAGAAGAAAACGCATTGGAAAGCGAAAGCATACGTTCGGCATGGGGCAGTTTGGCGAACCCTTCGGATGGGGCTGCGCCAACCTGTTCGCTGGGGCTATCGGAGCGCTTGAGAGCGGGAAACTGCGCTTCGATCAGTGCATTTTCACGCTTGAGCTCATCATATTCGGCATCACTGATGCTTGGGGCATCCTCGCCATGATACTCAGCATTCGCGCGCGCCAATACTGCCGCAAGCTCGGCCAGACGCGCCCCCGCGGCATCCCTGTCCAGTTGCGCTACTTTTTCAGCGAGGCCTGCGTCAGACATTCCAATTTCCCACGGCTGTTCCACCCCATTGATATGGGCCACCGTGAGAGAGGTCTAGAGAGTCGCGACATCCAATGCGCAGACAGAATGAATTGCGCAGTCCTCGGGAGTGAGAACCGCCCCGCCAAGGCCAAGTCAGTACTCCAAGGACGACCTTGAAGTTACCCGATCATCACGCGCTGGCGGCCAAATCGCTTTCAGATAAAGCAGGCTCCGGATCGCGCAGCACATAGCCCCGCCCCCAAACCGTCTCGATATGATTGCCGCCGCCTGTTGCCTCGGAAAGCTTTTTGCGAAGCTTGCAAATGAACACATCGATGATTTTCAATTCCGGCTCATCCATGCCGCCATAGAGATGGTTCAGGAACATCTCCTTGGTCAATGTCGTGCCTTTGCGCAGCGACAGTAATTCGAGCATCTGATATTCCTTGCCCGTCAAATGCACAGCGCGGCCATTCACCTCAACCGTTTTGGCGTCAAGATTGACGGCGATATCACCCGTTTTGATGATAGATTGGGCATGGCCCTTGGACCGACGGATGATCGCATGAATACGCGCGACCAATTCTTCGCGGTGGAATGGCTTGGTCAGATAATCATCTGCCCCGAAGCCGAACCCTTTGAGCTTACTGTCCGTGTCATCCGATCCCGTCAGGATCAAAATAGGCGTATCAACGCGCGCCAACCTCAATTGGCGCAGCACATCAAGCCCTGTCATATCCGGTAAATTCAAATCCAATAAAATAAGATCATAGTCATATAGTTTGGCCAGATCGACGCCTTCCTCACCCAGATCGGTCGAGTAGACGTTCAAATTCGCATGGCGCAGCATCATTTCAATGCTTTTCGCGGTAGTAGGATCATCTTCAACCAATAGCACTCGCATATCGACCTCTCTGATTCGCACCTATCAATGATTTCAATCTGATCGTAATTCGTTAACCACTGGTTACCTTTGTTAAATTGTTTGCAGCTTTCCGCAATTTAGCAAGAGAAATACCCCGTTGTTATTCATTAATTGTCTCATTTCTTTGGCTAATTTCTAAATCTCTGAACAGCTGTCGCCTTCAGCGCGATCTCTCCATGCCGCTCCACATGAGCCAGCCAAGACCCCAGCTCCTCCTCGGATAGGCCCCAAGTTTCACAGGCCTCTGCCTCGGAAACCAGCCCGTGACGCACCGCTTTGACCACGGCAGCCTTTCGGCTGGCCACCCATCGGCGGGTATTGGCCGGCGGCAATTGCGACCGCGAAAACTGCGTTCCATCAGGAAGCGTGACCACCACTGGCCCTTTGATCCGGCGGATATACATGACCCGTCCCTCGCCTTTTCACCTCAACTCTGGCCATGGATGGCAGGAACTGCTTAATGACAGGTAAGCGGTGCCCTTGTGATTACACAGCATTTTCCTATATTCCGCGATAACACCTCCCGGAGATCGCCATGCCCCTTGATCGCGACAGCGCCAGCCTCAATTCCCTTGGCTTTGCCAAACCCCCGTCCCAGACGCGCGTGGTCGTGGCCATGTCGGGCGGTGTGGACAGCTCGGTCGTGGCCGCGCAATTGGCCGATGAGGGCTATGATGTGGTGGGCGTGACCCTCCAGCTGTATGACCATGGCGCAGCACTTGCCAAGAAAGGCGCATGCTGCGCGGGGCGCGATATCCATGATGCTCGGCGCGTTGCCGAAGAAATGGGCTTCCCCCATTACGTGCTGGACTACGAGAATATCTTCAAAGACGCGGTCATCGATGAATTTGCCGACAGCTATCTGGCGGGCGCGACACCTGTGCCTTGTATCCGCTGCAACGAACGGGTGAAATTCAAGGACCTATTGGCAACGGCCAAGGATCTTGATGCCGATTGCATGGCAACGGGTCACTACATCCAGCGCAAGATGGGCGCACAAGGGGCCGAGTTGCATTGCGCCGCCGATGCCGCGCGCGATCAATCCTATTTTCTGTTCTCCACCAAACAGGAGCAACTTGATTTCCTGCGCTTCCCTCTCGGACATCTTGCCTCGAAATCGCAAACGCGCGAGCTTGCGGCCAAATACGGGCTGCCCGTCGCAGATAAACCAGACAGCCAAGACATCTGCTTTGTGCCAAACGGCAATTACGCCGCCGTTATCGAAAAGCTGCGCCCCGGTGCGGCTGATCCAGGTGAGATCGTCGATATGGATGGAAACCCGTTGGGAGAGCATCGCGGCGTGATCCACTATACCATCGGCCAGCGCCGTGGTCTGGGCATAGGCGGGCTGGAAGACCCTCTCTATGTGGTCAAACTCGACCCCGACACCCGCCGCGTCATTGTCGGACCCAAAGAGGCGCTTTCAACCCGTACCGTCCCCGTGCGTGAGATCAACTGGCTCGGCGACACTGCCTTCACCTCGCAAGACACATGGGATCTGGAAGTCAAAATCCGCTCGACACGCCCCGCTCGCGCGGCGACCATCACACCAATCTCGGAGACAGAGGCAGAGATCGAATTGATCACAGCCGAGGAAGGCGTAAGTCCGGGACAGGCCTGTGTGTTCTATTCCCCAACAGACAGCCGCATTTTTGGTGGTGGCTGGATTCACAAGGGCTAAGAACCCGCCGACACGGCTTTCATCTTTCCAGAAATACGAAAAGGCCAAAGGCCTGCGCCGGGCTGCGAGCGCTCCAAAGGAGCATGAGCCGCTCGGCCACCACCGCCCGAAAGGGCCATATTGCATTATATAGGGAAAGTGGCGCGGTTGACGGGACTCGAACCCGCGACCCCCGGCGTGACAGGCCGGTACTCTAACCAACTGAGCTAC
>ENA-OUOG01002420-OUOG01002420.1-marine-metagenome-genome-assembly--contig:-NODE-2420-length-19360-cov-5.895245_pt1 | contig 19360 bp, 21 predicted proteins | sample MGYA00248635_ERZ508505 | MGnify/ENA primary metagenome ERZ508505 (study PRJEB26176, sample SAMN06267871) | marine metagenome | isolation source: Saanich Inlet, British Columbia, Canada | place: Pacific...
GATATACAACCACTTCAATCATGAAAGACATCTAGAAAGCAGACAGACTTATAAGCAAAAACGCAGTGCCGCTCTCACAGAGTGGTTTCAAATCTGCGCTTCATAGATTTGTGTGATCGTGTACTTTGGGTCGTGTTAGACTTTGTCTGACAACGCCTACAACTGCTCTCACAGTGTGGTTCAATTTTTGTGTCGCATGATGATTGACTTGAGGTGCTTTTTTATGGGTGTTCAAGTTTGTCTGACAACACCAAGGTTTGCACATCCGGCCAAACTGGCCCTGATAACGGTCATCGCGAAAATTTGTTTCATATCCCTATCGTAGCTTGCACGCGCATCGGCTTCAATCGCCCTTTCCCTCTTGCCCTGCCATAGGCGCATCCCTAACTATATACCCATGAATGCACCTCTTATTGACCCCTTCGCACGCGCCATCAATTACCTGCGCGTTTCCGTGACGGATCGCTGCGATTTTCGCTGCGTCTACTGCATGTCAGAAAACATGACGTTCCTGCCCAAAAAGGAACTGCTGACGTTAGAGGAATTGGACCGCATGTGTTCGACCTTCATCGGTCTGGGTGTTGAAAAACTGCGTATTACGGGCGGTGAACCTTTGGTGCGCAAAGGAATCATGACGTTCTTTGACGGTATGACCCGCCACCTTGAAGCTGGAACGCTCAAGGAATTGACGCTGACCACTAATGGCAGCCAGCTTGAGAAATACGCCGATGATCTGTTTGCCGCAGGTGTGCGCCGTGTGAACATCTCACTCGATACCCTTGACGAGAAGAAATTCGCAGACATCACCCGCTGGGGCCGCCTGCCCCAAGTGCTGCGCGGCGTCGATGCCGCCCTCAAAGCTGGGCTAAAGGTCAAGATCAATGCGGTCGCCCTAAAAGGCTTTAACGAACCCGAACTGCCGCAAATCACTGAGTGGTGTGCAGAACTGGGCATGGACCTGACGTGGATCGAAGTTATGCCAATGGGTGACATCGGAAACGAGGATCGCCTAAGCCAATATTGGTCCCTCAAGGATGTTCAGGCAAAATACAGCGAACATTACACCGTGACAGAACTGGCCGAACGCACAGGCGGCCCTGCGCGATACGTACGCCTTGAGGAAACAGGGCAAAAGATTGGGTTCATCACACCACTTAGCCACAATTTCTGCGAAAGCTGTAACCGCGTGCGCCTGACCTGTACCGGCGAAATCTATCTATGCTTGGGCCAAGAAGACATGGCAGACCTGCGCGCCCCCTTGCGCGCCCATCCAGATGACAACGGCCCCCTAGAGGACGCCATCCGCGCCTCAATCGCGATGAAGCCAAAGGGACATGATTTCGATTACTCACGCCAACAACTCGACGGGCAAATGCCACGACACATGAGCCATACTGGCGGTTGAGTTGAGGGTGGTGATGCTCCCCTTTTACCCAAGGCATAAGGAGTTAACTGTAAAGCTATGGATTGGATAATACCTAATATACTGACTGCCATCCGCCTTGCCGCCGAACCGACCGCGATCACCTGCAGCGACTATTTCCGTAAAGCGGTCCCGTATTTCAAGGACGATAAGTAATGGACGTTTTGTACTTTGCGTGGGTGCGTGAACGTATTGGCATACCGTGCGAAAAAGTTGAAACATCTGCTGCAACTGTTGCTGATTTGGTGGCTGAGTTACGTTTGCGCGAAGAACGTTATGAACTGGCGTTCTCTGATCTGACCGCGCTTCGAGTGGCTGTTGACCAAGAATTGACTGACTTCGATGCGCCGCTGGGTGGCGTGCGCGAGGTTGCATTCTTCCCACCCATGACGGGCGGTTAAGCAATGCGCGTTGTTGTTCAAGAGCAGCCTTTCGACATTGGCGCTGAAACGACAACCTTCGCGGCTGGGCACAAAGAAATGGGTGCGATCGTGACCTTCACGGGCATTGTGCGCGACCTCCCTGATGATCCATTACAAGCGATGGAAATCGAACATTACCCCGGAATGACCGAAGCCGCTCTAACAGAGATTGCGCAAACAGCGATTGATCGTTGGGCGCTTGGTGATGCGCTGGTTATTCACCGCTATGGGCGTCTGGTTCCGGGTGAGATGATCATGATGGTGGCCACTGCATCCAAGCATCGCAAAGATGCGTTTGAAGCGGCAGAATACCTTATGGACTACCTCAAATCCCGCGCCCCATTTTGGAAGCGCGAGATCACTGACGCCGGCGAAAGCTGGGTTTCGTCCAAGGCGGAAGACGAAGATGCGCTGACCCGCTGGTAGGCTTGGTTTTATAGGACCAACACCTCTTTAAGGCAATCAACAAGCGGTGTGCCATCCATCAAAGGAAGAGCCGCGCGAAGTTTGGTGTCATCCACAGAATGGGGCAGATTCCAAAGATAGCACATTTCGTAAATTTCTTTGATTTTTGGTGAGAAAAGGGCCAAGGGACGGGATCAGGAACCACGCCATCCCAATGTGTTTTAGGAATATTCAGCATCCGAAACATCTCTAAGAAATACAGAACATCATATTATAAAGATGACGTAAATCTCGCAAAAAACGTTTTAATACATAAGCATTCCAATCATGAAATACATTCATAAAGCAGGCAATAGTTAAGGCAAAAAAGGTGCGTTTTTTCAGTGGAGTAGTTCAATTATTGTGTTGCATGATGTTGAATTTGTCGAATTTTTTACGAGTGTTTAAGTACGTCTGCCAAACGCCAGGCGATTGCCAATCTAACTGTTGGAAAGTGGTGGAAATAGTGTAAAAGTTCTATTTGCAACCTTCGCAGTTGATTATATTAATTTTATCTGAGGATCCTCATTGAGGAGGACAACTATGGAGATTAAATCATCGAAATTATCGACGGTCTAAAAGCGGCGTTTTGGCTCGTAGTGGGTATTGACGAGGAGCTTTGGGAAATCAGCCTGCGGTCATTACGCGTGACACTGACAGCGCTTTTGATCGCGAGTATAATTGCCATTCCACTGGGCACTTACCTTGCTGTACAGCGCTTTCGCTGTAGGCGTTTTGTGATTTCGATTATTAACGCACTAATGGGGTTGCCGCCGGTTGTTGTTGGATTGGTCGTCTATATTGTGCTTTCGCGGTCTGGGCCGTTTGGCGTTCTCAATCTACTATTCACACCGACGGCGATGATCATTGCGCAGATCATCATTATAACTCCCGTTATCGCCTCAATTGCTCACCAGTCAATGCGCGAATTATGGGCTGAATATCATGACCTTTTGATTTCGTTGAACACGTCAAAATGGCAGCGAATACTTACGCTTATCCACGATGGCCGACGTAACCTGCTGACGGCCGCTTTGGCGGGGTTTGGGCGTGCCATCGGAGAGGTTGGCGCAATCATGATCGTTGGTGGTAATATTGACCATGTGTCACGGGTATTGACAACGGCCATCGCTCTTGAGACTGGCAAAGGTGATTTTGTACTGGCGATGGGTTTGGGGTTCGTCCTGATCGGCATTTCTATTTTGGTCAACCTCGCTACCCACACTTTGACGCGTACTGAACGGGAGGGGCGTTGGTGACTGCTGCTTTTCCATTGATCCTAAGTGGCGTGCAGGTGCGCAGGCAGGGCAAGACTGTACTCGGTCCAGTCGATCTTACTCTCTGTGCTAATGGCACGACTATCATTGTCGGGCCGAATGGATCGGGCAAAACTACGCTACTGCGGGTGATGCACGGGATCGAACGTATCAGAGCGGGAGACGTGGTATGGGAAAATGACGATCCGGCTAAACATGCTTTTGTTTTCCAGACGCCTATTATGTTGCGCCGCTCGGTAGCTGAAAACCTCGCCTATCCACTCATGATGTTGAAAACACCAAAAGACCAGATCGATATGGCCGTGGATCACTGGCTTGGACAAATCGGCCTCGAGTCATCACGAGGCTCTCAAGCCACGCGCTTGTCAGGGGGGGAGCGGCAAAAGCTTGCGATTGCCCGTGCCTTGATCCGTAAACCCGATGTGCTATTTTTGGATGAACCTTCGGCAAATTTGGACGGTCACGCCACCCGTGAGATTGAAGAGCTTTTGCACGAGGTTGCAAACGCTGGCACCCGGCTAGTAATGGCAACACATGACATGGGACAGGCTCGCAGACTTGCAAATGATGTTGTATTTTTGTTAAATGGAAGGGTGCACGAGTATGGGCCAGCTGAGCCGTTGTTTGCGACTCCCTCCACACTAGAATTAATGGCTTTTCTCAGAGGAGATATTGTTTCATGAACAGGGCTTTAATCATCCTGATTGCCGTATTCTGTGCACAAGTTTCAATTGCAGATGTGATGCGCGTAGCTGTGACGACTTCGTTCGAAAATTCTGGTTTGGCGGATGTTTTACTGCCCGCAATCAAGGATGATCTTGATCTGGATGTCCAACTTTTAGTAGTTGGCACGGGTCAAGCGCTACGTCTTGGCGAAGCTGGGGATGTGGACGCTATACTGGTCCATTCCAAAGTCGCAGAACAGGCATTTGTTGCCGCAGGCCATAGCACTCATCGGCGCGAAATAATGTATAATGATTTTGTTGTCGTCGGACCAAAGTCAGATGGGGCAGATGTCGGTGCAGCTGCCAATGCAGCCGACGCTTTTGGCCGGATAGTAGCTGCTGATAGTGCGCTCTTTGTAAGTCGTGGAGATGATAGTGGCACGCACAAGGCCGAACTGGCGATATGGACACTTGCAGGCATTGATATAGCTGATTTGGGGTTGCGGTATCAATCTGTCGGAGCGGGCATGGGAGCGGCATTAAACATGGCTGTGGGACTTAACGCCTATGTCTTCTCAGACCGAGCAAGTTGGTTGAGTTTTGGGAATAAGGGCGGACTTGTCTTACTTTATCAAGGGGATCCGGCGCTGTTTAACCAATATGCGTATTTGCCCATTAATCCGTCAAAGAATTCCCATATCCGTAATGATCTTGCGATTCAGCTTGAGGGTTGGTTGACTAGCCAAAAAGCCTCAACACTCATCGACGACTATCAAATCGCTGGCGAGAAACTGTTTACGTTCAACGCATCCTCGCCCTAATCAGTGACTATGGGGTTCATCATCCAGATGGCCGTGGACGGCAAACTGCATGATGTCGGCTTGTTGTGCTTCGATCATGCGGAAACTCTCGCGGACGCCAGCAGGGGTTAATTCGCGGGTAACAGTCAGAAGCGTGTTGGGGGCGTGGTCGACACATAGATCTGCCATCTGATCAATTTCATCAAATGCAGTTTCGCGCGCTGCCTCAATCGAGGGCGCACCATAGATATCAACGAAATGCTGTGCGAGAAGTGTGGCAATCACGTCACGTTCTTGCGGCTCAATCTTGGTAACTGCGATGCAACTAACACGGCCAAAAGTCTCGCACCCCATCCATCCATTTGTAAAAGCCTGCCTCGCCTTGCCAACAAGGTCTGCTTCGCCCCAGTTCGAAAATTCGAATCCGCCCGAAATGCACCATTCACCCGTACGGGCGGGGTTGTGGAAAACCCTTTGGTCGCTTTCATCAAAATGGATTGCGCGGGCAAGTTTCATGTGGGCCTCGTTAGATTTGTAGTCAGCGGAATGAGAGTGGTCGTGTCGTCAATTTTGAGCAAAAGCCCCAAGCGGTCATCAAGGCCTATGTAGGTGCCAGTCATACTTCCTACAGTCACTTCGCCCTCGAGACCATGTGCTATCCCCTGCCATTCGCGGTGGATTTGGGCCGTACCGCTGTCAGTCCATGTATTGATCCCAACAAGCGTATGGCGGGCCCAGGCCTCCAATAGCGAAATCGCGTCGATTTCGGCACAGCCTTCGGCATAGAGCGCTGTTTGATCCGGCTGCAGACCTGTCTCGTCACTGTCGGGCCAAAGCGATAGTGTGAGGTCAATGACCAGCCAATCCGGCTCAACGTCTGGCGTGCCAGATGCTGCTATGCGCAACACGCCACAACGCCCACCATTGACATAGACGGTTCCATCCCAGCCAAACTGCACGCTCACTTCAGGTGGGCCAAGGGCACCAATGGCGTTTTGCAAACCGACACCGCAGACGGGCAGGATCACAGCCGCGTCAGCTAGGGTCAGATCAGGAGCAAAGACAATAGCAGCGCGTAAGCGGTCTGCGGCGAGGTCAAAAATGACAAGCCCTGCGTCGCAGCCGACCTCCGCTGCCGCTATAGCCATTGCAAACGGATCACCACCCTGTGCGTCTTGCCCTTTAAACAGCGGTGGAAACTGTGGCGTGGTCATGCATGCCCCTTTGCAATCAAACCCTTGGCAATGCTGCGGAAGGCTTCGGCGGCTGGGCTGTCCGGTTTGGACATCACAATCGGCGCGCCACCGTCCGCCGCAAGTCGTATGTCAATGTGTAGGGGTATTTCTGCTAACAGCGGCACACCCAGCTTTTTGGCCTCTGCCGCGACGCCGCCATGGCCAAAGACGTGCTCTTCGTGACCGCAGGCCGAACAGATATGGGTCGACATGTTCTCAATCATTCCAATGAGAGGTGTGCCGAGTTGGTTGAACATATCAATACCCTTGCGGGCATCCAAAAGGGCGATGTCCTGCGGGGTTGAGACGATGATAGCCCCGTTCAAGTCGGATTTTTGCGCCAGCGTCATCTGCACATCACCAGTGCCCGGGGGCAGGTCGACAATTAGTACATCCAGCGCACCCCATTGCACCTGTGTAAGCATTTGCTGCAGGGCACCCATCAACATTGGGCCACGCCAGACAACGGCCTGATCGTCATTCGCCATTAGTCCCAGCGACATCATCGTGACGCCAAAGTTTCGCATTGGCAGGATGATCTTGCCATCTGGTGACGCAGGCCGCCCCGAGACGCCCAACATACGGGGCTGCGACGGGCCATAGACGTCCGCATCCAGCAGACCAACACGGCACCCTTCGGCAGCGAGCGCACAGGCAAGATTCGCGGCCACTGTTGATTTTCCAACACCGCCTTTGCCAGAGGCTACAGCGATGATCCGGTCCACGCCCGGTATCTTTTGTGGGCCACTTGGCTCGGAACTGCGCGACGGTTTCAGGTCAGGCGGTGCCTTTTTCGTGCTGTGCGCCGTCATCACGATAGACACTGATGCCACACCCTCAAGCGCTTTGATCTGGGCCTCGGCGCTTTCTTTAAGTGCTGTGTACGCTTCCACATGGCTGCCGCTGACTTCCATGACAAAGCGCACCACGCCCTCATTTATCGTTAATGCTTTAACAAGACCCGCCTCGACCAGGGTGCTGCCACTAATTGGATCTTCAAGGGTGGCAAGCACACCAAGGACGGATTCTCTATTGGCTGTCACGTTATGATTGACCTTCGATTTTGCCAGTAACGACGTGTTCCATGTCCAGCCCTTCGATGGTCAAAACCATCTTTGTCTCAAAACTGCTGCCAGTGGTGTCGCCCGCCTTGCGCAGGGCTTCTTCGATAGCTTGTTGTGACGTGACGCCAACCTGTTTGAGGAATTTGCGCATCGACATATTGAAGTCTTCGCTCATGTGTTTGTCTCCAATTGGCTTGACCGCAGGATGTTCTCAGCAATAAGCTGGGCTATTCCTGCGATAGGGTTGCTGTGAAATATTTCTGTCTTCTTTTGTGTGTAATGTTCCCGGCTGTTGCGCAAGCGCAGAATGCCGACTTTACAGTTTCCGCTACACGCGAGATCCGTGACACCGGTTTTCTGCAACACCTGTTGCCGCGCTTTTCGCTCAAACATGGCGTGCGGATCACGCAGGTTGATGAGACTGGGGATGTTGTCATCGGAGGAAAAGGTGTGCCGGTTTTTGCTGGGTTGGACAGGATCTGGTCTGTGACGTGGACCAAGGCTGCGGGCCCCGACTTGTTTATAGAGTGGTTGCTGTCGGAAATCGGCAAACGCACCATCGAGAGCTTCAAACTTGACAGCGTGGTAGTTTTCTCGGCCCAAGTCGGGAACCAGACAGTCACGCCGGTTCTGGCATTCGAGGGTGATTCGGTGCAGGGCGAAGCCCTGTCCCTTGCCCATTGTGGCCGGTGCCATGTCATCAACGAGACCAACCGCATGAAGGGGATGGGACAGACGCCGTCGTTCGCCCTGATGCGCACCTTTGACGATTGGGACAATCGGTTCGCCACGTTTTTCGTGCTGAACCCACATCCCAGTTTTACCCAGATCGCGGGTATTACTGAATCCTTTGCCGCGCATTTGCCGCCGGCGATTGTGCCACTTGAAATCACCCAAGCCGAAATTGACCATATCCTGAGCTATGTCGCGACAATCACTCCTGCTGATCTGGGCGCACCTTTGCAATCTCAGTGATCCTTGCGCTTTGACAGGTAGTCATCTGTGGTGCGGGTACGGGGGCGTTCCTTTGAGGCAAAGGGATTATTCTGTGAATGAAACTGCGCATTGATACGGCAACCGTCACACATCTGGATCATCCGGGACGCAGCGGGATTGGCAAACATCGAATGATTGCCAGCCAGTTTTTCCGTGATCTTCTCGATAGTAGATTTAACGCCGAACAGGGTGCCACATTCAACGCAGGCAAAAGGTTCTTCCTCATTGAGGGTTTTCTGGGTGTAGGCCGCATCGGTCAGATCAAATTGGGGTACCAGCGTAATTGCCTTTTCAGGGCACACGTTGGTACAAAGCCCGCATTGCAAACAGGCGTCTTCCTGAAAGCGAAGTTGTGGCAGATCAGGATTGTCGCCAAGCGCGCCGGAAGGGCATAGCGACACACAGGCCAGACACAGCGTGCAAGCGTTGGTATCAACCAATACCGCACCATAAGGCGCGCCAACGGGCAGGGGGATCGTCTCGGACGTCGGGTTCAGTGTCTTTGCCGCCAGTCGCGCAACCTGACGGCGTGAGCCTAAAGGCAGAATTGGCGCATCAATCGCGGTCATTGGTTGGGTACTAAACAGGTGGTCCGACAAGGCATCGGGGTCGCTGATATCAAGGATGGACGCCTTGTCCGGTGCAATTGCAAGTGCAAGTTCAAGTTGGGGGTCAAGCGCGTCACGCTCCGTCTTCGGCCCTACCAAAATGTCTACACCCGCAAATCCTGTGGCGAGTGCTGCCAGTATTTCGGCATGACCAAAGCCCGATAGTGCGTTGACTTCCATGGGGATTACATGCGCTGGTAGCCCGCGCCCATGGCGTGCCGACAGGCTGATCATTTCCCTGCCGTGGTCGTCGTGGACCAAAAGCGTTGCGTCTTTGCCTCCCGCCTTGCGGTAGGCCGTCGCCAATGTGTTGATACGGCGAAAAATGTGGTCGGCGGTTGGCATGTCATAGCTGATAGCACCCGAGGGGCAGACAGCGGCACAGGCTCCACATCCCGCACAGACCATTGGATCGATGCTGACATGTTCGCCTGCGGATACAATCGCCCCTGTCGGACAGACGTTCAGGCAATTGGAGCAGGCCGGTTTTTCAGCCCGCGAATGGGCACAGAGCGTTGGCTCCATCCGGACATAAAGCGGTTTTTCAAAGGTCCCAACAAGTTGGCTTGCGGTAAAGACGGCATGCGCCACTGCGGGTTGGCTTTTGGGATCGGCCCGCAGGTAACCATCACGTTTTTCAGGTGCTGGAAAAAGGGGTGAGCCGCCAGTGAGATCAAGGATAATGTCGCAATGCGACAGTGCGCCGTCACGCGGCTCCGTTAAACCTGGCGTGCCGCGTCCGCCTACAAGGCTTTGCTGGAAGGCATCAATTTTGACCTCGAATTGTCCAATAGTACCAGTGGCTTGTTTGAGGATTCCAAGCACAACATCGTACTCATGTGTCGGTACTATATCCTCGCTGGACGTCAACAGAACCGTCACTGACAACGCCTCGATCAGCGTCTTGGCAGTAGTCAGAGCGATGTCGGGCGCACCGATGATTAGACATGTCCCTTCTGAGGTGACATCAAGCGATCTGTAGGTTGGTTCAGGCAGCATCCCGTCTGCGATCAACGCTGCCATTTTCGGTGTTGACGGAGCCGTGTCGAAGGTCCAGCCTGCACGATCGCGGATGTCTATGAAGTACGGTGCATCGACCTCCAACTCTTCGGCGACTTTGGTAAACCGATGTGCCTCCTGAAGACAGGCGATAACCACCTCACCTTTTTCGATGGCCTTGGTGGCGACCTCGATCTGCGTGGTACACAGACTTGTGTGGCAGCCCGAACAGGCTAGTCCAGTCGCGTCGCCCAACGCCGCGGCATTGACCGCCTGGGAGCCAAGGCAGTCGCAAAGGAGCAGTTTTTTTGACATATATTCTTTTATTCTTTCAAGAATTACGGCCAGATATTTTACCTAGATAGGCAGGTATCCGCAGCGCAGTAAACCGATAATTTCGAGGGGAGTTAATTCTGAACTGTATAAAATAGTTGCTTGGCAGATTGGATGATATGTCACCGAGAGCCTAATTGGGTAATTTTTAGGTTATAAATGTTAATACCAAGCCTCGAAGTGATACAAGATTCTTTATTTTTTTACCTAAAATGAAAATGGTGCTTTATAATTTGGCAAAAATATCCCAGGATGATTACAAACACGGAAAGGCCTGCAACTTGAAACTAGCATACCCCAATGCTCGATCTTTACCGCTTGGCGTTGTTGTCCGGCGCACTCCTGGTGTAACCCGTTGGGCAAAGTTTGCTTGGACGGTATCATCGGTCTTGCCAGGGGCCGCCTCAGCGGACTGGAAAGTGATGCGCACCGAAGGGGACGTGACCGAATTTCACGCTGCGACGCTGCCTTTGACGCTCTATGTTTCTGATGCTGAAGCCTATGCGCATGAACTTCAGGCGCGCTCACCGTCAGTTTATGCGGTTCTGCGCCAGGATGAACAAGCTGGTGATCTGCCCTGGACGGTTGCTCTTGTGACAGCATCCCCCTACGAAGCGCAGGATTATTGCGATTCCGCCGAAGAGCTGGTCGAGAAGATACCGATGCCAGACGGATTGCACAGCTGGATCGCAAGTTTTGTCGATAACTATTACGAAGAAGAAGCTTTTGTGAAACGCCGCCGTGACAAGACGCGGCTGGACCGTGTTGATAATGGCATCGGTGATGCGCGCATCCGTCAAACCAGTGATGTCTACCGTGCACCGCGCCGCAAAGAGGTGTCGAGTTGACAAAAGTGCAATCCGCATGGTCGCGACGCAAAGCTGCTGTTGTTGCCGAAGCCGTAGCTGAAGAACGAGCCGCAGAAGATGCTGCAATTGCTGAACAGCACGAATCGTTGGCAGAAAAGACCGAAGTCGAGGTTTTGGAAGAGCTAGGATTGCCCGACCCTGACGCGATGGTACAGGGGGATGATTTTAAAGCGTTTCTTAGCAAAGCAGTACCGGCACATCTGCGCAAACGCGCATTGAGGACGCTTTGGCGCAGCAATCCGGTTCTCGCCTGCGTAGACGGGCTGAACGACTACGATGACGATTACCTCGCGGGCAGTTTCGGCCAAGGTCCCATTAGCACTACTTATCAGGTTGGTAAGGGTATGCTATCACATCTGCTAGAAGTGGAACGTCAGAAAAAAGTACTTTTGGCACCGGACGAGGAAGTTGCGGTCCTTGAGCCTGAAGAAGAAAAGCTTGACTGTGAGGGGGAAGAAAGCCTTGATGTAAGTGATACTGCTCCAATAACTCCATTCGATTCTGAAATCGAAATGCAGGAAGCAGAACCGACAATGACGACACCGCGACGCATGACATTCCATTTTGAGGATGACGCAGCATGAATGTTGAACTACACATTGCAGAGGTGTCGAAAGAAGATAGCTTGCGGGCTGATCTTTACAACTACCTTGGGCTGATGTTGTCCGCACCCCCAGATCAAATGTTGCTTGAGCAGACGGCTGCGCTGGAAGGTGATGAAACGCCATTGGGTGAGGCTATTCAGGGCCTCGCGCGGGTAGCGAGAGTGTCTAGGCCGAAAACAGTTCAGTCTGAGTTCAATGCGCTTTTTATCGGATTGGGCCGAGGTGAATTGTTGCCGTATGCAAGCTATTATCTTACCGGGTTTTTGAATGAAAAACCGTTAGCTAACTTGCGCGATATGATGGCAGCCTTTGGCATGGCTCGGGCCCCAGATAATTTTGAACCCGAGGATAATATCGCATCCCTGATGGAAATGATGGCTGGAATGATTGTGGGGCGTTTTGGCAGTGTAGCAAGCGTTGAACGGCAAAAGCAGTTTTTCAACTCTCACGTTGGCACTTGGGCAGTACATTACTTTACTGATTTGCAAGCTGCGAAATCATCGGTGCTTTATGCATCTGTTGGGGCGGTGGGAAGCGCGTTGATGGACATTGAACGTGAGGCATTTCGAATGACGGCAAGCTAAAAGATTTGCCAAACAAACGGTGTGGTTAGGCCCGCCAAATAGGAAAGGAAGATAACCCATGACCGAAAATACAAAAGGCGCAAGCCGTCGCAATTTTCTGAAACTCGCGGTCACTGCCGCACCTGCTGCAGCAGTTATTGTTGCTGGAAGTAGTACGCAAGTTGCGGCAGATTCAATTGATTTATCATCTGATAGGATGCAAGATACTGCACACACTCGGGCCTATCTCGAAAGCACTCGTTTCTGAGGTTGGAGCTGCGCGCGTTACGAATTTGTCCAGCTTGACTGGATCAGGGAGGAAGAACATGCTTAAGAAAAAAACTAATGGATTCACAAATCGCTCAGGTCGCAGTCAGATTGTGGCCACTGAGAGGACTGGCGGCATCGATCGGCGTGGCTTCCTGCGTGGTTCGGGACTTGCTATTGGGGGACTGGCGGCAATTGCAGCCACTGGTGGATCCGTCACACAAGCCACGGCGCAGACCGCTGCGACTCGAGCTGTGGAGACGATCAAGTCCGTTTGCACTCACTGCTCGGTTGGTTGTACCGTCATTGCCGAAGTCGATAATGGCGTTTGGATAGGTCAGGAACCTGGTTTTGACAGTCCGTTCAATCTTGGTGGCTATTGCGCCAAAGGCGCAGCAGTGCGCGAGCACGCCCACGGTGAGCGCCGTCTGAAATACCCGATGAAAAAAGAAAACGGCGAATGGGTGCGCATTAGCTGGGAAACCGCGATCAACGAGATCGGGGATGGCATGAACAAAATCCGCGAAGAAAGCGGACCAGATTCAGTTTATTGGTTGGGATCAGCTAAGCATAACAACGAACAGGCCTATCTGTTCCGCAAATTCGCGGCCTATTGGGGCACAAACAACGTCGACCATCAGGCGCGTATTTGTCACTCAACCACGGTTGCAGGGGTGGCGAACACATGGGGCTACGGCGCCATGACCAACAGCTACAACGACATCCATAACTCTAAGGCGATCTTTCTGATCGGCGGCAACCCTGCCGAAGCGCACCCTGTATCGCTTTTGCACATACTGAAAGCCAAAGAGCAGAACAACGCACCGTTGATCGTTTGTGATCCGCGCTTTACCCGCACAGCGGCCCATGCGGACGAATATGTGCGTTTCCGTCCCGGTTCCGACGTGGCACTCGTTTGGGGCATTCTGTGGCACATCTTTGAGAACGGCTGGGAGGACAAAGAGTTTATCCGTACCCGTGTATGGGGTATGGAGCAGATCAAAGAAGAAGTGGCCAAATGGAACCCTGAAGAGGTCGAGCGCGTCACCGGAGCACCCGGTAAGCAACTTGCGCGCGTTGCACGCACCTTGGTTAACAACCGTCCCGGCACCGTGATCTGGTGTATGGGTGGCACTCAGCACACCAACGGCAACAACAACACACGCGCCTACTGCATCTTGCAACTCGCGCTGGGTAACATGGGCGTCGCAGGCGGCGGCACCAATATTTTCCGCGGCCACGACAACGTACAGGGGGCCACCGACCTTGGCGTTCTGGCCGATACTTTGCCAGGGTACTACGGCCTGTCAGCAGGTTCATGGGCACATTGGGCACGTGTTTGGGAAGAAGACCTTGACTGGCTCAAGGGGCAATTCTCCCCTGAGAAGGTCGGCGAGACGCCTATGATGAACCTGACAGGTATTCCTGTCAGCCGCTGGATTGATGGCGTGCTGGAAACCAAGGAGAACCTTGATCAGCCTGACAACACCCGCGCTATGGTTCTTTGGGGCCACGCGCCCAACTCTCAGACCCGTCAGAAAGAAATGAAGACAGCTATGGAGAAACTCGACATGCTTGTCGTGGTTGATCCATATCCCACTGTGTCTGCCGTGTTGCAGGACCGCGAGGATGGCGTTTATTTGCTGCCAGCCTGTACGCAGTTCGAAACACGTGGTTCTGTCACAGCATCCAACCGGTCGCTGCAATGGCGCGATAAAGTGGTCGAGCCGCTATTTGAATCAAAGACCGATCACTGGATCATGGCCCGTTTTGCAGAAAAGTTCGGTTTCCACGACCAGATTTTCCGTAACATTGCCATGGACGAAGGCGATGAGCCAAACATCGAGGACATCACCCGCGAGTTTAACCGAGGCATGTGGACCATCGGCTATACCGGGCAAAGCCCTGAGCGCATGAAAATGCACATGGCCAACCAGCACACATTCGACCGCACAACTTTGCGCGCGATCGGTGGACCGGCAGACGGGGACACCTACGGGATGCCGTGGCCATGTTGGGGCACACCCGAGATGAACCACCCTGGCACAGCGAACCTTTACGACATGTCGATGCCAGTGGCCGAAGGTGGACTGACATTCCGCGCCCGTTTTGGTGTGGAACGTGACGGCGACAACCTACTGGCCGAAGGTGTGTTTACACCTGGGTCAGAGATCGAGGATGGCTATCCAGAGTTCACCATGCAGATGCTGATGGATCTTGGCTGGGACGGTGATTTGACTGCGGACGAACGTGCAGCGATTGACGCCGTCGCGGGCGAAAAGACCAACTGGAAGACCGACCTGTCGGGCGGCATCCAGCGTGTCGCGATTGCGCATGGCTGTGCACCATTCGGCAACGCCAAGGCGCGGGCCGTGGTCTGGACCTTCCCCGATCCGGTGCCAATACACCGCGAGCCGCTTTATTCCAACCGCAGGGATTTGGTGGCGGATTATCCGACCTACGAGGATAAGAAGTTCTGGCGCGTGCCAACCATGTACGCCTCTATTCAGGAGAAGGATTTCTCAACCGAGTATCCGATCATTCTGACCTCCGGTCGTTTGGTTGAGTACGAAGGTGGTGGGGATGAATCCCGCTCAAATCCGTGGCTTGCGGAATTGCAGCAGGACATGTTTGTCGAAATAAACACTCGCGACGCCAACAACCTTGGCGTACGTGACGGCGAACAGGTTTGGGTCGAAGGCCCCGAAGGTGGCAAGGTCAAGGTTATGGCGATGGTGACAGAGCGTGTCGGCGAAGGCGTAGCATTCATGCCGTTCCACTTTGGTGGGCACATGGAAGGTGTTGATCTAAGGGATAAATATCCCGAAGGAGCCGACCCCTTCGTATTGGGCGAAAGCACGAACACCGCACAGACATATGGCTATGATAGCGTAACCCAGATGCAAGAGACGAAAGCTACTCTTTGCAAAATCTGGACAGCATAAGGGAGAAGTAGAATGGCTAGAGCAAAATTTCTCGTAGACGCTGAACGCTGCATTGAATGTAACGCCTGCGTCACGGCCTGTAAAAACGAACACGAAGTGCCTTGGGGCATCAACCGCCGGAAGGTCGTCACCATCAACGACGGCTCTCCCGGTGAGAGATCCATTTCGGTGGCGTGCATGCACTGCTCAGACGCGCCTTGTATGGCGGTCTGTCCAACCGACTGCTTCTATCAAACCGATGAAGGCGTTGTATTGCACTCCAAAGATCTCTGCATCGGCTGCGGCTATTGCTTCTATGCATGTCCGTTTGGTGCGCCGCAGTATCCACAGGCAGGCAACTTTGGTTCGCGCGGCAAGATGGACAAATGCACCTTCTGTGCCGGTGGCCCTGAAGAAAACAACTCCACCGCTGAATTCCAAAAGTATGGCCGGAACCGCATTGCAGAAGGCAAACTGCCGATCTGTGCTGAGATGTGTTCCACAAAGGCTTTGCTGGCTGGTGACGGTGACGTTGTATCAGGCATCTACCGCGAACGTGTTGTTGCGCGTGGTTTTGGGTCTGGCGCATGGGGCTGGGGCACAGCTTATGAGCAAAAAGGCGGCTAAAATCCCGCTTGCGAATCTATAAAACGGGGCGGCCTAAATTCGGCCGCCCCTCTTTCATCCCGACATAAGGAAATTCCGATGCTGCGTCTTCTTGGCTTGCTTGCCCTCATGTGGGCCCTTGCAGTTCCTGCTATCGCGCAAGAGGTGCCCGCTGATGCGCGCGCCGCAACGGGTGGCGCACAAACGCTCGAAGACATCATGCGCAGGCAAGAAGGTGCGACGATTGACGATAGTTTCCGCAGTGACCTGACAGGAGACCCCGAAGCTGCTGCATCAACCACCGATCAACTGGGTACATTGGGTGGGGCGTCTGATCCTGATCTATGGCGTGCCTTGCGCTATAACTCGGCAGATATCACAACACAGGTGCGCACCCCTGCAGCAACGACACTCATGCAGGACGGTGGCATGTGGTGGCTTTTATTCCGCGAAGGTCCAATGTTAAAAATTGCGGTCTACCTCTTGGGCGGCACACTTTTGTTGTTGACGCTTTTCTATCTGATCCGCGGACGTATTCGTATTCATGGCGAAAAGACCGGCCGTACAATCGTGCGCTTCAAAGCGTTTGAACGCTTTGGCCATTGGTTGTTGGCGTCGTCGTTTATTGTACTGGGGATCACCGGACTGATTTCCCTTTTCGGGCGTAAAGTTCTGATCCCCGCTTTTGGCCACGAGACCTTCTCGTTTCTGGCTGTGATGAGCAAATGGGTTCATAATAATATTTCATGGGCCTTTATGGTCGCCTTGGTGATCATTTTTGTTGTTTGGGTTGTTCACAATCTGCCAGACCGAACAGACCTGCGTTGGCTTGCACGGGCAGGGGGGCTGTTCGGGGGAGAGCATCCGCCAGCCAAGAAATTCAATGCAGGTCAGAAGCTGATTTTCTGGTCGGTAATCCTTCTCGGCGGGTCGATATCGCTGTCAGGTCTGTCACTGTTGTTCCCGTTCGAGATCAATCTCTTTGGTCACACCTTCTCGACGCTCAACAGCTGGGGTTTGCCGGGCTTGTTCGGACTGGGTGATTTGCCTTACCCCTTGTCGCCTCAGGAAGAGATGCAATACGCGCAGCTTTGGCATGCGTTTGTCAGCTTGGTCCTGACCGCTATCATCTTCGCCCATATCTATCTCGGCTCTGTCGGGATGGAGGGTGCATTCGATGCGATGGGCAAGGGTGAGGTTGAAGAACAATGGGCTCGTGAGCATCACAGCATCTGGGCGCAAGAAGTTTTAGATGAGCCAGCCAATACTACGGAGAAGAATTGAGATGAGATCTTTCCTGCTCGCCCTTGTCGCCCTTGTAGTCATTTCAGTTGGTGCAAACCAGGTTTTGCAACAAATCGGTTTTTCCAGTTCAAACGCAAGTACTTCATTTGGAAATGTTAGGGTTTCTGATTGAAAGATAGGTGTTGTGAAAGACTTTACGCCCTTTTGGATGTTTTAAAAATTTCTTCGCCAACAGGGATTCTCTGATGTTTTACTTGCAAATTGAAATATTACTCGAGGAAACAGACTTTGGCCAAGAGCTGAACACTTTTGATTTTTCCAGGAATAAGGCTTGGTGGATCCTGTACTGGTGATTAGGCGATATTTCAGGTTGGATCGGGAGGGCTACGATTTTTACTTATCGCTGAGTTAACAAATTAAACACCTATATTACTGGATAGACCGATTTTATTGGAAACATGCATAGAGTTAGAACAGGGTTTTTAGTCTTATATAATAATCAATTTATTAGACTGCTGTACCACTAATTAGGTATTACTATGCGAACTGGAAGTCCGATTGGTTGGTCTGGGATTTTTATGAAGGGCTACATAAAACCCATTCGAATATTTCAAGAATTGGTCAAAATCACCCAACCGGTAGTGAAGTATTAGATGTGTTATTCATAAAGTCTTCTTTAGCTGGAAGACATCATTTGTGAAAATGGAACCTATACTTACCACGAAACGTTACAGTCTTCGCGCCCCGTCGCGAACGCCCATCCAGTAGGCGGATTTAGTGGTGGTGGATGTCATGTGGAACTCTTAGATTATTATCAAACGACTAGCTGTCAAAAGGTAGGGATGCAATTGGCAAGATCAGATGACATGGAGCACTACTTGGTTGCCCCTGATCCGGCAAAGGTCGGATTGACCCGCCACGTTGTTGGCATAGACTACACTGGCGCGGAAACCGCGTTGTCGGTTGTAGAGGAGCGGCCGTTGACGATCTTCCTGAACCGCCAAGAAATTGTGACGGCGATGACCATTGGGGATTACCCTGAGTATTTGGCGTTAGGTTTTTTGAAGAACCAAGGAATGTTGGCTCATGATGATGTCGTAACTGGTGTTGATTATGACGACGAACTTGAAACTGTCGTGGTGCGTACGCAAACGGTTACCAATCACGAAGAAAAGCTAGCCAAGAAAACCCGTACCAGCGGATGCGCTGTCGGGACTGTCTTTGGCGATATGATGGAAGGTCTTGAGGGACTTGAACTGGCGCAGACCAGTGTTCGTACCTCATGGCTGTATTCCTTGGCGGCCAAGATTAACCGCACGCCCAGCCTATATCTTGAAGCGGGTGCCATTCACGGAACTGTCTTGTGCCAAGAAGATCGCCCTTTGGTTTATATGGAAGATGTTGGCCGTCATAACGCGGTCGACAAGATCGCAGGCTGGATGCTGCAAGAAGGCGTAAGTGCTGAAGACAAGATCCTCTATACGACAGGGCGTCTAACCTCGGAAATGGTAATTAAAACGGCGATGATGGGCATACCTGTTCTGGCGTCGCGTTCGGGCTTTACCGCTTGGGGTGTCGAGATTGCGCAGCAAGTTGGGCTGACTTTGATTGGTCGAATGCGGGGGCAACGTTTCATGTGTCTAAGTGGCAAGGAACGCCTGATCTGGGACGCTGATCCAAGCGCCGTCAAAGACGAACCACGCAAATCTGGGCGTAAAGGTGGGAAGACATGAGCAGTTCATTGGGTGTCATTCTTGCAGGGGGGTTAGCTACGCGTATGGGCGGCGGCGACAAGGGCGTTTTGCCGCTTGGGTCATCCACATTGCTCAGCCATGTGATCGATCGATTGACGCCTCAAGTGGATGGAATTGCGTTGAACGTGAACGGAGATGGTTCGCGGTTTTCCCATTTGGGGTTCCCACTTTTGGACTTTGGCCCGTCGCATTGCGTGAAGATTTGCGTGCGGCCCTATTGGGTGGAGTGCGTAAAGTTGTGCAATGGACTGACAGTCATGA
>ENA-OUOG01002423-OUOG01002423.1-marine-metagenome-genome-assembly--contig:-NODE-2423-length-19335-cov-10.647212_pt1 | contig 19335 bp, 27 predicted proteins | sample MGYA00248635_ERZ508505 | MGnify/ENA primary metagenome ERZ508505 (study PRJEB26176, sample SAMN06267871) | marine metagenome | isolation source: Saanich Inlet, British Columbia, Canada | place: Pacific...
AAGGTCTATTGCCAAACATGCGAGCACGCTGAATGTAGGTGTTCTGCTGTAGTTTTCCTTTTACATTTCGTGAGAAGAAAAACGTTAAAAGATTCTCGAATGTCAGACCTCGAGAGACGATGTTTCCACCTATTGCAAAGGTAAATAAAGCATTGGGCCTGCCAGCTCTTTGCACATTCCTACCTTGAGATTTGTGATTGATGACCAAAATTTCAGATTTACCAATGTTCTCGACAACGAATGCAGCCAACTCGATATGGTCGTAATCCATTCTGTGTTGCTGGACTATCAGTTGAGAGACTTTTAAGAGTTCTTCTAGATAAGCCTCATGCTTGGATTGCTGTTCATCAGATAGAACCTTGATAACTGAGTCGACTAATTTCTTATCCTGCCGATGGTCGTCAGTTTTACCAGCTGTGTGAATCAGCATTGAATAAGCTGTAGCTTCAGACCCTGGTTTTATGTTCAACAAAGCCACGCGCAACATAAATCGATACATCGCGTGTCTCAAAAATTTAGGGTCATCTCCTTCGTTAGGTAGTTTGACCAGCTGGTAATCGCTTAGTTGGCGTTCGCTACTGGTGGTAGGGAAAAAGAACTGTCGTCCTTTGTAGTTCGCATGACTTTCCAAAAAGACCCAGCGAGTTGAATCATTGAGGTAAGTGTTGTTTAAGTCTAGGCGCGCAGGCGTAGCTGTTACTCCGATATACGTTCCGTCACCATACTCACCAAGATTCCCCAGTTTAGCCACGCCTAGGTTAATAGCTGTGACGTCAGCTCTATTGATTCTAGCGTTTGGAGTTGCGAAATCGGCCTCGTCATCGATAACTACCCGGTCTTCCATGAATCTAGTTGCATGGTCCAATTTTTCTAGGTTGGTTTTATTTTTCCGGCAAAAAATTACTCTTTGTTTTTTGGTTTTTAGAACATCTTCTTCCATCTCTATTACTTGGTGATCACGAACAGGAGTAGGGTTAAGTTCAAGTGCGGAGTGGAAACGGTCAAAGTTTTGATCTTCAAGCTCGGTATTATCGTTCATGACTACAAAAATGGTTTGTTTACCCATATCGAGCAGTTTACAAACGAGGGCTATCATAAACTCAGTCTTACCTGACTGTGGCTCCCCATAGACAACAAATGATTTGACCTCATTCTCCAAATTTCTGACTACGTCTGCTATCCCGTCCTCTATGAGGGATGTATCACGCCCCCAGCTTTGTAACCTTTCTATCCGACGGGAGTAGCACGGTGTTTTTTTCTTCTCACGGACAATTTGTTTCAGTTTATTTAGAGACATTAAGTGTGGACTCCGCCCTGGTTCGTTAGATATACATAAATAACCAGGAGGATTGTAAATGTCTATACTCGAACAACATCAATATCACGGTGCAGCCGCTCTTTATCTTTGGACAGAGCTGTCTGATCAAGTTCCAAACGCGCATTTCCACTTCGCAAAAGGGGTAAGTCGATCCTCGTATATTCTCACTGGTATTGTTCCTAAAACGCTTGGGAAAGGACGTACAATCCGCGCAGGCGTCTTTGTTAAGTATTCAACTAAACGACTTACTCCTTGGCGATATTCGTTCAAGCTCGCTGATCAAGAAGAGATTCAACAACTTCACAATACCTATGGAGAGGTATTTGTTGTTTTAGTGAATGGGGATGATGGTATTGCTTGTCTCGACTTCAATAATTTGAAAGTCATCTTGGATGAGCATCACGAAGAACAAGAGTGGGTTTCCATTTCTCGAAAGCCGAGGCAGAACTATCGCGTGGCGGGAAATGATGGTTCTCATGAAAGGCCACTTCCAATGAATAGCTACCCTCAGGTAGTCGTTGATTATTTCAAAAAGCAGCTTAATTTATGAATGGTTTTGCGATAAATGCATCATATTCTCGTGCTGAAGTATGGGCACATTATTTCGCTTTGAACCCTTACCCCGGTGGTGGTAACTGGACAACAGGTTACGTCAGGGTGAAGGACGATCTAGTTATATTCGCTAATATTGGAACTCCAGGTCGTACTGGTCATGATTTCCCCAATGAGTACGATGCGTTAGAGAATGAGATGATTTGGTATGGGAAACCGAGTGCTCATTCTGGTCAACAGACTTTTCGGGATCTTTTTAGAGGGGTAATTGCCCCGCAGGTTTTTGCTCGTTGGGATAGTAGTAACACCAAATTCTTGTATTTAGGAACACCTCATATCCGAGACTATGAGGATAATTTTAAAGTACAAGAAGACGTTTCTACGATTAGGCTAACACTCTCATTTACCAAATCTTTAGATGCATTTACTGACCTGGGTCCTGAAGGGGTTTTTACGGGAGGAAATGTAATTGGGCAGGAAGGTAAGCGTGTGTCTGTAGTCGTAAATCGTTATGAACGAGATCCAGCTTTAAGGGCGGCTTGCCTGAGACACCATGGGGCTAATTGCGGTGTATGCAGATTTAGTTTTGACAAGGTATATGGAGAGTTGGGTAAAGATTTTTGCCATATTCATCACATAACTCCGCTGTCTGAGTCAGCTGGGGAGCATGTGGTGGATCCAAAAACTGACATGATACCTCTGTGCCCCAACTGTCACGCAATGATTCACCGCCAAGTGCCGGCTCTAACTCCCCAGAGCCTCCGAGCAATAATGGAGCAGCAAAAATCTTGATAATCTAACGCCTGATTTTTTCAGGAGATTTACAGGGTGAACCCTTCCTGCTAGCGTCTCATTACGCGATTTAATCCTACTTGCCGCGTTAGAGCTAAACAGGAGGCCAACATGCCAAAGCGCATGACTAAATTTCTCAATGGGTTAGTCCTCATTGACACCTTTGATATAACGCCAAAAGAAGAGCTAGAGAAAATGACTAGGCTTTGTGGTGTCACATCGTTCCCTTCTGCGAACCATCGATCCCAACTTAAAAATAGAAAAGCGGTATCCTCAGATATAAACGATGTGTCGTCAGGAGAGAGCCATGACAAAGAAAACTAACGTCAAATTCGTTGACTTTGATCCTCGACAGCATGAGCTTGTAATCGAGTGCAGGCTGACATTCCGCGATTACGCAGAATCCTCGACTGATTTTATGGATCGAGTCACTGCAGACCTTGCAGACTGCGTGAACGACTACAACGAACGACACGTTGAGATTATTAAGATCGAGACTGCCCGAGTTAAAGAAGGAACGCCTACAGTGACCGGAGAAAAGATTCTCAGTGGGCCAGTTAACTCAGTATTTGATAGCAACTAAACCCTAACCAAACGCGATTTAATCCTACTTGCCGCGTAGAGCTAAACAGGAGACACATGATGTCCACTAAAACCGAACAGACCACTTCGCCTAATAATCATCCAATGGATGGTTCAGCACCGTTTACACACCCCGAGACGCCATACCTGAAAGAAAACCTAACGTACTTAGACCGTTTGACTCTTCATGGACTGATGGCGGAAGGCAAACGCTTTGCGACCTTGACTGAAAAGGAAGTCGCGAACTTTTTCTGGTGAGAGGATGGAAAGATGAATTCAAAACATTGTGATGAGGCGTTCTTTGCTCTGCTACAGGCTGAGATACAAGAACAGGAGCGATGCGAAATGAAGACCGCTCAACCACCTGAGACTGTTTATCGGACAGGGTGCAAAGGGCCGACTCTTCACTATCGAGGTAGAGGCTATCAGGGGTATAAACTCAGTCTAGTCAGTGACAAGGAAAAGTCGTGAAAAATATTGGCGATCTCAAGATCATCGCTGAGCGTGAGCGTTCAGGAATGGCCAGTGTGTGGGATGAGTACCTTTGCCTCAGAAAGGTCTCAGAGACAGAGCATGAGCTATCTGTGCGAGCCTACGAGATACTTGCCGAAGTTTGGGCATACTACGATGAAGAGAGTGAGGACTATGATCTGCCAGACGAGATCAATGGGAAGGCTATCGTTGGCTTTGTTGATGAATGGATTGTTGGTGGCTCATTGATTGAGACAGAGGCATTCAAGAGTCTGGCTTTCAGTGACTTGAACCACCCAAAAGTCACACAGTGGCTCGAGGAGGCTAAATGGAGTACCTCCAAAGTCACGTCAGAACTACGATCAGCTGTCGAGTGTTGAGCTATGGCCTACTTTTTGAACTGTAGTCACTGCAATTTCCAATGCGAGTACATTGACCCAGATGATCTCTGTGGAGCTTCACCCGAGGACGCATGGGACAAACCTCTTACATGCCCCTTATGCGGTGCGTTAGAAGAGCTTGGCGAGTATTGGCACTACCCCTCACCCATGTATAACGGTGGGCATCATGAAGAGCAGATCAAGCTCTGGGAAACGAGATGGTATCCTGATAATTGGCAAGGGGGCGGGGAACCTTAATGATAGAAAATCGTACAAACTGCTATTCATTAGTGCGTGCAGCACTTCTGTCATTGGTTTTGAGTTCTGGACTAGCGTTTGTCGTATTCGACTCACTATATTCGATTCGGAAGTGCTACCCGATAATCGGAAAATACGAAGAGATAGCGATGTGGATAGATGCTCACCATCGTTGGGTGGCGATCACTCCACCAGACTACGCCAAAGTTTTTCTTCCTACTTCGGTGTACTGATATGACGGAGTCTGTTGAGCGAGAGAAGTTGGAGCAAAGTGTCCGCTTGGTCGTCGAATTCGGAGAATTTCAATACCAGACGTTGGAGGACCGCTATCTGAGAAATATCACAACTTTGCCATGGTCGAAGAACGACATTATTGATGCGATTAAAGATGTGGTTCTCAATGTGAATGATGAATCGACAGTACGCGCTGCTATAGCCCAACTCCAGTGCCTTGCGGGGTTTCAAGACTTTTTCAATGATGAGGAGGAGAAGGTTTTGATCGATGACTTGTTCGATAACAAAGCAACGCATCTTAGAGATAATCGAGAATTACTAGAGCGGTTCAAAGAAGAGATGCTCATGATGATTGAGTTATCAGAGAAGATCGAATCGATCGTGTTTAAACCGAGCGAAGATTCAGCCTCCTGAATTGATCAAAACTAACTCCCACCCGGGTTTTGTCGATGGCCCAAACCTTAGTGGAATGATTGACGTCCCAAATCCACCGGAAATAACGCCGGATTTCCCTCGTTTGAATTGACCACAATGCATATCGTTTGGTGCACGTGTTGGAACAAATGGCGCCCCTATGAAAGGGAAGGCGATCTGGCCGCAATGGGTATGGCCCGCGAAGCTGATAGTTTCGATGTCACCAGATTGCGTAAGTAACCCAGTGGGATCGTGGGTAAGTGTGATAATTTGCTCACAGTCAGAAGGGACGCTGACATATTCCCAATGGTTCGAGTAAAGATCGCCTAAGCCTCGTATGCAAACGTCCCTGTCATTGAGTTTGATCCGTGCCACGCGGTTTTCTATCAGTTCAATTGCCGAGTTCTCGAACGCACGCATCCATGCTTCGTGAGAATCCCAGTTGTCATGATTACCTAGTACCGCAAATGCTGGTTTTGGATAGGCGAGGGCAGCGAGTGATTTAACAACAGTGTCTCGTGTTGTGGTGCTGTATAACGAGTGACTGCCAATGTAATCACCTGCATAGAGTATTAAATCCACATCCTCGTTGATGATTTGACGCTTGAGGGTTGCCAGCAGTTCTAAATCTTCTGGGCTTGAGAAATGGAAGTCCGAAAAGATGGCAATCTTCATCGTTGGAAGATCACCGTCTTCTATCGACCATCGACGGATTTCCGGTGGCCCACTATGAAGTCCGAGGGCTAAGGAGATAGCCAGTGCAGCGATGACTAGAACGATCAGTCGGATGTGTGATGGGCTCAAGCTGTTTCCTTAATTGGGAGTTGTGGTATTTCAAATACCATGCGTATAGAACGACGATAGCAAAGACGATTGGCTCAAACACGATAAAGAACCAGACGTTGATCTCTTCGTAAGTCATTCCAATGGATCGTGCTCCAACTATCAATAAATCTACGCAGTAGTCGAATATTAGATTGATAATTTCATCATATGTCATGGGTGTATCTCCTCAGATTCCACGGTTGATAGGGTTAAATGGTTGGTCGATCCCGCATCGTCTATGAACTTGATTTAAGATTTCGCTCCACTGACTAAGGCCATATATCGAGAATGAGCCGTCAACTATCGATTCGTGGGTCTTGGCTCGTACGATGGCATCTGCAGCACAGGCTTCAGTTTGATTCCGGGACTGTTGAAGAAGTGCATTTAAGTCCACTGCGACTGCGGTCACCGAAGTGGTTTCTGATACATGGTTATAGATTCCAATAAGGCGTCCAACACACTCGTTAGGCGAGTTACTTATGATTTCGTTTGCTTCCCATCCTGGAAAGGTTGCGTGTATGACCGCTTCGTCGCGACGCAAAAGTTGTCCGATTGGGTTCAAGATCGCGTAGAGAGTTGCGGCTTGAGATAGAGCGATTTCTTTGCGATCAGCCATGCCCATCACTTCAACTTTTCCGCCCTGGCAACGATCATTACCGCCCTCTAGGAAATGTGCAGTGAGTTTATTCGACGCCAAGTCGCGACTGATACCAGCTACCGAACTGAGTTCCATTTCATCAGGAAATCGATGAAACATGTTGATCAAAAATGGTCCGTCTTGCTCGGCGTCGTCAACCGATAATGAGTACCCAACCACCCAAGTTCCACCATCTATACTGCGCTTCGTAGAAGTGACTTCGATCAACTCCTTGTCGCCTAGTACTGGTTTGATAGTTCTGACTTTGATTGGATGCTTTTTGTACTCCTCATGGCAGATTTCGAGGTTTGCTGATCCTTCATAACGCTCCTCAAGCAGCACTCTATGAATACACATAGGGTGAACCTTTGAAAATTCAGGGGGGTAGGCTTTGGCTCTGCCGTTCGGATATGTAACGCCTGCCCATGTGACTAGTAGCACTGCGATCAACATAAGCCATGCAATAAACTGCAGTAAAAATATCACTGGATTTTTCATTACGTTCCCCTGCCTAAACAAGAGTTATTACAGATCTTTTTACATGGGGAAGATGGGAGAATTGGTGGCAAAAGAGTGGGCCACTGATGGATTTCTTTTTGTAGGCTATTGGTGAGTTATCACATGGATATGTTTCAAGCGATATATGTTGTCATCTGTTGATGAGTTATCCTGCGTTTTTGTTCAGTTGATTGACGGATCCTCAAATATGTCAAAAGCAACCGTTTTAGCCTTAGCGATTACCGAGTCGGCGAGTTCAAGTTTTCGAGCGTCAGGCCAACCTGTTATTGAGCGTACAATTTGGCATGAAACGCTTGATTCGTCAGATTTTCAGAAGTTGGTTATTCAAAACTTGAGTCCCGCGAGGAGCTTTTTTAGCAGATCAAATCAACCGACATTGGCTGATTTTCGCGACTTCAAAAATGAGTATGTAGCTCATCTCAATGAATTCATGCGTTGGTCAACCGTAAGGGCATTTTTTCTTATATTGCAGGCTGAAAAAGAAATGTCTGAGCGTATCCCTGAAGATTTCTTCTCCGAAACTCTTTATGACTTTATTTTGGAAGACTGTGAGGAGTTTTTGAGTGAACGTGCCTAAAGTCCTGTTTGCTTGGCTTGTCAGCGCAGTTGAAAATCGTCCAATCATATTCACTATGGTTACCGGAATAGCCTCGTATTTATTAGCACTTTTATGGTTGTTGATTTTTATCCGTATGGATGTGATGGCCAGTCAATTGGCTCTAGTTGGAGCAAGTGTGATCATAGTCGTATTTCATTGGTTCATCGCGAGATATGAGCGAAATACTAGATTCACCCAGGTTGCTGCTTTGTTGCCAGCTATTGGGTTGGTTTTTATAGTTTTATGGGGCTTTGGGGAATTTGGTCGAACTAGAGAAGTATGCATTCTTGATGTTGCTTCACAGGAATTGAGAGATTGTAGGGTTGTGAGTGACTAAAAAACGGAATTGTAAGCTAATCCTCGCTTTCAGGAGGGTTGTGACTAACGATTTTCGCCACTCGTTGTAACCTTTTTATTAGGTCTTTATTTCTGAGGACTGCAGCACATTCGGCGACCTTAGATTCATAAGGCCTGTTTTGGCATTCAAAATTTAACGCGTCAATGATCCTTTGAACATCCTCTTTTGACAGGTCCGGGGTAAAGATAAAATTGCTGATAATAGATCCTTATCTTTGCCGCTAAGTGACGTTAAAACCCGGGGAGCGCGCACTGAGATTTGACTTGATACCGAACGGGTTTTGAAAGTTTATGTAAGCGGCCCGTTTGAATACCTTGTTTGATCCAAGCTTTAAATTGAGATTTGTTTATAGAGAGCGCATCAATCAGTTGCTCTTCAGTTTTTGGCGCATCAATGGTTAGTAAATTCATGTTGTTTAAGAAAGCCTCGTACAGATCGATCCAATCTTGAGTACGAAGTTCTTCCTTTTTTTCTATATCTTCAACAGAAGTTTCTACCAGTTTTTTCTCGGTGGACTCGGGAATCTTAACACTGTCTCCATTTTCAATTTCGGGGTCTTGTGCACGGTATTCTGTTATTCCAATTAATTCTTCGATAGATACCTCATTCGTCTGGCTTGACAACGGTATGCCCCCCAGCCCAATAAGATCGTCATTACCTGCCGCCATGTCTTTTGTTTGTTTAACCCATAGTGGGACCCAGCCCTTCTTGATGTTTTCGACGGCTCCACTCCATGTTCCACCATTTTTTCCCGAGTGCACGGCTAAAGATGCATCAGAAATGCAATAGATATATTTGTTTCGAGCCATAGCATTTCCAACGTTGAATCCAGCTTCAGGGTTAAAAGTGGAAACCAGAGTCAAGCTATTATTCATTAAACTGGCTCTGTACTTTTGACTAGTACTGGCACGAAGTAGGCTATCTGCTAAAACACCAACTGCAGTCCCCTCCATCTCCAACGCACCTTGCATGCCTGCTTCATCAATTCCTTTTGCGCCCCCGGATACTATGGAAATCCCTGTTGTTGCAGCTTTTCGCCCGATTTCGCGAGCGTAGGAAAGATCATTTTGAGTAGCATCTCGTGAACCAATAAGGGCTAATCCGCCTTGATTTAACAAGCTTTTGTTACCTGAACCAAAGAATAATGCGGGTGAGTTTTTTCCGAGTCGTTGCTTTAATTTTTTCGGGTATTCAGCCTCTGATCGGGTGACGACCCACAATCCTGCACTCAACCATTTATCCATAGCTATAGCTAATGCGGACCCTCTGTCCATTAATTGGCCGATTCTTTCAACATCGCAAACTGAGTCAGGCATGCCAGCCAGGGTAGATGAGATACTTCCTCTTAGAAGTTGTTCGGGAGTTAAATCATGGTGACTTAACCATTCAGCAAAACGTCCATATTCAGTAGGTGTGAGGGGTTTTGGTTTGCTTGAATTTCCATCACTAAAATAGGTGGTCAGCAAGAGGATTGATTGCGTACTCGGTGTTACATTCATTTGTTAACCACTATTGGCTGAAGTTGCTAAAGCAACTGGATAGACAATTCCGCTTCCTCTGCTCTGCAACAGTGCTGCTAGCACGGTGAGAGTCCACCCGGAATCTACGACGTCGTCGACCAATAATACAGGTAATTTGGGAATGTTTTGTCTGATACTGAAAACCCCGTCCAGATTTTTGCATTGATGGAAACGGTTTTGTTGTAGCTTCTGTGGTTGATTATCACCAATTTTTTCGATTGCTTCTACGAACGGTAGGCCCAATCTATCCGCCAGTTTTTTGGCGAAGTCAGGGACTAGGTTTGGATGGTTTTTTGATGGCACACATGTGATCCATTGAGGCATTGGATTGGGATTCCATCTCTCTAGATACATTTCAGCGATCGCTTCGACAAGTTCTTCTCGAAATTTGCCTGAATGCTTATCATCAGCCACGACAGCACCCCATCCCGCGTCTCCCCAGCGTGACAAAATTCGACCTTCTTGAGCCTGCAATTCTTTTGGAATATTGGTTTTAAAACCATAGATTTTGAAGGCGTCTTTAGCCATTTGTTTCTTCGGCTTGAAGATGACTTCTGAATGCCGTAGAAATCGCTTGGCTTCAGTTACCAACGAATGTTCGACATTGTGGTCAAATAATTGTGACTCAGTACAATTTGAACACTTTCGACATGGTGCTGGGCTTGGGTCGTCTAAAGCAGACCTCAAAAATGACATCAAGCAAGTTTTTGCTTCGACGTAATTGGTAATTTCTTTCCATTCGACCTCTCGTTGTCGAGTCAGTCGCTCAATTCGATCATGGTCTAAGTGGAAGGCAACAGGAGTTCTGTACCATTTAGATCCATGTTTTATCAAGGGTGCTGGTGTTTCAACGCTAAGCACTTTCACAGCCTTTTCAATCTGTCCATGCCGCATGTTGAGATGTTCCTCCATTCCGTATAGCGAGAGGCCATCACTGCTGTTCAATACGGCAAGTATTTCATTCACATCTTGTTCTCTAGGAAATGCGGTTTCCCTGAAGAAGTGATGAATTTCTTCATCCTCATTTCCTGCTAATAGAACTCCGTAAGCGTGATCAATTCCTCGTCCCGCCCGCCCCACCTGTTGGTAGTAACCCACTATGGAACCAGGTGCTTGGTAATGGATCACAAAACCTAAGTCTGGTTTGTCATAACCCATGCCCAACGCAGTGGTCGCAACTAGCACTTTAATTTGATTGCTCAAAAGCAGTGACTCTAAATATTGTCGATAAGAATCGCTGTCTATGAAGTCTTCGTGTTCTGCACCACTGTGGTACGCCTTGGCATTAATGCCTTGGCTTATAAGCCAAGCAGTTACTTGCTCCGCGTCACGAACTGTTAGAGCGTAAACAATTCCAGTCCCAGGAATTTTGGGTATGTTGGTGGATAGCCATGCCAGTCTGGTCGCTTGATCAGGTAATTTAATATTTTGGAGAGCAAGAGTTTCTCGAATTAACGTGCCTCTTTGAATAGTAATGTCACCTAATTGGGATTGGATATCTTCTACGACTCTATTATTAGCAGTTGCTGTCGTTCCTATTACAGGCATGTTCGGAGGCATTTGTTTCAAGATATTGACTAGCCGTCTATAGTCGGGCCGAAAATCATGGCCCCAATCTGAAATACAATGCGCTTCATCGACCACGAGTAAACCAATGTGCTCAGCTATAGGGTTTAGAACGCTTGCCACGAAATCTTGATTTGAAAGTCGCTCCGGGGATATCAAAACGGCGTCAATTCGGTTTGACTTAATATCATTGATTATAGAGTTCCAATCATTTTGATTGGTTGAATTAATGGTGACAGCGTTGATGCCAAGACGCTCTGCTGCCTCGATCTGGTTCCTCATCAAAGCTAGAAGAGGTGAGACGATGATCGTGGGTCCTGCGCCCCTGTCGCGTAAAATCCTAGTACTAATGAAATATACTGAACTTTTGCCCCAACCTGTCCGTTGAACGACTATTAACTTCTTACGCTCATTGGTCACGGCATCGATCGCTTCCCATTGCCCTTCACGGAAATGAGCGCTTGGATCACTGATAGACCTTGCGAGATATTTCTCTGCTATAGCCTTCAGTGGATCATTTTCTAGCATATTAATTAGGCAACTATCACCAAGGGTGCGATGGAGGTTATAAAGTCAATTCCACTTATCAATGACAAAAGAGCCAGCCAAATCATAAAGACAAATTGCTGAGCTTCTAACTTTTTCATTCGACCAGTGAGTCTATCCATATCTGCACTGAAACCTTTGATCACTTCACAAGATTGCGCCATAGCTTGTTTTATCGTTTCGTGAGTACTTCGTGTGCACGTGTCGATTTTCGTGTTTAGTAACTCCAATTGAGATAAAACAGAATTGAGGTGGAAAGTACCGCCGCCCAATGTCGTGGTCGATGCCACTGCTTTTTTGAAGAAAGAGCGTCTGTCCATGGATTTTTCTCCATTCATCTAATGAACATTCCAAGGTTACCTGCTTAGAGAAACAAAATTAAGTGTCACTCAAAAGCTGGAACTATTAAGCCGAACCTTTCAGTATTACGAGCCCCCCCCGTTTTTAGGGGGGAGGGGGGAGCAAAAAAGCTTGGGCACATTAAAAATTGGTCCAAGGGACCCGGAATTTCGTCTCATTGGTTATTCAGATCTCCCAACTTTCGAGCGATCACAGCATTTTTGATTCCTTGATGGGTGAGATATTTCATGTTGATTATTTCGATTACGAGACTGTCGCAATAGCCACCCATGCTTCCATCAATCACAGAGCAGATTTTAGCTAGCAAAACGTGTGGGCTTTTTCCTTGCCGTAGTTCTACTGAAACTTTGTCGTCGCCTCCTTTTGGGTAAGGGATGTTTGCATTTGAGCAACCTCTGTACTCCGGATGGATAAGATATAAAGCTGCAACGGTGTTATCGCCATTAAGCTTTGTTTGAAGTTGAGCTAAACATTTTGAGGGTATTGGGTAGCCATCGACGATAAGTTGTTGCTTCTCAACGCTGATTGAGGGTTCGGTGGCCGCAACTGGCGATGCTAGTGAGATCAATATTGCATACGTTACTATGTAAAAAGATGTTTTCTTCATCTGTTTAGTCTAGTGAATGAGAGACCGGAATTCGGCCTCTCTGAGTGGGTCAGAGTTGATCGAGGTATAAGTTGCGGAAGTAGCCTTGTGATGACCACTTTCCCGGATTGCCTTTGGGATCCCAGGAGGTGACACGAACTTTTTTTCCAATAAGCGTTTTTGCTTTTCGGGTTATTGCTCCTAGTCGATCAAAGGTTTTTGTTTTCATGTACCAATAATTGCCATCGGACATCGTCAATTTTGTGCAGTGTGAGCCTTGATGAAGGATGTTTTCCTCAACCAGCTTTAATACAGATTGCTCTGCGATATGCAGGTCGTTTCCTTCTGCGAGAGCCGATGCTAGTTCATGCTGTAAACGATCATTTTCAGCTCGAAGATTTTCTAGCTCTTCCATCAGATCTGAGATTTTCGACCTGATCTCACCGATGTTCTCTGCAGAAAGTTTGGTGGCGAGAAGTCTAATAAGATCAGCGTGTGTTCTTAATTCACCCGCCATATACAGGCGATGATTCTCTAATAGCCATTCGGGCGTTATTGCTTGCTGCTTACGCAACAAGCGAATGACTTCGGAAAGATAATATTCGCTGTCATCGTCGAAGCGCCAAGCGGTCACTAAAATATGCGCACCGCTTTTGACTTCCCGCGTTAGGATAAATTTTCCAGACACTTTTTCATTTGTACTTGGATTCGTAATCCACGCTTCGATCATAAATCGATCTGGGCGATTGGCTGATAGTTCCGCAGAGATAGCTTCGATTTCTATGATCTGATCATTTGGATAGAAGAATCCAAATCTCAGAGGTAGTGAATCGAGATTACAGTGCGCGTTGGCTTGTATAAAAATTTTGACTTTGTTCATCGTATCCTCAAGGTTGTTTTTTGGTAAATGTCACGAGTAAGGAAATCGCAAGATCGTTAGGGTCTTTTGTCATCGAAAAGCTCTTCAATGTTCGTCTCACTGATTTCAGTTGACTCTCGTAATGAGAAGCAAATGCAAGGAACTTCATCGATGATCGACACAATCTGAGCGTAACCTTTTGCACTGAGTAAAAAAGGAAATGCAAGTGCTTCTCTTAGATAACTGATTAATGTTCGTCGATTAAGTTTGTTTAAGTTCATTTTTGGTTTTTGCATGACTATTTCCCTATGCGTGGAATCGTTTATTGGTTTTGTGAGCGACCGTATGGACCTTTCCATTTCGTATTATTAAGTAGATTCCTGTGACATCGCCGACGGACATGCCGGATCCGCTCCGTAGAACTTTTTTCGCAATTTTTTTGGGAAGGTAAAACAGCTCGTCACCATGAGTGACATAGGAGGTGCCCCACTCAAGAATGATGTCGATGATCTCTGCTTTGACACCACGTTGTTGCATACGGTCCAAAGCATGTGTAGAGAAAAATTCGATAGGAGTAGTTAGTTGTTTCATTTTAGTCGCCTCCGTTTTCGATGAATGCATTACATGTCAAAAGCGAATCAACAGATGGGAGAGATCTGGGTGAGATTGTGGAGAAGCAATGAAGGTGTTGTAGACACCGGTGCATCGGAAATTTAGGTTCAAATACGAGAACCAAGGGAGAGGATTCAACAGTAGTTACACTCATTTTTTTGTTCCTTGTTTGATTTGAGTGCATTAAGCGGGTTTTAGTTAAGAATCTAAAAAACTACATTCATGAAATTTAAGGCTCCAGTTTATTTTATTTTTTTGGAATAAAAACAATTGGTTATAATTTTTATGCAATTGATTGCGAGATGTGATCAACTACAATTAGTTGTCTGCGTTTCAAACGAGCATGGGAAATGAGCAAAAAACTTTTCTTGGTTTTTGTTTGGATCATTGGTGGAGTTGTATTACCGACCTTGATTGGTTGGTATTTATGGATGCCACCCGCTTTAGATTCCAATATTGAACGCTTTGGAGTAGCGAATTCGGTTGTTTGCGAAACAGGAAGTAAAACCGAACGTTCATTGGTTATTTACGCCGAATGGCCGAATAAAGGCGAGGTATTCACGAGACACATTTGCGAGTGGCCAGAGGTTAAGCGCAGATATGGAAAAGTCATTTATTACTGGGCTCTAAACGATATAGATTTTAGGGTCTTGCTCAGAAACGGCGATGTTGCCTTGGCTTACGGTCGGCCACATCAATTTGACGATAAGATCATCGAAAAAACTATCGGCTATACCCGTATTGTCTCTTTTCCTTCATACACCTGGGCATTTGTTGAAACTCAAAAACTCAACTTAACTGAGGCTAAATCATTTGCAGAATTACGAATTGGTTTACTAAGAGGTGAAAAGAGTCGCTCTGGGTATCTTGAGCCGTTAGCCCGCTTGCAGCAACTCGGATTGGGCCTGAAGGACTTGCGAGTGAAGTATTTTGCCTCTCACGCTGACCTGCGAAGGGCCTTGATGAAGGGTGAAGTCGATGTAATTGGTTCTTATTGGAACGACGAGTTGCAGCAAAAATTTCCTCAGGCGATAGCGCATTATGGCGGGGGCGTGTCTGGGACCGCTTGGTACGTGCAAACTATTTTTCTCTCGTCAGACATCGCTTGTGAGTTCCAGGATTTGATCTTGGCAATGGGGCGAATGAGTGACGCGAAGTATTGGCGTTCAGGGAAAGGTAAATTGAAATGCGACTAGCGAAGTTAGTTTCGATACCTTTCTTGGTTGTTTCAATTGTACTGCATATCGGTGCGGCGCACGTGTTTAGTAAGAGCGGAAGCGATGAAGCCAAGCGAGTTCTTAATGAATTGATAGCTCCTGAAATCGTAAATACGACCAAGTCTTATTGGTTTGAGGGAACAAATTCTGCGGCAAACCAACTCCTTCAAGAAAAGGCTATCCAACTCATTAACGACTCAATCAAAAAGATGATCGCAGAAGAGCATTGGTCTATGTATGAAGAATTGAGCCTGCAAAAAATTGAGCGAGAATCAGTGTCTGACGGCGATACTGAGGGCCAGATCGTGGTGAATCTGAATTACCCCAATGATGTGGTGTTATTCGCATATTTTGAAGCTAGCACAGCGTCATATCCTTTTATGTTGTATGCCGTTAGTTACGTTCTGGCTTCAATAGTGGCGATGGCGACAGCTAGATTGGTGGTTATGCTGAATGACGCATTGCCTTTGGACCACATTGAAAACGACCCACAGGGGGTTATTAAACAATCAATCATCAGTAAGGTGGTGCAGGTAACCGGGTTAGGAAAAGAGGCAGTTGAGGCTGTTCTCAATGATCTGTCCATTGACTGGTTGCGCTACTTTGAGGACAACCTCTCCCAAGACCCCGATTTCGTTTCTGAGCAAATCCGGCTTGGCGACATCAGGAGCAGTTCTTTCGAGTGGTTTAATGCTTTGGTAAGCCATGGTCATCCCAAGAACGATTCGCTAAAAGAGTCATTAGTACGCGACAAGGCCGAACTGTCTAGATTTCGCCAATTAGTGAAGGGCGGTTTTAACTCGACTGAGGCGCTTCATTTGTGTTCAATCGATCTCGATCATGATAAGTACTGTTGGATAAAGCATTATTACAACCGGGGTTCTCGTTATCTCCCGGAAGTAGTCGATGCGGTACTTGGCTCAAGACCAGTTGAAATTGTCGCTGACACTAAAGTCATCAAGATCTTTGGGTCAGAGTTGGAACTCAATCCACAACAGTTTGCTCTGATAAGCTTAATCTCGGATTTTGTAAGGAGTGGGCATCAATTTGTCTCCATCCCTGCGCCTAGGGAACGGCCCAACGTTAGCTTCGATAATTTATTTCACTTGTATTATTTGCGACTACCGAATGCGAGAAACATTGACAGGGTGAAATCGTGGGATCTGGATCAGTTGAAAGATCTGATCAATCAGTTTCATCACAAATTGAGATCTGAGTTGAGGTTGTCTGAAATGGGTGAACTATCTATGTTCGACATGTTTACCCTCAGAGTGGAGGAGGATCAAGGCAGTTGCCGCCTGGCTTGGGCCCTTACACCAGAAGATGTAGTGATAACGCCAACGGGAAGTCGTACGCCAGTTTTTCAAACACCTGAGGCAAAGCGATTAGTAAAAGAGTTGGTGTAAAGACTTGGCCTTCATGTCTTGGCGTAGAAGAATGATTTGGGGAACAGACAGATGCAACACTTGCCACTTTTTATCATGCAAAATCGGGAAGAAAAACGCGATGCTGTCGTTACTGTTGATCTGGTAATGAATACCGTCCAGGTCCATCACTTAGACTTCAATGAGGATCGTGACAAGCCTGTGCTCATTAACGACGAGTATTATAAAAGTGGCGAGGAAAATGAGCGTGTTCATGAGATTTTCGCCGGTCTTTCAGATAAAGGCTACATTGGCCCGATCAATTGTGAAGAAATCGATACTCCCTATTCGCTCATGTCCAAACACAACTCAACTGAGGTGGGCTTGTTTTTCAGAGAGCAATTGATCGATGTTGTTGCTCACCTTCCGTTTCCCGCCGTCTGAACTGAAGAATTTGCCTCACTAAAAAGGGTTTCACTTATAGATGCGGGGCGCATTTTCAATTATTTGTTCCCTGCAGATTAATAAACTGAGAATTTTTCCACACGGACCGTGACGTATTTTTAAATGTCGGAGTAACAAAATTTCGCCCATTTCTGCATAAGTTTGATGCGTTTTGGAAGGGAGCTTTTTCGTTGGTACGCTGCTTCGACCTTATCTTTTAAACGGTGTGCAAGAGCATGCTCAATAATTTCTGAGGGTAGATCGATCGTGTCTGCAGCCCAAACTCTAAAAGTGGACCGGAATCCGTGAGGAGTGACGACTCTGCCCCCGGCATCAGGATCGATCCATCCTTGAAAATTACATTTCAAACACCTCTCATGCATGTCCTTAATGACCTTCGCGAGGGCCGCATCAGATAGCTTATTTCCTTTCTTAGAGTGAAAAATCAGTCCGGTTGGAGAGGGCTCAGATGATCGCAAAAGGTCGAGAGCTTGTGGCGATAGAGGAATCACGTGCTCTTTACCTGCTTTCATTCGCTCTGAGGGAATTGTCCAGGTTTGATTGTCCCAATCAATCTCTTGCCAGTTTGCGCCACGGATTTCGCCAGATCGTGCTGCTGTTAATATTCCAAATTGAAGTGCTTTCGCAGCAATTCCTGAAACGGTGATTAATGAACTCATAAACTCGGGTAGCGCCGTGTATGAGAGTGATGGGTGGTGTTGGCTGTTTTTTCTCTTGATGGCGGGGAGTGCAGCCTCTAGGTTGCCTTTATAAATCGCTGGATTTGCGCCTTCTCGATAACCGTGTGCGGTCGCGTAATCAAGAATTCTCTCGATTCGACCCCTTAATCGTGCAGCAGTTTCGTGCTTGGTCTCCCAGAGAGGCTTCAAAATCTCAACAAGATGCGCTTTTGTAACTTCTGAAACTAGGATGTGATCTATTACTGGAAACGCATAGCTTGAAAGAGTATTAGTCCATTGTTGTATGCTTTTATCACCGACCCCTTTTGACAGTACTTCAGCAATGTATGAGTCAGTACATTGTTTAAATGTTCTGAGGTTCGCATTGCGAGTTGTAAGTTGATGGTGGAGTTGTCTCTTTTCCGCGATAGGGTTTAATCCGCGATGAATTTGTTCTCGTAGTCGTTGCGCCTCTTCTCTGGCAGTTCTGAGAGTGACGCTGGGATAACTCCCTAGGCCGATATCATGAGTTTTGCCGTCAAATTTGGTCCTCAGAATCCAAGAGCGCGCATTAAGAGATTTCACCTGCAGTTTTAAACCTACAACTCCTCCAACAGAGTGAAGTCCTGTCTTGAGATTTTTTACCTGTTTATCTGTAAGCGGCGTTACTATTTTCGGCATGCTTTATACCCACTTTAATACCCACTATAAGATATCGGATATAGTCGGTCCATATAGGATGCTATGCAATAGATTTATTTTTTTGGTATTGATTAATATGTGATTTTTTGTCCGATACGGTTGCATACGTTTTTAAATAGGGGGACTGCCTCTCCGCCATTTTATTCCCATAACCCCGGGCTCTACCCCATCAACGGGGGATAGTCGATATTCACTAGACACGATTGATCACTCCAACCCATCCACATTGGACGAGAACCCGTGTTCTGTGGTTCTCAAAATTTCTGAACCCATAAACACATCGAGAGATCATTTCCATTTGAGTATCAATGGCTGATTCAAACTTTCCTGGCGTGTGCATTCATGATACCAATGATCGATGAAAAAGCTGTACACCGCCGGCGATATCATTGAAGCACAACTGCTGAACTCCTTACTGAAAGTGCAGGGCATTTCTTCGCTGATCAAAAATGAGGGGCTTCAATCTGGTGTCGGAGAGTTGCCCTTCGTCGAAATGTGGCCTGAGGTGTGGATTATGGAGCAAAAGGATTGGTTTTCTGCGACGTGCGTTCTAGAGACGTTTAAACCTCTAGATACGTTGGAGGACTGGATGTGTGCGCGTTGTTCGTTAACGAATCCTGGGACTTTTGAGACCTGTTGGTCTTGTCGCGCACACAGAATTGTCGATCAAGACATCGAAGGAGGCTGTCTTTGATGAACGTAAAGCGAAGGACATTCCTCTCTCATCTGACAGGTCTGGCCTTATATTCAGTGGCTCAATCGCTGCATGCGCGGGCGACACCGCCACAAAGTTTGGGGCCGTTTTATCCGTTGAAAATTCCACTCGATAGCAACGCAGACCTGACGTTTGTCGAAGGAAGTGACGGTGTGGCGACAGGTGAAGTGACCAATCTCTTCGGACGGGTCATCGATTCCAATGGCGTCGTCATCCCTGATGCTCA